>Ga0079306_1000832_pt1 | contig 24280 bp, 14 predicted proteins | sample Methanotroph_Enr_FD_79181 | JGI IMG/M metagenome (GOLD analysis project Ga0079306, IMG submission 79181) | Enriched soil microbial communities from Old Woman Creek wetland in Ohio, USA - Methanotroph_Enrichment_5 | ecosystem: Environmental > Terrestrial > Soil > Wetlands | place: USA: Ohio...
ATTGGCTCACACCGGGACGCGGCGGTGCGGGGGTCCTCTTTGCGGCGATGGATGCGCGTGTCGCGCTCATCAACGCACACACCAACCTCGACCGGGCTCCCGCAGCCGGTCTTCTGCTGCCGAGCGCGCTGGGTCTCGAGCCCATCAAGCCCATCGAACGGTCGACCATGCCGATGTCGCTGGTGACCGTCTTCGTTCCGCCATCGCATGCAGAACGTGTGGTTGCGGCGATGTCGGGTGCTGGAGCAGGTCGCATCGGCGAGTACGAGGGATGCCGGTTCGTCTCGGCTGAGGGCGTCGGATCCTTCACGCCGTCAGCGGCGTCGTCGCCCTCCACGGGCACACCCGGTGAGCTATCCGCGACCCCCGAAGTCCGTGTCGAGATGGTGGCGCCGCGCAACAGGGCCAGGGGAGTAGTGGCAGCTGCACGTGGCGCGCACCCGTACGAGGAGCCGCTCATCACCGCAGCCGAGGTCGAGATCGTGCGCTCGAGCGCGCGCATGGGGATGCTCAGCACAGTCCCCGCCGAGACGGACCTGGAGTCGCTCGCAACGAAAGCCGCCGACGTGTTCGGCATCATGCCTCGAGTCTGGGGTGATCGCGATCTGAAGATCTCGCGCGTGGCCACGGCTACCGGGTCAGCCAGCTCTCTCGTAGGAGACGTGCTCGCATCGGGCGCGCAAGCGCTGGTCGCCGGCGAGGTGCGGTATCATGACGCGTTGGACGCGGTCGAGATGGGGCTTGCGGTCATCGAACTCGGGCACGATGTCTCCGAGTGGCCGCTTGTGTCGCTGCTCGAGGACGCCGTCCGTGCGATTCCCGGCCTCGCGCCGGAGAGTGTGCATGTGCTTCCCGCAACGCCCGGCTGGTGGACTACCTGACACGAGGAGACGCGCATGACCCAGGCAGCCTCGCTGCTCGCACTCCAGGACCTCGATATCGAGATCATGCGCGCCAAGAAGCGGCTCGAGGAACTCCCGGAGAAGCGCGAGATTCTCGGCGTGCGCCAGAAGATCCGCGAAGTGAACGAGCTGCACGGCAAGGCGGACCTGCTCGTCAAGAAGCTTGCGAGCGACCTGAAAGCTCACCAAGACGAGATCACCACGCTCACCGACAAGATCGCGGTCGAGCAGGAGAAGGTCATGGGCACGACCGACCATCGGGCAGTGCAGTCGATCACCAGGGAGATGGACGGGCTCCGGCGTCGCAAGGACAAGATGGAGATGGAGTCCCTGCAGCTCATGGAGCGCATCGACAAGGCGTCGGCACAGACGCTCAAGATCGATGAGGCTCTGACCCAACTTGCGCAGAAGGATGCCGCCCTGTGCGACAGGTTCAAGGCGGTCGGAGGCGCACTTCAGACCGAGATAGCGCAGATGGAACGCAGGCGGACCGACACCGCGGCGTCGATATCGGCCGACACGGTCGAGAGGTACGAGCAGATCCGCGAGTCCAAAGGCGGCGTGGGGGTTGGCAAGCTCGAGACAGACACGTGCAGCGCGTGTCGGATGTCACTCCCCGCAGAGCGGGTTCGCGAGCTTGAAGCGGGAGACGCGGTAGGCGTGTGTCCGCAGTGCCGGCGGCTGATCGTCGTGCGCACCGAGGATGCCCGATGACGCGTGCGGTCCTGCGCACGGACGGCGGTTCGCGCGGCAATCCCGGCCCTGCTGGTGCCGGTTTCGTGATCGAGGCAGATGGCGGCATCATCTGCCGCGGCGGCAAGTTCATCGACTCAGCAACCAACAACATCGCCGAGTACGAGGCGTTCATCTGGGGACTCGAGAACGTCGCTGCTCTCGGCTACACCGAGGTCCAGGTATTCGCGGACAGCGAGCTCCTCGTCAAGCAGATCAACGGCCAGTACCGGGTCAAGAACGAAGGGCTCAAGCCGCTCTTCGTGAAGGCTCTGGCGCAGCTCAGGCGTTTCTCGGCATTCGATGTCACTCATGTCCGCCGAGAACAGAACCAAGACGCTGACACGATGGCCAACGAAGCGATGGACTCGAGGGCCACGGTTGGGGATGCCCCTGTCAGTCCCGACCCATCCATGGACACGCTGTTCTAGCCGCAGCAGACCGCGGCCGAACTGGAGGCAAGGATGTACGAACTCACCGTGAAATCGCACTTCGACGCCGCGCACGCCCTGCGCGACTACCCCGGCGAATGCCGCAACCTGCACGGGCACACGTGGGACGTTGAAGTCACCGTCGGTGGCACAGAACTCGACGCCATCGGAATCGTCTACGACTTCAAGGCCCTCAAGGACGATCTGAACTCGGTCTTGGGCGACTACGACCATGTCTTCATCAACGACGTTCCGCCCTTTGACGAGCTCACACCGACTGCCGAGAACCTGGCGCGGGTGATCTACGACCGCCTTGCGAAGACGGTGGACGCGCGGGTCGAAGTGCTGGAGGTCTCGGTGTGGGAGTCTCCGATAGCGAGACTCACCTACCGACCATAGGTGCGCACGAGCGTGTCGCGCGACGGGGGAGCGGGCGTTCGCCCGAGAATACAGATGTCCCGAGAGACCTCGCCTGCGGGTCCCCCTACCGGAACGACTTCCCGTTTCTTACCTTCGCGGCTCCGATTCCCTCGATCCACCTCGCGGTTTGATCGTCTTCTTCGGTGCCATCTCCGGCAGCTACTGGTACGCCGTCTTTCGGAGTTCGCTGCGTCCGACCTCTCGGGACAAGACGTACTGTACCCACGGTGTTGAGGGGTGTCAACGGGAATTCTGAGAAATGCCGAAGTTCATGATGAACGGCATGGCGGGGTGGACTAAAGGTCGATTGGAGGAGTCGCACGGTACTCTGATGAGCAGTTCGTAGATGCGCGACGTGTTCGCTTGTACGCACTCTCGCCTGTTCGTAGACTAGACTGTACAGCGGACGTGCACGTCGACGACGAGGGGCTGGCATCCATGCCGACGTCAACGCTTCAGGAGTACCTCGAATCGATCTACAAGCTCTCACAGTCGGGCCCGGTGAAGCCCACGGCGATTGCCGAGTCCATCGGTGTATCGGGCCCCACCGTCACTGCCACGCTGCGCCGTCTCGAGGCTCACAATCTGATCACTCGCCGCGGGACCGATGTGATCCTCACGGCGGAGGGCACTTCTCGTGCGCTCGATATCGTGCGCCGGCATCGGGTCGCCGAGACATTCCTGGTTCAGACCCTCGGGCTTGATTGGGAGGCCGCGCACGAAGACGCGTGCCTGTTGGAGCATGCGTTGTCCGACCGGGTTCTCGAGGCACTCGAGCGTTTCCTGGACAACCCTCAGGTCTGTCCGCACGGCCACCCGATTCCCACCGCTGATGGCGCTATTGCGCAAGTCTATGGCGAACCCCTCTGCGACGTGCCTGTCGATTCCCCTGTGCGCGTGCTGCGTGTGGCGGAGGACGACGACGAGCTTCTCGGCTACGTGGGGGAGCTGGGGCTTCGCCCCGGCGCCGTTATCACTGTGGCCGCAAGCGCGCCGTTCGGAGGCCCGCTTACTTTGGATATCTCAGGCGTACGGACCGCGATTGCGCGTGAGATCGCGCAGCTTGTGACGGTTGAACCCGTCCTCTGATCCCCGCGATCGGTACGTGTCAGAGCGCTCCTATAGCTTGTCGAATCGAACATATGTTCGTATACTGAACGTGCGCCGCTGCCCCGGCGCGACTGTTCGATTCGACCGAGGAGCCACGAGCGCGAGTGGGCCGCAACGCATCCATCAAACGATTCTCGGCAACGCCCGATGGCCAGCCGCTCGAGCTGTTCGAGAGCAAGCGCAGCCGTCTGCCCGTAATCGTCGAACTGCTCGCAAGCCCATGGATCGTACGTGCCTCGGAACTCTCACACAAAGATGGTTCCTGTGCAGCCAAACACGCCGAGGAGACCGTCGAGGTCGTCTGGGACCCGGTGCACCAGCTCCCGTCGTCGTTTTCGCGAGGCGGGCGCGTCTATCGCATCGATGCCATCGTGCAGATCTGGGCTGCCGAGCGAGCATGGTGGGATCTGCGTAGCAGGGTCTCTCGGCGATTCTGGCGGGTGCTGTCGCGCGGTGGCGTCTATGACCTCGCATACGACCGGACACGAGACACTTGGCTTCTCATAGGCATTCAGGATTAGTGGCCTGCGATGTCCCGGGGATTCGTGCACCTACACGTGCATTCACAGTTCAGCTTCATGGATGGCGCCTCATCGTTGCCGGGGCTGGTCGCGCGTGCCGCAGAACTCGAGATGGTTGCGCTCGCGCTTACCGATCATCAGGGCATGAGCGGTGCGATTCGCTTCTACCAAGCCTGCAAGAAGGTCGGCATCGCTCCTATCATCGGCTGCGAGGTCGTGGTGGAGACCGCGGGGATTCTCGGCGAGGAATCTGACCTGCCGCCCGAGAAGCGGCTCATACTGCCGGCAAGCGTGGGGTTCGGACGCGCATCGGGCTCCGGATACCATCTCACGCTGCTCTGCCGTGACTTCGACGGATACCGCAACCTGTGTCGGTTGCTCTCAAAGACCCATCTGCGCGGACCGCATGAACCAAGCGTCGTCACGCTGCGAGATCTTGCGATGCACAGCGATGGGCTCATCGGCATGTCGGGGTGCGGCAACGGCGAGGCCGCTCGAGCGGTGCTCGCGCGTGCGCCGGGACGGGCCCGTGAAGCGCTCAGACGTCTGGCCGGCTGCTTCACTCCCGGTGATTTCTATGTCGAGCTCATCCATCCACTCACCTCCGACGGACCACGTCTTGTCGGCGGCCTCGTGACGCTCGCCGACGAGCTCGGGCTGCCGGTCGTCGCCACCAACAACGTCCATTACCTGCACGCGGACGACCATCGAATCCACGACGTGCTTGCCGCAGCAGGCTCACGCACATCGCTACCAGGTCCATACGATCGGCCGAATGCCGAGCTCTCGCTCAAACCTGCAAGTGAGATGCGCCGGCTCTTCGAGGGACTCCCGCGCGCGTGCGATGCCACACTCGAGATCGCGGCGCGCTGCCAGCTCGAACTCCCGCTTGGACAGTTCCACTTCCCCGCGGCCGACATCCCGCGCCACGAGACGCCCTATTCGGTGCTTGCAAAAGAGTCGTGGCGCGGCCTCGAGCACCGGTACCAACCCATGACGCCCGATGCGATTCAGAGGCTTCAGCACGAGCTTTCGCTCATCGATTCGATGGGATTCTCGGAATATTTCCTCGTGGTCAAAGAGATTGTCGACTTCGCAAAGTCGCAGGGCATCCGCTGTTCCGGACGCGGGAGCGCCGGCGACTCCATCGTGAGCTACGCACTCGGAATCACCGATGCTGACCCCGTGCGCTACGACCTGCTCTTCGAGCGGTTTCTCAACCCGGCGCGCCGCCAGATGCCCGACATCGACGTCGATTTCGACTCGGCCCGCCGAGACGAGATCATCGACTTCATCTACCGTCGGTTCGGCCACGAACATGTGGCGATGGTCGCCACGGTGAATACGATGACCGCTAGAAGTGCCGTGCGAATCGTCGCACGCTCGATGGGCCTTCCCATCATGGAGGTCAACAGGCTCTCCAGACACCTGCCATGGGTTGCTGCACGCAAGATCCGCGAAGTACTTGCGACCTATCCGGAATGCGCGCACCACCCGCTGCGCGACGAGCACTCGTGGGGGATGCTGCTCGACCTCGCCGAGCAGCTCGATCACTGCCCGATGCACCTCGGCACACACCTCGGCGGCTTCATCATCACGCGCGATCCCATTGCGAGTTGGACACCCCTGCAGTGGGCGGCGAAGGGCACGGTCGTTTCGCAGTACGACAAGGACGATATCGAGGCTCTCGGTCTCGTGAAGATGGACATCCTGGGCCTGCGCATGCACTCGGCGATCAGTGAAGCAGTCGAGCTCGCTCGCTCGCGTGTGGGGGAAGAAGCGGTACCGGAGCCCTTCGAACTCACACCGGATGATCCTCACGTCTTCGAGCAGGTCTCCTCGGCAGATACGGTCGGGATGTTCCAGCTCGAATCGAGCGGGCAGCGCAATCTTTCGACACGGCTGCGGTCATCGACCTTCGAGGACATCATCGCGCAGATATCGCTATTTCGCCCCGGCCCCCTCGAAGCTGAGATGATCACGCCGTTCATCCGCCGCCGGCACGGGCTCGAGCCCATCGAGGTGCCGCATGAGGGTATGCGCGAAGTGCTCGCAGACTCCTACGGCGTCATCGTCTACCAGGAGCAGGTGCTACTCGTAGCAAGAGCGGTCGCAGGCTTCGACCTTGCGGAGGCCGACAGCCTCCGCCGCGCGATGACGAAGGGTCGCTCGCGTGAAGAGATGGAGCGCATACGCGCGCAGTTCCTCGAGCGATCACTCGCGCGCGGAGTCGACTCTTCCGTAGCCAACGAAGTATTCCGACAGCTTGAAGGGTTTGCTGCTTACGGCTTCAACAAGGCGCATGCAGCGTGCTTTGCGGTTGTGAGTTACGCAAGTGCATGGTTGCGGACGTACTATCCGGCCGAATTCGCCGCCGCAATCCTCAACAACGAGCCGATGGGTTTCTACTCGGCACGGCTTGTCGTCAACGACGCCCGCCGACACGATATTGGAATCTTGCCTCCGCACGTCAACTCGTCAAAATCGCGCTACAGCGTTGAGGACGACGGTCGCGCCATCCGCGTGGGTCTGCGCGACGTGCATCGCATGACCTCTCGATTGCTCGAAGTGATCGAGCGCGAGCAGGAAGTGCGCCCCTTCCGCGACCTTGCGGACTTTCTGCGCCGGACGCGCGCGGAACTACCCGCCGCCGAGTCACTCGTGCGCATCGGTGCGCTTGACGGGCTCGGCATCACCGAGGCGGGGAGACCTCCTACCCGCGACGAGTCTCTCGCGCTACTCCCCGAGATCAAAGCAGTGCTGGCGCGCGAGGGCGTGGCGGGAGACGATACATTGTGTCTCGCCCCGGCACCGGTACGCCCTGCTGAAGACCCCTCGCATGTGAGCGGCTGGAGTCCTGCGCGCCGGCTTTCGGCGGAACTCGAACTCACGGGGCTATCGCTTACGGCACACCCACTCTCCCTGGCGGCAGACGATCTGGAGTCGCGCGGCGTCACTTGGGCACGCGACCTGCGTGCGCTACCAGACCGGACACGCGTGCGTGTCGCAGGCGTTCGCGAACGCGCACAGACACCGCGAACTCGTTCGGGAAAACGCACGTGCTTCCTGACGCTTGAGGACCCGACAGGACTGCTCGATGTCGTGGTCTTCTCGGAGGCGCTCGAGCGAAGCGGGGAAGCGATTGTGAAACACCGTGCGTACGTGGTCGACGGCGTGTTGCAGAACAACTGCGAACGCGGTCTGGCGATCGTGGCAGACGTGGTGAAGCCCTACGTCGTGCGCGCGAATTCAGGTGATCGAGTGAGACTGCGACGAGGAGTCCCCAGCGGGCCGATGGGACCCGCACTCGGAGGTGCAGGGGCTCCCGAGGAAGAGAGTTGGGAGGCCGCCGACACAGACATGGCTGCGGAGGAGCCAAACGCATACGACCCTCGCGGCACCTCGCGCGCGAGCCAGCACTAGCGCGGGTCTCGGCTGTCCGGATCGTCCCCCGCCGGCGTGCCGGTCGAGCGACGGGGCGCTTTGAGTTCTCGGCCGAACCGCACCGCTCCGTCCCCGAACATCTCGCGCACGGCGTCCAGACCGCGCACGAGTTCTTCGCGCGCCGTACGCCCGTTGGGCTTGACCTCCTCGGCAGTCTCCGAGGCACCGAGCAAGTCGAGCTGGACGGTCTTGTCATCAAAGCCGGAAATGCCCACGCCGAGCAGACGAAGCCCGATCCCGGGCGACCAGGCCTGGCGAATCAACTCCCTGGCCACCGAGCCGAAGACCGCATCATCATCGGTAGGAGAAGGCAGCGTGCGGCGTACGGTCTTCGTGCTGAAGTCCGAGAAGCGCAGCTTCACCGTGACGGTACGACCGCACAGCTGCTTGCGCCTCAACCGCTGCCCGACCTTCGCGCTCAAAGCCGCGAGCGCTCCCTCAACCTCATCGGGACTGCGGACATCGGTGGCGAAGGTGCGCTCGTTGGAAACTGACTTCACGCCCTCGTTGTCGTGGACCTCGCGCGTATCCTTGCCGCGCGCCCGCACCACCAGCCCCACGCCGTGACTGCCGAGAAGCTCGACCGCGGTGACGTCATCAAGCGCTGCAAGCGCGCCGAGGGTGCGAACCCCGAGGCTCGTGAGGCGTTCCGCGGTCTTCGGCCCTATCCCGGGCATCGCACGCACTGGCAGGGGGGCGAGAAAGGCCGCCTCCTCCCCGGGGCACACGACCGTCAGGCCGTCCGGCTTGTCATGATCGCTCGCTATCTTCGCAACCGACTTGACCGCCGAGACGCCTACGGAGCACGTGATTCCCAGCTCCGCGACTCGAGCTCGAATCCGTCGTGCGATGGCGACAGGGTGCTCCGATGCGTACTCGCCGGGCGTCACGTCGAGAAACGCTTCGTCGATCGAGACCGGCTGAACGCGCGGGGTCTCGTCGGCAAAGATGGCGCGGACGGCGGCAGACATCTCCCGATAGCGGTCGAAGCTGCCGTGCGTCCAGATGGCATGAGGACACAGCTGTGCAGCGCGCGCCGACGACATCGCCGACCTCACTCCATACGCCCTGGCCTCATAGCTGCAGGTGGACACGACGCCGCGGCGGTTCGCGTCGCCGCCCACGATCACGGGCTTCCCGCGCCATTCCGGATGGTCGAGCTGCTCCACGGCGGCAAAGAAGGCGTCAAGGTCGACATGGAGAATCGCCCGCCCCACCCATGGCGCACTCTCGCAGCTATGTGGAGCATCGGTCATGCTGTGAAGTGTAGCGCCCGCGTCTGACGCGCGGCGGTTGTGCCGGGAAACACCCATGGAGAGGACGTTCATGCGGTTTGGTGCTCACATCTCCGTCGCAGGCGGCTATCTCAAGGCCCTCGACTACGCCGTCGAAGTCGGATGCGAATGTGCACAGGTGTTCGCGAAGAGCCCGCGCCAGTGGCGTACAGCGAACATCGACCCCGACGCAGCTGCCAGGTTCGTGGAAGCACGCCGCGACAGGGATTTCGGGCCGCTCTTCACGCACACGGCGTATCTCATCAACCTCGCGAGTCTCAACCCCGAACTGTGGGAGAAGTCCGTGGCCGCGCTCGCAGACGAACTCGTTCGCGCTTCGCTTCTCGATGCCGCCGGCGTTGTAACGCACGTTGGAGCCGCACAGGATGGCGACGATGGTTGCGCGAAGCGTGTCGGTCAGGGCGTGGTACGCGCCTACGACCTTGCCGGCAAGCGCGCTTCCGATGTTCGCCTCCTGTTGGAGAACACGGCGGGTGCAGGGCACACCTTCGGGGGAACCTTCGAGCAACTTGCGGCCGCGATTGATGTCGCGGATATGCCGGCAGAGTCACTCGGCGTGTGTTTCGACACGTGCCACGGTTTTGCGCAGGGCTACGAACTTGAGTCTGCTGAGGGGTGGCGATCGACGCTCTCAGCACTCGAGCGAGTGCTCGGAATCGAACGACTCGGGCTCATTCACGCCAACGACTGCATGTATGCGCGCGAATCCCACAGGGACCGTCACGCCTGGATTGGGGACGGACACATCGGGGAGGCCGGTTTCGAAGCCATGATCTGCGCGCCTCAACTTGCGGGTGTGAGCGTCGTCACAGAGATGCCAGGCGAAGTACCCGACAAAGACATTGAGAACATCCGACGCCTTTGCGACCTGCGGAAACGGTGCATGGAGGGGTAGCTCGGAATTCGTGGTGTCTCGACGGTTGCCCGTCGGGTCACCCCGCCTTACGATGAACCTGTTCCACGGTCCGCCGTATCGTCGTCGCATGCGATGAAGTGAGGATTCTGATGGCCTTCCTGCTCCTCGGTCGTACCGCGGACGACACGCTGAAGCTGCTCTCCGACAGAGTGTTCGACTCGCGCCAATCGGCTCTTGCGGCGCTCAGCGAGATCACAGCGGACCCGGCGTTCGACTCCTGGGACGACGAAGTCGTTCTCATCGACATTGAACTCGGCACGCCCGTGCTCTTGGTGCGCCCTGTGGCGCCTGCCAGTGACGTAGTGGCCCCGCAGGAACCCGAGCCTGCGATGTTTGCGGCAATCGCCGATGAGGAGCCCGTCGTGGCGGAAGCTGAGAAAGAGGCCGCCGCGCAAGAGCCCGAGGCTGCGCCTGCTGTGGTTGCGGATACCGTTCCCGAGGAGCCCGTTGCCGTGGTCGACATCGACGAAGTCGCGCGCACCTTGATCGCCGAGGTCGTGGCCGACAACGCCGGTGCGTCGGTGGACGACTTCGAGCCCCACGCTGTATCCCTCCTCGACGAGCTTTCTGTAGAGACCGAACAGGAGAGGGATAGCGCGCTTCTGGAGGCCCTGGCACGCACCACCGTGCAGATGGAGGCCGACGGCATTGTCGCGCCAGCCTCCATCAGTGCTCCTGAACAAGTGCCGGTCGAGGAGCCACTCCAAGAGGTCGCAGACGCGACCGAGATCCCTCAGGAGCAGCCGGCTGAGGTCGACAGCAGCGAACACACCGATGGCGAGCTACCTCCTGCCGAGGAGCTCGCCACCGAGACTCAGCCTGAAGAACTCGAGCCTATGGTCCCCGCCGATGACGAGGCCGTCGTCATCGCTGAGACGCCGCTGGAGTCGCAGCCCGAGCCCGAGCCGCTCGGGGCCGTGACCACCGAGGTCGAAGCGCCCGAACCCGAATCCGAGGTGGGCGAGGAGGAACGGACGGACGAGCCCGTCGCCGAGACACCTGCCGAGGAACCCGCTGAGCCGCCGGCTCCAGCTCCCGCATCCCCGGTGTGGCCGTGGGACGTCAGCGAGGATGAGCCCGCGGCCGAGGCCGAGGCGCCGACTGAGGAGCCGGCCCCGAGCCCGTCTCTGGGCGGAGTGATTCTCGAGGGACTCGAGGAGCCTGCAATCGATGCCGGTGGCAGCCTCATCGCGTCGACGATCGACGACGACGGACTTGCCGCAGCGCGGCCGGTCATTCTCGGCGCGTATGGCGAGCGGGCAGTGGACGTCGAGATTGACGACGAGGAGACTGTCGGCCCCATTCCCGAGTCCGTTCCTGAGACTGAAACCGAGGGGGAGGCCGAGAAGGCTGATGACTCCGACTTCATCATCCTTGGTGATGGTTCTGAGGCGCCGGACCCGCAGACTCCCGACGTGACGACTGAGGACTCACCGTTGAGCTCCTACACGTGCAACGACTGTGTCTACGTGGAGACATGCCCGAACAAAGACCAGCGTCGTCCTGAGGACTGCGGCAGTTTTCAATGGAAGTAGGCTGACAGGCCGTGGCCCGAAGGCCCGCTCACGTGTTCCCATTCTCGGCCATCGTCGGTCAAGACACGCTGAAGACAGCGCTCCTCCTCAACGCGGTTGATTCGCGCGTAGGTGGCGTTCTCGTGCGAGGCGAGAAGGGCACGGCGAAGTCCACGGCGGTTCGGGCCTTGGCCGCGATTCTCCCCGCGGTAGAGGTGAATGAGGGCTGCCGTTTCTCGTGCGACCCTGCCGACCCAGGCTCGTGGTGCTCGGAGTGTCAAGAGCGTCGCGACCACGGTCCTCTCGGCAAGACACAGCGACCCGCAAGCATCGTCGACCTGCCGGTCTCGGCGACGGAGGACCGCCTCGTGGGCACGCTCGATCTCGAGCATGCACTCAAGCACGGCGAGCGCATCTACGAACCCGGGCTCCTGGCACGCGCCAACCGCTCGGTCCTCTACGTCGACGAGGTCAATCTTCTCGACGACCATCTCGTCGACACGCTTCTGGACGCAGCGGCGATGGGAGTCAACACCGTGGAACGCGAGGGCGTGTCCTTCTCGCATCCCGCGCGCTTCATTCTGGTTGGCACCATGAATCCGGAGGAAGGCGAGCTGCGGCCGCAGCTACTCGACCGGTTCGGCTTGTGCGTCGACGTCGAGAGCGTCCGTGAGCCCGAGGCGCGCGTAGAGATCGTCCGCAGACGACGTGACTTCGAGGAAGACCCTCGGGAATTCGCGCGCTCCTGGGCAGAGCCTGAGCGCGAGCTATCTGCACTCATCAAGAACGCCCGGCTCAGACTGCCCGGCATCACGCTTCCCGACGAAATCCTCTACGCCATCGCCAATCTCGCTTTGACAGCCGGCGTCGACGGCCACCGGGCCGACCAGGCCATGGCTCGCGGTGCCGTTGCACTCGCGGCTGTCGCCGGGAGGCCGGAAGCCACGCTGCGCGATGTCGCGAGTATCGCGCCGCTCGTGCTGGCGCACCGCATGCGGCGTACGTTGTTCGACGAGCCACGGCTCGACTCCACTGCGCTGGCGGCACTCATCAGCCAAGCGCTCGGCGTGGGTGCAGACGGTGAGGATACCGAAGAGCAGCCAGGCGACAAGGCGGGCGTCGGGCAGACGACGATCTTCGATGCAGCTGCAGGCACCCAGTCATTCCGGCCTGCGGAGGAGTCGCTCTCTCAAGAGTTCAACCGCCCGCTCGACACGGCGCGCCGGTCGATGCAGGGCAAGCGGCAGGAGAGCGTGTCCGATGACAGCAGAGGTCGCTACATCCGAGCGGAGCAGGCGGCCCAGGGCGTGGCGGCGGGAGACTTCGCGCTCGACGCGTCCATGCGCGCTGCGGCGATCCATCAGAAGGCGCGATCCGCATCGAGCGACCTCGCGGTCAACATCAAGCCGTCAGAGCTCCACAGGAAGGTGCGCACGCGCAAGGTAGGCGCCACGGTCGTGTTCGCTGTCGACGCGAGCGGTTCGATGGGTGCGACCAACCGCATGGCTGCAGCGAAGGCTGCAGTACTCGATCTCCTCGTGGATGCCTACCAACGTCGCGACCGCGTAGCGCTCGTCGCGTTTCGTGGGGAGGGCGCAGAAGTCGTCCTCGCGCCCACCGCAAGCGTTGAGCTTGCGAACATGAAGCTCCGCAACCTCGCTTCCGGCGGCGCGACCCCGCTCGCCGCCGGAATCCTGCAGGCGCTCGAGATCGTCGAAGGCGAGCGACGGCGCCAGCCAGACGTGGTTCCCTGGATCGTTCTTGTGACCGACGGTCGAGGAAACGTGGGCATCAGCGGCGGTATCGGCAGCGATGACGCTGTCACCGCAGCTCAGAGGCTTTCGGTCGCCAACGTCCATACTGTGATACTGGACACAGGCATCAGTGCCGTTGGCGGGGGAGCCGCACGCGAACTTGCGCGTGCCGCTGGTGCGGACTACGTGCGACTTTCGAGCGTCAGCGGATCGGAAATCAGTTCGGCCGTCCGCAGCCGTCTTGCGGGCGCGAAGTAAAGCAGTTTCTCCAGATAACCGATACCATTTCTGGAGAACACCCCATATCGCTGCCACCGACCTGCCGAGGGGGAACTACGCATGACCACGCACATGCGCCGGATGCTTGCCGTCGTCGCAACACTCGTTCTGTTTTTGGGCCTGTTACCGGGGGTCGCTCAAGCGAATCTGGACGACTGGCCCAATCCAGTCGGGACCAGCTCGACGAACCCGAGTCCCGGGCCGACTGATCCCAGCTACGCCGACTACTGGTGGCGGCAGGGATGGGGTAACGATCTCGAGCCCCAGCTGGCGTGGAATCTCCCGAAGGACTTCGTGCCGGCGATTGACGGTCAGATACTCGGTCAGCTCTACGTCGTTGACCGCAGTGCTCTGACGATCATCGACACCAACACGCCCGACGCGTACATGCGTTCGACGTTTGGTGACACGGGCTCCGGCCCCTATGGCACGAACATGAATACCACCTACGACATGCTCGGCACGCTTGCGAACGACCCCGCGAGCGCAACCCTCGTTCCGGGTGCGAGCACGTTCGTCGAGGGGCAGTGGTACATCCACGCGCTGTACTACTCCACCTTCCGGTACTCGACGCTCACGATGTCGGTCCCCATCGGCGTCGACGTCACACCTCCGCGCCCCGTCGCGGGGCTTCAGGTGTCAACGGGTCCGGGCGAGCCGGCTGTCACGGGAGTCGTTCCGACGACGCGCGCCCACATCACGTGGACACCGGACACACATGACGACCTGTCCGGCGACGCGTACTTCCAGATCCTCTTGGATGATCGCGCGCTCTCCTCGGCAGAGCAGGGCCGCGTGTACTCGGCACCGTGGCTTCCGACTCCCTCGAGCTTCACGATTGAAGATATGCCTCCGGGACAGCACAAGATCTCAGTTGTCGTGGTGGACCGCGCGACGAACGAGTCAACCGCCGAGAGCGTCTACTTCGCCTCGGACCCTGACACGCCCACGGTCAAGTTCACGTCGCCGCTCAACGGCACGTTCGGAGTTCACACGATCATGTCTGCGGAAGCCAGCGACTCGGCCGGGAACCCCACGGTGGTCTTCGGTATCGATGGTGGTAGTGTCGCTACCCTGACTGCACCGCCGTACTCGTTCCGTCCGGACCTGTCCACAATCACGACCGGCACCCACGTGTTGACCGCCACGGCCACCGACTCATACGGGCGTTCGGTCACAGTCACCCAGACCGTGTCCACCACATCGCTTCCCGGAAGTCTCGGCTTCCTTCCCAGCGATTGGGAGTCCCTCAACTCCGCTCTGGGTGGCGGTTTGGCAGACGGCATCGGCACCAACGGTTGGGAGAACAACCTCAGGCCTCGTCTGCAGATTCCGTCGCCCGCCCCCGACCCGCGCTATCCCGATGAGGGTGTCATCAACGGCATCCTCTACGTGGTCGACAAGAGCGCGGACACCACCATCGACATCACGGCTCCCGAACACTACTTCCATCAGGCATGGCTCAACCCGGCTTCGCCGCTGCAGCCTACGATCGACCTCTTGAGCGTTCTGAACTTCCCGCCTCTCGGCGGATGGCCGCCACTCCTGCCTGGCGAGAACGCAGTGGCAGAAGGTCAGTGGTACCTCCACTACGCTCCCATCACCAGCGGAGGCTTCGCCAGCCCAGTGACACAGGTCGTCCCGTTCCGCATCGACATGACGAACCCGACGCCCGTCAGCGGGCTCGTTGTCTCCCCGAGTGCCAACGCCTCCGACGCGGGAACGTGGACGTCAGGCAGTCGTGCTCACGTCTCCTGGACACATAGCGTGTACGACGACCTTGCCGGCCTCTGGTTCTACGAGGTCACCGTCGACGGAGAGCCCGTCACGGGCGGTCGCATAGAGGGTGGCCTGAGTAGCTTCACCATCGAGGATATGCCGGCCGGCACGCACGCAGTCGGCGTTCGTGTCGTCGACAACGCAGGCAACGTGGGCTCGATTGCGTCCGCGGACTTCCTGTCGGACCCGGATACTCCGACCGTGGTGCTCACGTCGCCGCTCAACGGGACGTTGAACCGCTTCACGGTTGTCTCGGCAAACGCGTCGGATGAAGGCGGGAACCCGACGGTCGTCTTTGCGCTGGACGGCGCATCCGTGGCGACGATCACCGCCCCGCCGTACAGCTTCACGCCTGACATGTCGACGCTCACAGGCGGCGCTCACGTCCTGTCTGCGACCGCTACCGACCACATGGGACGTAGCGTGACGACTACGACGCCTGTCAACGTCGTCCTTCCGAGCGCTGGTCTCGAGCCCGGCCCGTCCGGCGCGCTGGACGCCACGCTGACGGGCGTGTGTCTCACCAACCCCGACAACCCGCTCGATCCGAACGGCTGGTGGCGGCAGACCTGGGGCAACACCTTGCGGCCTCAGTTCTCCGTGCAGGTGCCCTCTGCCAACCCGTCGCTTGAAGGCTGGGTCACAGGCCTGATCTACACAGTCGACAAGGATCCGAACACGGCCATCAACCTCGACACGCCCGAGCTCTACGCTCGCTCGTCGCGGGGCGACAGCACCAACATGGACGCGTCGGTCGACATGCTCGGCGTGATCAGCGACCCGCCACTTGGTGGGTGGCCGCCCCTTGGCACCGGAGAGAACTCCATCGCGGAAGGTGTCTGGTACTTCCACTACACACCGTTCACGACGATGGGCTTCGCGAGTTCGTATACGCGCAGCGTGAAGTTCTCGGTCGACCTCACTGCCCCTCGCGCTGTTGCGGGTATGACGGCCTCACCGGTCACGACCCCGACTTCGTGGGCGCCCTCGAGCCGCGTCAAGCTCTCGTGGACCCCCGGCGTGTACGACGACCTTTCCGGAGTGGCCTACTATCGCATCTTCATCGATAGCGTCCCGATCGACGCGAATTCATCGCAAGGCCGGCTCTACGATATTGCCGGGAAGCTCCCGTCCACATACACCATCGAGAACGCGCCTGCTGGTCAGCACACGTTCTCAATCGCAGCCGTGGACCGTGCAGGCAACCAGGGTCCGCTTGCGTCAGCGGTCTTCCGAAGCGATCCCGACATCCCGAGGGTGACGTTCCTCTCGCCGTTGAATGGCTTCCTCAACTCGCAGTCGATGATCTCGGTTGACGCGAGCGACCTCGCCGGCAATCCGGTGGTCACCTTCGGTATCGACGGCGTGACCACCGCGACTGTCTCGGCGCCGCCATACTCGTTCAAGCCTGACATCAGTGGTCTCGTGCCGGGCGTGCACCTCCTGTCGGCGACGGCGACTGACTTCTATGGTCGCGCTGTCACTGCGACGCTGAGTGTCACGTCCGTCTCTACGACCTCCTCGGCGGTCGGTGGCTTCGAGCCGAGCGACTCCGGCGTGCTTGATGACAAGATTCCGGTTTCCTCGGTCACCAACCCGATTCCGCCGGCCGACACCTACTCCGAGTGGCGTCTGACCTGGGGCAACACCCTCCATCCGATGTTTGCCATCACACCGCCGACGATCGATCCGGTCGTTGATGGCGTCATCCAGGGCATGCTCTACACGATCGACAAGTCGGCGAGCACTACGATCGACATCAGCCATCCGGATCAGTACTTCCGCGCCTCCCGCGGCATCGGCACGAACCTCGACACCTCGTTGGATCTTGAGGGCACCTTGGCGTATCCGCCGGTCGGTGGATGGCCCGCCTTGGGAATCGGGGAGAGCTCGACCGCCGAGGGCCAGTGGTACCTGCACTACACGCTCTTCACGACGAAGGGCTACGCGGGCGGAATCACGCATGACGTGCCGTTCAAGGTTGACATCACCAAGCCTCGCGGCGTGAACAACCTCACAAGCTCGCCGACGACCAATCCCGCAGACGGTGGCGTATGGACTACGGCGACGCGTGCGCATATCGCATGGACACCTGGCTTCTACGACGATCTCTCCGGTGTTGCGTTTTACCGCGTCTACGTGGACGGCGTCGCTCTCGATTCCGATCCGGCCCAGGGACGCGTGTGGGAGCTTGCCGACAAGACCCCGTCGTCGTTCACCGTTGAGAACATGCCGGCTGGCCTGCACCACATCGGTGTGGCTGCAGTCGATCGCGCCGGCAACGAGGGACCGCTGGCAACAACGGACTTCATGTCCGATCCGTCAGCGCCGACCGTCTCTATCACGTCGCCCTCGAACGGCATCATCGACAACCGCACGACCATCGGTGTGAATGCGTTCGACACAGCAGGGGATCCGACGGTCGTCCTGAGTCTGGATGGCTCGGTTCTCGCGACCCTGACAACCTCTCCTTACACCTTTACGCCGGACATCACTACGCTTCCCACGGGAGCCCACGTCCTCTCGGCGACCGCCACCGATCACCTCGGTCGTAGCGTCACCGCTACCCTGGCGGTCACGGTGAACGGCCCCCAGCCCGGCTTCGAGTCGGACCCGAGCGGCGCGCTCGACGGACCCGTTGGCGCATCGTCGCTGACGAACCCGAACGATGCCGGCAACGCATCGACCTGGTGGCGTGAGGGCTGGGGCAACTCGCTCGAGCCGCAGATCAGCGTCGGGGCGCCCGGCGTCGATCCGAACACGAGCGGCTACGTCGTCGGCACCCTCTACACGGTCGACAAAACTGAGAGCACCTCGATCGACATCCACCATCCTGAGCTCTACTCACGCTCGTCCCGACTGAACGGCACCAACACGGACACCACGATCGATCTGCTCGGCGTACAGTCTGTGCCGCCCGTTGGCGGATGGCCGGCGCTCGGGCCGGGCGAGACATCCGTGAGCGAAGGAACGTGGTACTACCACGTCGTCTTCTTCTCATCGAAGGGCTACGCCGGCACGATCACCCGCAGCTTCCCGCTCCGCATTGACCTTACGAAGCCGCGCGCTGTCGCGGGCCTGAGTGTTACCCCGGCCACGACGACATCGGCGTGGGCGAGCACGGCACGTGCGACGCTCAACTGGACGCCGGGCACGTACGACGACCTGTCGGGCGTGGCGTTCTACCGCGTCTACCTCGATGGTGTCGCGCTGGATACCTCTGCGGTACAGGGCCGCGTCTACGAGGTCGCCGGAAAGTCACCCTCTACGTTCACGCTCGAGAACATGCCGGCCGGGCACCACACGCTGTCTGTGTCCTGTGTCGACAGAGCAACCAATGAGGGTCCGCTCAGGACGGTTGACTTCTACTCGGATCCGGACACGCCGACGATCACGCTCATCTCGCCGACGAACCACAAGATCTCGGCACGGACCGCAATCACGGTCGATGCAAATGACGAGGCCGGCAACCCGAGAGTCGTCTTCCGAATCGACGGTGTCACCACCGCCACCGTGTTGGCTCCGCCCTACACGTTCCAGCCCAACATCACGGGTCTGTCTTCTGGCGTCCACACCATCACGGTGACGGCCTACGACCATCTCCTGAGGATGGCCAGCGTCACGACAACGGTCACCAAGGCCTCGGTGGCCGCGGGATTCCTCCCCAGCGAGAACGACGCTCTGAACGGTCCGATGACGGGGACGTCCTCGACCAACCCGAACGATTCGGGCAGCATCACCACGTGGTGGCGCAACGGTTGGGGCAATACGCTCCAGCCACAGTTCACGATCAATGCACCGGCCGTTTCGCCGGACGAGGGCTACGTCATCGGCATGCTCTACACCATCGACCGCACCCAGACCACGGCGATCGACATCTCCAGGCCCGACCTGTACTCGCGCGCATCCCGCGCAACCGGTACCAACCTGAACACTACGATCGACCTGCAGGGCGTCCTCGACTACCCGCCTGCTGGAGGATGGCCCGCACCCGGTCCGGGTGAGGTCCTTCCGGGCGAAGGCCTGTGGTACATGCACTTCGCGCCGTTCACGTCCGATGGCTACGCGTCCGCGACGACGCACTACATCAGCATCGGCGTCGACCTCACGAAGCCGCGAGTCGTCAACAACCTCGTGGTTTCTCCGAGCCTGTCGCCTGCGGACGCAAACCAGTGGGTGGAGACATCCAGGGCAATCGTCACGTGGAGTCAGGGCATCTATGACGACCTGTCCGGGGTGGCGTACTACCAGGTCTACATCGACGGCGTCCCCGTCGACGACACGCAGCAGGGGCACGTGTTCGAAGTAGCGGGCAAGACACCGAACAGCTACACCATCGAGAATATGCCAAGCGGCATGCACAAGGTGTCCGTGGCCGCCGTCGACCGCGCCGGAAACATCGGCCCGCAAGCAAACGGCTACTTCTACGCCGACCCGGATGTGCCCACGATCGCGTTCGGCACCTTCAACCGCACGGTGGGTATCAAGCCGAACTTCACAGTCAAAGTCTCCGACAAGGGCGGCGTACGCTACGTCCGCTACACCCTCGATGGCCAGCTGCTTGGAACGATCACGGACTCGCCGTATGACATCCACCCGGACCTCAGCGGCTTCTCGTCCGGTTCCCACGTGCTGACGGCCATGGTTTCGGACCAGTACGGTCATACGGCGCAGGTATCCACGACGATCAAGCTCGACAAGTCGCCGATGACCATTTCCAACTACAGCCGTACGCCTTCGATCTTCTATCCGATCCTCCGGGACGGGTACTACGACTACTCCTACATCAAGTTCACCACCAACAAGGCGGCAACCGCCACGCTCACGATCCGCAATTCGGCCGGGGCGACCGTCCGCACGATCAAGGCAAACGTCACTGCGGGTGCGCATACGCTGAAGTGGGACGGCAAGTGGTCAAAGGACAGCAAGGCCCACACGGGCACCTACAACTACCAGGTCACCGCAGTCGATGCCATCGGCCAGAAGGCGGTCACCGGCAAGCTGTACACGACCATTCGCAACTACCAGATCGTCAAGACCTCCAGCAACACCGTGAAGGTGATTCCGCGGTAGCGCGGCACACAGTTGCGCAAACGCAGACGGGCGGCCCCGATGGGCCGCCCGTTTCGTTTGCGCTGGAGTGGGCCTGTAAGCCGGATTCTGTCGTGGACGACCATCTATCTGGGACCAGCGTCGCCGCTGGCCTCACGCGGGCTAACCCGAGCGTCGGTCGGGCCGACCTTAGCCGCTCCTATTCGCCCTTGCTCCGGATGGGGTTTGCCAAGCCGCCACGTTGCCGTGACGCTGGTGCGCTCTTACCACACCGTTTCAGCTTTTCTCCCGCTCGAAAACGGGGGAGTCTTCTTTTCTGTGGCACTTTCCGTCGGCTCACGCCGCCCAGCCGTTAGCTGGCATCCTGCCCTGTGGAGTCCGGACTTTCCTCACGCTTTCGCGCGCGGCCGCCCGGCCCACTCCGTGCACCATTCTAGCAGCCGTAGCTGCTGGGCACCGGAGCGACTCTCAGGCCGTGTCCTGGCGCCCCTGTGCCTGAAGCTTCGCCCATGTGTCCTTGAGAGTGAGCGTCCGGTTGAACACCACAGCTTTCGCGGTCGAGTCGGGATCTGCGCAGAAGTATCCGAGGCGTTCAAACTGCACCGTTTGGCCCACCGGCGCGTCAGCGACTGACGGCTCCACGAAGCAGCCTTCACGCACGACCTCCGACTCGGGGTTGAGGTCGTCGAAGAGCTCGCGGCCCTCCGCACCCGGGAATGGGCTGGCGAAGAGGTGATTGTAGAGACGTACCTCGGCCGGGATGGCATGCGCTGCCGACACCCAGTGCAGCGTGGCTTTCACCTTCCGACCGTCAGGGGCGGCCCCGCCGCGCGTATCCGGGTCGTACGTGCAACGCAACTCCATCACCCTGCCGTCAGCATCCTTGACGACCTCATGGCAGGTCACGAAGTAGGCGGAGCGAAGTCGCACTTCTCGGCCGGGAGCAAGTCGGAAGAACTTCTTCGGAGGCTCCTCCATGAAGTCGTCGCGCTCGATCCACAGCTCTCGGCTGAAGGGCACCCGACGCGTGCCGGCGGACTCGTCCTCCGGGTTGTTGGGCACCTCCATCTCCTCGACCTGTCCCTCGGGGTAGTTCTCTATGACGACCTTGAGCGGATCGAGGACGGCGAAACGGCGCAGCGCCGTGCGGTTGAGCACGTCACGCACCGCGTGTTCGAGCATTTCGACCTCGACGACGCTGTCCGCACGCGCCACGCCTACCATGGTCGCGAAGTTGCGGATCCCTTCGGCCGGGAAGCCCCGGCGGCGCAGACCCGACATGGTGGGCATGCGCGGATCGTCCCAGCCGCGAACGTGCCCTTCGTTCACAAGCCGCAGGAGCCAACGCTTCGACAGCACCGTGTAGGTGAGGTTGAGACGCGCGAACTCGTACTGACGCGGTCGTGAGGGCACAGGCAGGTTCTCGATGAACCAGTCATAGAGCGGCCGGTGGTCCTGGAACTCCAGCGTGCAGATCGAATGCGTGATGCCCTCGATCGCGTCGGACTGCCCGTGCGCGAAGTCATACATGGGGTAGATGCACCACGCATCGCCCGTCCGAGGATGTTCCTCGTGCATGACGCGGTAGAGCACGGGATCGCGAAGGTTCATGTGCGGCGCGGCCATGTCGATCTTGGCCCTCAGGACGTGAGACCCGTTCGGAAACTCGCCGGCGCGCATGCGTGCAAAGAGGTCGAGGTTCTCGTCGGCGGACCGGTCGCGATACGGGCTGTCCATGCCGGGTTCCGTGAGCGTTCCCCGAGACTGGCGAATCTCTTCCGCCGAGAGGTCGTCTACGTAGGCCTTGCCAGCCTCGATCAGATGCACGGCCCACTCGTAGAGCTGCTCGAAGTAGTCTGAGGCGTAGAAGAGATACTCGCCCCAGTCAAAGCCGAGCCACCGTACGTCTGTCTCGATGGCGTCGATATACTCCTGCTCTTCCTTCACGGGGTTCGTGTCGTCGAAGCGCAGGTGGCAGCGCCCGCCGAACTCCTCGGCGATTCCGAAGTTCAGGCAGATCGACTTGGCGTGGCCGATGTGGAGGTAGCCGTTCGGCTCCGGAGGGAACCGGGTGACGACCGTGTCGTGACGGCCTTCGCGCAGGTCGGCTGCGACGATTTCGCGGATGAAGTCGCTGCGTTCAGGTGGGGGTGAGGTGTCATTGTTCATGTGGGCGAAGATAGCATATGCGCCGACGTTCGGGGTCTCACATGAACGTACGGGCCCGCGCCCGAGGTGCCTGTGTGTCTCTCGAAACAAGAAATCCCCCTCGCGACCCGCCGAGGGGGATTTCTGCATGTTCTGGTAGCCCGTACGGGATTCGAACCCGTGATCTCCGCCTTGAGAGGGCGGTGTCCTAACCGCTAGACGAACGGGCCGTGCTGGCAGGGGTACTAGGGCTCGAACCTAGACTCTTCGGAACCAGAATCCGACGTGTTGCCAGTTACACCATACCCCTGTACCGCTAAGCGCCCGCCTGCGGCGCGAGAAGGTATGTTACGTACGTCAGTTGGGGGTGTCAAGCCTTGCTTGAGGTGCCCACCGTGCGTCGCGGATGAGTCCTATTCGGCAGCTAGCACGCTGTTCGCCGCGAGCCGGGCGAGGGTCTTCTCCCTGCCGAGCAGTTCGAGCGACTCGAAGAGCGGTGGTGACACCGTCGAGCCGGTGGTCGCGACCCGAAGGGCTTGGAAGACCGACTTCGGCTTCATGCCGAGAGTCTCCGGCACGGCGCGCACGGCAGCCTCGATGGCCTCCGGGTTCCACTCGCATGCCCCGAGCACGTCCGCAACCGCGGACAGCGCCCGTCCGGAACCTTCCTGCGCCAGTACCTTCTCGACCGCAGACTCGTCGATCTCCGGCTCCACGAACAGGAAGGCGACTTTCGCCGCAACCTCGTCGAGCCTCTTGATGCGCTCCGTTACGAGCGGGGCGAGTCGTGCGAACCACTCGGGTCGCTCGGCCAGGTCCTCGGCGTCGGTCAGCCCCGCCTTCTCGAGCCATGGCAGCGCCCGCCGCACGAACTCCTCGGCGGGCATCTCCCGGATGTAGACACCGTTCATCCAGTCGAGCTTCTCGACGTCGAAGATGGCTGGGTTCTTGGAGATGCGGTCAAGCGAGAAGTTCGCTTTGAGTGTGTCGGCGTCAATGATCGTTGTCTCGCCGTCGAGCGACCAGCCGAGCAGCGCGAGGTAGTTCACGATCGCCTCGGGGAGGTAGCCGAGTTCGGCGTAGGCCTCGACGCTCGTGGCGCCGTGCCGCTTCGAGAGCCGCTTGCCGTCCGGACCCCAGATCATGGAGAGGTGGGCGAACGTCGGCACGGGCATCTCGAGGCCCTCGTAGACGACGATCTGCTTCGGTGTGTTGGAGAGGTGGTCATCACCACGGATCACGTGGGTGATCTGCATATCCACGTCGTCCATGACGACCGCGAAGTTGTAGGTAGGAGAGCCATCGGTTCGGGCGAGCACGAAGTCGTCCACGACGTTGGCGGGGAACGTCACTTCACCCCGAACGGCGTCATCGAAGACGATCTCTCCGCGGTCTTCAGGCACCTTGAGCCGCCACACGTGCGGCTCGCCGGCGGCGATGCGCGCAGCGGAATCCTCGGCGCTCAAGGCGCGGCACGTACGGTCGTAGCCGGCGAAACCGCCCTTCTCGCGCGCGGCATCCCGTTTCGATTCGAGCTCTTCCGACGAGCAGAAGCACGGGTAGGCGTGCCCGTTCGCCTTCAGCATCTCGAGGCCCTCCGCATAGCGCGCAAAGCGCTGCGTCTGGAAGTACGGGCCGTGGTCACCGCCCACGCCCGGCCCCTCGTCGTAGTCCAGGCCGAGCCACGCCATGGCACGCAAGATCGCCTGCGTGTTCTCCTCGGTGGAGCGCTCGGGGTCGGTGTCTTCGATGCGCAGCACGAACACGCCGTTGTTGCGACGTGCGAATGCCCAGTTGTAGAGGGCGGTGCGGGCTCCGCCGATGTGCAAGAAGCCGGTCGGGCTGGGGGCAAAGCGAACGCGAACTGTGTCGGTCACGGTGGGGGACTCCTCAGGCAGGGCGGATCAGGGACGAATGCCGCCGAAGCGACTCTAGCGCTCGTCCAGGTCGCAGGCGTTGGATTTCGACAGCAGCCACCAGGAC
>Ga0079306_1000833_pt1 | contig 24279 bp, 25 predicted proteins | sample Methanotroph_Enr_FD_79181 | JGI IMG/M metagenome (GOLD analysis project Ga0079306, IMG submission 79181) | Enriched soil microbial communities from Old Woman Creek wetland in Ohio, USA - Methanotroph_Enrichment_5 | ecosystem: Environmental > Terrestrial > Soil > Wetlands | place: USA: Ohio...
CTGGGGGCGGGGGGGACGGGGGCCTTCGGGCCGTGCGTGGGGGCCGCCGGAGCGCGGCGGGCGGGCCCTTTCGGGCCTCGGCGGGCGGGGGCCTTCCGGCCGGGGCTGCGGTCGCCGGTGGTGGGGGCCCTGGGGCCGCGCGGCGCCCTCGGGGGCCGGCAGGAGGGCCTTGATGGAGAGCGCGATGCGCTTGGCGGCCAGGTCCACCCCCAGCACCTTCACCTTCACCGCCTGGCCCACGCTCAGGGCGTCGGCGGGATTCTTCACGTAGCGGTGGGCGATCTCGGAGAGATGGACCAGGCCGTCCTGGTGGACGCCCACGTCCACAAAGGCCCCGAAGTCGGTGACGTTCGTGACGATGCCCTGGAGCTCCATGCCCACTTCCAGATCCTCGGGCTTGTTCACGCCCTCGCGGAACTGCACGGCTTCGAAGCGCTGGCGGGGATCGCGGCCGGGTTTCCTCAGCTCGGCGAGGATGTCCTTGACGGTCTCCACGCCGAACCGCTCGTCGGTGAACAGCTTGGGATCCAGGGTGTCCAGGACGGCATCATTGCCCACCAGTTCGGGCACGGTCTTCCCGGTGAGCTGGCAGATGCGCTGCACCACCGGGTAGCTCTCGGGGTGGACGGCGGAGGCGTCCAGGGGGTCCTCGCCGTCGTGGATCCGGAGGAAGCCGGCGGCCTGCTCGAAGGCCTTGGACCCGAACCGGCTCACCTCCAGCAGCTGCTCGCGCCGGCGGAAGGCGCCGTGCTCGAAGCGGTGGGACACGATGTTCTTGGCCAGCCCCTCGCCGATGCCCGCCACATAGGCCAGCAACTTGTAGGAGGCGCTGTTCAGGTCCACACCCACGCGGTTCACGCAGCTCTCCACCACGTCGTCCAGGCCCTTCTTGAGGGCGGTCTGGTTCACGTCGTGCTGGTACTGGCCCACGCCGATGCTCTTGGGATCGACCTTCACCAGCTCGGCCAGGGGATCCTGGAAGCGGCGGGCGATGCTCACGGCTCCGCGCACGGTGACGTCATGCTCGGGGAACTCCTCGCGGGCGATGTCGCTGGCCGAGTAGACGGAGGCGCCGGCCTCGCTCACGCTCACGCAGATGATGTGGTTCCGGCCCGTCTCCCGCAGCCATTCCCGGATGAAGGCCTCGACCTCCCGGCCGCCGGTTCCGTTGCCGATGGCGATGGCCTCCACGGGGTTCTCCGTGCAGAGCCTCTCCAGCAGGGCGCGGCTGCCCTCCAGGTCCCGCTTGGGCTCCAGTGGGTAGATCACGTCGTTGTGGGTGAGCTGGCCCAGGCGGTTGATGACCACCAGCTTGCAGCCCGTGCGGATGCCGGGGTCCACGCCCAGGGTGCAGCGCTGGCCCGCGGGGGGCGCCAGAAGCAGGTGGTCGAGGTTGGTCTGGAACACCTTGATGGCTTCGGCGTCGGCCTTCTTCTTGGCCTCGTAGCGCACCTCGGATTCGATGGTGGGCGCCAGCAGGCGGTCGAAGGCATCCCCCGCGACCTCATGCAGGAAGCGCCGGTAGCCGCTGGCCGCCTCGATGGCGATGCGGGCCACCAGGTGGGTGACGAACTTCTCGCGGTCCACCGCCAGCTTGACGGTGAGGATCTCCTCCTTCTCGCCCCGGCGGAGGGCCAGGAGGCGGTGGCTGGGGATCTTCTTGATGGGCTCGGAGAAATCGAAGTAGGGCTTGAACCGCAGGGCGGCCTGGTCGGCCTTGCGCTCCTCGCGGATCGCGGATTGGAGCACGCCCTGCTCGTGGAACTCGTGGCGCAGCCAGGCGCGGATCTCCGCATCCTCCGAGACCCGCTCGGCCAGGATGTGGCCGGCGCCCTCGACGCATTCGGAGGGGGTGCGCAGTCCGTCCTCGTCCTTCAGGAACGGCTCGGCCAGCAGCAGCGGGTCGGCGCCGGTGGCGTCGGCCAGCAGGGCCTCGAGCAGGGGCTCCAGGCCGCGCTCCCGGGCCACGGTCGCCTTGGTGCGCTTCTTGGGCTTGAAGGGCAGGTAGAGATCCTCCAGCTCGGCCTTCACCCAGGTGGCCTCGATCTTCGTCTGCAGCTCGGGCGTCAGCTTGCCCTGCTCCTGGATGGACTTGAGCACGGTCTTCCGGCGTTCGAGCAGATCCTTGTAGTAGGCGTGGCGGTCCTCGACGGCGCGGATGGCCACCTCGTCGAGGGAGCCGGTCCGCTCCTTCCGGTAGCGGGCGATGAAGGGCACCGTGTTGCCTTCTTCCAGGAGGCCCACGATGGCGGCGACGCCGGCGCGGGGGAGCTTCAGCTCCTTGGCCATGAGGTCCAGCACTTGATCCACACCTGCTCCTTGCGATCCCCGGGAAGAGGAACTGGGATGATACCAAGCCGGGCGCTGATCTGGCTCCTGCTGGCTCAACGGGGGAGGACGACCTTCCGCCGCGCGCCCTCCGGCGGACGCTCGAGGTCCCGCAGCGATTTCTTCCAGAAGGCGGCGTCAAGCCCGGTGCCGATGACCACGCCCGCGCAATCCGGCGGGGCGCCCCCGGGCGGAAGGGGCAGGGGCGAGACCTCCAGGCGGCCGTCCGCCAGCTGGAAGGCCCAGCGGTCGCTGCCGTCATTCCGGGGCGCCCAGCCCGCGAAGGCGCAGACGCCCTTGGCCCGCAGCAGGTCACCCTGGGGCGGCGGCGCCAGGAAGAGGGATTCCAGCGCCGCCGGATCCAGCGGGTGGTCCCAGTGGACCGTGATGGAGCGGGCGTCGGCGAAGCTGGTCCCCGTGGTGGGCGCCCAACCCTCGGGCGCGGGGCGGAGATCGCCGCGCCATGGATCCGGAGCGCCTTCGGCCGGGACGCCCTGGCGGCTGTGGACCAGCGGAATCTCCTTGAACGCGGCGCGGAGCTCGCTTTCCCAGGCCACCGCCGCGGAGGGATCGAGGTCGGCCTTGCTGAGGTAGATGAGGCTCGCCAGGGCCGTCTGGCGGTGCAGCAGGGGTCGCGTGCGCAGGTGGTCCACCGGGCCGAGGCAGGAGACCACCGTGAGCAGCCCGGCGATGCGGAGGCGGCCGGCGAGGGCGGCGTCCAGTTCCAGGTCCACCAGGTCCGTGGGATCCGCCAGGCCCGTGGTCTCCAGCACCACCCGCCGGGGACGGACCTCTTCAGGCTGGTCGCACCAGGCCCGCAGCGTGGCCACGACGTCATCGCGCAGGCTGCAGCAGACACAGCCGTTCACCAGGTTCTCCACGCCCGCCAGTTCCGGCCGCTCGGCGTTCACCAGGCTCCCATCCACGCTCACGGCGCCGAACTCGTTGATGAGCACGGCCACCCGGCGGCCCGCCGCGACCTCTTCCTTCAGCAGCCGGTTCACGGCGGTCGTCTTTCCGGCGCCGAGGGGGCCGGTCACGATGAGGACATCGATGGGAGCGGGGGACGCGGCTGGCGGCATCCCTCCATGATGCCGGGGCCGGGCGATTTGTGAGAGCGTGGAGGCGTGGATGCCCTCGACCTGAGCTACCTGGCGGCCGTCTCCCTCGCGGGGGCCTCGGCCCGGGCCTGCGTCCGCGGGCTGCCCGCGGGCTGGCGGGTGCGCCTGGGGGCCGAGGCGCCCGAACTGCCCGCGGGAGCCTGGGTGTGGCTGCATGCCGTGAGCGTGGGGGAGCTGCTGCTGGCCGATGGCCTTCTGGCCAGCCTGCGGGATCGCGGCCAGCGGATCCACCTCACGACGGGGACCCCCGCGGGCCTGGACCTCCTCTCCCGGCGCCTGCCGGCCTGGGACGCCGGCACGGGCCGCGTGAGCGGAGGGGCCTTCCCCCTGGACGATCCGGAGGGTCTGGAGCCCTTCCTGGCGCAGGCGCCCGGGGTCTTCGTGGCCCTGGAGACGGAGCTGTGGCCCAACCTGCTGAGGGCCCTGGAGGCGCGGGGCATCCCCCGCTGCGTGGTGAACGGCCGGCTTACGCCGAAGTCGCTGGAGCGGGGCGGACCGTGGCTGCGCCGGGCCGCCTCGCGCCTCAGCCTCGTGGCGGCCCGGGACGAGGCCAGCGCCGAGGCCTTCCGCCGGCTCGGGGCGCCGAACGTGGCCCTGGGCGGGAACCTCAAGGCGGACCTGCCGCCGCCGGCGCCCCTGCATGGGGGCTGGAATCCTCTCCGCATGGCCTGGGCCGCCTGCCCGGTGCTCGTGGCGGGCAACACCCTGGAGGGCGAGGAGGCGCTCGTGCTCACGGCCTGGGAGGCGGCCCGAGCGGCGTGGCCCGGCCTCAGGCTCATCCTGGCGCCCCGGCAGCCCCGCCGGTTCGAGGCCGTGGCGGCGGATTTCGCCCGGCGGGGGCTGAGGTTCCGCCGTGCCTCGGCGTCCTGGCCCGCCAGCGCGTCGGACTGGGCCGATGTGGACCTGCTGCTGCTGGACACGCTGGGCGAGCTGCCGGCGGCCTACGCGGAGAGCACGGTGGGCCTCGTGGCGGGGGGCTGGCGCTCGGAAGGGGGCCACAACCCCCTGGAACCGGTCCGGGCGGGCGTGCCGGCGATCCTCGGTCCGGGCTTCTCCAACTTCGACGACCTGGTGCCGCCCTTGCTGGCCGCGGGGTTGGCGCGCGTGGCCTCCGACTCGGACCTGGCCGCGGTCCTCCGCGACACCCTCGCCACCGCGCCCCTTCGCCCTCCGGCGGGCGGCAGGATCCTGCCGGGTGCCCTGGCGGGTGCCCTCGATCGCACCCTCAACCTCCTGGGGCCCTTCCTGCCCCGGTAGAATCCGGGCAGCACCCTGGAGCCTCCATGACCCGCCGCGGCACCCACATCCTGCTGATCGACGACGACGAGGCGGTGCTGGACATGGTCGAGTCGGCCCTCAGCCACTACGGCATGACGGTCCATTGCTGTTCCGAGGGCGAGCAGGCCCTGGCTCGCCTCGTGACCCCGGGTGCGCCCCAGTTCGACCTCGTCATCAGCGACATCAACATGGAGGGGATGGACGGGTTCGAGGTCATCCGCAAGGTGAAGGCCATCGCCCCCCACCTGCCCGTGGTGCTGATGACTGGCCAGGCTTCCGTGGACTACGCCATCCGGGCCATGCGCATGGGGGCGTCCAACCTCTTCATGAAGCCCCTGGCCATGCGGGATCTGGTCCAGAGCGTGTTCCACCTGGTGGATCTCCACCGGGATTTCCGCATGGCCGAGGATGGTCTCCGGGGTCTGGTGAACGAGCGGCGCCACTTCCTGTTCCGGTCGGACGAACTCGACGTCCCCAGCCTCCTCCGGCACCTGACGGACCGCCTCGTGCCCATGGGCTTCGCCTCGCCGGCAAACATCGACGTCATCGCCATGGCCATCCACGAGGCCCTGGCCAACGCCCTGGAGCACGGGAACCTGGAACTCGACTCCAGCATGAAGGGTGACCTGTTCGTGGCGGAGGATCCGTACACGAAGCTGCGCGAGGCCCGGATGGCCGATCCCCGCTATGCGGAACGCCTCATCGAGGTCCGGCTGGCCCTCGACACCGAGCGTTTCGAGCTGGAGATCTCCGACGAGGGCCCCGGCTTCGATGCGAGCCGCCTCACCCTGCCGCCTCTGGGCTCGGATCTGGCGCCCCACTTCGGCCGGGGCCTCCCCCTGATCCAGATGGTGATGGACGAGGTCCATTTCAACGAGAAGGGGAACCAGGTCCGGCTGGTCCTGAGGCGGAAATAGGGCCCGGACACGGAGAGGCGCCGGGGGGGCCCGGCGCCTCTCCGGATGGGCCGCTGCGGGATTACAGCGCGCTCTCGATGAAGGCCTTGAGCTGGGGCTTGGGCTGGCCGCCGATCATCTTGTTCACGGGCTTGCCGTCCTTGAAGACGATCAGGGTGGGGATGCTCATGATGCCGAACTGGCCGGCCACCTGGGGGTTCTCGTCCACGTTGATCTTGACGATCTTGGCCTTGCCCTGGAGCTCGCCGGCCAGCTCGTCGAGCACGGGGGCGATCATGCGGCAGGGGCCGCACCAGGGGGCCCAGAAATCCACGAGGGTGACGCCCTGGGAGACGGTGCTGGGAAAGTCGGCGTCGGTGATGTGGGCGACGAGGTCGGACATGGAAGCTCCTTTCGGGTTCAGGGTACGGGGATGGGGCCGTCGGGATTGGCGCCACCCCACTGGGCGATGGTGAAGATGCTCATGTAGCGGTCGTTGGTTTCGCGCAGGCGCTGGGCGAGCACCTCGCAGAGGGCGTACAGGATCTTGAGGGCCATCTGGTGATGGACCTCGATGAGGGACCGCAGGTCCTTGAGCGGGATGAAGAAGAGTTCGGTGGGGCCATTGGCGATGGCATCGGCCGCCCGGGCCGCCAGGTCGATGAGGGCCATCTCACCGAAGTAGGCCGGTGGTTCCAGCACCGCCAGGGCCTCTTCGCCTGTGGCGCTGCGCTTGGAGATGCGGACCGCCCCCCTCAGCACGATGAACAGCCCGTCCCCGGCGTCCCCCTCCCGGAAGATCACCTCGTCGGCCCGGTAGGTGCGGACCTGCCCGATCATCAGGATCTGGGCGCGCTCCGTCTCGTCCAGGTTCCTGAACAGGGGCGACTGGGTCAGGAAAAGGGTATCGATCAAGGCCGTTCCGTGGGCGCGACCGCGGGCTGTTCGAGGGGGACATGGGCGCAAATATCGAGGCCGAAGCCCCGGAGGCCAATGTACTTGGTTTCATGACGGCTGAGGAGGCGCATTTTTCCAATCCCGAGTTGCCGCAGGATCTGGGCCCCCACGCCGAAATCGCGGTCGCTCATGGCCTGGGGCTGGGCGGCCTCCTGGGCCTCCCCGACCACCCCCTGGGTGCGGGCGTGGCGGCGGAGATAGACCAGGGCGCCGCGCCCCTCGCGGGCCAGGGCCGCCATGGCCTTCTGGAACATGCCCGAATCGAAGCCGTGCAGGTCCTCCGGCAGGGTCTCCAGATGGACCCGCACCAGGGGCGGCTCGCCGGTGGCCAGATCCCCCAGGACGAACGCGAGGTGGGTGCCGCCATCCAGGAGGCTCTGGAAGCGGTGGACCCGGAGTTCGCCCCAGGACGTGGCGAGGGTCCGGGTCTCCAGCTCCTTCACCAGGGGCTCCTGGCGCAGCCGGTAGGCCACCAGATCCGCCACGGTCACGAGGAGGAGGCCGTGCTTCCGGCAGAAGGGCACCAGGTCGGGCACCCGGGCCATGGTGCCGTCGTCCTTCATGATCTCGCAGATGACGCCGCTGGGGTGCAGGCCCGCCAGCCGGGCCAGGTCCACGCTGGCCTCGGTCTGGCCCGTGCGGGCCAGGACGCCGCCCTCGCGGGCGCGGAGGGGGAAGACGTGGCCGGGCTTCACGAAATGCTGGGGCTTGGATTCGGGATCGATGAGGGCCTGGATGGTGCGCGAGCGGTCCTGGGCGCTGATGCCCGTGGTGGTGCCCTCCCGGGCCTCCACGCTCACACAGAAGGCCGTCTCGAAGGGGCTGGTGTTCTCGCGCACCATGAGGGGGATCTGGAGGCGATCGAGGAGGGGGCCCTCCAGGGCCGCGCAGATGAGGCCCCGGCCGTGGGTGGCCATGAAGGCGATGGCCTCGGGGCTGACGTGCCCGGCCGCGAGGGTGAGGTCGCCCTCGTTCTCGCGGTCCTCGTCGTCCACCACGACCACCATCCGGCCCTCCCGGATGGCCTCGATGGCATCCTCGATGGGGGCGAAGGGGGAATCGGGTCGGCGTTCCATAGGCCCCCCAGGATGGCCGAGGCGCCGCCGCGGGGGAAGGGCGCACTCCGTGGTAGGATACGCAAATCCATATAGGCCGCCCAATTTCCGAGAGGAATTGCCCATGTCCCAGGGTGTGATTCAAGGCTCCATGCGCGAGGCTCCGCTGCCGGACATCATCCAGCTCGTGAGCCAGGGCGGGAAGTCGGGCTGCTTCCACGTGCACCAGGACTCCGCCAAGGCGCGGATCTACCTGAAGGACGGCCGGATCATCCACGCCATCACCAACAACGGCGAGGGCTTCGACGCCCTCATGGAAGTGGCCCTCTGGCTGGAAGGCAGCTACCGCTTTGAGGAAGGCGCCCAGGATGTGCCTGCCACCATCACCAAGCCCAATGCCTCCATCCTCATGGAACTGGGACGGCGGATGGACGAGTGGCGCGTCATCAGCCAGAAGGTGCCCTCGGTGGATCTCTATCCCCAGTCCACCCTGCTGCCCGGCGAGACCCCCCAGGGCGTGAATCCGCGGGAGGCCCGCCTGCTGAACCTCGCCACGGGCTACTACAGCGTGGCCGAGCTCGCCGATGTCACCCAGAAGCCGGTGCTCACCGTGGCCAAGGATCTCTACGGCCTGGTGATGGCCGGCCACATCAACCTGAAGGGCATCCGCTCGGGCCGGGCCCCCAAGGTCGAGGCCGCTGCCGCCCCGCCTCCGGCCGCGCCGGAACCGCAGCTGGTGCCCATCTCCGAACGGCTCGGGCTCTCTCCGGTCATCCCTGAATCCCGGGAGGAGGAGACGGCCATCGTCAGGCTCCAGGCGCCCCCGCCGATGCCCATCATCCCCATCCAGGGCTTCCCCGAGGCCGAGGAATCCCTGCCGGTGACCGTGGGTGGCGGCGTGGCCGCCGATGCCCCGCTCGTGGCCCCGTCTGCGCCCAGGCCGGCCGCACCGGCGGACGATCCCGTGCGCATGGCCAAGCTGACGGCCTTCACCCAGCGCATCGCCCAGGCGGCCAAGACCGTGCTGCCGGAGGCCCACCACGAGATGGTGAACCGCCTGCAGGCCAAATCCACCCAGCAGATCATCGGCGGGGAGGGGCCCGAGGCCGTGAAGGGCCTGGCCCTGGCCATCTCCCGCGGGGCCGTGGACGCCGGCTGCGACGCGGAGCTGGTGCGGACCCTGAATGCCCAGCTCAAGGCCCTGTTCACCAAGTAGGTGGTCCGTATGATCTCCCGAACCCTGCGCAGCCTCGCGGCCTGCGCGCTGCTCCTGCTCCCCTTCGCCTGCAAGGATGCCGTCACCTCCGGCAGCACCTCGGGCGTGGCGCTCTACGCCTTCGATTCCACCACCAGCACCGTGATGGTCTGGAACGATCTCGAGGCCCTGTACGCCGCCACCTCCACCCCGGCTCCGGACCGGACCCTGACTTCCAGCCTCCTCAGCAAGGTGACGAGCCTGGGCTGGGGCGGGTCATGCATGGACAGCCAGCGCAACCTCCTCTACCTGGTCTCCGATTCCGGCACCATCGTCCGCATCAACCGGGCCCGCAGCCAGACGGGGGCCGTTCCCAGCACGGACATCGCCTCCTTCAGCCTCGCCACCACGGACCGCCTCACCAACGGGAAGTTCGGCCAGGCTGCGATCGATCCCCAGACCGACATGCTCTACATCACCGAGAACGGGGACAACGGCACCCGCATCTGGGTGGTGTCCAACGCCAGCACCCAGCTCCAGGACAACACCATCGCCCTCCAGGCCCTCCAGGTTTCCGGCGACAGCGGCGGCACCGGCGTGGCCGCCGGATCCGGCAGTGTGTACGCCTACTTCCAGGACGGCAACCCGGTGGGGCCCGACGTGCTCACGGGCCCGCGCCTTCGCAGCGGAACCCAGGCCGGCTTCAGCGCCTCGGGAGTGATCCTCGGCAGCTCCACGGCCCTTGGGAAGTACGGCAGCCTGGCCCTGGACACGGGCAACAGCTACCTCTATGTGGCCCGCCACAATACGGACAGCGGCAGCACCGCCCCCCCCGTGGAGGTCTTCCGCACGGGACAGTTCGGCCTGACCTACAACCAGGCCCCCGCCTTCACCCTGGGCAGCGCCACCGCCCAGCCCGATCTCCGCGTCATCGCCCATCCCGCGACCAAGGACTGGCTCGTGGGCCTCCGGGGCCAGGGCACCACGGGTTACGCCACCCTCATCCTCTGGAAGGCGCCCCTGGGTGGAACCGACGCCAAGGTGCTGGCCGTGAGTCCCTCCACCACGGTGTTCCGCGGCGTGGCCATGGACGGGGACGCCTCGTGACCCAGCTCCGCCTGCTCGGGCTGCTGCTCCAGGACGTCTGGAAAGATCTCTTCCGCCACCGCGGGCAGTATCTCCTCGCGGTGCTGACGCTGGCCTCGGGCCTGCTGCTGGCCGGGGGCGGCCTGCTCCTGGTGGAGAGCCTGGACCGCTTCGTCCAGCATCTCGAAGGCATGGCCAGGGTGGTGGTCTACGCTGCGGACGGCCAGACCCTCCAGGCGGCCGAGGCCCGGCTCAAGGGCGATCCGCGGTTCATCGACGTGCGCCGCGTGAGCGCCGAGGAGAACCGGAAACGGTTCCAGTCCGCCACCCGGGAGGCGGGACTCCTGCTGGACGGCGCCGGCCCTGATGCGTTGCCGGAGAGCCTGGAGCTGACCCTCCGCCCCGACCTCACGGCCGCCCACAAGGCCGCGGAGGTGGGCGAGAGCCTGCGCCAGATGCCGGGCGCGGGTGATGTGCTGGTGGACCAGGCCCGCCTGGAGAACCTGCAGCACATGGCCCGGATGGTCCGCTCGGCCCTGGCCACCCTGGGCCTGCTGCTGCTGCTCGCCGCGGGGTTCGCCACGGGGAACGTGATCCGCATGAGCATCATGGCCCGGGAGGAGGAGATCGTCATCATGCGGCTGGTGGGGGCCTCCGAGGGGTTCATCCGCACGCCCCTGGTGGTGGAAGGCGCTGCGCTGGGCCTGGCGGGCAGCCTCCTGGCCCTGGGCGGGCTCTTCGCGCTCTGGTGGCCGGTGGCCCGCGGCCTGGGCGGCCTGTCGCCCCTCCTGGTGGACCTGGCGCGGCTGGGCTTCTTCTCTCCGCGCAGCATGGCCCTGCTGGCCCTCGTGGGGGCGGCCACCGGAGCCCTGGGCGCCCTGTGGGCCTTCCTCTCCACCCGTCGCGCCCAGCGCGAGGCCGAGGCTGCCCTGGAGGGCATGGGCTAGCGTCGCTGGCCTTCGATTCCCGCGTCGCGGGCCAGGGCCTCCAGTTCCGCAGCGGTGAGCAGTCCGTCCGAGGTGCCCCGCAGGGTGCAGGCGTGGCGGGCCGCCAGCTGGCCCCGGCGGATGGAGGCCTCCAGCGATCGCCCCTCCAGCACATGAGCCGTCAGGAAGCCCACGGCGAGGGAATCCCCCGCGCCGTTGGTGTCCACCACAGGGCGGTCCAGGGTCTCCGCCGGGAATTCGCGCAGGCCTGCCCGGGTGCCCAGGACGCAGCCCCGGGGACCGAGCGCGGCCACCACGATGCGGTCGGGGCGGGCCGAGAGGAAGGCCTGGATCAGCGGGCCAGGGTTCCCATGGTTGGCCGAGGAGAAGAAGAGGATGTCGGCCTCGCGGATGTAGGGGGCGCGGTAGGGATCGCCAGGATCCACCACGTCCTGGAGGTCGCAGGCCACGGTGAGGCCCAGGTCCCGGGCCACGGGCAGCAGATCCCGGGTCCAGGCGGCCAGGTTCACGTGGGCCAGGCGGGCCCCGGCCAGGACCCCGCGGCAGGCGGCCGGGTCCGGATGGAGGCGGGCGTGGCCCTTCCCGTCGTAGAAGTTCCGCCGGCTGCCGTCCGGGGCCATGAGGTTCACGCTCCGCGCCGTGCCTTCGGGATCCAGGAACAGGGCCCGGAGGTCCACGCCCGCTTCGGCGAGGGTATCGCGGCAGAGCCGCCCAGGCGCGTCGTCCCCCACGTGGCCGATGAAGGCCGTGCGCCGCCCCAGGCGGGCATAGCCTAGGCTGGCGTAGCCGCCGGCCTGGCCGACGCAGTCCAGGTTCTCCGTGAAGGTGGTTTCCGCCGAGCCCGCGGGAACCTGGGGGGGCAGATAGACGTTCGTGTCGACGCCCAGGTTGCCGAGGACGACGACCTCGGCGGGGCTCATCCCCGCCACCGCCGGGTGTCCGGCTCGCCCAGGCCCAGCTGGTCCAGCACGCGCGTGGCGAAGGTGTCGAAGAGGTCGTCCAGGGACTTCGGCCCGCTGTAGAAGCCCGGCATGATCGGCATGACCACCGCCCCGGCGTCGTGGACCCGCAGCATGTTCTCCAGGTGGATGCGGTTCAGGGGCGTCTCCCGCAGGCACAGCACCAGGGGGCGGCGCTCCTTCAGGCAGACGTCCGCCGCGCGGCTGACCAGGGACTCGCTCACGCCCGCGGCGATGCGGCCCAGGGCTCCGGCGCTGCAGGGCACGAGGGCCATGCCGTCCTGGCGGAAGGAGCCCGACGAGATGTCGGCGCCGAGATCCCGCTCATCCCGCAGGCCCACCTTGGGCAGGGCGGCCAGCTCCTTCGGGGTGAGGCCGGTCTCGTCCAGGAGGCAGCGCTTCCCCGTGGGCGAGAGCAGCAGGGCGACCTGCTCCACCTCCGGGTTCGAGATGAGCCGCCGGAGTACGGCCACGCCGAAGGCCGAGCCGGAGGCTCCGGTGATGGCGAGGGTGTACCGCCGGCCCACGGCCCTCACTCCGGCCGGTCGAGGTCGAGGAACTGGGGACCGGCGTGGGTGATGGACCCGGCTCCGAAGGTGAGGAGCAGGTCCCCGGGCCGGGTGAGCCCCAGAAGGGCGGCCGGGAGGTCCTCCACCCGCCCGGCCAGATGCACCTCCTTCTGGCCGTGGGCGCGCAGGGTCTCCACGATCGCCGCGCCGTCCACGCCCTGGAGGGGCGGCTCCCCCGCGGGGTAGATGTCCGTCACCACCACCACGTCCGCCTCGAAGAAGGCCGTGCCGAACTCGTCGAGCAGGGCCTTCGTGCGGCTGTAGCGGTGGGGCTGGAAGGCGGCGACGATGCGGCGCTCCGGGAACCCGGCCCGGGCCGCCGCCAGGGTGGCGGCGATCTCCGTGGGGTGGTGGCCGTAGTCGTCGATGACGAGCACGCCGCCCTTCTCGCCCTTGAGCTGGAAGCGCCGGTCGGCGCCGGTGAAGCTGGCCAGGCTGGCGCGGATGACCTCCCGCTCCACGTTCAGCTCCAGGGCCACGCCGATGGCGGCCAGGGCGTTGAGCACCATGTGGTGGCCCGGCACGCCCAGGCTGAACGCGCCCAGGTCCTCGCCGAAGGCGCTGACCTTGAAATGGGTGCGGAAGCCCTCCTGGCGGATCTCGCGGGCGCGGATGTCCACCTGGGGATGGGTGCCGTAGGTGTGGACCTGGCGCTTGAGGCGGGGCCGCACGGCGGCGGCGTGGGGATCATCCATGCAGAGGAACACGGATCCGTAGAAGGGCACCTTGTTGGCGAAGGTCACGAAGGCCTCCTGGATCTCCTCCAGGTTCCGGTAGTGGTCGAGGTGCTCGCGGTCGATGTTGGTCACCACGGCCAGGGTGGGATTCAGCATGAGGAAGCTGCCGTCGCTCTCGTCGGCCTCGGCCACGAGGAAGGGCCCCTTGCCCAGCTTGGCGTTGCTCCCGATGGTGCCAAGCTTCCCGCCGATGACGATGGTGGGGTCGATGCCGCCCTGGCTCAGCACCTGGGCGATCATGCTGGTGGTGGTGGTCTTGCCGTGGGAGCCGGCCACGGCCACGCCGTATTTCATGCGCATGAGCTCCGCCAGCATCTCGCCGCGGGGGATCACGGGCACCTTGGCGGCATGGGCGGCCACCACCTCCGGGTTGTCGCCCTTCACGGCCGACGAGATCACCACCACCTGCGCGCCCTCGATGGCGCGGCCGATGTGGCCCAGGTGCACCGTGATGCCCAGACTCCGCAGGCGCTGGGTGACGGCGCTCTCCTTCAGGTCGGAGCCGGAGACCTGGTAGCCGAGGTTGGCCAGCACCTCGGCGATGCCGGACATGCCGATGCCCCCGATGCCCACGAAATGGATGTGCTGGATCTTGCCGAACACCGGATCTCCCCCGAAGCTTGATGGGGCCAGCATATCGCCTCATGGCCCCCCCCGTGGCACGGACCTCGCTTTACAGGGTTTGACGCCACGTGGCGTTCCGAGAACGAGGAGGTACGACATGACGTCCGCCAGCCTGCAGTTCCGCACCTTCGCCGCCCTGGCGTTGACCTCCCTCCTCTGTGGCGCTTCGCCACAGCAGGACCGGGAACGTCGCGCTACGCCACAGCCCCGCGCACCCATGCCCACGCGCAGCATGGACGAGCAGCGAAGCGCCACCCCCATGCCCATGGGCCCGCGAGGGAACCGGCTGGGTGGGGGAGACGACGGCGCCATGGGGCGTCGGGCCACGCCCATGCCCGGAGGGGGCCGGGTCACCACCTACACCGGCACCCGGATCATCGTGCCGCCCGCCTGGGAGCGCTGCCGGATCCAGCCGGACCTCCACTACTGGCAGGGCCGGGATCTCATGGCCCAGATCCAGTGGCTGTCCCGGAAGGGCTACCTCCCGGTGACCCCCGTGGGCGTGGGCGTCAGTGCCCTCGCCGACTACACCCAGCGTCCCGCCGGCTGGCGGGCCTACGGCGTTGCGGTGCCCGCCGGCGGCCGCATCCAGGTGGAGGTCCACCACCCGAAGCTCGCGTGGTTCCGACTCATGCTCGTGAACAAGTGGGGCGATGTCGGCCCCGGCATGATGCGGGCGGCCTTCGCGCCCCAGCCCGTGATGGTGACCTACGCCAACCCCGGCAAGGAGGCCACGGCGGTCTACATCATCGTGGACGATCCCGCCTGGTGGTCCGACAAGGATGCGCCCTACACCCTGACCTTCCGCAGGGACTGGGATCCCCTCAAGGTGGATCTGAGCCACGTGGCCATGGTCTCCGGCCTCTGGGGTGCCTCCCCGAGCGTGAGCGCCCAGTTCAGCGGGCCCAGCCTGACGGGGCCGGCGGTATTCCCGAACTGAAGGCCCTTCCCCTGCGCAGAAACGGCCCCGGCGGGGCCGTTTCTGCGGTAGGACAGGCCTAGATCCAGGGGCAGCCTCCCGTCACCTGCAGGCGGAAGGCGCGGGGTTCCACGGTGAGCTCGGCGCGGTCCCGCTCGGGGGCGGGTTCGCCGTCGAGGTGCCAGGGCAGGGAGCGGTCCAGGTGGAGGATGGCCCGGAGGAGGCGGCCCTCCTGGCGCAGGGGGGTGTGGCCTCCTTCCCGGAACAGCACCGGGGCCTCGGCCAGCAGGTCGAACCAGGAGGGGCGGCCGAGGCGGGCCCACTGCAGCGCGCCGTCCGTGGGATCCGCGTGGGGCGCGATCCAGAGGCCCGAGCCGTACTGGGGCAGGTTGGCGAAGCACAGGCTCCAGGCCCGCTCGGGAAGGTCCGGGTCGTGGCCCCGCCAGGCCTCCCGGATGCGCTGGAACCCCGAGGTGGGCTCGGCATCCGGCCCGCGGAGCGCGTCCCACCGGAGGCCCACGTCGGGCCAGGTCCGCCACAGCTGCCAGGTCGCCCGGGCGTAGCTGGCGAAGCCGCGGGAGGGCAGGGCGGCGAAGCGATGGGCCACGGCCGCCTCGAAGCCGGTGCCGCAGAGGTTCAGGAAGGGCTGGCCATCCAGGCGGGGGAGGTCCAGGCGCAGCTCCCGCCCCTCCAGGAGGCGCTGGAGCGCCCCCTCCGGCTCCAGGGGCGTGCGGAGGCCCCGGGCGAGCCCGTTCCCGCTGCCACCGGGGATGACGCCCAGGGCCACCGGGCAGCCGCTGTCGAGGAGGGCCCGGGCCGCATGGTGCATGGTGCCGTCCCCGCCCCAGACCAGCAGGGGACCTCCGGCCGCCCTGGCCTGGGCGATGGCGGGGGCGAAATCCCAGGGTGGGCCGAAGGGCAGGGGCTCCACCCGGTCCCGGAGCTCCTTCGGCAGGGGCCGGAGCAGGGCGTCCGGATCCTTGGGATGCGTTCCCGAGGCGGGGTTGAAGAGGACCGGCAGCCTCATGCCCGGAACCGGGCGGGCGGGGCCTCCAGGCGCAGGTCTCCGCCGGTGACGGGGTGCTTCAGGCCCAGGCGCCAGGCGTGGAGCCAGAGGCGGTCCGAAGGGGCGCCGCCGTAGAGGGTGTCGCCCAGGATGGCGTGCCCCAGGTGGGTGAGGTGGACGCGGATCTGGTGGGTGCGGCCCGTGTGGAGGCGCGCCACGACGTAGTGGCCGGGGACGAGGCCCGCGGTCTCCTCGGCGGTGGCCGGGCGGAAGTCCGTGCGGGCCGACTTGGGCTCCATCAGATCCCCGGCGCAGCCGAAGCGCCCGGGATCCGCGCCCCGGATGCGGCCGATGGGGACCTCCACGGTGCAGGCCTCGAGGGGCGCCGACAGCCGCGCCAGGTAGAGCTTCTCCATGTCCCGGGAGGCGAAGGCGGTGGCGAGGCCGGGGTTGGCGGCGGCGTCCTTGGCGAAGAGCAGCAGGCCCGAGGTGCCCTGGTCCAGGCGATGGTGCAGGAACAGGGTGAGTTCCGGCCGCTGCCGCTTCAGCAGGGCCAGCAGATCGTGGCGGTCCGAGGCCCAGGTGCCCTGGGTGGCCAGCCCCGCGGGCTTGTCGACCGCAAGGAGCCAGGTGTCCTCGAAGACCACTGGGATGGTCATCTCCGGCACCGGCGGCAGGTCGGGATCGAAGGCCACGCGCACCTCCGTGCCGGCCTTCAGCAGGCGGCCTGCCACCCGCACCCGCTTGCGGTCCACCTGGACGCCGCCGAGCTTCAGGGCCTCCCGGGCGGCCCGGCGGCTCAGTCCGGTCCGCTGGGCGATGAGCTGGTCCAAGCGGAGGTCGGTATCCTCCGGGGCCACGGTGAAGGTCCATTTCTGCAACGCCATGGCTTCAGCCTACACGCAGTCCCGGAAGGCCCCTTCGGCCATGGCGTGACCTCCCCGCCGTCACCCGGCGGTCGGTCAAATCGAGTAGCCGTGGCTGCCGGATTCCAGGGCCTGCTGGCGGGCGGCGAGGTCCGCCAGGCTGGTGCCGCGCAGGACGGCCCGGGCCGCCTCCGCGCTGCGGAGCCAGGCCTCCCGCACGGCCCGGGCGCTTGCGGTGGCGCCGGGTTCCAGGTCCTGGGCCCCCAGGCGACCCTCCAGGGCCTCGAGCACCTCGAGGGCGGTGATGTGGCTGGGGTGCCGCGCCAGCTCGCAGCCCCCGCTGGGGCCGCGCTGCACCTTCACCAGACCCGCGGCCTTGAGGGGGCCCAGCAGCACGCGCAGGAACTTGGGGGGCAGGACCTGGCGGGCGGCCACGGCATCCACGAGCACGGGCCCCCGGCCCGCCTGCAGGGCCAGCCCCACCATGAACTGCAACCCGTAGCGTCCCTTTGCCGTGCCCTTCATGACGAGCCTCCGGGATCGAGGATAACGAGATATATAATAAAATCAATTAACAAACTTGACAATCTGAAATCCGGAAGCCATGCTTCTGGATCCGGGCCGCGCCCGTCCCCTTCGGAGAACCCCATGAGCCGTCCCACCGACCGTCCCGACCGCGTGGACCACGCCTACCAGCTCATCGGCCGCACCCCGGTGGTGCGCCTCAACCGGGTGGTGCCCGCGGGAGCCGCCACGATCTACCTCAAGCTGGAGAGCGCAAACCCGGGCGGCTCCGTGAAGGACCGCATCGCCCTGAGCATGATCGAGGACGCAGAGGCCCGCGGGGTGCTGAAGCCCGGCATGCGCATCCTGGAGGCCACCAGCGGCAACACCGGCGTGGGCCTGGCCTTCGTGGCCACCGCCAAGGGCTACCGCTCCACCCTGGTGATGCCCGACACCATGACCCAGGAGCGGCGGTCCCTCCTGAAGGCCTACGGCGCCGAGCTGATCCTGACGCCGGGCAGCCTGGGCATGAAGGGGGCTGTGGAGAAGGCCGAGGAGCTGGCCGCCGCGGATGCCTCGTTCTTCGTGGTGCGCCAGTTCGACAATCCGGCCAACCCCGAGGTCCACAGGCGCACCACGGCCCTGGAGGTGCTGGCCCAGGTGCCCGAGCTGGACGCCTTCGTGGCGGGCATCGGCACAGGCGGCACCATCACCGGCGTGGGCGAGGTGCTGGCCCAGAAGAAGCCCGGCACCCTCGTGGTGGCCGTGGAGCCCGTGGACTCGCCCCTGCTCACCCAGGGCAAGGCGGGCCCCCACAAGATCCAGGGCCTCGGCGCCAACTTCGTCCCCTCCATCCTCAACCGGGAGGCCTTCCAGCGGATCGAGGACGTGGCCTACGACGACGCCCTGGCCATGGCCCGACGCCTGGCCCGCGAGGAGGCCCTCCTCTCCGGCATCAGCACCGGCGCCATCGTCCACGCCGCCGTCAAGGTGGCGCTGGAACTGGGCGCGGGGAAGACCGTGGTCGCCGTGCTCTGCGACACCGGCGAGCGCTACCTGAGCCATCCCCTCTACGCCGAGATCGACGGCCCCGCGATCTGAGGCGCCATGCGCCAGGCGATCCCCGCCCCGGGTCCGAGCTGCCCCGTCATTCCCGGTCTGGTGGACGGGACCGCGGGGCGGCTCGGCGCCCTGCTTTCCATGGGCCTCATCCTCCTCGCGGCCTGGAAGGGCTGGGGCGCCCTCGCCCTGGCCCTGGCCGCGGACTTCGCCCTCCGCGCCGCCGGGCGGCCGGACCTCAGCCCCGTCGCCCGCGCGGCTGGCCTGCTGCGCCGGCTGACGGGCCTTCCGGCCCGGCCGGTCAACGCCGGTCCCAAGCGGCTTGCCGCCTCGGTGGGCTGCCTGTTCTCCCTGGGGGCGGGGCTGGCCCTGCTGGCCCGCGCCCGGGTCCCGGGCCTCGGCCTGGCGGCCGTCCTGGCTGCCTGCGCGGGGCTGGAGGGGGCCTTCGGCTTCTGCGTGGCGTGCCGCCTCCATCCCTGGCTGATCCGTGCCTATCCTGGATGGAACCGCCCGGGAACCCCATGAGACTCGCCGCCCTCCTTCTCGCCGCCCCGCTTCTCCAGGGCGGGATTCCTTCGGCGGAGAAGGCCACGGCCTTCGAGCGGGCGGTGGTGCAGGAGATGAGCGATGCGCGGGTGAGGCCCCTGGCCTACGCCCGTCACCTCAAGGAACTGCGGCCGGCCTTCGAGGGCACCCTCTGGCGGCTGCCGGGGAAGGTGCCGCTCCGCACGGAGGAGGGCGTGGCGGCCCTGGACGAGGCCATCCGGTTCCTGGAGACGGCACGTCCCGTGGGTCCCCTGCGCTTCAACGAGGGACTGGCCCGGGCCGCCAAGGCGCACGCGCATTACCTGGGCGCACGGGGCCTGCTCAGCCACCAGGGCCCGGACGGCAGCGGGCCCGCCGGCCGGCTCGATCGTCTGGGGCGCTGGCAGTCCCTGGTGGCCGAGAACATCAGCACCGGCGAGGACGATCCCCGCATGGTGGTGATCCAGCTCCTGGTGGATGACGGCGTGCCCAGCCGCGGGCACCGGAGGAACCTCTTCAATCCCGACCTGCACCAGGCCGGGGCGGGGGCGGCGGCCCACTCGCAGTACGGAACGGTCTGCGTGATCGACTACGCCGACGGCTTCGTGGCGGACCGCTGAGGACGGGGTTTCCTGCTAGCCTGGGCCATCCCTTCCCGGAGATGGCATGGGCTTCCTGGCGAGTCTGGGCGCGCCGGTGCGCCGGTTCCTGGTGTTCCTGGGCGACCAGGCGCACCTGGTGCTCCAGACCCTCCGCTATGCCCTCACCCTGCGCCTGGATCAGCTGCCGGTGGTGGGGGCCCAGGCCCGGCTCCAGATCCGCTTCACGGGGCTCGATGCGCTGCTGCTGACCTGCGGCACGGCCCTGCTGCTGGGTGGCGTCACGCTCATCCAGGCCTTCAGCCAGCTCTCCGGCCTGGGCGCCGAGAACTACATCGGCCTCCTGATGGTGCTCATCGTCGTCCGCGAGCTGGGCCCCCTGCTCACGGCGGTGCTGGTCATCGGCCGCAGCGCCACGGCCATCGCCGCCGAACTGGGCACCATGCAGCTGAACGGCGAGGTGGACGCCCTGGCGGCCCACGGCGTGAACCCCTACCAGTACCTGCTGCTGCCCCGCTGGCTGGGCGTGTCCATCTCCATCTTCGCCCTGATGGTGTTCTTCGACGCCTCGGCCCTGGCCGGCGGGCTGCTGGTGGCGCGGCTCAAGCACGGCGTGACCCTGGGCTTCTTCATGGATTCCGTCCGCGACGCCCTCATGAACCGGGACCTGGCGGCCACCCTGCTCAAGGTGGCCCTCTTCGGCGGGGCCATCACCTTCCATGCCTGCCACTACGGCCTGGGCATCCGCCGCAGCCAGACGGAGATCCCCCAGGCCGTCACCAAGACCGTCGTCTCCGCCCTGGTGGCCGTCTTCCTGCTGGACGGCCTCGTGACCGCCTTCTTCTATTTCTGACCATGATCCTCGCCGACGATCTCGCCCTCGATGCTCCTGAAGGAGGCCCGCTCTTCTCCGGGCTGCACCTGTCCCTGGAGCCTGGCGCGAACCTGCTGGTGGTGGGTCCGGGCGGCTGCGGCAAGAGCCAGCTCCTCCGGGCGCTGGCGGGCATCCTCCGTCCCCGCGGGGGGCGGGTGAGCCTTGGCGGCGTGGGGATCTGGCCCGGCGAAGGCGTCCTGGCGCTGGCGGGCCGCGTCCGCCTTGGTTTCGTCCCCGCCCAGGGGGGATTGCTCTCCAACCAGACCCTGCGGGACAACGTGACGCTGCCCTTGCGCTTCGGGGGGGTGTCCGTGGGCGAGGCGGCGGCTCGCGCGGACCGGGCCCTGGCCCGCTTCGGACTGGAGGCCGTGGCCGGGCGTCGGCCCCATGCCGTGAGTGCCGGGGACCGCAAGCTGGCGGGCTTCGCCCGGGCGGCGGCCGTGGAGCCGGATCTGATCCTGCTGGACGATCCCCTGGAGGGCGTGGAGGCGGGCGACCGCCCCGAGGTCCTGGCGCTGATCCAGGGCTGGGCGGCGGACCCCGCCCGCACCCTCGTCCTGGCCCTGGAGGAACCCGGCCCCTTCGCCGGCCTTCCCGCGCGGCGCCTGCACCTGGCGCCGGGCGGTCCCTCCCCTTCCGTCCCGGAGCAGCCATGAACTTCGACAAGCAGGATGTCCGGCTGGGCGCCTTCGTCCTCGTGGCCCTGGGGCTGTTCCTGGGCCTGCTGGTCTTCAAGAACGCCCGCGCCGTGGTGCAGAGGACCTACCCGCTGGTGGTGCGCCTGGACAGCATGGAGGGGCTGGCGCCCGGCAGCGACGTGGAGCTGAAGGGCTACCGCGTGGGCGCCGTGGACCGGGTGGACATGCGCCAGGAGGGTGTGGACTACCACTTCCTGGCCACCCTCTCCATCCGCCACGACATCCGGCTGTGGCGGGGCACCCGGGCCCTGGTGGCCTCCAAGGGCCTGGGCAGCACCTTCCTGGATCTCCAGCTCCCGGATCCGGAAGGGCGGACGGTGGCCCTGGCTCCCGGCGAACAGATCCCCGGCGACCAGGGCGTCTCCCTTGGCAGCGTGCTGGAGAAGGCGGACCGGTTGCTGGACACCCTCAACGCGAGTGTGGAGGCTCTCCGCGACCGCCTGCGCACCCACGGCCTGGGCGACGTGCTGGACCACCCCTCGGTGAAACAGGCGCTCCTGTCCCTGAACGGTGCCCTGCGCGAATTCCAGGCCCTCGCGCAGGAGGGCCGCGGGCTCGTGGGCCACGCGGACCGGAGCATGGGCGAGGCGGACAAGGCCCTGGCGGACCTGGAGAAGAGCCTGGCCATCACCCGCGGGCTGCTGGAGTCGCGGCAGCCGGAACTGGACCGCATCGTGGTGAGCCTCGCCTCCACCCTCCAGCAGGCGGATGCGCTGCTCTCGCGGTTCCGCGCCGAGGGCCAGCCCGAGCTGGAAGCCAGCCTCAAGACCCTGCGCCGGTCCCTGGATTCCGTGGAGGAACTGCTCCAGATCCTCAGGCAGAAGCCCAGCCGGGCCGTCTGGGGCACGCCCAGCGAGGCCGAACGGGAGAAGGCCCGGAAGGCCGTGGAGGCCGCGAAGCAGGCGCCGGCGCCGAAATAGCTGGTTCCCGACAGCATCTGCCCGGGCTGGAGTGGTCTGGTTTTTGCGACCTTGATGCAACCTCAGCCGGGCACATCCTGGGGCCCTGTTTCCAGGGGACCCCGCGGCGTGCGGGGGCCCTGTGGGTGTTCCACTCGCGCTTCCGGTCCACGGAGGTCTGGTTCTGCCGTGGCGGGGGCGCCGATCCAGCAGGAGGTCTCATGGGCAGCATCGCAACCATCCACAACGGGGTGAACGTCGATGACCTCAATGCCACCGTGGCCCAGGTGAAGGCCAACCCGGCCCTCGGCAAGTTCACCTTCCGGTCCAAGGCCAAATGGATCAACCGGGCCCACTCCCAGAGCACCTTCGACGCGCTCTACGGGGCGGGGCAGGAGCACAAGCGGGCCGCGCCCCTCTTCATGGAAGGCGACGAGCCCGCGGCCCTCCTGGGCACCGACCTGGCGCCCAACGCCGGCGAGGCGGCCCTGCACGCCCTGAGCTCCTGCCTGAGCGTGACCTACGCCTACTCTGCGGCGGCCATGGGCATCGACATCACCAGCCTCAGCTTCGACCTGGAGACCGATTCGGATCTCCGGGGGTTCCTGGAACTGGAGAAGGGCGTCCGCCCCGGGCTGTCTCAGATCCGCGTGAAGGTGAACCTCGCCTGCAACGGCACCCCCGAGCAGGTGAAGGCCCTCCACGAGCAGGTGCGCAGGACCTCGCCGCTCTATGACACCTTCCGGAACCCGGTGGACATCAAGATGACCACCTGACCGCCGCGGCAGGGGCCCGAGCCGCCCTGCGCCTCTGGCCGGCGCGGGGCGGCTCGGGTTCTGGCGCGGGCCCTACAGCCGGTCCAGGCCTTCCCGGCCGAAGTTCACGTTCCACACCAGGGGCTCGTAGGTGGCCAGGCCCTGCTGGAAGAAGGGATCACCGTCGCGGATGGCATCCAGGTCCGCCAGCGGGTTCGCGTCCTGCACGCGGAAGAGGACCACGCCGCCGTTGCGGGGATCCATGGGCCCCGAGGCCAGCAGGACGCCCTGGGCCTGGAGGGTCCGGAGATAGGCCCGGTGGGCCTCTGTGGCGGCCTCGATCTCGGCGATGGGGCGGCGGTAGCGGACGATCATCAGCGCGTACATCTCGGCCTCCTCGGGCTCAGTCCCGCACGATGCGGGTGCCCACGGTCTCGGGATCCTCGACGGCCAGGGCCTCGGCGGTGGTGATGAGCACTTCGTGGCCGCCGGCATCCAGGTAGGCCAGGGCGCTCTCGATCTTGGGGCCCATGCTGCCGGGGGGGAACTGGCCTTCGGCCAGGTGCTTCCGGGCCTCGGTGGCGGTGAGGCGGTCCATCCAGCGCTGGGTGGGCTTGCCGAAGTCGAGGGCCACCTTGGCCACGCCGGTCAGGATGATGAACAGGTCGGCATCGAGCTGGGCGGCCAGCAGGGCGCTGAGCCGGTCCTTGTCGATGACGGCCTCCACGCCCACGAGGAAACCGCTGGCATCGCGGATGACGGGGATGCCGCCGCCGCCGCCGGCGATGACACTGTGGCCGTGTTCCAGCAGGGTCTTGATGGCGTCGAGCTGGACGATCTCCAGGGGCTTGGGCGAGGGCACCACCTTGCGCCAGCCGCGGCCCGAATCCTCCTTCATCTTCCAGCGCTTGGAACGCATCAGCTCCAGGGCGCGGAACTCGGGGTAGAAGGGGCCCACGGGCTTGGTCGGATCCTGGAAGCCCCTGTCCTCCTTGTCCACCACCACCTCGGTGAGCACGGAGGTCACGGGGGCGTCGAGCTTCATGAACCGCAGGCGGTTGATGAGCATGCGCTCCAGCATGTAGCCCATGGAGCCCTGGGTCATGGCGCCGCAGATGTCCAGGCTGTAGCCCGGGATCTGGCCGGAGGCAGCTTCCTGCTGGATGAGCAGGTTGCCCACCTGGGGCCCGTTGCCGTGCACCACACAGAGGGCGTAGCCCTCCGACACCACGTGCGCCAGCATCTCCGCGGTCTCCCGGGCGTTCTCCAGCTGCTCCTCCTGGAGCCCGCGTTCCTTCTCCTTGAGAAGGGCGTTGCCGCCGATGGCGAGGAGGGCGATTTTTCGGGCCATGGGGGGCACCTGGAAAAACGAGAAGTCTACCCGAAGGGCCCGGGAATGCCAGTGATCCGGGGCAAAGGTCCCGTTCTGATCCAGGCCCGAAGCGGCTAGAATCGAAGGTTTACGGACGTCCTCCCATGCACATCCAGGAACTGATCCTCCGCCTGCAGCGGTTCTGGGCCGACCGGGGCTGCCTCATCGGCCAGCCCTACGATCTGGAAAAGGGCGCGGGCACCATGAACCCGCTCACCTTCTTCGGCGCGTTGGGGTCGAAACCCTGGAACGTGGCTTACGTGGAGCCCTCGCGGCGCCCGGCGGACGGCCGCTACGGGGAGAACCCCTTCCGCGTCTACAAGCACCTCCAGTTCCAGGTGATCCTCAAGCCCTCGCCGGCCAAGGTGCAGGACCTCTACATCGAGAGCCTGGAGGCCCTGGGCATCGACCTCTCCAAGCACGACCTCCGCTTCGAGGAGGACAACTGGGA
>Ga0079306_1000834_pt1 | contig 24265 bp, 19 predicted proteins | sample Methanotroph_Enr_FD_79181 | JGI IMG/M metagenome (GOLD analysis project Ga0079306, IMG submission 79181) | Enriched soil microbial communities from Old Woman Creek wetland in Ohio, USA - Methanotroph_Enrichment_5 | ecosystem: Environmental > Terrestrial > Soil > Wetlands | place: USA: Ohio...
GAGATACCTGGTGGCATAGTCCTCGGGCAACTGAGCCTGATGAACACCTTCCTCATTTTCTTTTTGAAATCGGTTATTGCATGGACCGCACAACTTACCTCCATTTCGATTGCTCTGATAATCCCCAGCCTGTTGTTAGTCTTAGTGAGTTTTACGTCGAAGACAATCGAAAGGGCCCACGCCTAAATTATTTGCAGCCAAATCGTTGCAAGTGGCGGAACCCTAAGAGTGACGTGGTTGCCTGAGTCTGCACTGGCTGTTAGTTCGTTATTGGATACGCCGCTTCCACCGAAGCAAACAGCATCAGTGTTCATTACTTCCCGCCAGACTCCCGATTTCGGAAAAGGCATCGTGTACCACTCTTGCGGAACGGGTGAGAAGTTGGTGATGCTGACCAATGGTTTTCGCGACTCATCCCAGCGGACGAAGGCCAATATGTTACTTGCGGCATCGTGGTTCACCAACCAGGTGAATCCTTCTGGAGATGTGTCGCGCTCCCAGAGCGCAGGAATCGATCTGTATTTATAGTTTAGCGACTTCACAGTTTCTTGAATACCTCGGTGCTCGTCGTACTTCGTCAGGTGCCATTGCAGGCTCTCGTTGTCTTTCCACTCATCATTTTGGGCAAATTCGCAACCCATGAAGAGCAATTTCTTCCCCGGATGAGCCCACATGTAGCCATACATTGCGCGCATAGTGGCTAGCTTCTGCCAGCGATCGCCGGGAAATTTGTTGACGAGAGAGCCTTTTCCGTGGACAACTTCGTCATGGGAGATTGGCAAGATGTAATTTTCACTCCAGGCGTACAGGATGGAAAAAGTAATTTCATTGTGGTGGTGAACTCGGTGAATCGGGTCGCGAGCTAAGTACGACAGAGTGTCGTGCATCCATCCCATATTCCATTTGTACCCAAACCCGAGTCCGCCGGAGTCGGTACTCCGCGAAACTCCGCCCCACGCCGTGGATTCTTCCGCGATCATCATGATCCCCGGGTAGTTTCGGTAGGCAGTTGAGGTTGCTTCCTTGAGGAGTTCAACCGCTTCAAGATTCTCGCGTCCGCCGAACTTATTGGGAAGCCATTGTCCCTCCTTTCGCGAGTAGTCGAGGTACAGCATTGAGGCGACTGCATCGACTCGTAGTCCGTCTACGTGATACTCGGCAAGCCAGAAGAGTGCGTTTGCGACAAGGAAATTTCTCACCTCGTTTCGGCCGAAGTTGAAGATCAAGGTTCCCCAGTCGGGGTGCTCGCCAAGACGTGGGTCATCATGCTCATACAAAGCAGTGCCATCAAATTTTGCCAGTGCCCACTCATCCTTTGGAAAATGTGCCGGAACCCAATCTAGGATCACGCCTATGTTGGCTTTGTGGAGTTCATCAACGAGATATTTGAATTCATCCGGTGAGCCAAATCGTGATGTGGGAGCGAAGAAAGACGTGACCTGGTAGCCCCACGATGGTCCGTACGGATGCTCCATGACAGGCAGAAATTCCACGTGGGTGAATCCTTGCTCCTGTACGTATGAAATCAACTCGCTTGCGAGTTCGCGATAACTTAACCCGGCCCTCCAGGAAGCAAGATGAATCTCATAGATGGAGACCGGCGCTTTCCAGGACTCAAAGGCCAGTCTCTTATCTAGCCATTCATGATCGCCCCAGTTGAAAGTGGATTCATAGACGATGGAAGCGGTGCGGGGAGGGATCTCGGTCTGCCGGGCAAGAGGATCGGCATGGTCGATCCATTTTCCATCCTTTTGATGGATGGCATATTTGTATTTGATACCTGCTTGCATATCTGGAATGAAGATTTCCCATATGCCGCTATTCGTAGTCGGCGACATCTTGTGGGTGTTTCTGTCCCAGAAATTGCTATCGCTGATAACGCTGACACCTTGGGCATTCGGCGCCCAGACCGCAAAAGATGTGCCGAGGAGTTTTCCCGCCGCGTCTCTGCGGATATGAGAGCCCAAAACTTCCCACAGCCTCTCGTGGCGACCTTCCCCGATTAGGTAGAGATCGAGTTCACCAAGGGAGGTCATACGCGCCTAATCTGCATTCACGTATGCGATATGAGCGACTTTTCCAGTCGGTCCGTTGGGATCAAGGCGTATGAACGTGTCCTGGCGCCATTCAAATTCCGAGTTATCCAGCAAGTCATGTGCGATGAATCTGTCGGAGACCAGACCGAGGGCGTTCATATCCCAGTGAACAGTGGTCTCCTGCGCGTATGTTGGATCCAGGTTGAGTACCACTAGAACCAGGTCAGACCCTTCGCGCTTGGAGTAGGCAATGATGGCATCTGAGCCCGTGTTATGGAATACCAAATTTCGAAGTCGCTGCAATGATGGGTGCTCACGTCGAATGTGGTTGAGTTTAGTGATGAACGGCGCAAGCGTCTGCCCGTTCTTCGCCGCCCCTTCCCAGTCTCGGATGCGTATCTGGTACTTCTCGGAGTCTAAATATTCCTCCCCTCCTTCACGTAGAGGAAGATGTTCGAATAGTTCGTAACCTGCGTACATTCCCCATGATGGAGAGAGAGTTGACGCGAGAACAGCTCGCAGTGCGAACACCGACGGATTTCCACTTTGCAGGTGAAATGGCAGTATGTCCGGAGTGTTAACCCAGAAATTGGGGCGGAAGAACGCGCTTGTGCTGTGTGCCACTTCATTTCCGTAGGAGATAAGTTCCTGCTTGCTTGTTCGCCACGTGAAGTATGTGTACGACTGGTGGAATCCGGCCTTGCCTAAAGCATGCATCATTGCTGGTCTTGTGAACGCCTCTGCCAAGAAAACAACCTCTGGCGATTCTAGAAACATTACCGATAGAACTTCGTTCCAGAATGCGACGGGCTTGGTGTGGGGATTGTCGACCCGGAAGATGGTTACGCCTTTTGAGACCCAGAAACGAAGAATGCGTAGCACTTCGTTGACGATTCCAGGTTGATCCCGATCGAAATTGATCGGGTAAATGTCTTGGTATTTCTTTGGTGGGTTCTCGGCATATGCGATGGAGCCGTCCGGGCGATGGTTGAACCATTGTGGATGTTCCTTGACCCAGGGATGGTCGGGAGAGACCTGCAGGGCAAAGTCCAAGGCGATTTCCAAGCCAACATCGTTGGCCTTGCTGACAAAGTCCTCAAAATCCTTCATTGTGCCCAGTGCGGGATTTATGGCGTCATGACCGCCGTCCTTGCTTCCGATCGCCCAAGGAACACCCGGATCGGATTCGCAGGCTTTGAGCGAATTATTTGCGCCCTTCCGGAACGTCTCGCCGATTGGATGAATCGGGGGAAGGTAGAGAACATCAAACCCCATTGCTGCAATTTCAGGCAGACGCCTTGATGCTGTGACTAAAGTTCCAGGCGAAGAATTTGTTGCCCCCTCGCTGCGAGGGAAGAATTCGTACCAAGATCCAATAAGGGCGCGATCCCGATCAGCGCGGATCGAGTAGGCCTGCGACCTTGTGACAAGGCGACGCAGCGGTTTGGCATCGAAATATCCCCGAATTTCTTCGTCAGAGGCGATTGAAAAACGGTTTGCCGGCGCAAGCTTGGAATTTCTCAGGGCATCTAGTGCAGGCGAGAGTAGAACTGATGAAGATTTGTCTTCTTTGATCTTTTCTTGAAATAGCAGTGCTCCGATTTCACAGCAGAGTTCGGGATCGATGTTGGCGCTGATCTTGATTTCTGAATCGCGACGCCAAGTGAGGAAGGGGTCATCAAATGCCTCGATGTAGAAAGTGAAATCTCCTATCGATGGGGGAGTCAGAGATGCTTCATACCTATCTGTTCCCGGCCAGATTTCCCGCATGCGAACCCGTTGCAGTTCTCGACCCCGGGTATCGAGAAGGATTGCTTGAACTCCGAGTCCATCATGTCCCTCGCGAAAAGCTGTAGCCGAAACGATGATTTCCTCATGTGCAATCGCTTTGACAGGAACAAACTCTCCCCCGAATGCGACAACGGGGGAGATGTCCTCGATGGGAATTCGACCTATCAACCAGAGCCCTCTGTGTTGCCGGCATCTGCAGCAGAGACATCGAAGATCTGATATTTCTCGATGGCTTCTTTGACTGAATCTGCTGTCACGACTCCCGACTTGGCCAGTTGTGAGAGCACGGCGATGACAATGGACTCCGCATCCACTTTGAAGTGGCGGCGTAGCGCTCCACGAGTATCCGAAAGTCCGAATCCGTCTGTTCCAAGTGATAGGAATGGCTGTTCTACCCAAGGAGCGATCTGATCCTGCACGGCGCGCATGAAGTCGCTTACTGCAACCACTGGGCCTTGCGCCCCGGCAAGCTTTGTTGTGACGTATGCCTTCCTCTGGTCATCTGGATGGAGCAAGTTGTGCTGTTCGACCTGCACTCCATCACGACGTAACTCGTTCCACGAGGTTACCGACCATACGGACGCGGAGACACCCCAATCCTCTTGGAGTAGTTTTTGTGCTTTTAGTGCCCAGTTGATGCTGACTCCTGAGGCGAGAATTTGCGCAGGTTTGGATTCGTGACCAGTTGATGGGGCGTATCTGTAAATCCCGCGCAATAAGCCCTCAACATCAAGGTTCTCTGGCTCTGCTGGCTGAGCATATGGTTCGTTGTAAACGGTGAGGTAGTAATAGATATTTTCACTATTTTCGCCATACATGCGGCGCAGGCCGTCTTTGACAATGTGGGCTACTTCGTAGGCGAAGGCAGGATCATAGGCAACCACCGCTGGATTGGTTGAGGCAAGAAGAAGAGAGTGTCCGTCTTCGTGTTGTAGCCCTTCTCCGTTGAGTGTTGTGCGACCAGCTGTTGCGCCAAGAACGAAGCCTCGAGCCATCTGATCACTCGCTGCCCAGAACGCATCGCCGGTGCGTTGGAATCCGAACATCGAGTAGAAAATGTAAACCGGGATCATCGGTTCGTTATGTGTTGAATATGACGAACCCACGGCCGTGAAGGATGCAACCGATCCTGCTTCATTGATGCCTTCATGCAAGATCACTCCGGCAGTTGACTCCTTATAGGAGAGCATAAGTTCGCGGTCCACCGACGTGTATGTCTGGCCAAGAGGCGAGTAGATCTTTAGCGTGGGAAAGAGCGAATCCATTCCGAAAGTTCGAGCTTCATCCGGAATGATGGGCACGAATCGACTTCCAAGACCCGGATCCTTGAGTAGGTCTTTAAGAAGTCGCACGAATGCCTGGGTTGTGGCGACCTCTTGGTTTCCTGAACCGCGTTTGGCCGAACTGTAGACAGTGTCAGGCGGCTGTGGCAGCGGTTTCGAGATGGCCCTTCGGCGAGGAATAGAGCCTCCAAGCAATCTACGTCGCTCCATCAGGTATTGATTCTCTTCAGAATCTTCTGCTGGTTTGTAGTACGGTGGAAGTTTGGCATCCAATTGATCATCAGGAATTGGAATATGAAGGCGATCGCGGAAGGTCATGATGTCTTCCATTGTCATCTTCTTCATCTGGTGAGTGGAGTTTCGTGCTTCGAATGTCGAACCCAAAGTCCAGCCCTTGATTGTCTTGGCCAAGATGACCGTTGGCCGACCCGTATGTGCCATTGCTGCGCTGTATGCGGCGTAAAGCTTCTTGTAATCATGGCCGCCTCGTTTGAGACCCCAGATCTGGTCGTCGCTCCACTTGGCAACCATTGCGGCCGTGCGTGGGTCGCGACCGAAGAAATTCTCACGAACGTAGGCGCCACTTTCGGCTTTGTATGTCTGATAATCGCCATCGGGGGTCTGATTCATCAATTGAACAAGGGCACCTTCGCGGTCTTGGGCAAGTAGTGGATCCCATTCGCGTCCCCACACGACCTTGATGACATTCCATCCGGCGCCACCGAAAATTGATTCGAGCTCTTGGATGATCTTTCCGTTTCCACGCACTGGCCCATCAAGTCGCTGCAGGTTGCAGTTGATGACAAATGTCAGGTTGTCTAGTCCATCTCGCGCGGCGAGGCTGATCGCACCCAAACTCTCGGGTTCGTCCATTTCTCCATCGCCCAGAAAAGCCCAGACATTCTGATCGCTAGTGTCCTTGATCCCTCGATTGTGCAGGTAGCGGTTAAATCGTGCTTGGTAAATAGCGTTAATCGGACCCAATCCCATGGATACTGTCGGGAATTCCCAGAACTCAGGCATCAACCTTGGGTGAGGATAAGAGGAGAGTCCACCGCCTTCGTGGGAGAGTTCTTGGCGGAAGCCATCTAGTTGGTATTCGCTAAAGCGGCCTTCCATAAAAGCTCTGGCATACATACCTGGGCTGGCATGGCCTTGGAAGAAGATTTGGTCGCCTCCGCCCGGATGATCCTTTCCGCGGAAGAAGTGATTGAATCCGACTTCGTAGAGTGCGGCCGATGAGGCGTAGGTTGAAATGTGACCCCCAACACCTACTCCTGGGCGCTGGGCTCGGTGGACCAGCATTGCGGCGTTCCAGCGGATGAATGCGCGGATTCTTCGCTCGATGGTCTCGTCTCCAGGAAAGGCCGGCTCGCGCTCTGGAGAAATGGTGTTGATGTAGTCGGTCGTTCGAAGGTATGGCATTCCGACATTCTTTTCGCGTGCGCGCTTCAACATGCTCAGCATGAGGTAGCGAGCACGCACTGGACCCGCATGCTCCAATGCCGAATCAAAGGAGGCGTGCCACTCGGCAGTTTCCTCGGGGTCGGTGTCCACCAACTGATCTATCACCTGATCGGGCGCCTGAATTTTTTCGCTCATGGCCCTATCTTCCCCTCTCAGAGGGGGTCACGTCACATTAACCCGTGAGTAGGACCGATAAATGAGATGTTTTGCGCCCGCTTGGCGGAAAAATGAAGAATCAAGGCGAAATGGGCTTGCGCATCAGGCAACTCTTGGGTGGACTTATCCCTTCGAACGCATTGGCCGAACGGGCCAACGTCGCTAAAGAAGGGATGGTCGTTGGTGAATACCCCCTTGGGGTCGATGGCAAGTCGGATGGGTTTTGAACCTGGATTCCTCGTTTTAGAGTCCGGTCACGGTGACGATTCCGACGAAGCGCTACGGCAAGACATTATCCAAGCAACTGGTAATCAATTCATTAGTGGCCATGTCCAAGAAGTTGTCGATGCTGTCCTTTTGTGGTGGCGAGATGATGATGGCGACCTTGTCGACGCCTTGGTCGACGTCTTGGCCTACCTCACCGATGGCGGACCAATCTGGGTGTTGACTCCGAAAGTCGGCCGACGAAATCATGTTGAGCCCAGCGATATTCAAGACGCCGCACCGACAGCGGGTTTGAGCCAAACTTCCACCCTTTCAGTTGCCCCTGACTGGTCGGCAACTCGTTTGGTGGCGAGGAAAGCAAGCAAGAGATAGGTTCCTCCACATGTCGCTAGCAATTGGAACCCACGCCCCCGATTTTGAACTCTCCGATCAACACGGGGTGCGAGTCTCCCTCTCCTCCTTTCGTGACAAACAAAATGTCGTCGTGCTCTTCTACCCCTTCTCTTTTACCGGGACATGCACTGGCGAACTTTGCGAGATACGTGACGATCTGAGTTCCTTCCAGAATGAGAGCGTTGCATTGTTGGCGATTTCGTGTGACTCGATCTTCACTCAACGCGCATTTGCAGAAGCTCAGAAATATACGTTTCCGGTCCTTTCAGATTTTTGGCCCCACGGGGCCGTGTCCAAGTTGTATGGAGTATTCAAGGAGGATCGTGGGTGTGCGATCCGTGGAACTTTCATCATCGATAAATCAGGCATTCTGCGTTGGCAAGTGGTGAATCCGATGGGTGATGCCCGAAGCGCAAGTGACTATAAAGCGGCACTTGCAGCGCTCTAATAGGCTCAATTCGTTATAGGGGCACGATTCCAGTAGAATCGCGCAACCGTTAGGGTGCTTAGCTCAGTGGTAGAGCGCCTCGTTTACACCGAGGATGTCGGGGGTTCGAAACCCTCAGCGCCCACCAGTTCACGTGGTGACAGCAATAGGGAAGGCGGGAGAACATGAAAGCCGCCCCCAGCGATCAACGCCAAATTCTGGATATCCAGCGGATTGATTTTGCGATCGCCACCTTTGTGAACAAATTGGCAGCTCTCCCTGAAATTGCGGAGTTGCAGGCCACGACTAATCGCTTAGCCGTCGTGAGAGACCTAGCGGTCGCGGCAGAGACGCAGATCAGTGATATCAAGCGTGAACTTCTTCGGTCTGAGGCCGACGTCGAACAAGTGGTCACCCGACTTGAACGAGATGAGAAGCGGCTCTCTGATGGGAGCACGTCACCCAAAGAACTAGAGAAGCTTCAACATGAAGTGCAGACTCTTTCGGCACGACGTTCCGAGTTGGAAGAAGTAGAACTTGAGATCATGCTTCGGGTCGATTCGATCAAGGAAAGACTTGAAGAACTGCGGGCAGAGGAAGTGACGTTGAAATCTGCTTCCGAGGAAATCTTGGGTCGCAAGCTAACCGCAAGTGAAGAAATTGAATTGGAGATCGCCTCCCTTAAGGAGGAACGCCGGGCTATCGTTTCAACGGTGGACGGTGCCCTTCTTGATCTTTACGAAAAGATTCGAAGCAACAACAACGGCACCGGGGCGGCGGCGATTCGCGATGGAAAGTGCGATGGTTGCCATCTTTCGATCAATAGCGTCGAGTTGGGACGTATCAAGACTTTGGCATCCGATGAAGTAGTTCGCTGCGAAGAGTGCCGCTGTATCTTGGTGCGCGGAGCTAATTGATGTCACGCACGTTCGTCATGACTGCCGACGGTGGTTCGCGCGGAAATCCTGGTCCAGCTGGATTCGGTGCAGTCCTGCACGAGGGAAATGTAGTAATCGCTGAACTTTATGATTACATTGGAATCGCTACCAATAATGTTGCTGAGTACAGCGGCCTGGTTGCTGGATTGACGGCGATCCATCAGATAGATCCTGATGCAATCATCGAAGTGCGGATGGACAGTAAGTTGGTAGTGGAGCAGATGTCGGGCCGTTGGCAGATCAAGCATGAGGGAATGAAGATACTTGCCCAGGAGGCACGTTCGGCTCATTCGCCTTCCTTGGTGAATTACACATGGATTCCTCGCGAGGAGAATGCTCACGCCGATCGGCTTGCAAACCGTGCGCTAGATGAGAAGAGCGGCAAAGCCAGCCAGCAAGTTAATTTTCTGACAGAACGTCTGCGGATGCCTGAAGTTCCTACGATGATTTATTTCATCCGACATGGAGAGACGATTCTGACGCCAGATCGCAAGTTCTCTGGAAGCGGCGAACCCAATCCTGAGTTGACGCAAGCCGGCCTTGTGCAAGCGAGCCTTGTGGCCGAAGAGATCAGCAAGGTGAAGCCTGACATTCTTATTGCCTCACCTTTGAAGCGCACCAAGCAGACGGCTGAAGTGATTTCAAGCAAATTGGGATTGCCCATCATCTTTGATGAAGCGTGGTACGAATGCGGCTTTGGTTTATGGGATGGAATGTCCATTGATGAAGTTGCCCGTATGTACCCGATTGAGTACAAGGCGTGGTTGGCTTCCTCGGCTTACGCACCGCCAGAGGGCGAGTCTTACGACGCCCTAGGTTGGCGAGTGGACGAGGCGATGGACAAGTTGGTGGCGAAATACCCCAACAAACGAATTGTTGTTGTCACGCACAACGGCGTTGTAAAACAAGCTGTGAGACTTGCAACTGGCGGCTCTCCAGATAGCATCTTTCATGTGGATGTTTCGCCTTGCTCCATCTCCTCCGTTTCCATCTGGCCAAGCGACGGTTTGCGAGCCTTGCGATCGGCAAACGAACAGGGACATCTTCGCTAAGCCGCGCTATTCTCTAGTTATGACCAGTGGTGCTCGAATCCTCCACGCTGCAACCGGTTCTTCAATGAGCGCACTTGGATGGGGTCAAGAAGCCGCCATACGTATGCTTCATAACAACCTTGATCCAGCCGTGGCTGAGCATCCCGAAAGATTGGTCGTGTACGGGGGCACGGGGAAGGCAGCGCGAGATTGGCCCTCCTTTGATGCCATCGTCCGATCGCTGACCAATCTCAAAGATGATGAGACTCTACTTGTGCAATCGGGAAAGCCGGTTGGTGTATTTCAAACTCATGAGTGGGCACCGAGAGTCCTCATCGCCAACTCGAACCTTGTCGGCGACTGGGCAAATTGGCCGGAATTTAGAAGGCTAGAGCAGCTTGGACTGACGATGTACGGTCAGATGACGGCTGGCTCCTGGATCTACATCGGAACCCAAGGAATTCTGCAGGGCACATACGAAACTTTCGCGGCGATCGCAAACAAGAGATTCAATTCCACATTGCAGGGCACGCTTACTCTGACTGCAGGATGTGGGGGAATGGGCGGCGCCCAACCTCTGGCAGTGACGATGAACGGTGGTGTCTGCCTCATTATCGATGTTGACAAGACCCGTTTGGAAAAGAGGGTAGAGACCCGTTATTTAGATGAGATTGCCGACGACCTTGATGATGCGATTGCCCGTGTGCTCAAAGCGAAAACTAGCAGGATGCCACTATCGGTGGGCTTGGTAGGTAATGCTGCGGTGGTTGTTCCCAAACTTCTGGCCATGGATGTTCCAATCGATATCGTCACCGATCAAACATCGGCCCATGATCCTCTTTCATACGTACCTATAGGCGTTGAATTTCATGATGCCGCACGACTGGCCAAGGATGATCCCGAAGATTTCACGATACGTGCTCGTGCCGCGATGGCCAAGCACGTGGAAGCCATGGTCGGTTTCATGGACAAGGGCTCTGAAGTCTTCGATTACGGCAATTCCATACGAGACGAAGCAAGGCAGGGAGGATACGCTCGGGCATTCGCTTTCCCTGGTTTTGTTCCTGCTTACATCCGCCCACTTTTTTGTGAAGGCAAGGGCCCATTCCGTTGGGTCGCCCTCTCTGGTGATCCCAAAGATATTTACCGCACAGACAAAGCGGTGCTTGATCTCTTTCCCGAAAACGAGGGACTTCACCGTTGGATAACAATGGCACAGGAGAAGGTCGCGTTTCAGGGATTGCCAGCGCGAATTTGCTGGCTCGGATATGGCGAACGCGATAAAGCAGGCCTTGCCTTCAATGATCTGGTTGCGCGCGGAGAAGTTTCGGCCCCCATCGTTATTGGTCGTGATCATTTGGATTGTGGCTCGGTTGCATCTCCGTATAGAGAGACAGAGTCCATGTTGGATGGATCGGATGCGATTGCCGATTGGCCGCTCTTGAATGCAATGGTGAATATTTCGTCGGGTGCTTCGTGGGTATCCATACACCATGGCGGGGGTGTTGGAATCGGTCGGTCTATTCACGCCGGTCAGGTCTCCGTTGCCGATGGCACCGCGCTGGCTGCACAAAAATTGGCTCGAGTACTCACAAACGATCCCGGTATGGGCGTCATTCGTCATGCAGATGCGGGCTACGACGGAGCAATACAGACTGCACGTGAAAAACATGTGCATGTGCCGATGCTAGATGTGGAGTGAGCATGACTCGTACTCTTGTCGAAAATATTGGTCTGCTGGTCACCAACGATTCATCATTTGACGGCACACCTCTTGGACTGATTCAGGATGCAGCTTTCCTTATTGAAAAAGGAAGCATTACGTGGGTTGGCGAATCATCATCGGCGCCTCGTGCCGAAGTTCGCAATCGCATTGACGTGCAAGGACGTTGCATCATCCCCGGATTCGTCGACAGTCATACTCATCTGATTTTCGCGGGGGATCGATCGGAAGAATTCGGCGCACGAATGCGCGGTGAGCCGTATAGCGCTGGAGGAATCGGTTACACAGTCGAATTCACGCGCAAAGCAAATAACGGCCAACTTCTCCAGAGTGGTCGCCGTCTGGTTGCAGAGGCGAATGCTTCGGGGACCACGACGATCGAGTGCAAATCAGGCTATGGATTGACCGTTGATGATGAAGCCCGCCAGCTCGTTGTTGCGCGACAGTTGACTGAAGAGACCACGTTCCTCGGGGGTCACATTGTGCCCATTGAGTATTCGGATAGCCCTGATGATTACGTCGATCTAGTTTGCGGACCCATGCTGGATGCGGCCAAGCCAAACGCAAAGTGGATCGATGTCTTTTGCGACAGGGGCGCATTCACGCCTGATCAATCTCGGAGGATTCTGAAGGCGGGAATGGCCAAAGGCCTTCTGCCGAGGATCCATGCAAACCAATTCGAGCCGGGCGAAGGCGTTCAAGTGGGTGTTGAACTCGATGCGGCCTCAGTCGATCACGTCACTTATCTATCTGATGCTGACATTGATCTCTTGACAGAATCCAAGACTGTTGCCACATTGCTGCCAGCGGCGGAATTCTCAACGCGCTCCAATTACTCTGATTCGCGCAGATTGTTTGAGGCAGGCGTCAATGTTGCCCTAGCGTCAGATTGCAATCCAGGAAGTTCCTACACGACCAACATTCCTTTTGTTATCGCAATCGCCGTTCGTGACCTCTTCTTCTCGCCAGAGCAGGCGATATGGTCGGCAACAAAAGGTGGTGCAAAGGCGCTTCGTCGCAAGGATGTGGGTCACCTCGGTATCTCAGCGATTGCTAATTTCTCGATTCTCAGTACTCCGTCGTACATACATATTGCATACCGTCCCGGCGTTCCACTAATAGATGAGGTTTGGCGCAATGGCACACGGATCAAGTAGGACTGTTTTGCTTGGTGTCAGTGGTGTCACCTTCCAGGACGTCATAGCCGTCGCGCGGGAAAACGCGAGAGTCGTGATCACTCCTGAAGCGATTGAAGCGATTTCCACGACGCGGAAAATCATTGAAGGTTATGCAGCAGGCGGCGTGCCTGTCTACGGAGTTTCAACAGGTTTTGGGGCTTTGGCCAATCGCCACATTGATGTGGAGGATCGAACTCAATTGCAGAAGTCGCTGATCCGGTCACATGCCGCCGGCTTGGGGCCGGCGGTGGAGAAAGAAGTAGTTAGGGCATTGATGTTCCTGCGCCTGCGCACGATGGCAAGCGGGCGCACCGGCGTTCGGGTTGAGGTAGCGCAGGTGTATGCAGATTTTCTTAATGCTGGCATTACGCCGGTTGTTCCAGAATTCGGTTCGCTCGGTTGCAGCGGGGATCTCGCCCCACTATCCCATTGCGCCCTCGCGATGATGGGCGAAGGCGAAGTGCATGATGCAAATGGGAAGTTGATGGCCTCCAATGAAGCGATGAAGGCAGCGGGGATTACTCCAATCGAACTGCAGGCAAAAGAAGGCTTGGCTCTAATCAACGGTACGGATGGAATGCTGGGCATGCTCATTCTCGCCTGTACGGATCTTGCTGCGCTCTGCACAGTTGCAGATATTACGGCCGCGATGAGTATTGAAGGACTTCTAGGCACAGATCGCGTCTTCGCACCTGATTTGCATGCGCCTTTGCGCCCGCAGGTCGGCCAGATTGCCAGCGCGGCAAATATTTTTGCACTCCTAGAAAATTCGGGAATTGTCGCATCGCATCGCAAAGATGACACACGCGTTCAAGATGCGTACTCACTACGTTGTGCCCCACAAGTAAACGGCGCGGTGCGAGATACGGTCGAATACGCAGCAACTATTGCGACAAGAGAATTGCGAAGCACAATAGACAACCCCGTCGTCCTTCCGGATGGTCGGGTAGAGTCAAACGGTAATTTTCACGGCGCACCAGTTGGGTACGTTTTGGATTTTCTTGCGATTGCGGCGGCTGACCTTGGCTCGATTTCAGAGCGTAGAACCGATCGCATGCTGGATCAGCATCGGTCAAGCGGGCTTCCGCCGTTCTTGGCCAACGACCCAGGCGTCGACTCTGGTCTCATGATTGCGCAGTACACACAAGCGGGCCTTGTAAGCGAGAACAAGCGATTGGCAACCCCGGCTAGCGTCGACTCTATTCCAAGCTCAGGGATGCAGGAAGATCATGTGTCTATGGGATGGAGCGCCGCGCGCAAACTTCGGAAGGTAATTGAAAATCTTTCACGCATCCTTGCCATCGAGCTTGTGACGTCAGCTCGGGCGATTGAGTTTCGAGCAGGTTTGACTCCTTCGCCGGCTGCTTCATCTGTCATAAAGACCCTTCGCGAATTCGTTCCTGGAATCGGACCTGATCGTTGGCTCTCTCCTGAGCTTGAAGCGGCTGTGAAATTGGTTCAATCGGGCACTGTCGCCTCTGCGGCTAAGAAGGTTGTTCACGACCTTCGCTAATACTGGAATTCCTATTAGCGCTGAGCAACTCCGCATGTTGCTTCTAAGACCAGTAGAGCGGCAAGACGGAGGGTTCGCCCATCAGGGGCATCCAAAAGCGGGTCGATTTCGGTGATATCCAGGGCTCGAACTCGTGCATCCGAGCCAGCTAGGTATGCAACTTGCCGGAGTTCATCGGCGGTGATTCCACCAGGGACAGAGGCGGGGCAGGCAGGGGCAACCGCGCGGTCGCACACGTCCACGTCGAGGTCCACGTAGATTTCACGCTCTGTTCCACCCGCGATTTCTAGGGCTTCGACCATGACATCTGCGATCGGTCGATTTCGAAGGACTGTGCGAGTGATGACGTGGATGCCCGCGTCTTTTGCTCTCTCGAAATAGTCGCGGCTGTTGGCAAAGTCGCTGATCCCTATTTGAACAATATTGCCGCCAGACAACCCTGCTTGGATCAAACGCCATACGGGAGATCCGTTTGAATGTCCATCGCGAAGATCCAGGTGCGCATCAAGTGTTATCAGTCCAACCTTCGATAGATCAGACCAGAGTCCCTTGGCGACAGAGTAAGAAATAGAGTTGTCGCCACCGAGGGCGAGAAGTAGTTTGTGATTGCTCCGCACTTTTGCGACCGCAGTGGAAACTCTGTGTTCACCTTGATCACCATCGGGGGAGTCGACATCGCCCAAGTCGAGAAGATCCAACTCCCTAAGATCTACATTTCGACTGCTGGAGAACGTCGAATATCGCGAAAGGGCAGTGCGTATAGCATCAGGGGTTAGGTGCGCCGAAGTCGGCGATAGAGACGTTTCACTTGCTGGAACTCCAAGCAGGGCAACGTCACGTCCGGCTCCGAAGGTTGGAAAGAGAGTATTGGCTCGTGCCCATTTAGGATCATGATGGAGTCCAGAGGCGACCATGACCTAGATCGTACGGGAAAGAATCAAACAAAACGCTGTGCAATCAAGGGAATTTGCAGAGGCGTAAGTACAATAAACCATGATAAATCTTCACCAATCCGTGATTGATCTTCACGTCATCAATCACTGGCAGCAGTTATCGGTCATCATCGATGGTGCAATCGGTGCGATCCTTGGCTCGATTATCGGTTGGGAACGCGACCGTGCAGGCAAGTCCGCAGGTCCTCGCACGATGGCGCTAGTCGGCTCAGTCTCGGCAATAGTGGTTGCAGTGGGTTATGTCATGGATATAAATGCCCGATATGGGGATCCAACCCGTGCGATGCACGCGATTATTACCGGCATAGGTTTCTTAGGTGCCGGATTGATCTTCACGGACCGACGAGGTGGAATTCAGGGCGTGACGACGGCGGCAACGATCCTTGCGACCGCTGGAATGGGCAGCGCTGTGGGCCTTGGGTTCCAACTGGTCGGAGTGGGTTTCACGATCATTATTCTCATTGTCTTGCGTTCGACCCAATTCTTGGAGGTTACTGTCAGGCGCTCCGAGCGGGACGAGGACAAATCACGCTAGCCCGGCAATTCCCGTATCCTTGGCTTAACAGAAGAGTCGCCCGGATCACCGCGTTGTAGAGATGCACCGAGGAAAGTCCGGACTCCACAGAGCGAGGTGGTGGGTAACACCCACCCGGAGCAATCCGCGGGAACAGTGCCACAGAAAATAAACCGCTCGCTAGCAATAGCGAGTAAGGGTGAAACGGTGGTGTAAGAGACCACCAGCATGTACGGCAACGTATGTGGCTAGGCAAACCCCACTTGGAGCAAGATCAGATAGATAGCGCTTGAGAACTGCTCGTTCGAGCTATCGGGTAGATCGCTTGACTCCGTGAGCAATTGCGGAGCTAGATGGATGGTGATCCCTCTTTAGAGAGGACAGGATCCGGCTTATAGGGCGACTCTTCTGCTTCCATCACTCAAATGAAGTCTGAGTTGCCCAAAAATCCTCTTCTGGTGTCGCCACCGGTGGGATTGAAGGTTCCATTTCATCATCTTTGTCTCCGCAAAGAACACACGTCACTTCGCCTTGAGGATTCCTTGTGAATTCGTGGTTGCACCGACTCATGGCATCGCCTCCAGAAGACACCGGCTCTTCACACTCTAGACCCGCGACGGAGTGCGTGTCTTGCCTTGAACGCACGCCATTGGGCGTCTGGGAAGGTAGGCCGCCTTACTACGTAAGGCCGGGGAATGCCGAGGACAGCGCAGACATAATCGTAGACACGCCAATCGCAAGTAATAGCAAGCCGAAGATTCGCGTCAACACCATAAGGCCCTGGTCCCCAAGGAAACGCTCGATGGGCTCGGCCAGTAGCAGCAATAAGAAGGTGAGCAGCGAGAGAACAAGAATGATGATGACATCGGCGACTCGAACAATTCCGCGATCCGAATTACCAATCGCGATGACCGTTGCTATGGCACCTGGGCCGGCCATCATTGGGATAGCCAACGGGACGACTGCGGCTCCTGACGGAGATGCCTCGATTGCACTGGACTTCTTTCCCATAACCATGCTCCATCCGATGGCCGCAATAATTGAAGCTCCGGCGACCTTGAACGCATCCATCTGTATGCTCAGCAACTTGAGGATGATGTCACCGACGAAATACGCGACAAAAAGAGTCAGGGCAGATACGAGAGCCGTCTGAAGCGCGATCAGGCGGCGTTTTTCTTTAGTAACGCTACTCGTTAAATTGAGAAAAATGGGAATCGAAGTGATCGGACTGACGATGGCAAAGAGCGCGACGAGGGTCGTGACATCGCTACTGATCTTCATGAGACGTACCCTCTCATAATTGACACGATCTGGAGAAATGCGCGTGAAATATTGACTTTTTCCGCCTCAGATGCCTTGACTTCAAGATATTTTTCGCCAGTTTGGTCGACGCTTATAGAGAGTGGTTGGGGTCACACGTATGTTCGTCGTCACAACAAACGATTTCGACAATTCTCGTATGAAAGAATTTCCATTATCTAGCACTGTTTTTTGATCCTTGTCATTTGATGTGACGCACGGAATAGCCGGAAAAGTGACGAAGGGAATAGTCCGAAAAGTGTTAGTCCTCGCACAAATTTCACCTTTTAGAAGTTCGCGGTGCAAAGATCATGGTGTTAGTAACGAGCGGTAAGTAAGTGACTCAGGGAGAGATGAGGATTAGAAATGAAGTTAAGCAGCAAATCAAAAATCGCAAGTATTTTTGTTGTCGTCACGGCGTTGGGACTATTGGCAACTAATGCCACTGTCGCAAATGCCGTTACCAAGAAGACGATCACATGTTACAAAGGAAAGGCTGTAAAGAAAGTTTCTGCTGTCAAGCCAGTTTGCCCCAAGGGCTGGACAACCAAGAAGCCGGTTGCGAAACCAACAGTTAAGCCATCAGCGACACCCACTAAGGCAACAGGTGGTGTAGTTGCATTCTCTGGAACCTACAAGGGCAAGATGTCGGTTCTGTGGTCGGATAGCGGAGTTCAGGCAACTTCAGTTACTGCAAGTGGAACCGGGACAGTTCTTGGACTTGATTCACTAAGTGGCACTGGCTCTTCTTCCCCACAGAACCAGTGCGACTCAATTGACGGCTCTGGCGTTCTAAGCGGCGGAGGCAACACCTTGAAAGTGACCTTTGATTCCAACGCTAAAGGCTGTGCCGAAGACGGAGCAGCTCCTACGACAGTCAATGTCACCGGAACAGCATCAATCACCGGAGGCACGGGAAAGTATGCGGGCGCTACAGGAACTCTTAAGGTCACTGGCTCCTTTGCGATCAAGTCGAATCAGGCAGGTTTCGGTGAGACAACTGCTCTTACTTTGACGCTGACCGGAAACATCAACACCAAGTAACTCTCAGATATACACGTGTACACCAATAGGAGAAGGAGTAAATTAATGAAGAAGTTCATCTCGAGCGTTGCGATCGGTGCCATGGCACTCGTCGGCGGCGCCGTTGTTGGAGGTGCTGCGTACGCAGCAACCACTCCAACGCTTGTGCTTTCTGGAGGAAGCGCAGTCTTCGGACTCGACCCTGCGATCATTACCGCAACGGCGAGTACTGCAGGCACAGTCAAGTTTCAGGCAGCAGGAGCAGACATCAACGGCTGCGAGAGTGTAGCTACGACAACCGTCACTCCATTTGTTGCAAAATGCTCATGGGTTCCAGCAGCGAGCGGGGCAACCGTCCTTGGAGCTGTCCTCACACCTACTGATGCCACCAACTTCACCTCGGCAACTGCGCCAGCATTTACCGTCAAGGTCGGGGTCCCAGTTCAAGGCGTGATTACCCCGATCCACCTTTACGTGGATACCGTTCTGGCTAGCGGAGCAACTGGCGTTCTTGCACCACGATTTGGCGTAAGTTGCGCAATCACCAGCCAATTCATAGTGGGCCAGACAATTGTCTTCCGTGTCTATGGAAATGACGCCGACCTCGCCGGTGCTGTCTTGGATTCAAGTAACGTCTCCAAGGCCTATATCGAGATCGCCGGAGTCAAGGATCCCATCAACCTCAGCTACGGGAACCACAGCGGAGTTGCATTCTGGACCGCTGTTCTTAAGACAGGTACGGCTACCGGTCTTTACAACACGCTAGGTGTCATCAGCTTCAAGGTGACCATGGTTGCCAAGGAGCTGAGCAGCGTTAAGGTCCTCACAACCAAGTTGTCACGCAAGATAGTAAACGGCGTGCAGGTAAGGGATAGCAACGGACGCCTCGTATTTGAGCGTGTTCCTTCATTCCGGACGATTCCGGTCAATCCACCTCTAGCAGGCGCAGTTGGCACGTGGTCATCGAACTTCACCCCTAACTCGCAGTTGACCCTCTACGCAGTTCCAACTGCCTGATCCACATAATGTCGAAGATCTTGAAGTCCGAGCCGCAAAAATCTTTATTGGCTCGGACTTCAAGTTCTAAGAACCACGTCGCATAACAAATCGGAGAAAGTAGGAAAATCATGAAAACCAGATTCGCATCACACGGACTACGAACAAATATCCTTCGAGCATCAGTGGCCTTAATTCTTCCAATAGCAATGATTTCTCCTGCTATGGGTGCTGATCCAGTAACTACGCCACTCACCTTGAGTGCGCCCGCCGGACTTCCGGGAGTACCTGCTCTTCCATTCACGGGCACCAAGTCAGCAGCCTTCACCGTTCCTGAAAAGATGATCACCTTGGATGTAACACCGAACCAAGGACCCGAGGGGACTCCAATTACAATTTCTGGCAAGGGTCTTCCTGCCAGTGCGACAATGCCCATGACATGGTCAACGGCGGAAGGTGCGTGGATCGCGGATGTCCAACCTAACTCGGTGAACTACATGGGGAATAAGTACACCAAGTTCAATGTAGACATCGCCACCATCACGACGGATGCAAGTGGCAACTTCACCTTCAAGACCAAGATCCCACGTGATTTTGGCTCAGTACATGACATCTACGTTGTTCAAAATGGTGTCGCTGTCGCACACGGTGGATTCCAATATGCAACGACGTTGAGCATTTCACCAAAGAGCGGGCCAATTGGCACGCCTATCACAATTACCTACACAGGCATGGGCGCTAACCTCTACACAGGTGGCGTCTCCGTTCTGTGGGATAACAATTACGCTGGAGAAGCAACTGGTGTTTGGACTCGCGGAACGGCCATCTTCAAGATTCGCGCCGCTGGCCCAGTCGGTACTCACTACATCGCTGCGACGGCCGGAATTGGCGTTCAGTACATGAACATCAAGCAGTCCCCAGTTCCTTGGGGCAAAGGGTCAGTCGTATCATTCAAAGTAACCAAAGATGCTGGAGCACCAAAAGCCTCCATTGAATATCCACCATCAGTTACTCCGACAGTTTCACAGCGCACCACACTTTCAGATGTCGGTTTGGATCCAAACACCAAGGCCGTTGCAACGCTTTCTCAAACCAGTGGTCCTATTGAGAGCAAGGTGAAACTCAATGTCACCGGGTTGACCACAACGGGGGCACACCAAATCGTCTGGTCGACAGTTGTTGGCAACCGCGTTAACTGCACGGGAACCTGTTGGGTATATAACGGAGTCCCAATGGGCTCTGCGACACCAGTAAACGGCTCCATCAGCCAGGAGATCACAATTCCTGACAACTTGGGTGGATGGCACGTTGTTCAGGTCAAGCAAGGGGAAGTTATCGAAGCCCAAGCTACCTTCTATGTGAAGGAAAGTATCTTCCAGTACAAGGACAGCAAGGGCAAAGTCCTCAGCAATGGCATCGCCAAAGCGGATCCTTCCAATTCTCCTGAATTGAGGGACGGCTCTGGCGTTCCAAAGTCGACCTTCAAAGCCGGTGAGGAATTCACAATCGCAATGAAGGGTGTTGGCTGGACTCAATTGGACAACACGATGGCTGTCACATACGACAACAACTACATTGGATATGGATGCGGATTCAATTCAAATGGATACATGGTGGTGCACCTGATTGCCACGGGCGCCCCAGGAACTCACATCATTGATCTTCATCCAGTGTTGTATGTCTTCCAGCCTTCCTTTGCAAACACGCCGTATGGAGCCCTTCCCGTGCTCTCACATATGACGGATCTGCCAGGGCTTGCACTTGGTTACCAGCCACCTGCAGTCCATTTCGCAATAACAATCACGAAGTAATACCGCACGTTACTAACTAAGGCCTCGCTTCTCGATCCTCGAGAGGCGAGGCCTTAGTTCGTGCAATTTTGGCGATTGATGAAGGCAGCCACCAATTCCAGCGACCGAGTAGGACCATTGCACTGGGCAGAAGGAGGCCACGGATGAGGGTGGCATCAATCAGAATTCCGCATGCAAGACCGATACCAAGTTGCTGAAGTCCTGGTATCCGACCGAAGACCAGTCCTGAAAGCGCGCTTATCAAGATGATGGCTGCAGCTGTGACAACACCCCCGGTGTGAGCTAGGCCCTCCGTGATTGCCTCCGAGTTGGTGGAGCCACGATCCTTTGCTTCTCGCATCCTCGAGACTATGAATACTTCGTAGTCCATGGACAGACCAAAAAGCACCGCGAAAAGGAAAATCAACACCCATGCTTCAATTTGATCCAGATGATAAGTCCCAAGAATGGATGAACCTAGGTTGAATCGAAAGACCATCACCATCGATCCATACGCAATCGCCACGGAAATCAGATCCATGAGAATCGCCTTGAGGGGCAGAACGATGGAGCGGAATGCCCGAACCAGAATCAGATAGGCGAAGAAGAGCGCCAAGAAGACGATTGGCGGGAAAGAGGCGTAGATGCTTGCGAGAAGGTCTCTGCCCTGCGGAGGCACACCGCCAAGGTAGAACTTCGTTCCACGTGGAAATTCTGAGTGCGAGAGATATTTCTCTCGTAGATCTCGTTCGAGTCTCTGCGACACCGGTGCCCCAAAGATATGCCGGCCAATCACGAAGATCCGAAGATACTGACCGGTGCTATCGACATATGGCGGCTTTTCGCCTGTGGCGACGACGAAGACCTCGCCATCCTTGAGGATGCTTTGTGAAAGATCGGTTCTAGCCGTTGTTATCGCTGGGGTCGTTGCCAGATTGGGCTGGCCAAGATCAATGATGATCTGGGTCGGCGTGATGATTCCAGGTCCCACTCGATCGGTGACCATGGACAGCGCGCGCGAGGACTCTAATTCCGCCGGGATGGTCGTTAGCGCGCTCGGGGTGACTTGTAGCCATATGACTGAGGAAGCAGCGATTGCGAGGGTGGTCACCGAAAACACGAAGACCGACTTCGGGCGCCGGATTACGTATCGCGAGGCATTGGCGAAGAATCCAGTCATGAGGTCTCTTCTTGCAAGCAATCCCGTGAAAACCTTCGGCGTGACCCCGCCCCGTCCCAGGTATGAAAGAAGTGCCGGTTGAAGGGTTAATGTGGCAATCACAGAGATAACCGGCACAAGCAGTCCGGCAGCACCCAGGGATCGGACAAAGGGGATAGGCACAAGAAACAAGGTGGCAAGGCCTATCGAGACCACGAGTCCCGACAGAATGACAGTGCGGCCCGCAGTCTGCATTGTCTTTGAAATTGCCTCATCGACTGGCATGCCACTCATGATCTCTCGTCTAAATCGGTGAACCATGAGCAACGAATAATCGATCGCCAGTCCAAGGCCGATGAGTTCCACGATGTTTGGGATGTAGAGAACCATGAGGAATTTCTGGGCGATAAGAAAGACAAGCCCCAATACAACGGAGATGGTTGCGCCTGCAAACAGGAAGGGAACGAGTACCGCCCAGCAAAAACCGAGTACAAGAATCAGAAGGAGAAGGGCAAGCAAGATTGCAATGACTTGTCCATGTCTTAAGTCCTTGGCAAGCACGGGAGTCACGTCTCGATTGATTGCCGACGGACCTGTAACTAGCGCGCCCGCAAGGCCTCCGTCCGCAAGTGCCTGCCTCAGTCTGTCGGTGTAGCTGGCTGCCTCCAGCAATGTGAACGAGGTGCCAATGTTGGTGAAGAGCACCCCTCCGAGGGCTCGTTGTTGAGTGACTTTGGCGGTAGGTATAGCGCTGGCCGCGACCGCGATTTTGGCTTCCATCGCCGAGATCTCGGCCTTTGTTGCGTTCTTGAATTTCACAATAATCGTGAATGTGCCTTCAATGTTCTCTTTGAATCGATTGGCGAGTATCTCGTCAGCTTTGGCAGATTCGGTGCCAGGCACGGCGAGAGAGGTGGTCAGGTGCTCATTGAGTCTTGAGCCAGCCAGTAGTCCGAGGAGTATCAATATGAGCCAAAGCGCTATTACCGCAGACCGATAGCGAATGACGCCGCGAGTCCAACGTTCTAGCACCTTGCGAGTCTAACGAGAACATCTATTATCCGTGTCATGACAAATCCAGAGCCGAACCCAATTCTCGACCGCCTCTATCGACACATGGCGTGGGCAAATCAGTCCTTGCTGGCCAAACTTAAAGAGATTCCATCGGAGGCACTGGAACTCTCCTCTGAGAACGAGGAGTGGAGGGTTGCCACGATAGTTCAGCACTATGTGAGGGCCGCTGGCTTCTATGTCTCTCGCGTTACCGGAGATCCGCTTCCCACTGATGTCATAAGGCCCGTTACGTCGGGAGATCTCGACGAATTGGCCAGACGTTGCGCTGCATTTGACGCGCGTCTTCGTGAGCTAGCGGTTATGCCCGAGGGGATGACCACCTTCGTGCGCGAGGGCAGAACGATCATTCGGGCACGATCAACGATTCTGGGTCAGTCGATTCATCATGCAACCGAACATCGTGCGCAGATCGCGGACATTCTCTTTCTCCATGGGATAAAAGTTCTCGACCTCGATGAGCTCGATGTTTGGGCGTACAGCGATTTCGAAGGCTTGGGCGCCTGACTCTGAATCGCTAGGATTTTTCCGTGGCGCAAATTCCGAAATCTGTAGCCGGGTACTACAGAAATCAGAGTGCCCCGCATCGGGAGTTGTTGCTGGAGATGAGAAGCCGAATCTTGGAAGTCATCCCAGGAGCAGACGAGATTATGAAGTACTCAATGCCGACTTTTGTCTTTGAAGGCAGCGACGTTGCCGGACTCAAAGCGAATAAGGATTTTGTCGGGTATTACCCATATAGCGGATCTGTTTTGTCGCAGTTTCCGGAGATCACCAAGAAATACGAAACGACAAAAGGCTCCCTTCACGTTCCACTGGGAGTGCCTTTACTCAAGAGCGAAGTGAGGAAGTTAATCAAAGCAAGAATTGCCACGTGCCCGGTGGTTCGAGGCGAGATGGATCTATCAAGATACGAAGCGGTAGATTCAGAGTGGTGTTCAATCGGTCTCTCTGCACCGGCCAGGCGTGGTCTTGTCGATAACAAACTATTCCGCGTGAAAGATTTAACCAGACTCAGCGAATCTGAAGTGTCAGCCATTCACGCTGTAGGTCCAACTGCCATGAAGATTCTGAAGGAAACGATGAAATCAAAGGGTTTGAAGTTCCGGCATTAAAGACGAGCATTCGTGTGATTCACCGGCAAAGTTGCTCTTATTCAGGAGAGCGATCGAAGGCGCTCACTGCATACATAATGAGAAGTGCAGTGCCGATAAGCAAGGCACTAGCCGCCATAGCCATTCCGTAGTTTTGCGCTCCCGGTCGTGAAATCAACTGATACAGAACGGTTGGAAGAGTTCC
>Ga0079306_1000837_pt1 | contig 24255 bp, 19 predicted proteins | sample Methanotroph_Enr_FD_79181 | JGI IMG/M metagenome (GOLD analysis project Ga0079306, IMG submission 79181) | Enriched soil microbial communities from Old Woman Creek wetland in Ohio, USA - Methanotroph_Enrichment_5 | ecosystem: Environmental > Terrestrial > Soil > Wetlands | place: USA: Ohio...
CCTTTAATATCTTTTCATGCAGATCGACCAGGGCCACATGGCAACCGCCGCAGTCGCACAGCCACTCGGTATTCAGGCGAATTTTTTCTCCGCTCATTTTATCCTCTTCAGAGTTGTCTTGGCCTCACGCCTCGACGGTCAGTACTTTCAGGCAGGCATTTTCCCCGGCGTGCCGGATTTCAAGCGTGGCCTTCTTGCCCATAATGGTCTCCAGTGCCCCGGCAAAAAAGCCGTACATCATGTTGCACAGCGACCCCTGCTGCGGATGACCGAACCGCAGCAAGGCCTGGCGGATCATGCAGTCCCGGAAGACCAGCTGCAGTTGGCGCTGACCTTTGTCGTTGGTGGTGACCAGCTGTTCCTGCCCTTTGGGCTTGAATGGTTCGAATCCCCAGAGGCAGTGATTGGCGGCAAGGATATGCCGCACCTCTTCTACCGCCGTAAGGAGATCGTCGGTCCGTTTGGCCTGTTCGGAAAATTTCCGGCCGAGATTGCGGCCCGCCGCGGTGGTCATGCTGGTTGCGCCCCGTCCCAGTATCGGCTCGATTCCCGCCGACAGCGCCGCCATGAAATTCATGGTTTCCTGCAGGGTTCGCCTTTTTTTCAGGATTTTTTCCACTTCAGCCTCCAAGTGCAATGTGTTCCGAGGCGAAAGATTTTTCACCCCTACGTATTTCTCCGTAAGCTTTTTTACGTAAGCCTTATTACATATACCGCGTAGGCAATGGTCTTGTAAAATTAAAAGAAGGGAATCGCAAACTCGGTGCCGGGATAAAGTAACCGGTGAGCCGATGGGACAGGTTTGATCACAGCCTGCCACCATCGGAACTTATCGATGGGAAATGGAGGATACGACGATACTTCGCTGCAGACAAGAAAGACCAGGCACAACCTGATGACATGCAACCAGGCGAAAGACATCCGGTGTCGCAGAAAGTTTCGGGCCGGATCACTTGTCCCAGCCATACTCCCCAACCAGGTCGACAAACCGGACGCCGGCGAGATGGGTGATCTCCACCTTGCCTTCTTTCTTTTCCAGTAACTGCAGCACCTGGACGTGCTGGTCGCCGACCGGGATTATGAGACGTCCCGGGTCGGCAAGCTGCTCGACCAGCGGTTCGGGAATGGCGGGACCGCCAGCGGTGACGATGATGGCGTCGTAGGGACTGTACTCCGGCCAGCCGAGCGTCCCGTCGTCGAGTTTGGAACGGATATTGTAGTAGCGCAGTTTATCGAAGATCCGCCGGGCTTCGGCGAGCAGGGAATCGATCCGCTCGATGGTATAGACCTTAACGCACATTCGGGAAAGCACCGCCGCCTGGTAGCCGGAGCCGGTGCCGATTTCGAGGACCTTTTCATGGCCCTGGAGTTGGAGGACCTGGGTCATATAGGCGACGATATAGGGCTGCGAGATGGTTTGACCGGCGCCGATCGGCAGGGGATGATCGCCGTAGGCCCGTCCACGCATAGCATCGTCGACAAACAGATGTCGGGGAACTTCGGACATCGCCTGAATGGTCCGCTTGTCGTAGATATCCCGGTTCAGGAGTTGTTCCTGAACCATGCGTATCCGGCCGGTTTCGTACGGATCCATCACCTTCTATTTCTTTTGCCAGGAATAATCTTTGGCCCAGTCCATATCGTCATCGTCGGTCGAGGAATAGACACAGTCGGTAACAATGCCGTTGCGCAGGGTCACCACCACATAATGATATTCCGGCGAACCGATACGCTTGCCGACCAGGGGAGTTTTCTCCAGGAGACTCATCTCCTTGTCCCGATACAGCCATTTTTCCACACCCTCGCCGACCTCCTGCTGCTCGTCCGGTTCGCCGAGAAAGACCAGCACATCTTCCTTGGTAGATTCTCCAACCTTAAGCAGTGCCGCATCCGACGCAAGGTGACGCACCGGGTTTACATAACACCCCGAAACGCCGGCAAGGAGCGCCAGGACCAGAAGAAAAGACCATAATTTTGCAGCCATACACCTCTCCATCGAGCCATTCCTCCTCCACCCTCCAACCTTTTCATGAAGCTGTAGAGTATTGAAATAAGGCACCGGATAACGAACCACCAGGAACCGTATCCCTAGTGTCTGAAATTGTATTGATTCTCACTTCTATAGCCGGTGGGTCTCAATTTTTCAACGAATAACTAGGAACGCAGGAAACCGATTCGGCAAAAAAGGCCGCTCCATGCCGGGGTGCGCCGGCATGGAGCGGGAGGTGGGCTCACGGGACCGTCAGTCCTGCACGACCCTGTTGAGAATCCGGTAATTTCTCTCGACCATGGCCAGCGGATCGACGTTAAGCCCCGCCTGGATCATGGCGTTGTCGTGGATCTGCCGGGCAATTTCCGCGGCGAAATCCTCATCTTTCACGGAGAGTTCGGCAAGTTTTCTGATCAGCGGATTCTGCGGATTGATTTCGAGCTTTTTCTTGCTCTCACCCATCCCGGGGAAGCCCTTTTCCTTGCGGCCGGCAGCCAGAACCCGCTCCATGGTGGAGGTCATGTAGGCGTCGGGGTTGACGATCATCGCCGGCGCGTCGACCAGGCGCTTGGACACCACGACTTCCGAAATATGCTGGTCCAGAACCTTCTTCATCCATTCCGTCAGCTTGGAGAGCGTATCCTGGTTGAGCTTCCTACCCTCCTCGCCTGCCGTAGTCTCCTCCTTCACCACTTCATCGTCTCCCGCGATGGCGAGATCAGCCCGGTCGGCGGAAACAAGCTTTTTACCTTCAAATTCGGCAAGATGGCTGAGGACGAAGTCGTCAATCGGCTCCATGGTATAGATGATTTCGATATCCTTTTTGCGGAACATCTCGATATAGGGGCCGGCCTCGATGGCGACCCGGCTGGGGCCGTTGATGTAGTAGATTTCCTGCTGCTCGGGACCTATCCTGAGGAGGTAATCCGCAAGCGAAATCGGCTTGCCCGCCTCCGACTTGGAGGACTCGAAACGCAGCAGCTTGCCCAGCTCCTTCTGGAATTCATAATCGGAGGTAATCCCTTCCTTGATATAGATGCCGAAAGCCGTCCAGAATTTCAGATATTTTTCCGGATCGTTCTTGGCCTCTTCGTCCAGATGTTTCAGGAAGCGCTTGGTGATAACCTTGCGAATTTTCGACACCAGGGCGTTGTCCTGGAGGGCCTGGCGGGAGATGTTCAGCGGCAGGTCCTCGCTGTCCACCACGCCTTTCAAAAACCGCAGCCAGTCGGGCAGGATGTTCTTGGAATGCTGATCGATGAGGATCCGCTGACAGTAGAGATTGACGCCGGGATCGGTCTTGCCGAAGCCGAAGACTTCGAAGTTTTCGGTCGGCACGAAGAGCAGGGCATTGATGGCGAGCGGCGCATCGGCGGAAAAATGCAGCCGATACAGGGGATCGCTCACCGCGTTGCCGATGAACTTGTAAAACTCCACGTACTCTTCTTCCTTGATCTCGTTCTTATTCCTGGTCCACAAGGCCTGCACGGTGTTGATGGTCTCGCCGTCCAGTTTGATGGGGAAGGAGACGAAGGCCGAGTACTGTTTGATGATTGCGCTGATTTTCCACTTCTCAACATATTCCTTGGCATCGTCCTTCAGTTCGACGATCACCTTGGTGCCGCGGCGCAGACCGGGCATCTCGCTGATGGTAAAGGAACCTGTGCCGTCCGAGACCCACTCGTGCCCTTCGCTTTTATCCCACGAGCGGCTCTGCACCCTCACCGTCTTGCCGGCCATGAAGGCCGCATAGAAACCGACACCGAACTGACCGATGAGACTGACATCCTTTTTCGCCGCCTCGACCAGCTCGGCCATGAAGGTATTCGATCCGGAATGGGCGATGGTCCCCAGATTGTGTTCCAGCTCGGTGCGGGTCATGCCGATGCCGGTATCGGTGATGGTCAGGGTATTGTTCTTTTCGTCGAGATTGATGGCGATTTCGAGCGGCAGATGACCGTCGAAGATATCGGTCTGGGTAATGCTTTCGTGGCGGAACTTCTCCAGGGCGTCGGCCGCGTTGGAGATCAATTCCCGGATAAAGACGTCTCGCTCGGTATAAAGGGAGTTGATTACTATATCGAGGAGCTTTTTGGTTTCTGCCTTGAATTCATAGGTTGCAGCCTGTCCTGTCATGATTCACCTCTTGCAGTGTAACGGGTCGGGAAAGGGCCTCGGGACGCCCGGAGGCTCCTTGCCATTGATTTTTTTCCTAAAGTCGGCCAAAATGGTAAGCATCGATCATCTGCTGTCAAGACTTCCCCGGCACGTCAAGCCACCTCCCTTTCACAAGAAAAAGATATGAAAATGAACGATCACTATCAGACCATTATCATCGGCGGAGGGCTCTCCGGACTCACCGTTGCCCACAAGTTGCGGCTGCAGAAACCCCATCACCGCTTTCTGGTTATCGAAAAAAGCGGCCGAACCGGCGGCGTCATCGACACCCACCGCGATCAGGGCTACACGGCTGAAATCGGCCCGCACGGTTTCCTTGACAACTGTCCGGAAAGCATGCAGATTTTAGCCGAGACGGGTCTTGACCGGGAGTCTCTGCAGGCGCCGCTGATCGATTTTGTCCGCTACGTCTATCTGCACGGCCGGCTAAACCTCATCCCCCAGACCCCGAAGAAAATCCTGATGGCACCGCTCATCCCCTGGCAGGCCAAGCTGCGGGTGCTGGCCGAACTCTGGCAGCCGGTGCTGGGCGGCGAGCCGACGGTGGCCAAATGGGTGGCCCATCGCTTCGGCAAGGCGCTCTTGCCCTACCTGGACGCCGTCTATACCGGCACCTATGCCGGCGATTACGATCGCCTGACTATCGACAGCGTCATGCCGGGATTGCGGGCTCTGGAAAAGGAATATGGCTCGGTGCTCAGGGGAGCACTGCAGCGATTGCGGGCAAAAAGAAAGGAAAAGTCGGCAAAAACGCCGTTCAGGATGCCGGCGATGACCAGCTTTCCGGAAGGAATGGCCCGTCTGCCGGCAAGACTTGCGGAAAACCTGGTTTCCGGACGGGATCTATTGCCGGGTACTGCCGTGACTGCAGTGCATTCCGCGGGCGGCGGCTGGCGGGTGAAGACGGACAAGGGCATGCTGCAGGCAAGTCAAGTGGTGTTTGCCCTGCCCGTCAATGCGGCCTTAATGCTGCTTGCCGCACTCGATCCGGCCATACCGGAAAAGGCCGTAGCGGAGGCCACACTCGCCACCGTCGTCCTGGGCTTTGCCGACACGGTCAAGCTGCCTCCGGGTTTTGGCTGTCTGACCCCCGAGTGCAAGCGGCGGTTTGCCCTCGGCGCCCTCTTTTCCGCGAATATGTTTCCCGGCCGGGCACCGGCAGGCCATATCGTCTTAGAAACCCTCGTCGGCGGCAGAAGACATCCGGAACGGCTCGAACTGGACGACGCAACGCTTACCCGCAAGGCCTTTGAAGATGTCGGTCAGATTCTTGGCATCACTGCGCAGCCCACCTACAGTAAGGTTCTGCGTCCCTGGGGCGGCATTCCCCAGCTCGAACGTAACTATCCAGGCCTTCTTGCCTGGCGCGAAAGTTTTCTCGCCGCCCACCCCGACCTGCATATCTGCGGCTTCGGCTGGAATGGTATCGGCATCAACGACATGATAAAACAGGCGACCCGGGTTGCCGAAGATCTCCTCTCACCGAGCCGGCGAGAAGCTGCAGCCGAAATCAAAGGTGTCTATTTTTAACACCCCTTAAGAAACAAGAAATGAATTTCCAAGGTACAAAAAAAACCGCGCCTGGCTGATCGTAAATGCCAGGCGCGGTCTCCCGGGGGGGGGGGACTTGCGGGAAATCTTCAGAGCTGTTTGACCTTGTTGCTCAGGATCTCCAACTGGGCGCTGACGGAATTGTCACGCAGCAGCTGGTTGCTGACCACCTTGATCGAATGCAGGACGGTGGAGTGATCGCGGTTGAAGGTTCGGCCGATATCGGCCAGCGATTCCTCGGTATACTTGCGGGCCAGATACATGGCAATCTGCCGCGGAAAGGTAATGGATTTTTTCCGCGAACGGGACTGTAGGTCCTGAATGCTCACATTGAACTGGGCGCTCACCAGCTCGCTGATGGCGGCGGCGGACAGCACCTGACTTACGCCGACGATCGAGGCGACCACCTCCCGGACCAGATCGAGATCGACATGACCGCCGGTCAGTCGCGCCTTGGCCCGCACGGCAATGAGAGCCGATTCGATCTTGCGGATGTCGCCGCGGATATGATTGGCCAGGTAGTCGATCTGATCCTCGCCCAGCATCAACTGCTGCAGATGCGCCTTCTTCTCGACGATGCGGACCCTGGTGGCAATGTCCGGAGCCTTGATCGAAGTCACCAGGCCGGAGGACATCCGCGACAGAAATTCATTGTCGATGCCCACAAGGTCCCGGGGCGCCCGGTTGGCGGTGAGAATGACCCGCTTGCCCGATTTGATCAGCAAGTCGAGAATTTCGTTCAACTCCTCCTGGGTCTTTTTCTTGCCGGTCAGGGCATGGACATCCTCCACCAGCAGGATATCGCAGTTATCATGGTATTTGCGCTTGAAGGCATCCATGGAGTTGGTCTGAATCCCGCGGACCATCTCCGCCGAAAACTGTTTCGCAGTGAGATAATGGAGTCTCGTCATCGGCGATTCGGCAAAAATCTGATGAGCCACCGCGTGGGTCAGATGGCTTTTGCCGAGACCGGTGTCGCTGTTTATATAAAGACAGGGACCGACCATCCCGTCTTTCGCGACTATCGACCTGCAGGCCGACTCGGCCAGGATGTTGCTCTCACCCACCATGAATTCATCAAAGGTGTAACGTGGATGCAACGCCTTGAATTTAGAATTGTTTTCCGGAATAAAGGGCAGCCGCATCGGGGTTCCGGCGGAAGATTTCGCTGCCGTCCCGACCACCACGGCCGGACGGCCCTCCTCGCAAAGCGCCACTTTCGCCGCAACCAAGCCGTTTTCCTGCATCTTTTCTTCGATCACGCCGAGAAAATTCTGCTTGATGTAGGCGCTGAAATATCTATCCGGGGTCGAGAGAGAGAGACGTTCCCCCTGCAGCTGGACAAACTTGATCGGCTCGATCCACAGATTGTAGATATTTTCCGCCAGCGTTTCTCTTAAACTCTCTTTCACTTTCTCCCAGACCATATGAACCCCTTTCCCCTTGGTAAAAACAGATATGACCCGAATAAAAGCGATTCGGCTTAGGATAAACAAGCCTCTGCACCCGATGGGTGGTTAAAAACGGCTGCTTATCAGCCTTGTCTCGCAGTACTTCAGAATATTGTCATGCTGACCCGCACGACGGGTGTTTTTCTGGGGCCAGAATTAACTCCACTTTTCTCTGGCAGTCAAAGACGATTTACCGATGTTTTCTTATAAGGTTCGCGTGTTAGATCCCCTCCCCTGAATCCCCCGAAATGGTTGAATCTGTGATTTTCATCAGCCGGGAAGCCAGGTTTTCGAGGCATCTCCCGCTACGCAACTTTTCTCGCGACATCTGGCACCCTTAGCCTCTTATCCACAAAGTTATCAACAATTTCACAATAATATTAATCTCAATCAATCTCTTCCTTACTGGTTTTTCCTGAATATTCCTCTGTTTTATTCGAACATATCGATTGTATGTGCGTCATTTCGCGGGCTTCAGGCGATCTAAGAAAAAAGTTAAATTTTTCATGACAAAGTCTGATTCCATCGGCCGCCTCCGGTCATACTCGCCCGCGCCAGGGTTATTACCCTCACCTCCCTGGCCCCATGGTTCTTCAGGACCCTGCTGCATACCTCAACCGTGGTTCCCGTGGTGAAGACATCGTCGACCAGGCAGACGATCGACCTGTCGGGCTGGAAAGCAAGATTCAACCGAAAGGCATTCTTGAGATTTTTCCGGCGATCGATGCCGCGCAGCTCGGTCTGCGCCACCGTATTTCTGACCCGGATCAGGCCGTCGGGGCGGATCGCCTGCTCCCGTCCCGGGAAGAACAGCCGGGCGAGGACCGCGGCCTGATTGAGCCCTCGCCCCCGCAGCCGCAGGCGATGCAGGGGAACCGGAACGATAACGTGACAGTCGGCGAAAAGAGACAGATCTGCCCTCTGGGCGAGATCTCCCAGGGCACCGGCGACAGAGGTGTCGCCGCCGAATTTCAGCTTATGAACCAGTTGCCGTACGGCCGTCTCGTACCTGACGAGAGACCGGGCGAGATCGTACGACGGGGGCGTCGAAAGACAGGTGCCGCAAAGGTGCCCGCGGTGGGCCGGCCGGTCGAGTTGCTCCATGCCGCAGATGGGGCAGAGAGGCTCGCTCAGAAAGCGGATGCTGCTCGTACAGTCCGGGCAGAGTTTCGCAGGGCTGCCGACCGCAAGCCTTCCGCCGCAAGAACCGCATACCGGCGGAAAGAGCAGGTCCATGCATCCCGCTTTCATCTTGGCAAGGAGTTTCATTGTCTGCCCTCTGTCCGTTCCTGATTACTTACCATATCCTCTCCTTAATACCCCCGGCTTACCGGCGAAATATCCGGTTTGACCAAAAACTGTCTTCCCCATTCTAGCGCAGGTTCCCCATATTTTTCTTACTCCGCCACATGCAAGCTTTGCAAATCATTTGAAACATGGCATAATACCGGCGATTTTGGGTCGGTCTCAGCAATAGGCATACCGAGATCAGCTGTCCGGCAATATTCATAACAACGGAATCACACGCTCCTTTTCAGTTTCGCTGTGCGACCGCAGGCGAAAGAATTACAGGAAGGTATCTATGACTGTATCCAGGAAGATAGTCAATTGCGTTTCGGGAAGATCTTGCCTCTTCAATCGTCTTGCCCTGCTGGTCTTGCTCACCGTCGTGTGTGCTCTGCCCGCCTGGGCGGCGAGTGACAAAATCAGTTTCCTGCCCCTCAATGTGCACAGTCCGTTTGATGCCGAACAAATACAAACGCGCACCGACAGCGAACTGCGGTCGGTGCTGGCGACAACCGACATACCGCTTCTCCCCCGCGACGAGGCGGAAAAGCTCTTCGATTACAAGGCGGCCTGGCCGCCCCCGGCCAAGGTACTGCAGGATGTTGCCGACAAAATCAAGGTTGACAATCTCGCTGTGGGAAATCTCACTGTTATAGGCAACAAGATCAGCATCGACGTCAAACTCTTTGATCTCCTTGCCCCGGGTAAACCGACCTTTTACTTCCAGACCGCGGACTCGATCGAAGGAGTCCGGGATGCTTTCGTCAAGATCGCCGCCGAAATCAGAAACCATCTCGACAAGGATATCCGCATTGCCGCCATCGCCCCCGAAGGGAATGAGCGCATCGACTCCGGCGCGATCCTGCGCAAGATCAAGACCAAACCCGGAGATGCCTACAGCCCGGCGACCCTGCGCAGCGACCTGAAAGAGATATATAAGATGGGCTATTTCGACAACGTCCAGATAGATATGGAGGACACGCCCGCCGGCAAGAAGGTGGTGTTCCGGGTTATCGAGAAGCCGCTCATCAATTCCGTCACGTTTGAAGGAATCGACGAGTTGAAGGAAGAGGATGTCAAGGCGGCGGCCAACATCAAGGAACAATTCATTCTCAATCCGATCAAGATCAGCGAGGCGGAAGAGGCTATCCGGCAACTCTATAAAACCAAGGGGTTTTACAACAGCAAGGTCACCTCCACCATCAGCTACCCGACCGATAAAGGCGCGGTCGTCGTCTTCAAGATAGATGAAGGCAAGAAGATTTACATCAAGGAGATCACTGTGGAAGGCAACGTGACCTTCGACGACGACGAACTCCTCGACCAGATCGAGACCGGGGAGAAATGGTTCATGTCCTGGCTCACCGATGCCGGACTTCTGGATATGAACAAGATTCAGCAGGATGCCCAGCGCATTGTCGCCTTTTACAACAACCACGGCTTTCTCGAAGCGAAGATCGGCGAACCGCAGATCCGACAGGACAAGGAGTGGCTGTTTGTCAAATTCGTGGTCGAGGAAGGACCGCGCTACCGCGTCGGCACGGTCGATTTCAGCGGCGACCTGCTCGGCGATAAAGAAAAACTGCTGTCGCTTGTCGAAATCCGTAATCAGGAATATGTGAGCAGGCAGCAGATCAGGGACGATATCCTCAAGCTTACCGACTATTATGCCGAATCCGGCTATGCCTTCGCCAGCATCCGGCCGCAAACCGAGAAGTCCCCATCGGGCGACCGGATGGATATCACTTTCAAGATCAGCAAGGGCAATCTGGTCTATATCGACCGGATCACCATCAAGGGCAACACCCGGACGAGAGACAACGTCATCCGCCGCGAACTCCGCATCGCCGAAGGCGGCGTCTTCGATTCCAAGGCTCTGCGCGAGAGCACCCAAGCCTTACAGCGCCTGATGTATTTCGAGGAGGTGAATATCACCCCCGAGCCGTCGCTTGACCCCGACCGGATGAATGTCGTGATCGACGTCAAGGAAAAGAGCACGGGAACCTTCAGCATCGGCGCTGGATACAGTTCGGCCGACAATCTGCTGGTCATGGGCCAGGTCTCCGAGAACAACTTTCTCGGCCGGGGCGACACCCTCTCGCTCAGCGGCAACGTCAGCGGCAAAAGCTCCCGGTACAACCTCGGTTACACTAATCCGCACCTGAACGATTCGGCGCTCTCCTGGGGAGTCGATCTGTTCGACACGGAGCGGGAGTATGACGACTATACCAAGGATTCCATCGGCGGCGGCATTCGCGTCGGCTATCCGATCTTCGAGAAGTGGCAGCTGTTCGGCAATTACAGCTATACCGATACGGACCTTACCGACGTTTCCGAAGATGCCTCCTATATCATCAGGAATTCCGTCGATCTCCATGTCACCAGTGCGGTCAAGTTGTCGCTGGTCCGGGATACCCGCAATAAGCGGTACGGCGCCTCGGAAGGTTCGAGAAATTCGGTCAGCGTCAAATACGGCGGCGGCCCGTTCGGGGGCGATGCCGAGTTCACCAAGGTGGAGGGATCGAGCGGCTGGTATTTCCCGATGCCTCTCAAGACCATCTTCCATCTCAGCCTGAACGCCGGTCAGGTGTTTGAGAACGAGACGGACAAACTGCCGGTTTACGAGCGTTTCTATCTAGGCGGTCTCAACTCGATCCGCGGCTTCAAGTATGCCAAGGTGAGCCCCATCGATCCCGCGTCCGGAGATCGGATCGGCGGCGACAAGATGTGGTACACCAATACCGAGATTGTCTTCCCGCTGCTCGAAACCCAGGGTCTGATGGGCGTGCTCTTCTTCGATACCGGCCAGGTCTTAAACGACGACGAGGATTGGCTCGATACCAGCGACTCGATCAAGAAGGGTACCGGTGTGGAAGTTCGCTGGCTCTCGCCCATGGGCCCCTTGCGTCTGGTCTGGGGCTATAACCTCGAACCCACAAACGGTGAAGACGATTCCGTCTGGGATTTCAGCGTCGGCGGCGTTTTCTGATCCTTCCCAAAAGAGGGCAAGATAGTTATACTGCCGGTTATGCCACAAGGCATAACCGGCACTTTTGTTGATGATGCACGAAACACTCCTCAATCTCCTGTCCAAGGAACAAACTCTCTCCGTGGCAGGACTGCGCGGGGCAAGTCCCGCCTGGCTTGCGGCAAGGGCGGCGGACTACCGCACCTGTTGCTGCATCGTGCCGGATGAGCATCTCATTTCGGTCTTCGAGCAGGACATCGGTCTCTTCACCGACAAACAGATCCTGCCGTACCCGGGCCATGAAATTCCGCCCTATACCCCGCTCTCCCCTGACCAGCGTATCGCCGCGGCCCGCCTCTCTACCCTCTACCGCCTGAAATCCGGCAGCGGCGGCATCATGATCACCTCGATCGAGGCGCTGCTGCGACGGGTCATGCCGGCCGGTCTCTTGACCCGGGTTGCCGAATATCTGATGGCGGGCGAAGATTGCGACCGGGATGACCTGCTTCAGCGACTCGTTTACCTCGGCTATGAGAAGTCGGCCCTGGTGCAGTCGGTGGGCGATTTTTCCGTGCGCGGCGGCATCGTCGATATCTATCCACCGCCCTTTGCCCTCGACTCCGGTCTTACCCACGAGGGTCCGATCCGCCTCGATTTTTTCGGCGACACCATCGAGTCGTTGCGCCCCTTTGATCCGTTCACCCAGCGCTCGACCGGAGAACTCGGCGAGGCCACGCTCTTGCCGGTAACGGACGTTCTCCTCGACACCGCGCCTCACCGGTTAAAGAAGATCATCGACCTCATCCACGACGTCAGTGAACAAAACGGCTGGAACAGCGAGGAAACCGCCCGCATGGCGGAACGGGTGGGAAGCGGCCTGCGCTTTGAGGGGATGGAGTTCTTCCTGCCTCTCTTCTACCGGGACCACGAGCAGCCGACCTCGTCCGTCCTAGAGTTTCTGCCGAAAGACGCGGTACTGCTGCTCGTCGATCCGGAAGGCATCCGGCAGAGCATGAATTTCACGCTCGAACGCATCTGCCAAAACTACGAAACCGCCCGGCAGATGGCAAACCCCGCCCTGCCGCCGGCCGAGCTCTTTCTGCTGGAGGATGAGGTCACCAGGCAATTGGCCGGTTTCACGCGGCTCAATGTCACCGATTTTTCCCGGCCGGATGAAGAGACGATTACCATCGCCACCGGCAATCATCAGCTGCTGAAGCAGGAAATCTCTCTCAATCGCGCCAAGCTCGGCATCCTCGCTCCGCTCTCCGCCCAGATATACACCTGGCAGAACAACGGCGAGCGGGTGGTGATCTGCTGCCGTTCGTCGCGGCATACCAAAAATCTTGCCGAACTTCTCGGCAAACACGGGCATCAGGTGGAGATTCTGCCGTCGCCTCTCGCGCTTGAGCATCTGCCCGCGCGCGAAGGGGACCAGCCGCTTTTTCTCTGCGATCACCCGCTGTCGGAAGGATTCTCCCTGCCGGGCCTGCGCCTCCACCTCCTCTCGGAGAGCGAACTGTTCGGGGAAATGCGGCTCGGCGGCAAGAAAAAGGGCAAACCCAAAGAGGACCCGCTGCTCTTTACCGAACTGCACTACGGCGATGTCGTCGTCCATCGCGACCATGGTTTGGGGCTCTATCGCGGCCTCGACACCGTCGCCTTCCAAGGGGTGATCAACGACTTCGTCTGCCTCGAATATAAGGACGGCGACAAACTGTACCTGCCGGTCGACCGGCTGAACCTGCTCACCCGCTATCAGGGTCTTTCCGACCGCGAACCCAAGATCGACAAGCTTGGCACCCAGAACTGGAAAACCACCAAAACCAAGGTGAAGGAAGAAGTCTGGAAGGTTGCCCAGGAACTGCTCGATATCTATGCCAAGCGCGAGCTGCGGGAAGGACGGCAGTTCTCGCCGGCCGGGGCTCTCTTTCATGAACTTGAGGAATCCTTCCCCTTCGACGAAACCCCCGGTCAGGACCAGTCGATCAGCGACGTCATAGGCGATCTGACCAGCGACCGGCCGATGGACCGGCTGGTCTGCGGCGACGTGGGCTACGGCAAGACCGAGGTGGCGGTCCGTGCCGCCTTCAAGGTGGTTGAAGACGGCTACCAGGTGGCCATTCTGGTGCCCACCACCGTGCTTGCCGAACAGCATGCCAAGACCTTTGCCGAGCGGCTGCAGGGTTTCCCGGTGGCCATCGCCTGTCTCAACCGTTTCCGCACCCAGGCTGAACAGAAAAAGATCCTGAAAGATCTGGCCAAAGGCCACATCGACGTTATTATCGGCACCCACCGCCTCTTGTCCAAGGACGTGGTCTTCAAGGAACTCGGGCTGGTGGTCATCGACGAGGAGCACCGGTTCGGCGTCGCCCATAAGGAAAAGCTGAAAAAGCTGCGGGCCGAGGTCGACATCCTGACGCTCACCGCCACCCCAATCCCCCGGACCCTGCAGATGTCGCTGCTGTCGATCCGCGACCTGTCGGTCATCTCCACCCCGCCGATCCACCGCCAGCCGGTCAAGACCTTCGTCGCCCGGTTCGACGAACTGGTCATCAAAGAGGCGGTCAGCAAGGAACTGCGGCGCGGCGGCCAGGTCTTTTTCGTCCACAACCGGGTGAGATCCATTCAGCGGATGGCCTCTCTCGTGCAGCAACTGGTGCCGGAAGCGCGCATCGCCGTGGCCCACGGCCAGATGGCCGGCAAGGAACTGGAGGAGATCATGGTCTCCTTTGTCACCAAGAAAATCAACGTCCTGGTCAGCACCACCATTATCGAGTCGGGTCTCGACATTCCGTCGGCCAACACCATTATCATCAACCGGGCCGATATGCTGGGCCTGGCCGAGATCTATCAGCTGCGGGGCCGGGTCGGGCGGTCGAGCATCCAGTCGTTCGCCTACCTTTTAGTGCCGTCGCTCGACAGCCTCAGCAAGGATTCAAAAGAAAGGCTCCGCGCCCTGATGGACTGCAACGATCTCGGCGGCGGCTTTAAGCTTGCCATGAGCGATCTGCAGATCCGCGGTGGCGGCAACCTCCTCGGCATCAGCCAGAGCGGCAATATCGCGGCCATCGGCTACGACCTCTATCTCGACCTGCTGCAGAAGACGGTCGCCGACCTCAAGACGCAGTCGATCAAGGACGACAAACCCATCCGCGAAGACCTCGATCCGGAAGTAAACCTCCAGCTCTCCGCCTATATCCCGGAAAACTATATCCCGGATATCAGCCAGCGCTACATCACCTATCGCCGCATGGCGGCGCTGACCGCCTCTGAGCCTGCGATGCAGGCCGACCTGGAGGAAGAACTCATCGACCGTTACGGGCCGCTGCCGATCGAGACCATTACCCTGTTTCGGATCATCGCCCTGAAAAAGGAGCTCGCTGCGCTCCGCATCAGCAAGCTGGAACAGGGCCGCGACAGCCTGGTGTTGTCCTTCCTGAACGACACCCCCCTTGCGCCCGAGATGTTGCTTTCTTACCTTGAAAAAGCCGGGGCCAAAAAACACACTGCCGTCCCCAAGCTGACCCCGGACGGGCGGCTTATCGTGTTCGGCCGGCTGACTTCCACCGAACACGTTTTCGAAACCATTGCAAAGATCCTTCATGAACTGGGCAAACTTGTCTCCGCTGCCTGCTGAACCAGAGGCCCCGATCACGCCGAATTTCAACTGGCGGGAGATCGATACGATCTTCCTCGACATGGACGGCACCCTCCTCGACAAATATTACGACGATTTCTTCTGGGAACATTATGTCCCCGCGGTCTACGCCAGCCGGAATAGTCTTTTGCCGGACCAGGCCCGGGAACTGCTGCTGGCGGTGTACCGCAGCGTTGAGAACACCCTGCAGTGGACCGATCTCGACTACTGGTCCGACCGGCTGAACCTGGATATCGTTGCCCTGAAGAGAGAAGTCAGCCACCTGGTCGACGTTCATCCCCATGTTGTCGATTTCTGCCGCCACATGCAGGAAAAGGGGAAAAAGCTCTATCTCGTCACCAACGCCCATCCCAAGACCCTCCAGGTCAAAATGGAGAAGGTAAGAATCGAGCATTGGTTCGAGCAATTGATCTGCTCGCAGGAGGTGGGCGCCGCCAAGGAGCAGCCCGAGTTCTGGCAGAAACTGCAAGCCCTGCTCCCGTACGACCCGACGAGGACCCTTTTTGCCGACGATACCGAGAAGGTCCTGCACTCGGCGGCCGCTTACGGCATCAGGCATCTGATCCATGTGGCAAAACCCAGCTCCCGGCTTCTCGCCCGTCATTCATTGCACTTCCCGTCGATTCTCACCTTTCGGGAATTGATGTTTTAGTTCGAGCCCCTCCAGACAGGGTAATTCCGCCGATTCCGATATCAGAATAATTGTTGCAAAGTTGCTCCAGGATGACTACCAATAGTTCAGTGTCATCACCCACCTGGAGTTTTAAGAAATCAATTTTGAGGAGTAACTGGAAATGAAAAAATTATCGCTGTTTTTGCTTCCGGTCATTATTGCCTTCACCCTTGCCTCCTGTGCCAATCAATACAGTAAGGGGGCTCAGGGCGCCGGAATCGGAGCGGCCGGCGGGGCCATCGCCGGCCAGGCAATCGGCCGCAGCACGGAAGCAACCTTGATCGGTGCCGCGGTTGGCACCCTGCTCGGCTATATTGTCGGCAACGAGATGGACAAATACGACCGGCAGCAGTTGAATCAGACCTACGAGTATGCCCCCTCCGGCCAGCCGACTTCATGGCACAATCCGGATAACGGCAACAGCTATCAGGTCGTCCCGCAGCCGGCCTATACCAATCCGTCCCAGCCGGACCGGCCCTGCCGGAAAGCGGAAATCCTCGCCACCATCGACGGCCGGACTGAAAAAACCTACACCACCGCCTGCCGCAACAGTGTCGGGCAATGGGTCCTGCAGAATTGATCTGCCGTTCCTTGATCGACGGCCTCCTTCACCGCCGGTGAAGGAGGCCGTATCGCCTCTCTTTCTTTTCTCTTCTATTCTCTTTTAATGGCACCATCGCCCAAAGGCCAGGCACGTCTGGCGCAATTCGCCTTGATCCTGGCCATGGTCCTCTGGGCGAGTTCTTTTATTGCCCTGAAATTTGCCTTTCGCACCTATGATCCCCTGGTGGTGATCTTCGGGCGCATGTTCATTGCCAGTACCTGTTTTCTCCTGATCGGCAGGCGTCTGGCCCAGAGCCTCCACTACCGCAAGGGCGACTACAAACTCATCCTGTTCATGGCCCTGTGCGAGCCCTGCCTCTACTTCCTGTTCGAGGCCAAAGCGGTGGAAAACACCACCGCCTCCCAGGCCGGACTGATCACCGCCATGCTGCCGATTCTGGTTATGATCGCCGCCGCCCTGGTTCTTAAGGAACGGATCACCGGTCGCTCCATCGCCGGCTCGGGTCTCGCGGTCGCTGGCGTCTGCTGGCTGACTCTGCTCAGTGCTCCGACCGCCGACGCGCCCAACCCGCTGCTCGGCAACTTTCTCGAGTTCCTGGCCATGGTCTGCGCTACCGGTTATACCATCGCCCTCAAATCGCTCACCGAACGCTACGCCCCCTTTTTTCTTACAGCCATGCAGGCCTTTGCCGGCGGGCTGTTTTACTTCCCGTTATTGTTCTTTCCCGGAACCGTACTCCCCACCGAATTTCACCTTGGCCCTGCCCTGGCAATTGTCTACCTCGGCGCGGTCATTACCCTGGGTGCCTACGGCCTGTACAATTACGGCCTGAAACATGCGCCCGCCAACAAGGCCGCTTCCTATGTCAACCTCATCCCGGTTTTCTCGGTGATCATGGGCTGGCTGTTTCTCGGCGAGACGTTTACCGCCGGGCAGACAGCCGCCGCAGCGGTGGTCATGGCTGGTGTCTCTTTTAGCCAGAGATAGATTTCGCCAGACGCCGTATTTTCCAGTAATCCATCGCCATCTCCGACAATTTTGCCGGCGACTCGCTCGGCGCCCCTTTCCGTTAAAAAAAGATTGACAAAACCCATCCGAAAGTTAATGATCATATATCGATTGAGCGCTTGCTCGGGTATTTTACATGCAATCATTCAAGGATAAGTTATTGTATTATTGCAACAATATTCCGACTGAGCGCTCGTACGTAAATCGCCTGCTGTAAATGATCTGAGTTACTGTTCCGGCATATAGGGGGCTGCGGTGTTTCCACCGCAGACAGTCTTTATACAACGAAGTTCTTAGTCATCTTTCGTAAAAAGGAGGAGCGTATGGCCGCAGCAGAATTAAAGCCCCGGTGGGGACAACCCACCACCGGAATCATCTCTTTTCTCGCTTTTACCGGCATTGCCTGGATACTCTGGTTTTTCCTGAGTGACCCACGGGGACCGCTGCACACCTTCCCCTATCCTTTCGTGCTCTATCTGGCCATGATGATCCTGGTCGGCCTGTGGCAGCATATGTTCCTCGGCGACTGGCCTTTCGAAGATCTGCCCCAGCCGACCCGGGGCATCGTCGAGACCTTCGTCAACCTGGTCCTGGTCTGGTTTGTCATCCATGTGGTCTTCTACCGGGTTCTCGGGCTGGGCTTCAACTTCCTCAGCGAAAGCAACATCGAGGCTCTGGCCTCAGGCGGCTCGTACGTCGCCCAATTCAAGGACGCGGCCGGCACCATGGTCGCCGCCGGCAAGGAACTCTCTTTAGAAAAACTGGTGGCCGGCACTGCCCGCTATGGCGAGAGGGCGGTGGTCTGCTTTGTACTCATCGGTTTTTTCAGCTATCCGTTCATCACCATTCTGTTCGGCAAGTGGCCGGTCCGGCCCAGTGACCTGAAACAACCGATGGCCGGGCTTGCCGAATTTGGCTGGTCTTCGCTGTGGACGATGTTTTTTTACGTCGCCCTCATCGTCCCTTTCTGGGGGATGCTCTACGGCAAGGTTTTCGGAACTTCCTACGGCATGAATTTCCCATGGTGGACCTCAATTGCCGGAACATCTCATGTCCACTGGGTCTTCGGCTTCTGGGAATGGATGATCGTCGTCCTGTTTATGACTGCCAATGTCTGGCGGATGAAGCCCTGGTCGGCGATTAAGTTGGCCCAACCCTTGAAGGGACTGGTTTCCTTCTTTGCCATCGTCGTCATCGGTTATCTGCTCGCCATGGCCTGCGTCAAATTTGCACCCCTCTGGCTGCCGGACATGACCGAGGCGTTGAAGGAAAACAACAACGACAGCATGGCCCGCTTCCTGTGGTATCACTCCGCGGAAATCGCCGGTTTCACTCTCATTCCCTTCCTTGTCTGGCATCATTATTTCGACGACATGGTCCCGATGCGGGATCTCGATTCGTGGGGCGCCTTCTGGTTCCGGACCATCGGGGTCGGCATTTTCTGCGTCTTGAACTATTACTTCTTCTACTACCTCAACTTCGGTCACTGGGGTCTCGGCAACCACCATATGGCCCATGGCGTGGCTGACAGAGTCCTGCACGGCGAATCACTGATCTGGAACTTCTGGTGGATCATTCCCCTGCTCTGGAACGAATGGTTTTTCCATAAGTGGCCGTTCTACACCCATGAACATTAATCCCTGTCGGTAAGTAAGCGATAAAAAAGGCCGGAACCTCGCGATGAGGTCCCGGCCTTTTTATAGCCTCGGGACATTTTCTGTTCCGCCGCCTCTACAGCTTGCTCTCCTTCTCGGTACCTGCGGTGCCCGCCCCCGGCAAGGCGCCGGCCATCAGCTCTGCCGGCGGCCGAACGATCCCCGCCCCAAGACTCATAATATTGTTATAGCTGGCCGTAAGTTTTTGCGGGGTCCAGGTGTCGCGGTTTTTACAGACCACCTTCTGACAGATCCGTTCTTCGGTCAGAACATCGAGAATGAAATCCATGAACTCATAATCATAGTCCGGCCAGGCAATTCCCTTTTGCTGCGGGCCGTCATAAAACCAGATATTCTTTTTGTATTCGTCGCCTTCGTGCAGATTGTAGCCGAAGTTCTTGTACACCCGCGTACCGCCGTCGAGCGGCGGCAGATGATCGCTGGTGATCACAATCAGGCCGTTGGGGTCCAGCTCCCGCAGCTTCCGCACATAGTCGGCAACAGCCCCGGCCCGATAGTAGAATTGCTGAATGGCCAGATAGGTTTGGGAATTCTTGCCGACCCCGACGACATCGACCTTCGGCGGGAAACGTTTCACATCGGTTTCGTGGGGCAGATGACCATAGACGCCCAGCACATAGTTGAGAAACGGCCGGTCGCCGGTCATGAGTTTTTGGACATAGGCAAGATTCTGGGTTAAAAGATCCCCGTCGAAAATGTAGCGGTCGCTATCGTCGTACTGCAGATAGGTCGGCCGGCTACCGGCAAAGGCAGTCGGGAAATTGGTCTCCTGGAAACCAAGGCTGCGGTAGGCTTTCTCGGAATTAAAGAAATCGGGCTTGTAGGATTGCGTGGCAACCGTTCGATAGCCGACATCGGCAAGTACGTTCGGCAGGCAGGGCGCCTTGGCCCCGTCGAGCATGTTGAATTCCGCCGAGGTGTAGAGTTCGAGCGCGGGCACACCGCAGAGGAGCTCGAATTCGGCCTGCGCCGTGCCGCCGCCGAAGACCGGCGATGTGGTCACATGCATTTTCGCCCGCATCGGCTTGAACTCTGGTGGTGCCGCCGGCGTGCGGAATTTCAGGCCGGTGAAACGCTCCGGATCGAGAAAGGATTCCAACACGAGGATATGAATATTGCGGGCGTTCTGCAGGGTGGATCTCAGGACCTCCGTATTCCTATCGGGATCGTCGATTGGTGACAGCAGCAAAAGTTCGGCCATCGCCTTATGCTTGGTCGCGGCAAAAAGCAGCAGCGAGGTGGCCCTGCCCACGCTTGCCGAAGTCCAGCGATCCGACCAGGGGATCACGTTGAGTCCGCGGCTGCCGGCTGCCTCGAGAAAGTATTTCGGTGCGGTATAGGCGGCGAGGGGAGGTATTGCGGCAACCAGCAGGAGCACCAGAGGCAACACCAGTTCCCGCGGGCGGCGCTTGAGAGAGACGATGAAAGCCCCGATCCATAGGAAGACCGCCACCACCACTCCGATCCGGGCCCAGATCGGCGAGACCGTCAGCCCCTCCGGCAAAAGGAGCAGATCATCCAGTTTGAAGACGCTGTGCATGAAAAGATAATACAGATCCATGCCCAGGTAGAGAACTATGATTGGCACCGCCGCAATCGCCGCGCGCCGGCTGCCCGCCCGCATCAGGTAGAAGAGTGCGGCGTACATAAGCAGCAAAAATGGCAATTCGTGGTGGAAAAAGTAAATGTGGACCTGATCGAGGATCTCGTAGGCCATCGACAAAAAGGGCAATTGATGGTCGAACACCCCGAAATATTCGTCGATGCCGCCGGCAAGCCCAAAAGACAAAGAGATAGCCAGCAGGATAAGGCTCAGGATAAAAAAGGGCAAAATTACCCGCATCGCTTTGCGCAGGAAGAGGAGGAAATCTCTCTTGCCGGGGAAAAGGAAACGAAAATATTCTTTGAACATGAGATTTGCGACCGAGACGGGGTGGACTCTTTGATGAAGGGATGGTGAAAATGCCCTCCGACGGCAGGTTCGATTGCATTTTCCGGGCCGCGTGACTCTGCGCCTTGGCAGAACCGGGGTTCATTTTCCGAATACCGTCAGAGTGACACTATTTTACACCATTTTATTACACTCAGCTAGTGCTTTTGGGTCAGGCCTCAGTCGCCGGCTCCGTCCCCCCTGCCGGTGGAGACAGGATCTTCAGCAACTCGCCATGGATCCCCGGAGCAGCCGCCAGCACCGAGTAGGGCGGACGAAGAAGATCGGGATCGCCTTGAACCGAGGTCACTTTCGCCCCCGCCTCCCGGGCGATCAGCGCCCCCGCCGCCAGATCCCAGGGTTGCAGCGAGAGTTCCCAATATCCATCGAAGCGACCGGCCGCCACGTAGCAGAGATCGAGCGCCGCCGAGCCAAGCCTGCGCACCCCCTGGGCGAGCATGGTGAGTCTGACGAAGTGATCGAGGTTATTGTCCTTCTTCCTCCTGACGTCGTAAGGAAAGCCAGTAACCAGCAAGGCGCGGGAGAGCTCCGTCCGCCCCCCCGCATTGAGGATTCGGCCGTTCACCCATGCGCCTTTTCCCCGTTCGGCGGTAAACATCTCGTCCCGCAGTGGATCGAAGACCGCGCCAAGGGACAGTTCACCCTCGATTGCATAGGCGATGGAGACACAGAAAAAAGGGATGCCATGGGCATAGTTGACGGTGCCGTCGAGCGGATCGATGTACCATTGATCCCTGCCGCCATCCTGGCCGCCGCCCTCTTCCGCCAGGATTCGATGTCCGGGAAACCTGCAGTGCAATTCGCCCACCAGAAAGTCTTCCGAACGGTGGTCGATCTCGGTGACCAGGTCGATCTCCCCCTTGAAATCGATCTGATGTTCCTGCTCATACCCTGCGGCGAGAATCTCGCCCGCCTGGCGGGCCAGCCGCTCCACATCCGTCAGTGTCGGTGTCGGTGCCATATTTGCCTCTCACATTCCGTTGCTCGATGTTTTTTCACATAGTATGCACTCCTGCCCGGGAAGACGAGCTCGGCAAGAGCTGGTTCAGCGGTTGATGCGCAAGAGAATGACCCCGAAGAGGGTAGCGGCAGTCGCCAGTGCCTTCATGACATTGAGCCGTTCCTTGAGTACCAGGACGCTCAGCATCAGGGCAAAGACGATGCTGGTTTCCCGCAAAGCGGTAACCAGGGGAATCGGCGCCACGGTAAAGGCCCAGGTCACCATGGCATAGGCAAAAAACGAGGCTCCTCCGCCGGCAAGTGTCAGCCGCCAGTGGCGGCCCACAACCCTGCCCACCAGCCCAGGCCGTACAACTTTCACGATCACAGCAAAGATCGCGCCATTGATGGCCGAGAGCCAGCCGTAGAAGCCGAGGGCCGTTCCGGCCTCGCGCGCCCCCAGCCCGTCCACCAGCGAATAGGCGGCGATGAAGCCTCCGGTGGCGAGAGCCAGTATTCCGGTCTGCCTGTCGCGCAGGCCATCCCCGGAGCGGACTGCGGCAAGACTCATGATACCGATCCCGATAACCGCTACGGCGACAAGTTCGAGCCGGCCGAGATGGCTTCCCAGGAATAGTATCGAAACGCCGGCCACAATGAGGGGCGCGGCGCCGCGGGCGAGAGGATACACCTGACCGAGGTCGCCGAAGCGGTACGCGGAGAGCAGAAACAATTGATAGCCCACATGCAGAGCCGCCCCGCCCAGGATGTACGGCAGCGCCTCGATTTTCGGCAGGGGGGCGTAGAGCAGTGCCGCCACGGCAAAAGGCATATGACCCAACACCACACTGCTCATGCTCAAGAACTTGTCTTCGGTCCGTTTCACCAGAAAGTTCCAGGAGGCGTGCAGCAGAGCGGCAAGCAGCACTACAATCATCACCGACGGGGACATGGCAGAGTTCTCCTCCATTCTTAGTTGGAAATTCGGGAAATAAACCTCCGGCAGCCTTTATGAACCAAAACGGATGTCGGCGGCCATGACGGCTGCAATCCGCGACCCGAAGCTCCTGATATTGCTGAGCGTGGCGTTATGGTGGGCTCGTATCTCTTTGGCCGAGGCGTGTTCCTTGTCGTGGGTCGTATGGCCATCGGCCACCAGCTGAACGGAAAAGCCCAGTGCCGCGGCCCGGCGAGTGGTGGTATCGACGCAGAATTCGGAGGCATAGCCGCAGATGACGAGATCGCTTTCTACTCCTTTTTCCGCGAGCATTTCCGCAAGGCCAGTCCGGAGAAAGGAGTCGGGCGTGGTTTTCCGCACCCTGCCGTCGTGCTCCTTCACCACAAGACCTGCGGCCAACTGCCAGCCGTCGCTGCCGAAGGCGAGAACCCCGGCTGCCTGTTCGTGCTGGATAAAAATTACTGGTACCCGCGCTTCTCTGGCCCGGGCGGTGAGACGGTTGATACGGTCGATGGTTTCATCCGCTTCATCGGGTCTCGGCACTGCATCGAAGAGCCCACACTGAACATCGATTACCAGGACGGCAGAGTTCATAGCATGATACAAGTTCATAACACTCCCGGAGTTGTTCACGAGGTAATTTCCTTTGGCCATTGACTGAACACTCTACCTTATGCGCCGATAAGAACCAAGTGCTACCTCTCAGAGGGACAATCGGACAGGAACAAAAGGTTTCAGGATTTCCAGGAGTTGTTCGAATTCGGCACGGAAAGAGGCGTGATGGGCCTCATCCACGTAGCGAGTCGCGCCGCTGCTGCCCAAGGGTACAATATCTTCCCGCCAGGCATAGCCCAATCGGGAGAACAGGTTTTTCATTTCTCCGTTCAGTCGGAGGCTGGAAAGGCGACTTCCCGAGTGATGCAGAAACCAGGCTCGGGGCGAGAAATTCTCCGGATGCCGCAGTGCGCTGAGTATTGCGCCGGGCAAGCCCGCATCCGAGGCGACCAGTCCATTCCGGCCGTCTATCAGTTCGAAATTGCAGCCGGCCATGGAGGAGGTGACGACACACGGCAGATCGGCACGGAAACATTCGTAGATGCCTCGGCAACCGTTTTCATTGAGCGAGGTGAACACCCCGATCCGACATCGAGAGAGTTGCTCCGGAACCTCGTTGCGCCGCAGATTGGCGAGCATGACAACCCGGTCGCCGAGTCCCCGCTCGTTGACCCATGTGCCAAAGGTGGTCACATTGGCCGAACTCCCCCGGCCGATAAAGAGTGCAGTCACACGATGGAGCGGCGGCCGGGCGAGGAGATCCAGCATGAAGCCGTGCCGTTTGCGGTCCATCTCGTCAAAGGATGCATTGAAGATCAGATCGAACTCCTTGGCGCAGGCCGGC
>Ga0079306_1000838_pt1 | contig 24242 bp, 11 predicted proteins | sample Methanotroph_Enr_FD_79181 | JGI IMG/M metagenome (GOLD analysis project Ga0079306, IMG submission 79181) | Enriched soil microbial communities from Old Woman Creek wetland in Ohio, USA - Methanotroph_Enrichment_5 | ecosystem: Environmental > Terrestrial > Soil > Wetlands | place: USA: Ohio...
GGGTAAAACCCTTATTAATTTACATATGAAACGAGCATGAACGCAGGCGTTCACCAAAGACCATGAAAATTTGGTATGCGAGTTCCATGTGACAACTAAAAAACAATTATTTACATATGAAAATTATTATTACTCTCATTATTGGAGCAATAGCAGGATGGTTGGGCAGTGCGATTTTTAAAGGCAATAGCCTTGGTGCCTTTGGGAATATAGTAGTGGGAGTTTTAGGCGGTTTCGTTGGCTATTGGGTTTTAGGAAAGCTTGGTATTAACCTTGGGACAGGATGGGTTGGGGCTATACTAACAGGTGCTATTGGAGCGATAATTATATTACTATTGTCAAATTTGGTTTTTAAGAAAGGATAGTAATTTGATTTAATTTAATATGATTGTCTGTTTTATTACCCATTCTTAATATGAAATTTTAAAACAGGGGCTTTGCCCCTAAAACCCACTTCATTTTTTGACTCTTAAGAAACAAACCACGATTTTCACGAATTTTCACGAATAAATGCTACTCCGTTTGTTTCTTTCATTTATTAGAAATGCCTCATTTCTGGGAACTTGAACCAAAAAACGAAGCAAAAAAGTTCAAGACTGCGCCCGCTTCACTCGAAAAATTAGTCGTTTGTAGGCTGAAAACTTTAAACTCGTGTCGCCGGAATACGTCGAGACTCAAACAGAAAAGTTTTCTACGCCCACTTCACTCCATTTTTCGGCTCACCGGACGAGGTCGGTCGGTTACGAGCATTGTAAAAAAATAATTAGGTGTCAAAACGGATTCTCATTAATTTAAATAGCTGTAGTTGAATTATTTGAAATAAATACAATTGAAGACTTTACTAAAAAGATTATCGAAGGAAATTGAAAAAGTCTCTAAATTTCAAGCAGGCACCGAAATTCAAGGGCAGTTTAATTGCCTAGATAATTGTTATTTTGATGGGAAGATTGAAGGAGATATTAAGATTTACAACAAGCTTGTTTTAGGTGAAAATGCATTGGTTATAGGCAATGTCTATGCAAAAAACTTAATAGTTAATGGTAGGGTAATTGGTGATATATTTGTAGAAAACAAAGCTGTGTTTAGTGAAAGTTCTAATGTCCGGGCTAATATTTTATCAATCCAATTGTTGGAAGTTAAAAATGGAGCCGTGTTAAATGTTGATAATCTGATCATGAAATCAACGGGACGTATTACAGGAAAGCTATTTGCTAAAAATATTATTTCAGTGAATAATACCAATCATATTTCAGAAATGTGAATTCAACCAAAAGCCAAATGGTAGTTTTAGTTTTCTCTTGGTATATGATAATGATTGCAATTGACTTTTATATTACTTGTAATTATATTGTATAACTTTTAGCAAGCAGCAATGGCAGATTATGAAACACATAAACTAATTGAGAAAATAATAAAAATTATTGGAATAGTACTTACTTGTGTTTCATTATTTATAATGGCAGCTATCTATCATTATTTTTCACATAAATAGATATTCTGATTGCCAGATTTTTAAATATTATGGGAATGCCTTTCATAAAGGCTATTGTTTACGAATATAAACGATTAGGTATAAAATAAACTTTTTTTACAAAATGTTAATTTCATTAAATGCTCTGCCGATTTGTACTTTTATTCTGGATCAAAATGCAAAACTTATTGACATTAATCAAGTTGCTTTAGACTTTCTTTATTTTAAAGATATTAATGACTGTCGTAAAAAAAGTTGGTCAATTGCAACTGATTATCGCCAGATAGAGACATTAATTGAAGAGTTAAAATGCGGAAAAATCATTCAGAATGAATCGGCTCTGCTAAAGTGTTCTGATAATAGTCAGGCTCTGGTAAAATTATGTGCTACCAGACTGAATGACGAGAAAGATATTTTTTTATTCCATTTTTTCGAATTATCAAATTCTAGAGATTTTGACTCTCAACTTTATGATAATGCTATTTATCTAAATAGTACAAAGGTTGATAATTTGTCGAATAAACTGATTAAAGTAGTTGTGAAAGCTGAGCCGAAGAAAAGGCACGCTCGTAAATGTTCTAAATTCCAAGAAAGTTATCAAAATATTGAAGAAAACGTTTACCAGTTTATTGCGGATAAATATCCAATGCTGACGCATAATGAAGTTGTAGTATGCAGCTTGATTGCTACTGGAAATTCAACTAATACCATTTCTGGAATTATGCGGAAATATCCAAACAATACTTTTAGCACTATACATCGAATATTATTTAAGCTTAAACTCAATACGCGTAAAGAATTGAATTTAGAGCTCATGAATGCTGTTGGCAAGTGTGTTGAATAATAACTTGCTGAGATTGATTTGTAAACAGTTAGTTCGGTAAATTGAATAATTTAATTATATTTTTTCTCGAATTGATATGCTTTAATGAGACTATATGATAGTCCTTTTTCTAAGGGTAAATTAATAATACAATTATATATGAAAAAAATTATTTTTACGGCAGTATTTCTGCTTTCGGTTTCAACAACCTTTGCTCAACTCGACTTTGGGATAAAAGCAGGTTACAACTCTTCATTCGGATTAAACAATTTAAGTTCGGTAACAACTGGTGATTATACTTTAAAATCACTCAAATCCGAATTAGATAACGGATTCCATGCCGGTTTATTTGCGCGTGTGGGTTTTAAGAAAATGTATTTTCAGCCAGAACTATTGTATACAATGGGGAAAAAGAATTACACTGTGTCGTTGCAAGATGTGGCTAATAATGCTGTAACTTTCGATAAGTTTGTAACTGTCAGTGCTGTGGATGTTCCTTTGTTGGTGGGTTATAAGGTATTGGATTTGAAGTTAACCAACATCCGGGTATTTGCCGGTCCAAAACTTCGTTTTAATGCTGGCTCTTCCCTTGAGTTCAAGAACTTTTCAACTGCAGGTACAGTTACGCAAGATCAATTGGTTAAAGATATAAAGACAGCGCAGGTTGGATTTGAAGGCGGTTTTGGTGTTGATATTCTGAAGTTTACTCTGGATGCACGCTACAATTTAATTGGCGATATGTATCAAACCAAACTTAATTCCCTGTCTATTGACAAGATGGCAGCCAATAATTTTGTGATTTCGTTGGGTTGGAAATTGTTTTAAACGGAACGTTTCAGAATCTGGACATCTATTCTATTGAACAACGGATTGCCAAAGCCGTAAACAAGTAGGAGATATAAATACTTACACATGAAAGCGACCCTATTAGTATTATTTACTTTTTTATGTATAAATGTGCACATTGAAGCACAGAGTATTTTTAACGGCTCTTTTACAGGCATAGATAATTATTGGAAAAAGTCATCTAAAACCATTGAGTTGAAAGATTCCATGGGGGAGTCTGTTTTTATTTATTCGAGAGAAAGGCTTGTGTATAATTACAATGAATATAATTATATACGGAATAATAACTCAATAATCCTTATTGACTCTGTTAGAGGAGCGCGGATTGGAATAATCAGAAAGGACTTGCGTTCATTTTCTTGTGGTGAAACGACTTATAAGCTATCAAAGAAAAATAGGGGCGGTTACAATTTTTCCATAATCGACGAGAAAAGTAATTTAACTGCTTTAGTTAAGTACAGAGCAGTTAAGAATGATTTCAGCATTGAGGTCTTAAATGAAGGTGAAAAGAAATTATTACCTTTTATTTATTTCGTCACAATGGGTGAGATTATTAATTATAAGGAATCAATGAACAACACGATGAGTACTGTACTGGCTAATCCGTTGAACTAGTACGAAGATTATGAGTTGATTCGTAGCAAGATATATAAACAAAAAACAATTAAACAGGATGAAAAAAATTCTTTTCCCACTTTTCCTTGTCGTATTTGCCCTGAGCTCATGCGGAGATTTGAGCAAGCTCACACAATTTGACATGCCGTTAAGCCAGTCGGTTACCATTAATAAAGATATGGTTGTGGCTAATATGCCGATTGATAGTATTATGACACCTGCCATAGAGACTAAATCGGCAGAATTTTTTAGTACCAACAATATTAAAACGGATTTTATTGAAAAGATTTCATTGAAAGAAATGAAGCTTATTATTACGTCGCCTACTGCCGGGAATTTCAATTTCCTAAAAGCAATTGATATTTCTATTGTGGCCGACAGTTTGGCAGCGATTAAAATAGCGTCATTAACAGATGTTCCTGCCAATGCCAGTACTAGTTTGCAATTAACTGTTAGCTCAGATGATTTGAAACCGTATCTCCTGAAAAATAGCATCAAATTGAAGATTAAGATCAGTGCCGATGAAACAATTCCGGCTGATTATACTATAGATGTAAAGCCCACTTTTTTGATTGATGCCAAGGTGCTGGGGCTATAAACCCTCAATGTCAATTTGTGATATGTTTTATCTCAAATTAAACTTCTGATTTTATATACAACAACGCACAGCGCAACGAAAAAATGTTGCGCCGTGGACTGTTGTGACCATTAATAAATAAAAAATAGAATTGATTATTCGTAGGATGTCCTAATTTGACGAAAGAGTAAGAAATGTTAAAACATTAAACTGACGTGAGTTCGACATAAGTTAGTCCGTTAGGACTTTAATATCAATAGAATGTAGATTTTTTTTGAATAATTTCCCGTCCCGACATGTCGGGATAAATATCAAATCAATATATTTATCTCCTATCGGGGAATTTATTTCTTGAATTTAATATTCTATTGGTATTAATTCCCTACGGGAAATATACAATGCAGAATTACAGAAGTTTTACTTGATTCTTACGTCGAACTCACGTTAAACTGAATACAAAAGACTAATTAATGTGGGATTCAATCAACGAGTTTTGTCTTTTTTGATATGTTTTTGATAAATAGGAGGCTATATCATACGTTTGATTTCAGAATGAATGCTGTAATAATAAATGATATGTTGTGTAATTGGCTCTTTGTCAGGTGTTTTGTGTTTTCTGTATTCTTAAATATTTATCTTGTCCTATGTTTGTCCTACCCTAAAATTTTCCAATATAACTCTTTTTAATCTATAGATAATCAGCTCTGATATTTATGAGATAAATAAGGGAAGGGTTTTGGCGCAATCAATTTTCTACTAAGGGTGACGTTTAAAAATAAGGGGAATATAATGTTTCTAATAAAAAACCGTAACTAACTCAGCACTCCTCTATTTCCCCGAATAAAAATGCAAGTGGTTGGAATATAGGAGAATGTGCTCTTTGTCACGGAGTGGCTAAATGTGCATTACCCCAGTAAGCGAAGCGTAACTGGGGGATAATGGAAACAGATGACCGCACATTTGATTTTCAATTCGACTAGTCGAATTGAAAATCAAATAATTACAAAAATTGAGGGTGCTGAGTTACAAAAAACCTTATTTTTTTTCCTTAGTAGCATAAAATCAGGAGATGTCTTAACCCTTATTAGCTTCGCTGATTTTCAATTCCCTTATTAAAACAACTCTAACTGTATAAACCTCAATCCCAGTAGCTATCCCGGGACTGTTTTGGTATTGGGGTGTTCACGCTATGGGGAACCTTGTGTTAATATATTTAGCCCGACTAATTCGTTATAGAGCCTTTGTTTTTGATAAATAGGAGGCTATATCATGCGCTTGATTTCAGAATGAATATTGTGAATGCAAATGGCGTGTTTTGTAATCGCCTATATATCAGGTATTTGTTTTTAAATATTTTCTTGTCCTATGTTTGTCCTACCCTAAAATTCTCCCATTCGATTTATCCCCACTAATTTTGTATCGAATTTAATTGTAAAAAATGGTTAAGATGTCGCTAAGGATAGTTAATACTGTTCTTCCTGTAGTTTGAATCATAAATGCAAATTATGATGTGTCAGGCTTATATATACATATATAATGTTTTAGAATGCACATATAGTGTTTATATTGAAAAAATTACTGTCTGTTTTGTTTGAACGTGATGTGTGTAAACGTATCATAATTATTATTTTAAAATAGACATTTACGTGCGATAGAACAAACCTCAGTTCTAACTAAAATATTTTTAATCAAACAGATATAATTAATTTAATTCAGATTTATGATAGTAGAGGAATTAGTTGAACAACACAAAAAGGAAATTAAACAACTAAATAGATTTCGTTCGCACATACCCGTATTAAAGCTAAATGTGGGATTGTCTGATGATACAATAAATGAATTGCTATTAAAAATTAATATACGTATTTCGCAATGTGAAATTTCTATCCGCGAATATCAAAATCAAAATAAACAATAGTATTTCGGCAACCCAATGATTCGAAAAGAACCGGAGCGGTTGGGTGGATTATAAATATGGAAAGCTGTTAGTAAATACCGATTTACCTGTAAGCTTTCACAACACAACGAAGCGTGACGCTTCGCAGAACAATTGGATAAATGAAGATTTTTGATAAAAGGTATTTAGTAAAAGTGGTTTAGGTTTAGGTGACGAGAGGTTGTTGTTATGTGAATAACGGCACCTCTCTTTGGTAAAAAATGATTTTAAGCTGATTATTTATATTCCGGATTTTACAGGGACGCTTCGCTAAATGGTAGCGGTTGACCGGATTATAAATATGGAAAGCAGATGGTACATGCCGATTAATTGGTGAGCTTTTCTTCAGTCAGTTGACGGACAAGTTCCAGCATTAAGTTGACATTTTGGATATATAGCACGCTTTACGGATAATTATAAAAAAATACAGAAATCTGGTCTTTAAGACCCCTGACTGTAACGGTTAAGGGTTTTAGCAGGTGGAACTAATATATATACTCTTTTTAATTATTTAAAAAAAATGAAAGTATGAAGAAAATAATTCTACTACTATTGTGCCTTTGGCTGGGAATATCCGGGTCAACGGCTGGCTCTCTGCTAGCAACTAAACTGACCATCAGTCCAGACGGGAAAACGGCAAGTATTTCCGCGCCTACGGCGGGCTGTTTGGTAGGAACTACGGTTCTATCGGCAGCGCAAAAAACAAGCATTACCAGCTTGACCATTACATCCGGTGCTATTGATGCCACCGACTTCCAGACTATGAAAGTAACAATGACGGCACTGACCGACATTGACTTAAGCGGGACAAGCATTTCGGAATATACCGGAACGGGCGGTACCAATGGTGCTACGTCACAAACGTACCCCGCTAATACTGTGCCGATTAGAGCTTTCTATTACATTGGAAGGCTGAAAACATTTATGACACCTTCCACAGCTACAGCTTTTGGGAATCAGGCTTTTTGTTGGGCTAATGGCATGACATCCCTATCTGTTCCAAGCTCTGTAACTACACTTGGAACATCTGCATTAGTAATGTGTTCGGCTATTGTTACAGTGGATCCGGCCAATACAACATTTGCAAGCGATGCTTATGGTGTTGTGTATGGTTTAACTGCAGGTGTAAAAACAAGTATTTATTCTGCACCTAGTTCTACTACACTGAGTGCTGTAGATTACACCGTACCAACCGGAGTAACAACTATTGGTGCTTATGCATTTGAAATGAATAATTTTCATTCCATAACGTTATCTTCTTCAGTTACAACTATCGTTACCTATGCGTTTGAAGCTTGTAATGCAGCTACAATTTATATTCCATCTTCGGTTACGACGATAGGAACGGGAGCGTTTAATAACAGTCCTTCTATAGTTACTGTTGACCCGGCAAGCACGAAATTTGCAAGTGATCTAACTTATGGTATTGTCTATGGCTTAACTACAGGTAGCAAAACAAGTGTTGTGGCTGCTTCAACTTCTACCACTTTTAGTGGATTAGATTATACGATACCATCTACGGTAACAAGTATTGCGGCTTATGCATTTGCATATAACAACCTGCACTCTGTTACCATGACTTCGGTTACCAATATTGGTACTTATGCATTTTCTACCTGTAATATACCTTCAATTTCGGTGCTGTCGCCGGTTACGATTATGGGCACTTATGCATTTGGTAGTGCTAATACAACTACTATTGACCTGACGGGAGTTATTAATATTAGTGGGGCTAATGCGTTTAATGGCTGTAAGGTAACCTCACTCACTTTATCATCTTCTCTTACCACTATTGGTGCAAATGGATTGGCTGTTATTCCTAATCTTGCTTCTGTTAGTATTCCGGCTTCTGTTACCACTATGGGTGCAGCTCCTTTTTATAATTCATTGTGCGCTATTAATGTTGATGCAGCGAATCCGAATTTTTCGAGTGATGCAAGTGGTGTATTGTTCGATAAAAATAAAACGACTTTGATTGCAGTACCTACCGGTTTAACGGGAAGCTATGTTATCCCAGGTACAGTTACTTCCATTGCCGCCGCCGCTTTTTATTATACCCAATTGACATCAGTAACGATTCCAAGTTCAGTTACGTCAATCGGCGGGAATTGTTTTGTTAATATTGCTACAGCTAACTTAACACAGATTCATGCGCAAGGGAATACACCGCCTACTTTAGGAACCACTGTGTTCACGGGTTTATCTGCTGCAAAGCTTAGCATTTATGTAGCCGATTTACCAACTGCAACGGCTTATGATGCTGCTGCACAGTGGACTGCTTATCCGATAGCGAGGGAGTTACCTGTTGTTGTTAATGTAACAACTCCCGGAACGTTGTCGACCTTGGTAAGAGCGGATGAGAAAATAGCCTGGACAAGTATTACCGTTACCGGCACGCTGGATGCTACCGACTTTAAGTTTATCAATGGTATGACCAAGGTTACTTCCGTTGATTTGAGCGGCGTAACTTCCATTGCGGCTTATACCGGCACCGGTGGTCCCGTGGCTACTTCTACGGTTTATCCGGCTAATGAAATTCCACAATACTCATTTAATGCAAAACCATTAATAACCAATATCGTATTGCCAAGCTGCATTACGTCTATTGGCCAATATGCGTTTAAAGGTACTGCCATTACAACGATGAATGATATCCCCGATGCCGTTACAAGCATTGGTGCTTATTCATTTAATGCTTGTACGGCTTTACAAAGTGTACATTTGCCTGCAAACCTTACAACAATCAGTTCCAATCTTTTTAATGGTTGTGCGGCTCTAACCACGGTAAACATTCCATCGCAAATTACATTGGTGGATGCAAGTGCTTTTAGCGGCTGTACTCATTTGGTTTCGGCTCTTGATATACCGTCAACGGTAACATCTATTGGAGTTTCGGCTTTTCAGGATTGTAATGCTTTAACTACGGTTACATTACATGAAGGAGTTATGACGCTGATTGCTGCGACAGCTTTTTATAATTGTACAGCCTTAACTTCCATTGCGGTTCCTTCAACGGTTGCAACAATAGGAGCGAGTGCGTTCAAAAATTGTACTTCGTTGGCAAATATCACGTTGCCATCAACGCTTCAACTTATAGACTTTAATACCTTTTTCGGTTGTACTTCGCTGGCAAATATTACGCTACCGGCATCGCTTAAAACGTTGGGCGGAACGTGTTTTTCGGGTTGTACAGCTTTGACTTCGATTGTAATACCATCCGGAGTTCAAACGTTAAGCTATAATACATTTCAAAACTGTACCGCACTGGCAACGGCAACATTGCCGGCCCAGCTCAAAACCATTGAACTTAATTCGTGGGCGAATGCATCACCGTTTACAGGTTGTTACAACTTAGAATCTGTTTCAATTGACCCTTCGAACATATACTACTCTACGCTGGATGGCGTATTATACGACAAAAACAAAACTATATTGGTTTATTGCCCTACCGGTAGAAAAGGTACTTTTACCTTACCCTCAACGGTAATTACCGTTGGCCAATGTTCCATGATGGATTGCAAAGGATTAACAGCCTTTGATTTTGGCACTTCTGCGCCAGTAACGCTTGAGGCAGGTTCCTTTAAAAGATGTACCGGATTGACTGCGATTACTATTCCGGCATCGGTAACAACACTTGCTTCAAATCAATACGGTGGCCCTTTCTATGGTTGCGATAACCTGCAAATTACGTATGCAGGTGGTAATTTCGTAACGGTAGATGGTGTGACTTTTACTGCCGATATGAAAACAATTGTTTCGTGTGTGCCAACCAAAGCAGGTGATTATGTGATTCCTAATGGTGTGACAACCATCAAACCATCTGCATTTGCTACATGTGTATCACTCACATCGGTTACTATGCCTTCGTCGGTTACCACCATTGGATCATTTGCTTTCTTGAGTTGTACCGGATTAACATCTGTTTCTTTGTCGAGCAATTTGAAAACAATTCCTTACCAGGGCTTTTGGGGATGTAGTTCGTTGAAATCCGTTGTTATACCTGCAGGGGTGACTACAATTGAGGGTCAAGGATTTAAAATGAGTGGCCTGCGATCGGTTACGTTACCCGAAGGATTAACCTACATAGGTGAGAATGCATTTCTAAATACCTATATCAGCACTCCGTTAGTATTGCCGAAATCCTTGAAAGCTGTAGGTCCTGGTGCCTTTGGTGAGGATTTTCTGCTTTCGATTGAATTCCCTGAAGGTTTTGAAAAATTTGAAGGCGATGGTGTATTCTGGAATCAGGTACGGACACTTAAAATGAATAATACTACCCCGATAGATATTACAATGGCTCTTGCCTTTGCAACGCCTACCGTAAAAAATAATGCTGCTTTGATAGTACCAGCCGGTTCAAAGGCGAAATATCAAAGTGCACCGGGCTGGAAGGATTTCAAAAATATTATTGAAGATGGTTCTGCCATAGATCTTACCGTGACTTCTGTTGCCGGCGGACTTTCTGCTGCCATCCGGGCGCAAGGCGCTAGTATTGTTAATGTAAAAAAACTGACTGTAAACGGTAATATTAATGCTATTGATATCCGAATGATGCGAGACAGTATGTTGCTGACGAGCGATATTGATTTAAGTGCTGTTACCATTGATGCTATTGCTACAGCCACAACACTCGGAACACTGACTACAAATGTTACTTATGCAGCGAATACCTTTCCTGCGAATAGTTTTGTACAATGCAAACGAATAATAAACTCGCTTCTTTTGCCAAATAATATTACCAAGATTGATGCTAGTGCTTTTTATAGTGCACGTGGTATCAAATCTGTATATATTCCGGCATCGGTAACAGTTCTTGGTGCGAATTTGACGTATGATAACTTTATACTATATACCGTAGATCCGGCCAATGCCACTTATATGAGCGATGGCTCGGCAATATACAATAAGAGCCAAACAAATTTGGTAGCACTTAGTAATAGTGTGACAGGAAGTTATACCGTAACTCCAACCGTAACCACTTTTAATGATTATTCATTGTTTGGATCTCAACTTACAAGTATCACTATTCCTTCAACTGTAGCTGGTTCAGGGTATTATGTGTTCTCAAATAGCAGTATAATGTCATATATATGCTACGATACAACTCCGACGGTATTAAATGCGTATACATTTGCATCGATAAATGGAGCCTCTAAACTATATGTTCCTGTAGGTACAAAAGCTGCATATTTAGCAGTTCCGACCTGGAGTAGCAATTTTGGAGCAGACCGTATTATTGAGATGGCATCTGTAGAAAAAGCAATTACTGCCGGAACTCTGGCAACTACATTGACCAGTGCAGAAAAAGCAGGTTTGATAAAACTGAAACTGACCGGCGAAATGGATGCCCGCGACTTTAAGTTTATCCGTGACAGTTTAACTACGCTGACTTCAATTGATTTGACTGGCGTTACTATTGCTGCATTGCCAAACAGTACTGATGGTACGGGTGGCAATACTTCTATCAGTTATCCGGCCAATGTAATTCCTATGTCGGCATTCCTGAATAAGAATATTGTTGATTCCATTGCATTGCCAACAGTGCTTGATTCAATAAGTGTTAACGCATTTAAAGGTTGCAAACGATTGGCTTATATGTCGATACCAGGTTCGGTTACCGCTATTGCAAGCAATGGCTTTACCGGATGCGATAAATTGGTAAATGTTTCTATCCCTAATGTAACCTCGTTAGGAAGCAACGTATTCTCGGGCTGTTCGTATTTGAAATCTGTAACTATGACTGGCGTTACTTCTATGGGAAGCAATGTCTTTACCAACTGTCCTTCATTGGCAAGCGCCGCTATCCCAAGTGCAATAACAACATTGCCTGCGGGTACGTTTGCTAACTGTAGTTCGTTAAGTTCGGTTTCTATGCCGGGCGTAACAGTTATTGCAAGTGAGGCTTTCTTAGGCTGTGTTAAGCTTGCCAGCGTTGATTTAAGTAGCGTTACTTCTATAGCACGTGCAGCATTTTCAGCTTGTACTGGTTTAACGTCAGTAACCTTGCCAAATGTAGCAGTCATTGCTGATAATACTTTTGCAGGTTGTACCGGGTTGACTTCGTTGGTTATTCCTTCGTCGGTTACCACGCTTTCGGCTTATTCATTCCTGAACTGTACCGGTTTAACTTCTGTAACTATCCCGAAAGAAGTTACTTATATTGCTCCTACGGCTTTTCAGGGTTGTACCGGATTGTTGTTGACCATGGAAGCAGGAGGCAATTATTTTGTCGATACCGACGGTGTGATATTTACATCGGCTGCAAGAACCACTTTGGTTTCATGCCCTGTATCAAAAGCAGGAAGCTATGTAATACCTGCGTCGGTAACCGAAATCAGATCGGGAGCATTTGCCGGATGCCGTAACTTAACTTCGGTTACTTTGCCAACCGGCTTGGTTTCCCTTGCGGATTCAACATTCATTGATTGTGCCGAACTGGAAACGGTAACGTTCAATGCCGGATTAACTTCTATTGGAAAATCGGCTTTTGGAAATTGTGCTAAGGTTGTATCCTACGAAATACCTTCAATGGTAGCTAGCATAGGTGCTTCGGCTTTTGCAGGTAACTCCATGTTGGAAAAAATCATTATTCCTTCGGCTGTAACCACTATTACCAATAGGATGTTCTATAAATGTCCCCGTTTAATCAACCTGACTATCCCTGAAAGCGTCACCACTATTGAGGCCGAAGCTTTTGCCGGTTTTTATCTTGGCGGGGGTGTTAACTTTGGTAATTTGGTAATTCCTGCTGCAACGGTAAATATTGCTACGAATGCATTTTATGGTGCAGTGGCAACATCAATTAAAGCAAACAATGTTACACCAACAGTTTTTGCACAGTCGGGCGTATTTAATGGTTTGAATAAAAACGTGCCGTTATTTGTTCCTGCCGGTACTATTGATGCGTATAAGGCAGCAGCCCAATGGAATGAGTTTAATTTCATTATGGAACCAGCAGAGTTGATTGTTGCTGTAACACCGGGAAATCTGACTAATCTGCTTACTGCAACTCAAAAACTTCAGGTAGTTAAGCTTACCTTAACCGGAACGATGGATGCCCGTGATTTCCTATGCATGAAGACTGAATTGATTGGTATCATTGATCTGGATTTAAGTGGTGCGAGCATTGTGGCTTATACTGGTACACAAGGTACCGGTGGTACATCCAGTATCGCTTATCCTGCTAATGAAATCCCGATTAGTGCCATGGGTTCCCGTTACAATAGCGTGATATTGCCATCTGGCATCACGGCGATTGGAACAAATGCCTTTAATGGTTGTAACCTGATGACATCATTGGTAATACCAAATTCGGTAACTGCTATTGCTGCAGGAGCATTTCAAAATTGTATCCGCTTAACGGATATCAATATTCCTGCTGCTGTAACAAGCATAGGTGATGCAGCCTTCAGTGGTTGTAACACATTAGCTTCGATTACTATACCTGAAGGTACAGCGAGCATTGGTGCACAAACTTTCCAGAATTGTATCAACCTGACTTCAGTAGGTTTGCCATCGACGGTAACTTCAATCGGTACCAAAGCATTTATGTCTTGCGAAAAGTTGAAAACGATTTTGATATATGCTAATGTAAACTCAATTGGCGGATATGCTTTTGCTAACTGTGCAGGTTTGGATACGGTTTATGCTAAGCCGGCAACTCCAATTGCTTTGGGTACAAATTTAGGTGCAACACCTTATGTATTCTACGGTAATAAAACAACCTGTACGTTACGCGTTCCTGAAGGATCGCAACCTGCTTATCTGGCAGCCGACCAATGGAAAGACTTCGGTACAGATAACATTATTGAAGATTTTTGGTATGGTAAGAGAGTGTTTTATTCATTCAGCGGTTACACACCAACGATTAAAAAGAGCAATGGAGATCCCCTTGTGTCAGGAACTAAAGTTGATGCTGGCGAAGTACTTACAATTGCCGGAAGTTATGCGGCTAACTCTGTACAGACCCTGAAATCGACACCGACAGGTAAGAGCATCTTCACTTATTACGCACCTGCTGCCCAAACGGCAACGACTGTATCTACAGATGTAACCGTTTCTGATAATATCACCCTAACCGGTTCGATTGCAGCAGCTGCAACCTGGACAGGTGCAACTAACGCCAACTGGAATACACCGGCTAACTGGAGTTCACACTACGTGCCAAGCGGTTTCGATAATGTGGTTGTAAATAACGGTTCGGTAACCGTAGGTGACAGTGCTGCTTGTAACAATCTGACAATCAGTTCGGGAGTTGTAGCAGTGCCACCGGCCAAAATACTTATTGTATCCGGTAGCATTACTAACAATGCAGGAGCAACAGGTTTGGTTGTAAAAGCAGATGAAACGGGAGTTCTTGCCAATGGAACACTTGTATTCCACAACACAAAGGAAAATCCGGTTACAGCTACTGTAGAAATGTACTCGAAATCGACTGCCGATTTAGGATTAGCTTCAGGAAGCAAATACAAATGGCAACACTTCGGTATTCCTGTTCGTACAATTGCAACGAGTCCTGCTTTGGATGGAGCTTACGTCCGTGAATACGTTGAAAGTGGAACAACTGCTGCTTCGCAATGGTCAATGAAAACGTATATGGATAATTTGGTTTCGTTCAAAGGATACGAAATTTCACCAAGCTCTACTCAGGCAAGCGGTACAAAATACAGCTTTACAGGTGAGTTGGAAAACGGTTCGTACACTTCAGGATTATTGGGATATACTTCAGGTGCTCTTAACCAGGGTTATAACCTGTTGGCAAATCCTTATACCGCGGCTATCAATATGGCTACCATTAATTATGGTGCTGATATGCTTCAAACTGTTTACATGTATAGCACCGGTTCGTTGAATGATTGGAGTGCCTGGAATGCAGGCAGTCCGAAAGACACTACCAATGCAAATACAGCAGGACAATATGTGGCCGTGCCAAAAGCACTTACAGGTTTATCCGGTTTGCCTTCTACTATTCCTTCTATGCAAGCATTTCTAGTAGTAGCGAACGGTTCGGCGAGCGACTCAATCGGAATTCCGTACACTACAGCAGGTACAATGGTTAGAAATACCGAACTGCAACGTGTACGTCGTGCGCAAGCAGAACCAGAAGCTAATGTGTGTACACGTGTATTGGTAAAAGGTGCAAGCAAGAAAGCCGACTGTATGTGGATTTTCTCAAAAGCTAACTGTACCCGTGGTTTCGATAATGGTTACGATGCTAAAAAAATGTTTGGATCGGCTCTTTCGCCTCAGATATATGCGGCTGAAACAACTGGTAATTATCAAGTGAATTCGGTGAATGATATTAATAATACCGAGTTAGGTTTCAAAGCCGGTAGCGATACCACTTACACGCTGACATTTATACACGACAATGTAGCTTCGCGCTACGCTGCACTTTATTTGGTGGATTTACAAAATAATACTACTACCGATATTACTGCAAGCGGATCGCAATATACATTCACAAGCACGAACCCAACGGTTGCCAACCGCTTTAAAATTGTAACAAATACCGATGCTACTAGTGCTGTAAATAACGCTACAGACGGTAAACAATTAAAAGTGTTCAGCTCAGGAAAATTGATTTTTGTGAATAACCCTACCAGCAACAATGGTTATTTGATGCTTTACGACCTTTCGGGACGTAATGTTCAAAAGCTGCCATTCGGTGCTAATGGAATTACTACTATCCCATCGAATATGATTCCGGGAAGCTATGTAGCTAAAGCCATTACAACATCACATGTTGAAGTTGTTGAACGGATTATCATTAATAATTAATAACAAGATAGTATCCAGCCTTAGGAAGTCCATCGGATGATGGACTTGCCTAAGGCTGTTATACCAAGACTTTTACCTTGTTAATAAACAAATACAACAAAATATGAAAACTACAAAATCAATTTTACTCCTGATGCTTTTTGCACTGCTCAGCAGCATTGGAGTAATGGCGCAAAGCCCCGGAGTTGATCCGCCGCAAATAACTGAGCAACCGTCCATTGCCGGACAAACACAGTTTTTGGGTGGGACATTTACTCCCATAAGCGTTACAGCCATCGGAAACGGTGCTGAAACATTAGGCTACCAATGGTATAGTGGTACCCAACAAAGCTATACTTCAGGAACAAGAACGGCAATTGCCGGTGCAACGACAAATGCATACACCCCGTTAGCTGCCAGTAAGGGTACGCTTTATTACTATTGTTTGATTACGGGCGAAGGTGGTGCAGTCCCAAGTAATTTCTCCGGTGCATTTCTTGTTAAACCTGCCGGAGATATAAACGGAAACGGTATCATAGACGGCAGTGAAATAGCAGGAGATGCCAATAATGATGGTGTAATCACGGCTCCCGAAATTGCAGGTGACCTGAATGGTAACGGCTATGTTTTTAATGGTGGTTACCCAGATGGAGGAACTGAAAAAGCCGGAGATGTAAACGGTGATGGAGTTTTCAATGGGAACGAAATCCCGGGAGATTTAAATGGTAACGGCGTAATTGATGGATCAGAAATCTGCGGCGATTATGATGGTAACGGTACTATTCAGAGCGGATGGTACGAAACCTGCGGAGATAAAAGTGCTGATGGCTTTATTCAATTCCCTGATGAAAAAGCAGGAGATAAGAATGGTAATGGCATCATTGATAACGGCGAGATAGCTGGTGATCAAAATGGTAATGGTATCATTGACGGCAATGAGAGAGCTGGAGGTCTAAGCGGAGGTATGCGCTTAGGCACTGATATTATGGGCGACGTGAATGGCAACGGAGTAATTGACGGAACCGAAATTACCGGAGATATAAGTGGCGATGGCATAATTAACGGCACTGATGTTAAAGGTGACAAAAATGGTGATGGAATTGCCGATGTTACAATTATTTCCGGTGATATTAATGGTAATGGTGTAATAACCGGAAGCGAAATAGCGGGCGACGCAGACGTTGATGGAACTATTTCTTCCTCAGAAATCGTAGGTGATGTAAGCGGAAACGGTATCATAGATGGTACCGAAATAGCCGGTGATAAAAATGGCGATGGCATGATTACTCCTCCCGAAATTGTAGGTGACCTGGATGGTGACGGCATAATTGACGGCACTGAGGTTTTTGGCGATTCAGATGGCGATGGGGTTTTTAATATTATTGTTGGCGATAAGAATGGCAATGGTATAATTGACGGAACTGAGATTGCCGGAGATGTAAATCTGGATGGTGCAATTACTGTTCCAGAAATCGTTGGAGATAAAAATGGTGACGGTACAATTTCCGGAACCGAAATAGCTGGCGATAAGAATGGAAATGGCGCAATTGCTTCTCCCGAAATCGTAGGTGATGTAAACGGCGACGGTGTAATTACCGGAACCGAAATAGCCGGCGATATGAATGGTGATGGCACAATTGCGTCCCCGGAAATCGCAGGTGATGTAAACGGTAATGGTGCAATCAGAGGAACCGAAATAGCCGGTGACAAGAATGGCGATGGTGTGATTACTTCCCCCGAAATTGTAGGTGACCTGAATGGTAACGGCATAATTGACGGCACCGAGGTTTTTGGAGATACACAAGGCTCTGGATTTCTTACCATTGTTGCTGGCGATAAGAATGGCAATGGCATAATTGACGGAACTGAGATTGCCGGTGATGTAAATCTGGATGGTACAATTGCTTCTCCTGAAAAAGCCGGTGATATAAACGGCGACGGTGTAATTGGCGTAGGTGAAATTGCCGGCGACAAAAACGGTAATGGAACTATTGCTTCTCCAGAAATCGTAGGTGATGTAAACGGCGACGGTGTAATTACCGGAACCGAAATTGCCGGTGACAAAAACGGAAATGGTGATATTTATTCTTCAGAAATTGCTGGTGATAAAAACGGTGACGGTGCAATTACCGGAACTGAAATAGCGGGTGACAAAACCGGTGATGGAACTATTGTTTCCCCCGAAATCGTAGGTGATGAAAACGGTGACGGTGTAATCACAGGAACAGAGAAAGCCGGTGATAAAAACGGTGATTTTATTATTTCTTCCCCGGAAATCCTAGGTGATGTAAACGGTGACGGTGTAATCACCGGAACTGAAATAGCGGGTGACAAAACCGGTGATGGAACTATTGCTTCTCCCGAAATCGTAGGTGATGTAAACGGTGACCGTGTAATCACCGGAACTGAAATAGCGGGGGACAAGAATGGCGATGGAACTATTTCTTCCCCGGAAATCGTAGGTGATGTAAATGGTGACGGTACAATTTCCGGAACCGAAATAGCTGGCGATAAGAATGGAAATGGCGCAATTGCTTCTCCCGAAATCGCAGGTGATGTAAACGGCGACGGTGTAATTACCGGAACCGAAATAGCCGGCGATAAGAATGGTGATGGCACAATTGCGTCCCCGGAAATCGCAGGTGATGTAAACGGTGATGGTGTAATCAGCGGAAGCGAAATAGCCGGTGACAAGAATGGCGATGGTGTGATTACTTCTCCCGAAATTGTAGGTGACCTGAATGGTAACGGCATAATTGACGGCACCGAGGTTTTAGGTGATGCAAATGGCGAAGGAGTTTTTAATAGTATTGCTGGCGATAAGAATGGCAATGGTATAATTGACGGAACTGAGATTGCCGGTGATGTAAATCTGGATGGTACAATTGCTTCTCCTGAAATTGCCGGTGATGTAAACGGCGACGGTGTAATTGGCGTAGGTGAAATTGCGGGCGACAAAAACGGTAATGGAACTATTGCTTCTCCCGAAATCGTAGGTGATGTAAACGGTGATGGGGTAATTACCGGAACTGAAATTGCCGGTGACAAAAATGGAAATGGAACTATTGCTTCTCCAGAAATCGTAGGTGATGTAAACGGTGACGGTGTCATTACCGGAACTGAAATCGCCGGTGACAAAACCGGAAATGGTACAATTGCTTCTCCCGAAATCGTAGGTGATGTAAACGGTGACGGTGTCATTACCGGAACCGAAATCGCCGGTGACAAGAATGGAAATGGCGCAATTGCTTCTCCCGAAATCGTAGGTGATGTAAACGGTGACGGTGTAATCACCGGAACTGAAATAGCGGGTGACAAAACCGGTGATGGAACTATTGCTTCCCCCGAAATCGTAGGTGATGTAAACGGTGACGGTGTAATTGCTGGAACTGAAATAGCGGGCGACAAAAACGGTAATGGAACTATTACTTCCCCAGAAATTGTAGGTGATGTAAACGGTGACGGTGTAATCACCGGAACTGAAATAGCGGGTGACAAAACCGGTGATGGAACTATTGCTTCTCCCGAAATCGTAGGTGATGTAAATGGTGACGGTGTAATTACCGGAACTGAAATTGCAGGCGACAAAAACGGTAATGGAACTATTGCTTCTCCCGAAATAGTAGGTGATGTAAACGGTGATGGTGTAATTACCGGAACTGAAATTGCCGGTGACAAAAACGGTGATGGAACTATTGCTTCTCCGGAAATCGTAGGTGATGTAAACGGTGACGGTGTAATCACCGGAACTGAAATCGCGGGTGATAAAACCGGTGATGGAACTATTGCTTCCCCAGAAATCGTAGGTGATGTAAACGGTGACGGTGTAATCGCAGGAACTGAAATCGCGGGGGACAAAACCGGTGATGGAACTATTTCTTCTCCGGAAATCGTAGGTGATGTAAATGGCGACGGTGTCATTACCGGAACTGAAATCGCGGGTGATACGAATGGAAATGGAACTATTGCTTCTCCGGAAATCGTAGGTGATGTAAACGGTGATGGTGTAATCACCGGAACTGAAATCGCGGGTGACAAAACCGGTGATGGAACTATTGCGTCCCCGGAAATCGCAGGTGATGTAAACGGTGATGGTGCAATCACAGGAACTGAAATTGCAGGTGACAAAACCGGTGATGGAACTATTGCTTCCCCGGAAATTGTAGGTGATGTAAACGGTGACGGCGTTATCAGCGGAACTGAGGTTTTCGGTGATGCAAATGGCGATGGAGTTTTTGACATTATTGCTGGCGATAAGAATGGCAATGGTATAATTGACGGAACTGAGACTGCCGGAGATGTAAATCTGGATGGTGCAATTACTGCTCCAGAAATCGCTGGAGACAAAAACGGTGATGGTGTAATCACCGGAACCGAAATCGCTGGCGATAAGAATGGAAATGGCGCAATTGCTTCTCCCGAAATCGTAGGTGACGTAAACGGCGACGGTGTAATTACCGGAACCGAAATTGCCGGCGATAAGAATGGTGATGGCTCAATTGCTTCCCCGGAAATGGCCGGTGATGTAAACGGTAATGGTGCAATCAGCGGAACCGAAATAGCCGGTGACAAGAATGGCGATGGCGTGATTACTTCTCCCGAAATTGTAGGTGACCTGAATGGTAACGGCATAATTGACGGCACTGAGGTTTTAGGTGATGCAAATGGTGATGGAGTTTTTGACATTATTGTTGGCGATAAGAATGGCAATGGTATAATTGACGGAACTGAGATTGCCGGTGATGTAAACCTGGATGGCGTAATTACTGCTCCAGAAATTGCAGGTGATGAAAACGGTGACGGTGTAATAAGCGGAACTGAAATTGCCGGCGATAAAAACGGTAATGGAACTATTTCTTCTCCTGAAATCGTAGGTGATGTAACCGGTGATGGTGTAATTACCGAAACCGAAATAGCCGGCGATAAGAATGGAGATGGCGTAATTGCTTCCCCAGAAATCGTAGGTGATGTAAACGGTGACGGTGTAATCACAGGAACTGAAATCGCCGGTGATGTAAATGGTAACGGTACAGTTACTGCTCCTGAAATTGTAGGTGATGTAAACGGTGACGGTGTAATCACAGGAACTGAGAAAGCCGGTGATAAGAATGGAAATGGCGCAATTGCTTCTCCCGAAATCGTAGGTGATGTAAACGGTGACGGTACTGTTACTGCTCCTGAGCTAGTTGGTGATGTAAACGGTGACGGTGTAATTACTGCTCCTGAAATTTTAGGAGATACTAATGGTAATGGTGTGCTTGATGCCAGCGAATCGTCCAAACAACTAACACTAAAAGTGTATTTGGAAGGATTGTGGAATGGTACCGGGATGAATAAGTGTAAGAAATTTGATGATAATATAGGAGATGTAGTTGATCTGTTTGCTGGGAATGTGGTTGATACAGTTTCAGTTCAATTGCATGACCCGAATTCATATGCGACTATTGTGTACGAGGTACATGGTCTGGAGTTGAATCAGGATGGTTCAATCAATACTCCCGGAAAATTATTTATTGATATTCCAAGCTCATTGTCAGGAAGCTATCGTTTGACTGTGAAGCACAGAAATCATTTGGAAACAACTTCATCTTCGTCTATTTCATTTGCCGGAAGCACAGCAAGTTATGACTTTACCGATGCAGCTTCTAAGGCATATGAAACCGACCCATCATTTACTCCAACCAAACTGATTGATGGAAAATGGATGATGTATGCTGGGGATGTTCTGACTGGAGATTATCCGGAAATAAACTCAGAAGATCTTTATGAGGTATTTAATCAGAATTCCGGAACAACATCTATCTATGGTTACGTACAGTCAGACCTCAATGGTGATGGATTTGTAGATGATGCTGATCTCTATCTTGCATTTGGAAATCTAAATATTCTCTTATACGTACCCTAATAATGATTTTCAATAATACAACTCTACGTAAACATGTAGAGTTGTATTTTGATTTTCATTATATTTAAAATTAACATTTTGAATATAATTAATAAATATAAAATCAATCAAGATGGATAAAAAAAGAATTCTTTACGTGCTTTTGTTCGGATTACAATCTGTGTTCGGGCAAAACTCCACAACGTCATTAAATATTAATATAAATAATGTTCAGTTGAGTGGGGATGCAAAAACATTGTCTTATGATGTGTATTTGCAAAGTGTGAACAAAGATACTGTTGTTGCAGTGCCGGGTTTCTTAATGCGACTTGCTATACCACAATCAGATTTAGGAACAAACGGAAAAAAAGTAACAATAACTAATGCAACCAAAGAGTTAGGTGTAAGAGCAGAAACAATAACAAAATCTGGAAGTGATTGGATCTTGAAGTTTCAAAATGGAAATTTAATCAAATCATATTCAACAGCTCTTGTTGTGAGCCAGGTTTATCCAGGGACGCGGATTGGAACTTTTAATGTAATGAATGAAGATGGTTCTACATTTTCTAAACAATTGACGTTTAATCTGAATTATTCAGGTTCAGGCGTCAAAACCAGAACAACTTGTTCTGTTTTCAAACCAAATTCAACAATATTGGCTTCAAATTCGACAACATCAAAAGTTCCTTCGAATTTTACAGGGTTAGGAACTTATACGCTTTCAGCTCAATCGAGTGAAGCATCGACTAATTTCTCTCTTTACCCAAATCCGGCTAGCAATAGTTTTTCTATAAATTTGGGAAATAAGGTAGATGTATTAAATATACTCGATCTGAATGGCAAAAAGGTATTGTCGCAATTTGTTAATGGTAGTGCAGAAATAAATATTTCTTCATTAGCTAATGGGATTTATATCGTAGATGTAAATGGAGTTCATAATAAGCTAATTAAGCAATAGTACAACATTTATTTATTAATATTTTATGAGAGAAAAACAATTTATTTTCAAGAGCATTATGTTCGCATTTATTGCTTTGATGCTTAGCATACAAGCAACGTTTGCACAAAATGCCTTGACGTCAGTTAAGATCAATATTCAGAATATTGTAATTAGTACTGATAGAAAAACTATTTCGTACGATGCGTATTTGCAACGTGTTAACAAAGACACTGCTGTTGCAGTTCCTGGTTTTCTATTTCGACTAGCAGTTCCGCAAGCGGATTTAGGAACAAATGCAAAGACAGTTACAGTAACGAATCCTAGTACCGAATTAGGTGCTAAACTTCCTACAATGACTGTCTCCGGAACGAATTGGCTTATGAAATTCCAAAACGCCAATTTGATCACAGCGTATGCAGATGCGTTACTTACATCTGAAACCTTCCCAGGTAGCCGTATTGGAACATTCAATATAACGAATACTGATGGGACTTCATTTGCAAATCCTCAAACATTTAATGCTACTTATGCTGGAAATGGAGCTACGGTAAAAACTACAGTTTCTGTTTTTTCACCAAATACTACGACATTAGCTCCTAATACTAGTATAGCGCAGCCATCTACAAACTTCACTGGTTTGGGATCTTTCTCATTGACAACAGTTACAACCTCATTTACAGATGTAGCAGCAAGGAATTTCTTTCTCTTTCCAAATCCGGCTAGCAATAGTTTCTCTATGAATTTGGGAAATAAGGTGGATGTATTAAATATACTCGATCTGAATGGCAAAAAGGTATTGTCGCAATTAGTCAGTGGAAATGCTTCTGTAAATATTTCGTCATTAGCTAATGGGGTTTACATAGTTGATGTAAACGGAATTCATAATAAACTAGTTAAGAAATAGTATAACGTTTATTTGAGAATGTTATTGTAGGAACGAGCATGAACCAGAGGTCATGCGTAGCAAATACAGGTATTAGCTTCGCTGACCGTTGGTTCACCAAAGACAGTGTCCCGATAGCTATCGAGGACTGGCATGCGAGTTCCATACGGCAACTTAAATAACAATTATTATAGTATGAAAGAGAAAAATACATTTATCTTCAAGAGCGTTATGCTCGCTTTTATAGCTTTGATGCTTAGCATACAAGCTACTTTTGCACAAGATTGCTCGACATCGGTAAAGATCAATATTCAGAATATTGTAATAAGTGCTGATCAAAAGAAAATATCATACGATGTCTATCTTCAAGACGTTGATGCCACGTATGCTGTAGCAGTTCCGGGTTTTCTTTTTCGACTTGCTGTACCGCAAGCAGATTTAGGAACAAATGCAAAAACAGTCACTGTTACGAATCCAAGTACAGCATTAGGTGCAACTTCTGCTACAA
>Ga0079306_1000841_pt1 | contig 24153 bp, 17 predicted proteins | sample Methanotroph_Enr_FD_79181 | JGI IMG/M metagenome (GOLD analysis project Ga0079306, IMG submission 79181) | Enriched soil microbial communities from Old Woman Creek wetland in Ohio, USA - Methanotroph_Enrichment_5 | ecosystem: Environmental > Terrestrial > Soil > Wetlands | place: USA: Ohio...
CACGTTTTGGCCAAAAACGTTCACGTTTTGAGAAAAAGCTTCACGTTTTCCAAAAATGTGTCACTTTTCGGAGGGAAAAGAGCGTTTTCTGCCTGAATTTAATTAGTTTTGGGCAAAAGGTGAACGATTTGAGGGAAAACACGTCACGTTTTTTGAAAACGCGTCATGTTTTCTAAAAAACCTAACTGTTTTCGAAAAACATGAACGTTTTCCCAGAAACGCTTTCTTCAAAAAACCTTCTAGTCTAATTCCGTTGGATTCCAAGCCTAATTTCAGCAACTGGGCTCTGACGGACGGTCGTCTCGGTCAGGTTGAGCAGACCTGGTTCACCTGCCCAGATAGCATGTCAGGTTAGTGCGTAAGGCGAAATTATTTGGATAAGGGTAGGGGAGATGACTGGCAAAAGACGAATCGATTCGACGAAGAAGCGATTGAAAAAACGAGCTAGAAAGCCCGGCTGATCGCCGTCGGGGTAAGCCTTACAGTCCTACGGCGCACCAATGATTCTGTAAGGGATGCCGACATAAATTCGGAAAAACTTTACACATTGTAAAGGTGAATGTCCCAAAAATCGAGATGTTACGCTTTGGCATCATCGTTGCTCATACTTGAGTTCACAATTCTGTCAAAGGGGGAGCACTGTCATGAAAAAACTACTTTTGGGATTCGTTGCATTGAGCTTGTTTATCATCACATCTGTTGCTACATCACAGGCGGTTGTTTTCTCGCCAAAGTTCTCCGACTATCCGTTCCTGGGCACACAGTTTGACGTTGATGCTGCAGCCAACGCCTATTTCAACACGAACTATGGTATTACGATTACCAATATGTACCTTTACAAGGATGTCCGTGACACGTTCGATGGAGTCGGCGTTGCTAACGGGTATTTAAACCAGGCGTACTCGCCGGCAACGGGAAAGATTTCTTTCACCGACACCACCAACTTCGTTACCATCAACTGGTTGGCGATTCAATCGACCATTTTCAGTGTGTATGACAATACCGATCATCTGCTGCAGTCGCTGTCTGTGGGCACCGGTACGGGCACAAGCACACTCACTGCCAGTAATATCTCCTATCTGACCGTGGGCGGAATCGGCGGTTTCAGCGCCGTCAGCGACCTGACCTACAACTATGACGGAACGACTGACGGGCGCAACAACGATACTAGCCCGATACCTGAGCCCTCCACCCTGTTCCTCCTGGGTGCAGGCCTGGCAGGCTTAGGTTTCCTCCGCAGGAGAGGGAGCAAGCAGGCGTAAGCGAACCCGGATATCTTGCGGTCGCACATAATAGCCCATGCCCGGAGATGCCTCCGAGCACGGGCTATTTACATTTGCGGGTCCATTTTACTAGTCCGGGCGTGGGGCAGGCGCCACGTGGCCCTTAAGGCGTGCGAAAGCGCATCGGGAGTAGCGATAAAAGTTGAATTCAAAAAAGAAAGCCCGCTGAGCGTCATGACGACCAGCGGGCTTTCGGGTTGCGGATACTCTGCTGCGGGTGCTACATCAGCCTAGGTCATGTTCCACAGGAACATCTCCCAGATGTCTTTCCAGCTCTTGCCGATCTCGGCTACCACGGAGGGCTCGAAACCGCAGTGCATCATGCACTGGGCGCAGCGCGGGTCCTTGCCGACGCCGTACTTCGACCACTCGGTCTTCTCCATCATCTCCTGGAAGCTTCCGTAGTGGGCGTCGGTGATCAGGTAGCAGGGGGCCTTCCAGCCGCGGGTGTTGCGGGTCGGGTTGCCCCAGGGGGTGCACTCGAGCTGCTTGTCGCCCTTCAGGAAGCGCAGGTACATGGGGGTCGAGTAGAAGCAGAAGCGCTTGCTCATCTCGTAGACCTGCTCGAACTTCTTCTGGATCTCGCGGCGCTCCAGGAAGAGCTTCTCGCCGACCGCCTCGTAGCCGAAGCCGGGCGCCACCAGGAAGCCGTCCACGCCGATGTCCCTCAAGTGCGAGAAGAGCATCTCGATCTCCACCAGGTCGGTCTCTTTGAAGATGGTGGTGTTGGTGCAGACCCGGAAGCCGAGCGCCTTTGCCTTCTTGATCGCCTCGATGGCGATCTTGAAGGTGCCCTTGCGCTCCAGGATGCGGTCGTGGGTCTCTTCCATCCCGTCCATGTGGATGTTGAGGATGAAGTTCGGGTGCGGCTTCATGGTCTCCATCGCCTTCTCCAGAAGGAGCGCGTTGGTGCAGAGGTAGATGTGCTTGCCGCGCTTCAATACCTCGTCGATGAGCGGGAAGATGTGCGGGTAGAGGAACGGCTCGCCGCCGGTGATGGTGACGACCGGTGCCGGGCACTCGTCCACGGAGTCGAGGCACTGCTGCAGGGTCAGCATGTCCTGCAGGGTGTCGGCATATTCCCTGATACGGCCGCAGCCGGAACAGGCGAGGTTGCACAGGTGGGTGGGCTCCAGCATCAGAACGAGCGGATACTTCTCCTGCTTCTTCATCTTGTTGGAAACGATGTACTTGGTCAGGTCGTAGTTGAGTCGCATGGGGAAACGCATGTTGATTCCATCCCTTTTTCAGTGCTGCAGTAATTTGGTCGGCATTGTGACACAGAAAAACGGGACAAGTCAAAGGGTTCAGCCTTCCCTTCGCCTGTCCCGTCGTTACTTACCAATTGGCCCTTCGGATTACTTCACCCGTGAGAGCTGCGGCGCGCTCTTGCGGCCGCTTAAAAACGCCTCGCAACCGGCGGCGATACCCGCGGCGTCCAACCCCAGGTCGGCTCTCAGCTGGGCCTGACTCCCCTGCTCGATGAACTGGTCGGGGATCCCGATTCGCTTCACGCGCACCTGGGTCAGCCCTTCGTCGGCCAGGAGTTCGAGGACCGCACTGCCGAAGCCGCCCATAAGCGCGTTCTCCTCGACGGTGACCAGGGCGCCGGTCTTGGCGGCTTCCGAGAGGATCAGTTCGCGGTCCAGGGGCTTCACGAACCTGGCGTTCACCACGGAGGCGAAGATGCCGCGCTCCCTCAGGCGATTGGCCGCTTCGAGCGCCGGATAGACGGTGGAGCCGATGGCCAGGATGGAGAGGTCGTTGCCGTCCATCAGAAGTTCGCCCTTGCCGATCTCGATCTGCTTCAGCTCGCGGTCCAGCGTCACGCCGTAGCCGGCGCCGCGCGGGTAGCGCAGCGAGACGGGGCGCCCGGCGTAGATGGCGGTCTTCAGCATGTGCTGCAGTTCGTTCTCGTCCTTGGGCGCCATGACGGTCAGTTCCGGCAGGTGGCGCAGGTAGGAGAGGTCGAAGGCGCCGTGGTGGGTCGGGCCGTCGTCGCCCACGAGTCCGGCGCGGTCGAGCGCCAGGGTCACGCCCAGTTTCTGCAGGCAGACGTCGTGGAACACCTGGTCGTAGGCGCGCTGGGTGAAGGTCGAGTAGATCGCGGCAACCGGCCGGAATCCCTCGGCCGCCAGGCCCGCCGCGAAGGTGAGCCCGTGCTGCTCGGCGATCCCCACGTCGAAGAAACGGTTCGGGAACCGTTTGGCGAACGGGGAAAGCCCGGTACCGTCCGGCATGGCCGCGGTGATCGCGACGATCTTGGAATCCTCGGCGCCCAGGGCCACCATGGTGTCCCCGAATACCGCCGTGTAGGAGGGCGGGGCGGGCTTGGCCGGAGTGGCACTTGCCGGTTTGAACGGAGCGATGCCGTGGAACTTGTCCGGGGTGAGTTCTGCCGGTTCGTACCCTTTGCCCTTCTTGGTCATCACGTGCAAGAGGATCGGTCCTTCCAACTCCTTCACGTTTTCCAGGACGCTCAAAAGGTTCGGGATGTCGTGGCCGGAGATGGGACCCACGTACTCGAAGCCGAGCGCCTCGAAGAGGGTGCCCGGGGTGAGGAACCCCTTCAGGGAGTTCTCGGCCTTCTTGGCGAAACTGAGGATGTTGGAGCCGATGGCCGGGATGCTGGCCAAGACGCCCTCCATCTCCTTCTTGAGGCTGCGGTAGTAGCCGCCGGTCATCTTGCGGGAGATGAAGGTGGAAAGGGCGCCGACGTTCTTCGAGATGGACATCTCGTTGTCGTTTAACACCACGATCAGGTTCTTCCTAAGGTGTCCCGCCTGGTTCAGCGCTTCGAACGCCATGCCGCCGGTAAGAGAGCCGTCGCCGATCACCGAGATGACCCGAGCCGAGTCGTCGGCCAGCCCGTGCGCCACCGCCATGCCGAGTCCGGCCGAGATGGAGGTGGATGAGTGGCCGGCGCCGAAGGCGTCGTGCTCGCTTTCCGAGCGCTTGGGGAAGCCGCTGATGCCTTTGTAGCAGCGCTGGGTGTGGAAGCTGTCGCGCCGGCCGGTCAGGATCTTGTGGGTGTAGGCCTGGTGCCCGACGTCCCAGATGAGCTTGTCCTTGGGCGAGTTGAAGCAGTAGTGCAGCGCGATGGTGAGTTCGACGCAGCCGAGGTTGGAGGCGAGGTGGCCTCCGGTCTGGGTCACCTTTTCCAAAAGAAAGGCGCGAATCTCGTCGGCAAGCGAGCCCAGTTCCTCCTCGTTGAGTTTCTTCAGGTCAGTCGGGCTATTGATCTTGTTCAGGAGTTTGTACATGGATCTCCTTTGAGAACCTAAAAGCAGTTCTAAGTTCTAGGTTCTGCGTTCTTATTTAGAACCTGTAACCCGGGAACTTCGCTATGCTGAACCTTCAATGCCTGAAGCATCACATGTCCCGGGAACCGCCGGCGCCCGAAACGCACTACAGTGTAATCAGCTGGTTGAATGAAAGCGAGCTTTTTCGTATTTGGAACCTGCTCCGTTTCCGCAAGGCAGAAACGGAGCAAGTAGCAGTAACAATCGTGAAACGGCTCTTTATCTCGCGTAATCGTGGCTGCGGAACCAGGCTACCGCACGCTCCAGCGATTCCTTGACCGGCCTTCTGGGCAGTCCGAGTTCGGTCGCCGCCTTGCTCGAGTCGAAGAACATGAACTTGGCAGCCATCTGGACCCCCGCCAGCGGGATGAGCGGCTCGTTGCCGGTCAAGGCCGAAATCCCCTCGTTCAGATAGGCCGCCCAGAGGATCGGGCGGTAGGGGAGCTTCACCAGCGGCCCCCTGAGACCGGTGATCTCGGACAGGATGGCGAAGATCTGGGCCAGGGTCAGGTTCTCGTTCCCCAGGATGTACTTCTCGCCGACCTTGCCTTTTTGGGCCGCCAGGATGTGGCCGCGGGCGCAGTCCTCGACGTCCAGTATGTTGAGCCCGGTGTCGAGGTAGGCCGGCATCTTGCGGTTCAGAAAGTCGACCACGATCTTGCCGGTCGGCGTCGGCTTGATGTCTCTCGGGCCCACCGGGGTGGACGGGTTCACGATGATAAGCGGCAGCCCTTGGGGGAGGAACTCCTCCGCGGCGCGCTCCGCCAGGAACTTACTCTTCTTGTAGTCCCCGACCATCTGGTCGAACTCTACCGGAGTGCTTTCGGTGCCGGGGGTGCCGTCGCCGGGGTTACCGAGCGTGCCGACGCTCGAGGTGTAGACCACCTTCTCGAGCCCCGCGGCAAGCGCTGCAGCCAGTATGGTCCTGGTACCGCCCACGTTGGCCTCATACATCGAGGCGGGGTTCCGGGTCCAGAGCCGGTAATCGGCGGCCGCGTGGAACAGGGTCTGGCAGCCGGCGAGCCCCTTGATCAGGGAACCGCGGTCGCTTAAGTCCCCTTCCCAGACCTCGATGTCGAGCCCTTCCAGGTTGCGGCGGTCCGAACCGGGACGCGCCAGCACCCGCACTTCGCAGCCGTCCTTCAAGAGTTCCCGTACGATGCTTGCGCCGATGAAACCGGTTGCACCGGTGACAAAGGCCTTCATGATGCCACCCTCAATTGGTGCCCCCGGTGAGGGACCGGAAGGTGCCGAGCGCCATGAGCGGGAAACAGTTGCGGTAGATGTGGTACTTGATCATGAAGAACTTGGGGAACCCGGTGCCGGTGTACTGGGTCTCGTCCCAGGTGCCGTCCTCTTTCTGGGTGCCGAGCAGGTACTGGATGCCGCGCGCCACCGTGGAGGAGTGCGCCTCGCCGGCGGCCATCAGCGCCAAAAGGGCCCAGCCGGTCTGCGACGCGGTGCTCTCGCCCGTTCCCATGAGGGTGCGATCGTGGTAGGACTCGCAGGTCTCGCCCCAGCCGCCGTCGATGTTCTGGCGCGACTTCACCCAGTTGACCGCCTTCTTGATGTAGGGCTGCTCCAGGTCCTCGCCGATGGCGGCAAGGCCGCACAGGACGCTCCAGGTGCCGTAGAGGTAGTTGACCCCCCAGCGGCCCCACCAGGGGCCCTCGGGCTCCTGGTTCTTCTTCAGGAATTCGATGGCGCGGGATGCCGCCGGGTACTCGAGTGCATAGCCGAAGGTTCCCATCAGTTCCAGCATCCGGCCGGTGAGGTCGGCGGTGGGCGGATCGATGAGCGCCTCCAGGTCGGCGAAGGGGATCTTGTTCAAAAGGTACTTGGTGTTGTCCTTGTCGAAGGCGCCCCAGCCGCCGTTCTTGCTCTGCATCCCCAGGCACCAGTCGATGCCGCGCTTGATGGCGCCGTTCATCGACTTCCGGTCCTTCACCTGGATCCCCTTCAGGGCGATCATGACGAAGCCGGAGTCGTCCACGTCGGGGTACCAGTCGTTCAGGAATTCGAAGGCCCAGCCGCCGGGCTCCAAGTCCGGGGACTTGATCTTCCAGTCGCCGGGCTTGCGCACTTCCTTGTCCAGGAGCCACTGGGCGCCTTTTACCAGGGCAGGGTGGTCGGCAGGCACACCCGAATCGACCAGCGCCTTGAGCGCGAGCGCGGTGTCCCAGACCGGCGAGATGCAGGACTGCAGCACCAGTTCGTCCTCGGTCTCAATGCAGAAGTTGGCCAGTGCGTCCAGTCCCTTCACGATCGCCGGGTGGTCGTTTGCGTAGCCTAGGGCGTTCAACGAGAGGATCGCGTTCAGCATGGCGGGCTGGATGCCGCCCCAGTCGCCGGTCGACTCCTGGTGGTCCAGTACCCACTTTTCGGCCATGACGAGCGCCTTTTTCTTGAACGGGCGCACCGGGCTCGATTCGTACACCTTGAGCAGGTGGTCGGCGCCGATGAAGAAGTTCTTCCAGGTGAGGATGCCGTCTTCCTTGGTGAAGGTGTAATCGATGGGGCGCGGCGGACGCACGTAGAGTTCTTGCACGCGGGCCGCGGGGGGGAGCTTGTGCACCGGCCGGCTGGTCATCACGATGGAGAGCGGGATAATGGTGGCGCGCGCCCAGCTGGAGAACTCGTACATGTTGAAGTACGCCCAGTTGGGGAGCAGGGTCAGCTCGACCGGCATCGACGGGACGCCGAACCAGGCGAACTCGCCGAAGAGCGCCAGGAAGATCTTGGTGAAGACGCGGGTCTTGATGATGCCGCCCTGCGACAGGATGAAGGCGCGCGCCTTCTCCATGGCCGGATGCTCGGCCGGGTAGCCGGAAAGCTTCAGGGCGAAATAGGCCTCTACCGTGGTGGAGAGGTCGCCGGGGCCGCCGAAGTAGATGGTCCAGAACCCTTCCTCGGTCTGCTTGTTGAGGAGGTAGTTCGCCATCTTGCGCTGTCTCTCGTGGTCGACGAGCCCCAGGAAGTGGAAGAGTAAGATGTATTCTGCGGTGATGGTGACGTTCGATTCGAGTTCAGCCCACCAGTACCCCTTGGGGAGCTGCTCCCTGAAGAAAAAATCGCGGCTCGCCTCGATGGCCAGATCGAGGGTGTCCTTTGCCTTAGTTTGCTTGTTTTTCCAGATAGATGCCGGGAGGTGATGCACTTTGGCTCCCTGCTGCGGGGAGACCGGTTGCTCCGCTTCGGCGCAGGCGCCGTTAAACGAAGTGAGTGCTTGTGATATGGGGTACTTGTAGGGGGACGTCACCACAAACTCCTTTGATCATTGCAGATTAACTCAGTGTAACCTTTGTGCACATTGTTACAAGCTGTGAGACTTACCACAATTTTTGCCAAAGGTACACCTCTTTTTGTGGTTATCTCTCTTTTTTGCTTGCAAAAACAAGAGTTTGTCCCTGTTTCTTGATTTATCCTGCCCCGGTGTGGTAGGTTGCGTCTGGCAAAAATGAGACACACAAAAGCGAGCTGAGCCACACGGACGACGCGAGAGCAAGGCCAGGACTCAAGGGCGGCAAGACATTGAGGGGCAGACTTCTGGCTTACGGTTTGTCCCTATTCTCATGTCCGTTGCTTTCTCCGTGTCCTGCGTGTCTTGGTGGCAAACTAAATAGAGGTGATATGAAAAACATCCCGCACAAGGGGGGACGCTTGTTCTCCCTGGCCTCCGGCCACCCCTGGCTGGTCCTGTCCCTGGCGCTCATTCTTTCGGCACTCTCCATCTGGTTCACCGCGCAGCGCATGGAGTTCCTTACCGGCCGCGACGACCTGATGCCGAAGAACACCTCGTTCAACCGCGATTTCCATGCCTTCCGCGCCGAATTCGGCGACATGGAGGACATCGTCGTCGTCATCGAGAGCACCGATGCCGAGCGGGCCGGCGCCTTCGGAAGCCGGCTCTACCAGGAACTCGCCAAGGACAAGGAACATTTCTCCGATGTCTTCTACCCCTTTGCGCTTCCCTTCTTCCAGAAGAACGGGCTCCTCTTCATGCCGCTGGACGACATAAAAGAGTTGCGCCGCAACCTGACCCTTGCGGCCCCGGTCCTTAGGGAACTGTCCCGCGAGCCCAAGGTGTCGACGCTCTTCACCCACCTGACCGGCAGGATGGAGCGCTACGTGGCCGGAGACCAGAAGGAACTCCCGGGTCTCGTTTTCATGCTGGACAAGCTGGGCGCCGGCTTCCAGACCTTCGGCGGCGGCAAGGGGGCGCCCCCTTCGCTGGAAACCGTCTTCATGAGCTCCAACTCCTCCTTCGCCAAAGCGGGCCAGCAGCAGATCCTGACCGTTTTGCCGGTGCGCAAGAGCGTGGGCTTCGTGCCGGCCGTGGCGGCCATCGCCAAGGTGCGTGCCGAGGTCGCCAAGCTTAAGAAACTGCCCGAATTCAAGGGTGTCACGGCCGGGCTCACCGGTTCGCCCGTGCTGGAAAACGAGGAGATGGCCACCAGCCAGAAGGACATCTCGCTCGCCACCGTCGTTTCGCTCGCGCTCACCGTCGTCCTGCTGCTCCTCGCGTTTCGCGGGGTGCTCAACGTCTTTGCGGCCATGGTGTCGCTCTTGGTCGCCATTTCCCTTTCCTTCGGTTTCGCCACTCTGGCGGTCGGGCACCTGAACATACTCTCCATGGTGTTCGCCATCATGCTGATCGGCATCGGGATCGAGTACGGCATCCAGGTCGTCCTGCGCTACCAGGAAGAACTTCGCTCGGGCGAACCCGAGCTGGACGCCATCGCCACCGGGCTCTCCCGGAACGTCTGGGCCATCGTCATGGCGGCCGCCACCGTTGCCGCCGCCTTCCTCACCTTCATCTTCACCGATTTCCGCGGCATCGCCGAACTGGGGATCATCGCCGCGGGCGGTGTTGCCATCTGCGTGGCGGTGACCTTCACCGTACTGCCGGCCATGCTGGTGCTCCTGGTGCGACGCCGCAAGCCCCGCGCCGCGAAGCCGGCGCGCGCCATCGGCGAAAGCGGCCTGACCGGCCTGCTCTACGGTCATCCCAAGGCGGTGATCGCGCTCACGGCCATCTGCTGCCTCTTTTCCCTGTACCCGCTCTACCGGATCGGCTTCGACTATAACCTGATGAACCTGCAGGCCAAGGGGCTCGAGTCGGTAAAGTACGCTTACAAGCTGATGCTCAGCAAGGAGAACGCCGGCTACTTCGCGGCGCTCTCCGCCAACACCCGGGAGGAGGTGGCCGCCAAGACCAAGGCGCTGGAAGCGCTCCCCACCGTGGACCACGTGGTGAGCATCGACAGCTTCGTTCCGGACCAGCAAAAGGAGAAGCTCGCCGAACTGGCGGCCATACGGCAGGAACTTTCCGGCGTCAACCCGGGGGCGTACGAGGAGGAACTCTCGCTCATGGAGCTTCCCACCGTGTTCGAGAACTTCCGCAACGCCACCGTGAAGTTGAAGGCGAAGCTGGATGCGGAAAAGCGCCCCGAGGCGCAACCGGTGGGCAAGTTCCTGACCGTCCTGGACCGTTTCTTCGCCGGGCTGGAAAAGGAAAAGGACCGCAACGCCGTCGGCATGCTGCAGGATTTCCAGGGCGGCATGTTCCGCGACCTCCCCACCAAGATCGGACTCTTGAAGGAGAGCCTGAACCCGTCGCCCATCACCGATGCCGACATCCCTGCGGAATTGCGGTCGCGCTTCGTCGGCAAGACCGGCAAGTTCATGATCCAGGTGGCGCCCAAAGGTGAGATCTTCGACCTGAAGCCGCTCAAGACCTACCTGGACGACGTGCGTCGCGTCGACCCGCATGCCACCGGGGAACCGGTCATGGTCTACGAGTCGATGACCATCATGCGCGACGCCTACCGAATGGCATTCATCTATGCCTTTGCGGCCATCGTGGTGATACTGCTGATCACCTTTAGGAGCATAAAGTTCACCCTGATCGGGCTCGTCCCGCTAGTGGTCGGCATCCTGTTCATGGTGTCCGGCATGTGGCTCTTCGGCATCAGTTTCAACTCGGCCAACATCATCGTCATGCCGCTGGTGCTCGGCATCGCGGTAGACTCCGGCATCTACATCATCAACCGTTTCCGACGCGAGGACGGTAGCGCCGCCTCCGTCGTCATGAGCAGCACCGGCGTGGGTGTCCTCCTCAATACCCTCACCATCATGGCGAGTTTCGGCGCGCTCATGGTGGCGCACCACCAGGGGGTGTTCAGCATCGGCGCGGTGATGTCGCTCGGCATGGTGGCCTGCCAGATCGCCTTTATGATCACGTTGCCGGCCGTGCTGACCTTGGCGGGGAAGAAATAGATAAGACGCCATGATCCTTCTCCCCCCGGGAGAAGGTGCCCCGCAGGGGCGGATGAGGGAGGTGCCCCATGGGAAGCGATGCCCCGGAGGAGAAAGCCGCCGCCGGCTGGCTGCCGGGCGATGCGCAGCGACGGGCCGCTAAAAAGGAGAGCCTGCGCGGGGCGGTGACGCTCGCCCACTTTTATCTGAGGCAGCGGGTGCGCCCGGGCGACTTCGTGCTCGATGCCACCTGCGGCAACGGACAGGACACGCTGCTTTTGGCGGAACTGGTGGGAGAGGGGGGGCGCGTCTGGGCCTTCGATCTGCAGCCGTGTGCCATAGCAGCTACCAGGGAACTCTTGGACAACCGGGGGCTGCTCGGTTCGGTCGAGTTGATCGAGGCGGGGCACGAGAGGCTGGGCGAATTCGTGCCCGAGGGGCTTGCGGCGGCGGTATTCAACCTGGGCTATCTGCCGGGTGGCGACGACACCTTGATCACCTCGCCCGAGAGCAGCGTTGCCGCACTTGACCAGGCGGTTGAGCGCCTGAGGCCTGGAGGCATCGTCACCGTCGCACTCTATACCGGGCACGAAGGTGGTCCGGAGGAGGCCCGTGCCGTGGAAGCCTGGGGTGCGGCGCTGGCGCCGAAAAATTTCAACGTCTGGTGCGACCGCCAACTGAACCGCCCCCCGACCGCGCCCTACCTGGTCCTGGTCGAGCGCATCAGCTGATGAAACAGCAACCCCCAACCCCCTCCCGCAAGGGGCGGGGGAGTTTAGAACCACACACGAAGGATTCTGATGCTCTACCCGATTCTCCCATTTCTGATAATTGCCCCGTCTCTGGCCTATGCGCTGATCACGTTCTTCTGCGGACGCAGCTTTTTTGGCAAACGGCCCGCTCTCCCCGACTGCACACCGCCGGTCTCCATCCTGAAGCCGGTCAAGGGGGTGGACGGGGACAGCTTCGAGAACTTCGCTTCCTTCTGCCGACAGGACTACCCGCAGTACCAGATCGTCTTCGCCGTCGCAGCGCCGACCGACCCGGTCATCCCGGTCATCGAGCGGGTCATGGCGGCCTATCCCGCCACCGACATCGCCCTGGTGGTGGACGACCGGGTTCACGGTGCGAACTACAAGGTGTGCAACCTGATGCACGCTCACGCCAGGGCGAAATACCCGCTGCTCATCGTCTGCGACAGCGACATCCGTGTTACCCCGACCTATCTGCGCGAGGTCTGCGCGCCCTTTGCGGACCCGGAGGTGGGGCTGGTCACGTCGCTCTACCGCACCTCGGGCGCCCGGGGAATCGGCTGCGCCATCGAGGCGCTCGGCTTCTCCTGCGAGATGGTTCCCAACGTCATGGCCGCGCTCAAGCTGGAGGGGTTGAGCTTCGCGCTGGGCGCCTCCATGGCTGTACGCCAGAGCGCGCTCGAGCGGATCGGCGGCTTCGAGGCGCTGGTCGATTATCTGGCGGACGATTATCAACTGGGTAACATGATCTTCCGCGCCGGCTTCCGCCTGGAACTTTCGCCGTACTGCGTGGAGAGCATCATGCGGGGGAGCGAAAGCGTTTCGGAGGTGCTGGTGCGCCAGTTGCGCTGGGGACGCACCATGCGGGTCTCGCGCCCCGGCGGCTATCTGGCGTCGGGTATCACGCTCCCCTTCCCGGGTGCGCTCCTTGCCATCGTTATTTCCGGCTTTTCGGCGTCCGGGTGGGCGGCGGCTGCGCTGCTCTACCTGGTGCGCTCGGCCGTGTCGCTTTGCTACAGCCGAATCTATCTGAAAGACCTGCTGCTGCCGCGCTGGCTTTGGCTTTTGCCGCTAAGGGACGCCTTCGCCTTCGGGGTCTGGGCGCTCTCGCTGGTCGGCAACCGGGTGGTGTGGCGCGGACACCTGTTCTATCTGTCAAAGGGTGGCAAGATCGAGGAGATCGGCGGCTAGGCGGGGTAGGGCAGGGCGAGGGAGAAGGCTGTTTGCTGGCCGGTTACCGGGTGACTGCTTAACTCACTTCCGGAACAGCCAGAGGATGAAGGATAGGATCACCGAGACGATGATGCTGGTGGCGAGGGGAAAGTAGAAGGTGAAGTTCTCCCGCTTGACGTAGATGTCGCCCGGCAGTCTGCCGAACCAGGGAATCCGCCCGGCGAGGCTCAGGATCACGCCGATCAGCGCGATGACGAGCCCTATGACGATAAGGGATTTTCCTAAGGAGGGCATGGAGGGGTATCCTTGAATCTGGATGACGCTGCTCAAATCCGCTAATCAGCTGCTCCGCTACTTCTTCTTTTTCGCGTACCGTTCCTTCTCGCTGTAGATGCAGCCGCAGTATTTCTGACGGTAAAGCCCCATCTCCTTTGAAAGGTCGATCCCCTCCTGCCAGCCGCGCCGGAAATCGTCGTAGTAAAACCTCACCCCGTAGCGCTCACCGAGTTCCTCGCCGTACTGACGGATCAGATCCTGGTTTTGATACTTACTGTAGAGCAGGGTGGACGAATAGCAGGAAAAGCCCAATTCGGCGGCACTCTTCGCCGCCTCTTCGAGCCGCGACCGGTAGCAGTAGCCGCAACGCGACGCCGGCTGGCTGGCCACGTTGGCCAGGAACTCTTCCAGCCGGTACTCGTCCCGGTAGATGACCTCCAACTCCACCAACTCCGCATAGCTCTTCACGGCATCCCGGCGCAACCGGTACTCGGTGTACGGGTGGATGTTGTGGTTGAAGAAGAATCCAGTCACCTCGATCCCCGCCGAACGGAGCTCCTTTACGGGATAGACGGCGCAGGGGCCGCAGCAGATGTGGAGTAACAGTCGCATGACGTTCCTTCTAGGGGCGCGCTCCGCCCGTTCCACCCAGCAGGTATAGGATGGCTTGAGCCTTGACCGTGGTCAGCGCGCTGGCGGTCGTGGCGCTCGGGGCCTGGGCGGTGAAATAGGCGATCCCGGTGACCGGGTTGCTGAGCGAGACCTTCCCGGTGCTGCTGTTTACCGCCAGCGTGGCTGCGTTGATCGCGGCCTCGACGTCGTTGTCGAGCACCCCGTTGTTCAGCCAGTCGATGGAGTCGTAGATGAGCCTTTTGGCGTACACGCTGTTGTGGGCAAAGGCGCCGGACTCGTTCTGCAGGAGGCTCGCGTTGAAGAAGGCGCCCATGGTGTTGGCGCCGCCGCCGGGGAAGGCCGCGTCGTAGTCGGAGTTTTTGTTGGCCAGGGGGCGCACCTTGGAGCGTCCCGGGTTCAACGGGTCGACGGGGAGGCTCGCATCGGTCTTCAGCACGTTCAACATGGCAAGTGCCGCCGCAAAGCCGTCCCGGTCCGCCTGGAACGAGGTGACGGTCAACGACGGGGCCGTGACACCGTTGTGGCAACGGGCGCAGATCGTGCTGGTGATGGCGGTGATGTTCGCCCCGGTCGCGTCTTCGGTGACCGGCGAGAAGGTATGGGTGTTGCCGCTCTTCATGTGGCAGGAAACGCAGGGCCCGCTGGTGCCGGTTCCTTGGTAGTTCCCCATACCGACCTTGTCGTGCAGGAAGTCGGAACTCGCATAGGAGCGCCCGGCGAACTCGTAGCCGCCCGTCTGGAAAAGGGTCGCCCCCGAGGCGCGGTCATGGGCGCCCGGGGTGTTGGTGTTGCTGAAGTCCATCCCCAGGGCCTGCGCGTCGTACACCATGCTGCCGATGCCGCGTCCCGTGTGACAGGGGAGGCAGACGTTGGAGTTGCCGACTTCGGGGTAGTATATCGGCTTGTTGTTGAGTCGCACCGTGGGCGAGCTGTTCGCCGAGGAGAAGTTGTAGTAGGCCCTCACCGTGGGGACGCTGCGCACCTTGAATCCGTACGCGTAACCCTTGCCGTCGTCGTGACAGGCGTCGCAGCCGGTGACCTCCTTGGTCTTGTCGGGAGAGGGGGCGTCTGCGGGTTGGGCGAGCCCGGGCGCCACGAGCACCGGGACGTTCTGCACCACGGCAAAACCGGGACCGGCGAAGGGGCGCTGGTCGGTCAGGCCGCTTTTCACGTAGTTGACGAAACCGGTGGTGGTGTGGCAGCGCGCGCAGTAGTACTGGAAGGTGAGGTTCACCGGCTCGTAGCTGCCGCGGGTCTTGAAGTCGTAGTTGCTGCGCGCCTTGGTGACGTTGCCGTGCCCGGACGCCGCCCAGTCGCTGTTCACCTGGTGCGCCGTGGTGGGGTCGTGGGGGTTGTGGCATTTGCGGCAGTTCCCCAGGTAGTTGGAGCTCACGTACGAGGCGCGGTATTTGCTGTTGGCAAGGCTCGCCGTCATGTTGCCGAAGTGCTTGGGCGTGTTGAGCACCATGATGTCGTTGGGGAAGGCGAGGCCATGACACTTGCCGCACTTGCCGGCCGTGTCGGGGTTCTTGGTGACCGGCACGCTGCTGCTCCCGCCGTGGCAGGCACTGCAGGTGTCCTGCGGGTGGTCCGCAGGGGGCTCGTGGCAGTCGACGCAGCCCGCTGCGTTATTGAGGTTGTGGGTGGAGGCACGCCACTCGTCGACGATGAGGGCGCCGGTCCCGGGCGAGGTGGCCGTGCTGTGGCAGCTTATGCAGCGGGCGGACTCTGCCGCCTTGCTGACAGGCTGGCCGGAACCGGCCGGGTCTCCTCCGCCGCATCCGGCGAAAACTGCGAGGGTAACAATGGATAAAAGGAGACTCATAAACTGCATAGCAAGGCCCTCCGAATGGTTTGCCGCTGTTTATATCATTTCCGGCGGGAAAAATGTAGAAAAAATGAGGGTAGGCTCACTCGCTACTGTCAAATAGTTGCATATGCCTTTTTGTTAAGTTGACTTCACTTCAGCAATATTGTAATAATCCGTAACTGACCTGGACCCTACGTGCCTCTGCCGGGAATTGAGCCTGTTATTAAGTTTTTTTATAAGTGCGGCATAATCTTTGTCTGTGATTCTTGCCCTGTCAGGAGATCTTAATGTCCCCGATGAAACGCTCCGTTCTGGCCCTGCTCCCGATTTTTGTGCTTTCTTTCCTGCAACTGAGCCTTCCCGAAAACGCCGATGCCATCCCCGCCTTCAGCCGCCAGCATAAGACGGAATGCTCCACCTGCCACACCATCTATCCGGAGCTCAACGAGTTCGGCGACGCGTTCCTGAAAAACGGCTACGTCTATCCCGGGACCAAGGGAGCGGCCGCCGCGGCCACCAAGAACGAGGGAAAGGTCGAGGGGCTCTGGCTCTCCGGTATCCCCGAGATGCTGCCGGTCTCCTTCACCGGCACCTTCGACGTCGCCTATAATCAAAACGCCTTCGACGGCAACAAGGTCGACCTCTCCAGCCGCTCGCTCAGGCTCCAGGCGGGGGGCGCCTTCCGCGAGGCCGCCGGCTTCTTCCTCACCTACAATCTCTACTCGCAGGGGACCCAGACCAGCGCCACGGTCAGCGACCCTGCCAACAACGCAAACACGCCGCCCAACAACAGCCCGAACATCAACGAACTGTTCGCCATCTGGCGCCACGCCCTGGGCACCCCCATAAACTTGCGGGTTGGACGGATGGAGCCGAAACTCTCCCTGTGGAAGAAAAGCAACCGGGTGATCCTGACCCCGTCCTACGCCTACCGCCTACACGGTGGGTTCCTCCTTCTCGCAGGGCTCCACGCCCTTCTCGCTGGACGCGCCGGAGGACGCACTCGAGCTGAACGCCGTGCTCGGCAACCGGGTCTTCGTGGCCGGCGGCGTGGTAGATCGCAACGGCCAGCGCGACAAGGACGGCTACGGGCACATCTCGGTGAAGCTCGGCGGGACCGACCTGAACGGACACGAACCCGAGGTGGACCTGGAAAACGACAGCATCTGGGACTACCTGTCGCTCACCTTGGGCGGCTTCGGCTACGCCGGGAGCAACGGCAAGTTCAACGACCGCGGCATCGCCCAGTTCCGCAACGACTTCTACCGCGCCGGTGCCGAGTTCGACCTCCTCTACCAGCGCTTCCACCTGAAGGGGAGCGGCGCCTTCGGCCGGGACGACAACCCGAGCTTCAACCAGAGTGCGTCGACCGTCGTGGAATCCCACGCCTACGCCTTTGAGGGCGAGTACATGTTCGGTGCGCCGGTGAACCTCATTGCCGTGGCGCGCTACGAGTACCAGAGCGACTCCACCGGCGGCACCCACCGCTACATCCCGGCGATCAGCTACGCGCCCTTGCAGAACACCAAGGTTTCCCTCGAGTACATCTTTACCGACGGCCCGGCCCGCATCCAGAGGACGACCCTGGCCTCGCTGGCCATCAGTTTTTAAATCAGGTTGAGGTTTAGGCCGAGGTTGCGTACAATCACAACCTGCTCCTCGCACAAGGCAACAACGTAGGCTTGCACCATTAACGGAGGATTCACCAACATGAAAAAGCTCCTTTTCACCCTGTTCCTGGTATCCCTTTCTGCGACCGCGGCCCAGGCCGGCCTGAAAGTCGTCGGGAAGGGGGACAACATGCGTCTCGACCCGTCCAACTTCCCCCCCGCCATGAAGGCGAACTACGATATCCTCAGGGTCAGGTGCATCAAGTGCCACACCCTGGAGCGCACCATCGTCGCGGTACAGACCGGGGTGGCCCCGATCTCCGGCCAGCCCTTTGACCGTAACGCCACCAAGGCCTACGGCGTGAAGATGCTGAGGAAGCCGGACTCCAACATGTCCAAGCCCGAAGTGAAGGCCTCAGTCGACCTGCTGAACTACCTCCTTTCCGAAGCGGAGCGCTAACAGCGATGAAAAACGTCAAGCTGCGCACCCGACTGCTGGCCTCGTTCCTGATCATGGCCCTGCTGGTTGCCTTCACCGGCATCTTCGGCGCCCTGAGCATGAAGCGGGTGGGCGGGGAGATCCAGAGCATCCTGGAACAGCTCTCCAAACAGCAGAAGCTGGTACTGCTCATGGGGGTCACCCAGAAGTACTGCCACGTAAGCCTCATGCAGGCCTCCCTGGTCCGGTCCGAACCGGACAAGATGGAAGAGTACGTGGAAGACTACCGGATGAAGCGCGACCTGCTGCTCTCACAGGCGCAGACCATCCTGGACGGGAACAAGAAGCTCGGCGTGCTGCCGGCGGTCAAGGGGAGCATCACCGAGAAGCGCACCCGGCAGTTTTTGGTGAGCTGGGCGGATTTCGAGAAGGTGGCCGACGAGCTGATCGCCCGCAAGACCGAGCTCATGAAGGGGGTTCCCCCCAATTCGATGGGACAGGCTGCCAAGGACGCGCTGGCCGACGACCGGCTCCATAAGCTGGCCAACGATTCGATCACCGACGCCAACGACAAGGCCAAGGCCGACCTGGACGACATCCTGCTCGAGGTCGGCAACAGGATGAACGCGGCCAACGCCCAGGTGACCGAGATCCAGCGCTCCGCCGCCATCATGTTCGTGGTGGTCATCCTGGTGGCCATCGCGCTCGCCATCGTGCTTGGCCTCCTGATCACCCGCAACATCGTGAGCCGCATCAAGATCATGGCCGGTGCGGTGAACAGGGGCGCCGAGGGGGACCTGACCGCGACCGTGTCGCTCGACTCGGACGACGAGCTCGGGCACCTGGGAACCGATTTCAACGAGATGGTGAGCAAGCTCTCCGGCATGATCGGCAAGGTGGGGCGCTCCTCGTCCGAACTCGCCGGCATCTCCGATACCATGGCCAAGGCCTCCCACTCGGTGGTCGGCTCGGCCAAGACCCAGGCGGACAGCGTCTCCAAGACCTCGGCCGCCATCGTGCAGATCAACACCTCGGTGAAGGGGGTGGCCCAGGGGGTCGACTCGCTCTCCATCTCCGCCTCGGAGAGTTCCTCTTCGATCCTCGAGATGGCTTCCTCGGTCGAAGAGGTGGTGCAGAACGTGGAGAACCTGGCCCTGTCGGTGGGCGAGGTGAGTTCCTCCATCGTCGAGATGGGAAGCTCGATCAAGCAGGTGGGCAACGGCGTGGTGAGCCTCATGGAAGTGGCGACCGCGACCGCCTCCTCGGTCATGGAGATGGACTCCTCCATCAAACAGGTCGAGAGGAACGCCAACGAGACCGCTGCCATCTCGAAGGCGGTGCGCGTGGACGCCGAGACCGGCCGCGAGGCGGTCGACGCGGTGATCGGCGGCATGCAGGAGATAAAACGGGCCTCCCAGATCACCTCCGAGGTGGTCAACACGCTCTCCCAGCGGGCCGGTGACATCGGCGAGATCCTTTCGGTCATCGACGAGGTGGCCGAACAGACGAATCTCCTGGCGCTGAACGCAGCCATCATCGCGGCCCAGGCCGGCGAGCACGGCAAGGGCTTCGCCGTGGTGGCCGACGAGATCAAGGAACTCTCCGAGCGCACCTCGAGCTCGACCCGCGAGATCTCCCAGGTGATCCGCGGCGTGCAGGAGGAGACCCGCCGGGCGGTCGACGCGATCAACCAGGCCGAGCGCTCCATCGCCGACGGCGAACTCCTCTCCCAGAAGTCGGGCGAGGCGCTCACCAAGATCGTGATCGGCGTCACCGAGGCGACCGCGCAGGTGACCGAGATCGCCCGCACCACGGTGGAGCAGGCCAAGGGGAGCCAGATGATCCGCGAGGCCATGGAGCAGGTCTCGGAGATGGTGGCCCAGATCGCCAAGGCGACCCGCGAGCAGGGACAGGGAAGCGAGATGATTATGGGTGCGGTCGAGAACATGAAGGGGCTCACCTCCCAGGTGCTCTCCTCCACCCGCGAGCAGAACAAGGTGGGTAACCTGATCGCCCAGTCGACCGAGAGCATCACCGAGATGATCCGCCACATAAAGCGCGCCTGCGACGAGCAAAGCCGCGGCAGCGAGCAGATCGTCGCGAGCGTCGAGGACATCCAGTCGGCGACCGACGCGAACCTCGAGGCGACCCGGGTCATGGACGAGGCGGTCTACAAGCTGTTCCGGCAGACCGACATGCTGAAAAAAGAGATGGAAGCCTTCAAGATCTAACCCGGCAGTTTGCCCTCTGTGCCCCAACCCCTCGCCCTCCGGGAGAGGGTGCCCGAAGGGCGGGTGAGGGAGTTGCCACGAAGCGGCCCGGTCGTTATTGCTGCTTCCCCCTCACCCAAGCCCTCCTCCGCCAGGGGGGAGGGAGAGTCCGGCAAGGTTGACAGCAGTCAGGTATCCGGCGGAGGTCAGCTCTTGCCGGAGTACACCTAAGTAGGGGCGAGTGACCATTCGCCCCTACAGTAGTTTTTATCGTCAGCATAAGCGGCAGCTTCCCGAAGCGGGGTGGCGGGCCCTGAAGGAGCCATGAAATGAGCAGGATCGAGACGAAATTTGCCGAGCTGAAGGCGCGCGGCGAGAAGGCGCTGGTCACCTTCGTGACGGCCGGCGACCCGGATCTCGCCGTGACGGAAGAGGTGGTGCTGCAACTGGAGCGCTCGGGATGCGACCTTATCGAACTGGGGGTTCCCTTCTCCGACCCGATGGCGGACGGCCCCACTATTCAGCTCTCCTCGGAGCGGGCGCTCGCCTCGGGCACCACGCTGCCGGCCATACTCGAGCTGGTCGCGCGCATCAGGCTGAAAAGCCAGGTGCCCATCGTCCTCATGGGGTACTTCAACCCTATCTTCATCTACGGTGCCGAGCGTTTTGCGGCGGACGCGGCCAAGGCCGGCGTCGACGGACTTTTGGTGGTGGACCTCCCGCCCGAGGAGGCGGCCGAGCTTCAGGAATCCACCGACCGCAGCGGCCTCGACCTCATCTACCTGCTGACGCCCACCTCGGACCCTTCGCGTGTGGAGACGGTGTCCCGGCTGGGGCGCGGGTTCATCTACTATGTCTCGGTGGCCGGCGTGACCGGTGCACGCAGCGAGGTGGCCGATACCCTGGCCGCCCGCGTGACCAGCGTGAGAAACGAACTGAAGCTGCCGCTCGTGGTCGGCTTCGGCATCTCCACCCCGGACCAGGCGGCACAGATCGCCAAGGTGGCCGACGGCGTCGTGGTGGGGAGCGTGCTGGTGAAATATTTCGAGCGCTACCAGGGCGCGGAACTGCTCAAGGAACTGGGCGCTTTCGTTGCCTCCCTTAAACAGGGGATCAGGTCCGCCTGACCGGACAAGGCTGCGCGATATCAGATAGTTGCAGGCAGCAGCCAACCGTTTTGATTGACATACCGGTGTCGATCTGTTAAGTATCAGCGCCAGTTTACAACAACGACACATAAGGGGGGATGGCCCCCCTCACGAGGGCACATATGGCTTGGTTTAAAAGAGACAATCCGCCGATAGCAAAGGGAGCCAACCCGAGGGTGAAGGTGCCCGAAGGGCTCTGGACGAAGTGCGTCAGCTGTGGCGAGACCCTCCTGACGAAGGATATCGAGAACAACCTCAACGTCTGCCCGAAATGCAACCACCACTACCGGGTCTCGGCACGCAAGCGGCTGGAACTCCTCCTGGACGCCGGGAGCTTCGCCGAGCACGACGCCGGCCTGATCTCGGTTGACTGCCTCAACTTCAAGGACACCAAGAGCTACCAGAGCCGCATCGATGCCGCCGTCGCCAAGGGCGGCAGCAAGGACGCCATCATCTGCGGTTCGGGCCGCGTGGACGGGACCCCCGTGCACATCAGCGTCTTCGACTTCTCCTTCATGGGGGGGAGCATGGGGAGCGTGGTCGGCGAGAAGATCACCCGCTCCATCGAGCGCGCCCTTGCCGAGCGCACCCCGGTCATCATCATCTCCGCTTCCGGCGGCGCGCGCATGCAGGAGAGCATCCTGTCGCTCATGCAGATGGCGAAGACCTCCGCGGCACTGGCGAAACTGGCCGAGGCGGGGCTTCCCTTCATCTCCATCCTGACCGATCCCACGACCGGCGGCGTGACGGCAAGTTTCGCCATGCTGGGGGACATCAACATGTCCGAGCCGAAGGCGCTGATCGGTTTCGCCGGTCCCCGCGTCATCGAGCAGACCATCAGGCAGAAGCTCCCCGAGGGTTTCCAGCGCGCCGAATACCTTTTGGACCACGGCATGGTCGACGTCATCGTGGACCGCGCCAGGATGAAGGCGCAGCTCTCCAGCATCCTCAAAATGCTCTACCGCCAGTAGGAGAGCGTCCGCCCTTATTACGCGCGTGCCTGCACTCATCTAAAAGGCGCCCGTTCAGCTTAAGCGGCTGAACGGGCGCTTTTTCTTTTTACCGAGCTTCCCCTCGTTGTGCGGGAGCTTGAGCCGCTTTTTTCGCCGCGGGAGGCTTCGCGGCTAAGGCTGCTTCCACGGGACGCAGGCGATACCAGCGACCAATTCCTCTGCAACCGGAAAAGGAACCGTCACATGATCTCGATGACCCAGCTTGTCATGTTTGCCGTCACCTCCACGCTGCTCATCTTCACTCCCGGCCCCGACATCATCTACGTGATGACCCGCGGCATGGCGCAGGGGAAGAGGGCGGCACTCGCCGCCGCAGCCGGCTTCGCCCTGGGCAACTTCGCGCACACCTTCTTCGCTGTGGTGGGCCTTTCCGCCCTGATCACCTCCTCGGCGACCGCCTTTGCCTGCGTCAAGTACGCCGGCGCGATCTACCTCTGCTACATCGGCTTCAAGATGCTGAGAAGCAGCGGGTCGCTGGTCGCCGAAGGGAGCGCGGGAGACCTCGAGTGTCGGGTCATCTTCAGGCAGAGCATCCTGGCCAACATCATGAACCCGAAGGTCGCCATCTTCTTCCTGGCCCTCTTCCCCCAGTTTGTCGACACCGGGCGCGGGCATGTTGCCCTGCAAATGCTGACGCTTGGCAGCACCTTCGTGGTCCTCACCATGGCGGGGTTCGGCGTGGTGGCGCTCGGTGCCGGTGCCATCGGCCGCTGGCTGCACAAAAGCGCCCGGGGCGGCGCGCGGGTCGGGCAGGTGGCCGGATGCGTGCTGATGGCCCTCGGGCTGCGCCTCGCCTGGCCCGAGCGCTGGTAGCGCGCGCTCTTAGGTAACCGCGCCTCCCCTGCGCCGCGCGCGTGATGGGGTAAGCCGCAGGCTCGAGCCGTGCGGAGCGTGCAGGAACTCCTCCTGCAACGCGGGGGAAGCGGCAGCCCGGCCCACTGTGCAGGAATAGACTCTAATCGTTGGACTTTTGCCTCCTCTTTACCTATAATCCCCGCCAGTCATGACCTACGCCGAGACACTCAAGCACATCTACGCCCTGGGCCGGTTCGGCATCAAGCCGGGGCTGGACCGGATCACCCGCCTGCTCGGCGCGCTGGGAAACCCCCAGGATGCCTTTGCCGCGGTCCACGTCGTCGGCACCAACGGCAAGGGATCGACCGCCTCTGTGCTGAGCTCCATCCTCAGTGCCGGCGGCTACCGCACCGGACTCTTCACCTCGCCGCACCTCATCTCCTTCACCGAGCGCATCCGCACCGACGGCAGCGAGATTTCGGAGGACGCCGTGGTGCGCCTGACTGCGCGGGTCATGGCTGCGGCACCGGAAGGGACCACCTTCTTCGAGATCATCACCGCTTTGGCGGCGCTTCATTTCGCGGAGGCCGGGGTGCAGATCGCGGTCTTCGAGGCGGGCATGGGGGGGCGGCTCGACGCCACCAACGCGCTCGCCGGGATACTCACCGTGATCACCCCGGTATCGCTGGACCACACCGACTACCTGGGGAGCCGCATCGCCGAGATAGCCGTTGAGAAGGCGGGTATCTGCAAGGCCGGCAACCCCATCGTCTCCGCCTGCCAGTCCCCCGAGGCGACCCGGGTGATCGAGCGGCAGGCCCGGGAATTGGGCGCTTCGTTGTACGTCTGCGGCGACCGATTCGCGGCCGACTGGCGCGACGGCAGGCTCGGCTACCGCGGCATTGACCTGGCGCTCGATGCACTCAACCCGGGCGTCTCCGGGCGCTACCAAAGCGGCAACATCGCCTGCGCCCTGGCGGCGGGCGAGCTTTTGGCGGGGGCCGGATTTCCGCTCTCCCCCGAGGCGCTGGCCCGCGGGGTCGAAACGGCCAGCTGGCCCGGACGCCTGGAACTCTTTCCCGGCCCCCCGCGTCTTTTTTTGGACGGCGCCCACAACCCCGCCGGGGCGGCCGCCCTTGCCGACGCGCTCTCTGAGATCCCCCGCGACCGGTTGTTCCTCGTCGTGGGTGTCATGGGAGACAAGGAACTCTCCGGGATACTCTCGCCGCTTCTGCCGCTTGCCGACCGGGTCTTCGCCGTGTCGCCGGGCCTGGAGCGGGCGCTGCCCGCCGGCGAGCTCGCCTCCTACTGCCGGGAGGAAGGGGCCGTTACCGAGGAGGCTGGCTCGGTGGAGCGCGGCATCGCCCTGGCGCGGCAAGCCGCAGCCCAGGACGACCTGATCCTCGTCTGCGGCTCGCTCTTCACCGTCGGCGAGGCGAGGAGCATCCTGC
>Ga0079306_1000843_pt1 | contig 24098 bp, 19 predicted proteins | sample Methanotroph_Enr_FD_79181 | JGI IMG/M metagenome (GOLD analysis project Ga0079306, IMG submission 79181) | Enriched soil microbial communities from Old Woman Creek wetland in Ohio, USA - Methanotroph_Enrichment_5 | ecosystem: Environmental > Terrestrial > Soil > Wetlands | place: USA: Ohio...
CGTGGGGCCTGGCGCCGGCCGACGCCGCCGTCGTCGACTCGCTGTCGCGCGCCACGGGTCTCTCGGCGATCGCGACCCGCATCCTCGTGTCTCGCGGGCACGACACTCCGGAGTCCGTCGAGCGGTTTCTCACTCCAGACCTCGACCGTGACTGGCTCAGCCCCGACCTCATCCCCGGAATGGGCGAGGCGGCGGACGCGGTCGCGTCGGCCGTGCGTGCGGGCGAGCGCATCGTGGTCTTCGGCGACTTCGACCTGGACGGGGTGTCCGCAGCGGCGGTTGCCGCGCGCGGTTTGGCGGCCATGGGCGCCGACGTGCGCACCTTCGTCCCGCACCGCTTCCGCGAGGGCTACGGTCTCTCGCTCGCGGCAATCGAGCGGGTGATGGCCTTCGAGCCGGCGATGGTGCTCACGGTCGACTGTGGGATCTCCTCGGCGGCCGAGGTCGCTCTACTCGCCGAGAGGGGCGTGCGGTCGGTGATCACCGACCACCACGAGCCCGGGGATGCCGCGCCCGCCGGAGTGCCGGTGGCCAATCCCAAGCTCGACGCCGAGGGCTGCGCTTCGTGCGACCTTGCCGGTGCGGGCGTGGCGCTGAAACTCGTGCAAGCGGTGGGCGAGCGACTGGGCTACCCGCAGGTCTGGCGTGAGCTGACTGACTTGGCCACGCTCGGCACGATCGCCGACATCGTCCCGCTCACTGCCGAGAACCGCGCGCTCGTCGCCTCGGGCGTCAGCCGGATGCAGCGCGACGCCCGCGTCTCGATCGCGGCGCTCGCCGCGGCGGGCGGCACGACTCCCTCGGCGCTGTCGTCCGACGGAGTGGCGTTCGCGCTGGCACCGCGGCTCAATGCTGCGGGCCGCATGGCCGACCCGCAGCTCGCCCTCGACCTCTTGATGACCGACGACCCAATCGAGGCCGAACGGCACGCGACGGCGCTTGACGAGTGCAACCGCCTCCGGCAGCAGGTCGAGAGCGACCTCGCCGAAGCCGCCACCGCGCTCGCGGAGCGCACGTACGCCGGGGAACGCGCGCTCGTGCTGTCGGGTGAGGGCTGGCACGAAGGCGTGAAGGGCATCGTTGCTTCTCGGATGGTCAACACGTACGGAGTGCCGGTGCTGATCTTCTCGATCGAAGACGGGGTGGCCCGCGGCTCCGGACGCACGGTGGGCACCGTCGACCTGTTCCGCGCGCTGGAGTCGTGCGCCGATCTTCTCACTCGCTTCGGCGGGCACGCCGCTGCCGTGGGCTGTACGCTGCCCGCGAGCGATCTCGACGAGTTCCGAACGCGGCTGATCGCGTACATGGACTCCCTACCCGCCGAGCAGTTCGTCTCGGAGATGCGCGTCGACGCGGTCGTATCGCTTGAGGACGTCAGCGTCGAGCTGGGTGCGGAACTGGCGCAGCTCCAGCCGTTCGGCCACGGGAACCGCTCGCCCATGCTGGCGTGCGGCGGCGTGTTCATGAACGGCCGCAGCCGAGTGGGCAAGGCGGGAACGCACTTGCGGTTCTCGGCATATGACGGAGCCGTCACGGTGCCGGCCATCGCGTTCCGCTGCGGGGACATCGACGAGCTGCTTGCGCACGAGTCAGCGGTCGATCTGGCGTTCGAGGTCTCCGTGGACGAGTGGCGAGGCAAGACGCGCGTCCAGCTCATGGTTCGCGCGTTCCACCGGCACGAGCTCTCGCAGAGCGGGCCCGCCTCCGAGCTGGTCGAGGACCTCTTTGCGCATGCCGACGAGATTCTGGCGCGCGAGGAGTACGCAGGCATCGCTGACGCGCCCTCGTTTCACACCAAGCTCGCAGGAGTGACTTTCGAAGGCAGACAGGATGTGCTCGCGCAGCTCGCGCCGGGTGCGCCTCTGCGTCTCGGTCGCCAGCCGGACAATCCCTACGACGCGAACGCCGTTGCGCTCTACGACGCCCGCGGCGACCAGGTCGGTTTCTTCAACCGCCGGCTCGCCGCCGCCCTCGCTCCCGTCATCGACGCAGGTGTGGCCTACGACGTCGAGGTCACAGATGTGACGGGTGGCGAAGACGGCCGGTCCTTTGGCGTCAACGTGCTCGTGTCTCAGCGAGATGCCGCTGCGGCGGACGAGTCGGGCGCCGCGGAGCGAGCTGCCCGCCGAGCGCAGTTGGCTCAGCTCCCGCCCGCCGAGCTCGACCAGGCACTCGCGCACGCGTTCATCGGCGATCGCAGCCTGCATATCGCTCAGGTCGAATCGCTTGCGCATCTCTCGGCGGGGGAGAGCACGCTTACGGTCATGGCGACGGGTCGCGGCAAGTCGCTGATCTTCCACATGCACGCCGCGCGCACGGCGCTTCATGCGGGCAAGGCGAGCGTCTTCGTCTACCCGCTGCGGGCGCTCGTCGCCGACCAGGCATTTCACCTCGACGATGCATTTGCCGAGGTGGGACTCACGGTGCGCACGGTAACAGGCGAGTCGAGCCCCACCGAGCGCGACGATGCGTTCTCAGCCCTTGGCACAGGAGAACTCGACGTTGTGCTCACGACGCCTGAGTTTCTGCACTTGCACGCCCCGCGCTTTGCCGAGCACGGGCGCGTCGGTTTTCTGGTCGTCGACGAGGCGCACCACGTGGGAATGTCGCGTGCGGGTCACCGGCCCGCCTACGCGCGCCTCGGCGAGGCCGCTGCGGCTCTCGGCAGCCCCACGGTGCTTGCCGTCACCGCGACCGCGGACGATGCCACGGCGGCCACGATCAGAGACACGCTCGGGATCCGAGCGACAGTTCTCGACCCCACCGTGCGCGACAACCTTCTGGTCGACGACCGCCGAGACGTCCCCGACAAGGAGTCCTTCCTCGCGGGGCTCGCCGCGCGCGACGAGAAGACGGTTGTCTACGTGAACTCGCGGGAGCAGTCGGTCAAGCTCGCGCGGATGATTCGCAAGCGCGTGCCCTCCGTGGCGATGCGCACCGCGTTCTACAACGGCGGGCTCGGCCGTGCGCAGCGCCACGCCGTGGAGCGCGCGTTCCGCTCCTCCGAGATCACCTTCGTCGTCGCGACGAGCGCGTTCGGCGAGGGCGTCAACATCCCCGATATCCGCCACGTCGTCCTCTACCACCTGCCGTTCAACGCCGTGGAGTTCAACCAGATGTGCGGACGCGCGGGACGCGATGGGGCCGCGGCGCGTATCCACCTCGCATTCGGCGCCCGGGACGCGCGCATCAACGAGATGATCTTGTCATCGCTCGCACCCAGCCGGGACGACATGGCGACGCTCTACGCAGAGCTGCGTGACATCGCCGCGGCCGAAGGGGCTGGCTTCGAGATCACGAACGCCGAGATCGCCGAGCGCGCGAAGCGCCGCCGAACGCAATTCGCTCTCGACGAGCGCGGGGTCTCCTCGGGAATCGGGGTCTTGCGCGACTTGGGATTCGTGAACGGCGAGGGGCACGGCGCCTACCGGCGACTGACGTTCGTGCCGGGTGAGGTGAAAGTCGACCTCGAGTCGAGCGCGCGCTACGCCGAGGGGCTCGACGAGATTGCGGAGTTCTCCGAGTTCAAGGCATGGTCATTGACGGCCGACTCCGACGAGTTGCTCGCGCGGTTCAACCGCCCTATTCTTCCAAGCGCGTAGCGGTCGAACGCCGCTTCGGCGGGCTCCGCGCTTCGATGTGGCGTGCATGCACGCTACACTGGCGGGGGACAGCGACCACCGCAGGCGAAGGACTCGGATGCCAGCCACGCTCCAGCAGATCGAAGCGCAGGTTCGCGCGTACAACCCTGACGCCGACCTGACCGGGCTCGACGAGGCCTACGACTTCGCAATCGCGGCGCACGAAGGCCAGATGCGCAAGAGCGGTGAGCCCTTCGTCCACCACCCTATCGAGGTCGCCCTCATCCTCGCCGAACTGCACATGGACACCGCGACGCTGAAGGCGGCGCTGCTGCACGACACCGTGGAGGACTCAGAGGTCACGATTGACGAGGTGCGCAAGCGGTTCGGCGCCGAGGTGGCCGAGCTCGTCGACGGCGTGACCAAGCTCGGCAAGATCGAGTTCGAGTCGCTGTCGGAGGCGCAATCCAACAACCTGCGCAAGATGCTCATCGCGATGGCGAAGGACATCCGCGTCATCCTCATCAAGCTTGCCGACCGGCTGCACAACATGCGCACGCTGTCGGCTCTCCCCGAGGAGCGACGGATCGAGAAGGCGCGCGAGACGATGGAGATCTACGCGCCCCTCGCGCACCGTCTCGGCATCTCCAGCATCAAATGGGAACTCGAGGACCTAGCCTTCTACTACCTCGAGCCACACAAGTTCCACCAGGTCTCGCGCATGGTCGCCGAGAGCCGCAAGGCGCGCGAGGAGTACCTCGGCAAGGTCATCGACCAGCTGCGCGACGAGCTGCAGGCAATCGGCATCGACGCGAAGATCTCGGGCAGGCCCAAGCACCTCTACAGCGTCTACCAGAAGATGTCCCAGAAAGGTAAGGACTTCAACGAGATCTACGACCTCATCGCGCTGCGCGTGATCGTGGAGTCGGTCAAGGACGTCTACGGCGCGCTGGGCACGGTGCACTCTATCTGGAAGCCGGTTCCCGGCCGCTTCAAAGACTATGTCGCGATGCCCAAGTTCAACATGTACCAGTCGCTCCACACGACGGTAATCGGGCCGTCAGGCAGCCCGCTGGAGATTCAGATTCGCAGCGAGGAGATGCACCGCACGGCCGAGTACGGCGTCGCCGCGCACTGGCGCTACAAGGAAGGCTCGCGCGGCGAAGACGCCTTCGACGAGCGGCTCGCATGGCTGCGCCAGATGCTCGAGTGGCAGACCGAACTCAAGGACCCGCGCGAGTTCATGGAGGCGCTCAAGATCGACCTGTTCGAGGAGGAGGTCTTCGTCTTCTCCCCGAAAGGCGACGTCATCAGCCTCAAGCGCGGCTCGACGCCGATCGATTTCGCGTACGCGATCCACACCGAGGTCGGCAACAAGTGCGTGGGCGCCAAGGTCAACGGGTCGATCGTGCCGCTCGGCTACGAGCTGCAGATGGGCGACCGCATCGAGATTCTCACCAACAAGAACTCCAAGCCGTCGCGCGACTGGCTCAACATCGTCAAGACCTCCTCGGCGAAGAGCAAGATCCGCAACTACTTCTCGAAGGTCACGCGCGAGGACGACCTCGTGCGTGGGCGTGACGAGCTCGCGAAGGTCATGCGCAAGCACGGTCTGGGCATCGGCAGCAAGTCCGCCGAGAAGGCCATCGACGCGGTGGCCAAGGAGATGAACTACGCCCACGCCGAGGACGTGCTCGCCGGTATCGGCGCGGGCAAGATCTCGGCGAAGCAGGTGGGCACGAAGCTCCTCAAGCTCATGTCGAAGGACGCCGAAACGGCCAAGCCCGAGCACAAGGTCGAGGAGTTCCCACTTTCGCAGCCGATGATCGCGCCGCGCGCGAAGCGTCGCAAGACGGGTGGCGGCATCAAGGTAAAGGGCATCGACGACGTGCTCGTCAGGCTCGCCCGCTGCTGCAATCCTGTGCCCGGCGACAAGATCATCGGCTTCGTGACCCGAGGCCGCGGAGTCTCCGTGCACCGCCTCGATTGTCCCAACGCGCGCGAGCTGCTGTCGACACCAGAACGCATCATCGACGTCGAGTGGGACTTGGGCACGGAGACGACGTACCAGGTGGAGATCTTCGTCGAAGCGCTCGACCGGCTCCGGCTGCTGCAGGACGTGACCTCGGCACTCGCCGAGTCGGGTGTCAACATACTGGCCTCGTCGACCACGACCCACAAGGACGGGCTTGTCGACATGCGCTTCCTGTTCGAGATCGGCGACCTGTCCCGGCTCGATGTGGTGCTTCGCGAGGTGCGAGGCGTCGGCGGCGTCTTCGAGGCGCGTCGAATGCTTCCCGGCGAGGCGCAGCAGCGGCGCCGAGGAGAGCGCTGATGCGGGTCGACAGGCTCGTGCTCGGCGACCTCGATACGAACTGCTGGGTCGTCTCGGATGATGCAGGTGGGCCCGCGATCGTCATCGATCCGGCGGACGACGGGGCCGCGATCCTGCGCTGTGTCGGCACGCGCGACGTCGCCCTCATCGTGCTCACGCACGCGCACTTCGATCACATCGGCGCGGTTGAGCGGCTCGTCGAGGCGACCGACGCGCAGGTTGCGATCCATGCCTTCGACGCCGCCGATCTGGTGACCGCGGAGGGCACCGGGTCGCTCGTCTTCGGCTACGACGTCTCAGCGCCTGCGGCCGATCGGCTCTTGAGCGACGGCGAGCGCTTCTCGGCGGGGCAGCTTGACTGCGAAGTCCTGCACACGCCGGGCCACACCCCGGGCGGCATCTGCCTGCTCGTCCGCGACACAAGCGGCCCGCCGCACCTGTTCTCGGGCGACACGCTCTTCGCGGGCAGCGTAGGTCGCACCGACTTTCGCGGGGGCGACGCGCGTGCGCTTTCCCGCTCCATCGCCGAACGGCTCGCGCCACTCGCTCCCGAGACGATCGTGCATCCCGGCCACGGACCCGACACCACCATCGGCCGAGAAGAGCGCGCCAACTTCTTCTGGCCGAGGGGTACAGACACAGCGCGTCCGTAGCACGTCCCCGAGCTGCGCCGAAGGGGAGTGGCAGTGAGAAGCGCACTCGTCTACCACCCGCACATGGCGGCCTACCGCTTCGGCCCGGGTCATCCCCTGCTCCCGGAGCGATTCACGCTCGCCATCGAGCTCATGCGCGCGTGGGATCTCCTCGGCGGTGGGGCCGACCAGGCGATGGAGGTTGCGCCTGACTCGGCGACGCGCGAGGACCTGCTCCGCGTCCACTCTGAGGAGTACGTGTCGCTCGTAGAAGACGAGCGCTCCTCGGCGCGTGCCGATGCCACCCACGGGCTGGGAGACGGGGACACGCCTCGCTTCCCGGCTGCCCACGAAATCGCGTCGCTGATCGCGGGCGGCACGTGTCGTGCGCTCGACGGCGTACTCGCCGGCGAGTGGACGACCGCCTTCGCCCCTGCGGGCGGGCTTCACCACGCGCACCGGGACCGGGCAGCAGGCTTCTGCGTCTACAACGACTGCGCCATCGCCGTCGCAAAGGCAACCGCCGAGACGCCGGGGCTGCGTGTCGCCTACGTCGACATCGACGCGCATCACGGCGACGGCGTCGAGGCCGCGTTCTACGACCGTGCCGACGTGCTCACGCTCTCGGTCCACGAATCGGGCCGCTACCTCTTCCCGGGCACGGGTGCATCGCGTGATGTCGGCGAGGGGGAGGGTCGCGGCTTCGCGATCAACCTGCCGATGCCGCCGCACGCTGGCGACGCGGAGTACGCGCTCGCGCTCGAGAACGTGATCGCCCCTGCGGTGCGCGCGTACCGCCCCGACGTCATCGTCGCGCAGCTCGGCGCGGATGGGCTCGCATCCGACCCGCTCGCGCACCTTCGCTTGACCGTCGCAGGTCACGCACGGCTCGCGGCTGGGCTCGTCGAGCTTGCGGGGGAGCTGTGCGACGGCCGACTCGCAGCCACCGGCGGCGGCGGCTACGACGCCTTCTCCGGAACGCCGAGGGCGTGGGCGTGCGCGATGGCGCTGCTTCTCGGCACAGGTATTCCGGACACGCTGCCGCAGCGGTGGGTGGAACTCGCCGCCGCGAGTGCCGCCGCGCACGGCTTCCCGGCGACGCGCGAGACGCGAACCTTCGTCGAGACCCCGACGCTCGAGCCCGATGTCCCCGCCGAGGAGACGCACCGCCTCGCCGAAATCGCCATCGAGCAGACCAGAGCGGCTTGCGCGCTGCTGTCCGGGTAGTCGCCACGGCGCGTGGCACGAGCGCCGTGCTCGCGGTACACTGGCGCCTGCTTTCCCAACAGAAAGGTTCGGACCCAAGATGCTCGATGCCCGCTACTCCATGCGAACGCACCTCGCAGGCGCGCTTTCGGCCGACTCCATCGGCGAAGAGGTCCGGCTTGCTGGGTGGGTCGGCAAGCGCCGCGACCACGGCGGCTTGGTCTTCATCGACATCCGCGACCGCACCGGCATCGTGCAGTGCACCTTCGATCCCGATGCCTCAGGTGCCGCCTTCGCCATCGCCGAGCAGGTCCGCCCCGAGTGGGTCGTTCTGCTCAGTGGCAAGGTTCGCAGGCGCCCCGACGGTACCGAGAACCCGAACATGCCCACCGGCCAGGTCGAGGTCGTCATCACGGCCGCCGAGGTCCTGAACCGAGCCGAGACGCCGCCCTTCGAGATCGAGGCGGGCATCGACACCGACGAGCTCACGCGCCTGAAGTGGCGCTATCTCGACATCCGTCGCCCCGAAATGCTTGCCGCTCTGCAGCTGCGCGATAGGGTTACCCAGCGCTTCCGCAAGTCGCTGGAGCACCGCGGCTTCATGGAGGTCGAGACGCCGATCCTGACGAAGTCCACGCCGGAAGGCGCGCGCGACTTCATCGTCCCGAGCCGCCTGAACGCCGGCAAGTTCTACGCGTTGCCGCAGTCCCCGCAGCTCTTCAAGCAGCTCCTGATGGTCGCCGGCGTCGAGCGCTACTACCAGATCGCGCGCTGCTTCCGCGACGAGGATCTGCGCGCCGACCGCCAGCCCGAGTTCACCCAGGTCGACATCGAGATGTCCTTCGTCGATCAGGAAGACGTCCTGACGATGATGGAAGATGTGATGCGCGAGGTCATGCATGAGGCGGGTCATGAGTTCGCTACGCCGCTGCCGCGCATGACGTGGCACGAGTCGATGGAGCGCTACGGCTGCGACCGCCCAGACGTCCGCTTCGGTCTGGAGCTCGTCGACGTGTCCGGCGTCTTCACCGCAAGCGAGTTCAAGGTCTTCGCCGGCGCGCTCGCGAGCGGCGGTGCCATCAAGGCGATCAATGCGAAGGGCGCTGGCGACTGGAGCCGCGGCCGAATCGACGCGCTGAACCAGGCCGCCGTCGACGCCGGAGCGAAGGGTCTGGCGTGGGTCGCGTTCAACGGCGAGGGCGACGTCAAGAGCCCGGTTGCCAAGTTCTTCACCGATGCCGAGATGGCCGCCCTGCGCGAGGCCCTCGCTGTCGAGCCCGGTGACCTCGTCTGCATGGTTGCCGATGCGCGCGCCCTGGCCAACGAGGTTCTCGGCGTGCTGCGCCTGAAGCTCGCCGACGAACTCGAGCTGCCACGCACCGGTTTTGCGCCGCTGTGGGTTCTCGGCTTCCCGCTTTTCACGTGGGACGACGAGGGCAAGCGGTGGGACGCAAGCCACAACCCGTTCATGCTCCCGTATGCCGAGCACGTCGACACGCTCGAGGAGAACCCGGGCGATGCTATCGGGTACAGCTACGACCTCGTCATGAACGGCTACGAGATTGGTGGCGGCACGCTGCGCATTCCCAACCCCGAACTGCAGATGCGCGTCTTCAAGCTCATGGGCATGGACGACGAGGAGGCGCACGAGAAGTTCGGCTTCCTGCTCGAGGCGCTCTCCTTCGGCGCGCCGCCGCACGGTGGCATCGCGCTGGGGCTCGACCGCCTCGTCATGCTGCTGTGTGGCGCGCACTCGATTCGCGATGTCATCGCCTTCCCGAAGACCTCATCGGGCGGCGATCCGATGACTGGCGCGCCGGATGTCGTCTCGGCGAGGCAGCTCACCGACGTGCACCTGCGCGTCGACTAGTGACGGGCGACACAGACCGTCTGACACCATCCAGGTTGGCGGGTCGGGAATCGGCGCGCTAGAATCTTGGCAGGCTTCGTCTTGCGCGCTCGGCACTCACGGTCGAACCAACATCTCACCACCGGGAGCCCTACCATCCGGAGGGGGAAAGGTATCCCTCGTCAGAGGGAAGCTTGAACCCGACGTGCGGGCACCCACCTGCCGAGGCAGGTTCACCGCGTCGAGCAGCGCAAGACGGGGCAACAACGCAGCAGTTGGAGGAGCAGCATGCGCAGACTAGTCGTAGCACTCGTTGCAGCAATGTTCGCGTTCGCGCTCGTCGGATGCGGCGGCGGGGAGAAGGCCGCAGCTCCCGCCACGACAGCGGGGACAGCCGAACCGGCGGCCGCTCCCAAGCCAGCGGCGGCGGCGCCAGCGTCCAAGGAAGTCACGGATACGGGCCTGTCGACCAACGTTCCCGCGGTCTTCTCGCAGTTCCCCTCGGACACGGTCGTGCCCAAGGAGATCGTCGATCGCATCACCGCGAAGCAGCCCACGCTCATCTACTTCTACGACGCGACGCAGAACACGAGCGTGGAGAATCGCAAGATCATCAACAAAGTGCTGGCTGACAATCGCGGGCTCGTCGATCTGGTCGCCTTCGAGATCGGCAAGCACGTGAGCGGGGATGCCGCCCAGCCGGTCGCCGTGGACAAGACCTTCGCGAAGGACGCCAAGTACCAGCAGGCAGTCGGGCTCGCGCGTCTTCTCGGCGTGAGCTACACGCCCTACATCATCCTCACCGATGGCCAGGGCTTCATCACGTGGGAGTACCGCGGCCTGGTCGACAAGGACTTCCTCGAGCGCGAGGTACTCCGCGCGTCAAACTGACGCGGTAGACCGTGCGCTCGCTCTTCGACGATACCGCCGATCACAACCGCGCCCAAGCGGCGCCCCTCGCTGCGCGCATGCGCCCGCGGACGCTCGACGAGTTCGTCGGGCAGAGCGCTGCAGTCGGAGAGGGGACGTGGCTTCGGCGCGCGATTGACGCTGATGCGCTGTTCTCCATCATCCTGTTCGGCCCAGCTGGTACGGGAAAGACCTCGCTCGCCAGAGTGATCGCGGGTGCGACAGAGGCGCATTTCGAGGAAGTCTCGGCAATCACCGGAGGCGTCGCGGAACTCCGCGCAGCGATTGCGGCCGCGAGTGATCGACTCGGCCTCTCGGGCCAGCGCACGATTCTGTTCGTCGACGAGATTCACCGGTTCTCGAAGTCTCAGCAGGACGCGTTGTTGCATGCGGTGGAAGACCGCATCGTCATTCTCGTCGGCGCGACGACAGAGAACCCCTTCTTCGAGGTCAACGCGCCGCTCGTGAGCCGCTCGCGTATCGTGGAGCTCACGCCACTTTCCGATGAGGACGTCGCGGCACTCGTGCAGCGGGCGCTCGCAGACGAGCGCGGCTTCGCAGGCACCGTCGTCACGACCGACGAAGCTGCAGCGGCCATCGTTCTCACCGCTGGCGGCGACGCGCGCGTGGCGCTCACGACTCTGGAGCTCGCGGCGGCCTGGGCCCAGTCGGACGAGACCGGCGTCCGGACGGTGACACTGGACGCGGTTCGCGAGGCGAGTCCGACGCGGATCTTGCCCTACGACAAGACCGGGGACGTGCACTACGACGTCATAAGCGCCTTCATCAAGTCCATGCGCGGCAGCGATCCCGATGCCGCCGTCTACTGGCTTGCTCGCACGATCAACGGCGGAGAGGACCCGAAGTTCATCGCTCGCCGGATGCTCATCTTCGCCTCCGAGGATGTGGGCAACGCCGATCCCCAGGGGCTTCTCATCGCGCACGCGGCGTTCAAGGCCGCCGAGTCGATCGGCTATCCCGAATGTCGCATCAACCTCTCGCAGGCCGCCGTGTACCTCGCGTTGGCGCCGAAGAGCAACGCCTCCTATGTCGCCGTCGATGCTGCTCTGGAGGAGGTGCGCACCGGCCCCGCTCGCGCAGTGCCCTCGCACCTGCGCGACCGGCACCGGCCAGGCTCGGAGTCCTATGGGCCGTACCTCTACCCTCACGCTCACCCGGGCGCGTGGGTCGCGCAGCGCTATCTGCCCGACGGCCTAGAGCGCGGCCGGTTCTACACGCCATCGCCGAGAGGGTGGGAAAGCGAGCGTTCCTCGGCGCTGGACGAGTTGCGCGACGGACCGAGCGTCGGGAGCGGCCAGGCGCGCAGCGGTCAGGAATCCGGCGCGTAGCCGCCCCAATCCCATGCGGTTGTCGACCCGTCGGGGACACGCTCCTCTGCTACACTGGACGAACTGGGAAACGGCGAGGTCGGAGGCGTTGTGACTACCACAACTGCGCTGCTCAGCGTGCTGATCGTGGTTGCGACTGCGACGTGCGGCGTGGCCGTTTGGGCTCTGCTCGAGTCAGTGAAGATGGCAAGGTCGGTCAAGACACTCGCCGATGACCTCGACGAGAGAGTCGTTCCCTTCGTTGACAAGGCCGATGTGACCCTCGACGCCATCAACGCCGAGCTCCTTCGGATCGACGCGATCGTCACTCGCTTCGAAGACATCGGCCAGCGCGTCGACGAGACGTCCAAGACCGTCCAGGATGCAGCGAATGCGCCTGTCGAAATCGTCACAGACCTTGCGGATCGAGTCCGGCGTGCGTGGCGTTCGCGCAAGCACGCAGGGCAGCACGGTGCCGCCCAGTCACGGGAACCCGAAGGGGCGTCGCCCACCGACGCGTCCGAAGCCTAGAGGAGGCGAGACATCCCGACCATGTCACGCGATGTCATCACGCTCACGGTGCCTGCCAAGAGCGAATACGCACGTACTGTCCGCATGACCGCCGCCGCTCTCGCGGGTCGCACGTCGATGTCGTACGACGACGTCGAGGACGTGCGCATGGCCACCGACGAGGCGTTCGTGTACGCCGCCGAGACTCACGAAGAAGGGGCCGACTTGCGCTTCGTCTTCGAACTCGAAGGTGACACCCTGCGCATGGACGTGGCGCTGGGCGGGAAGCCGGCGGACTCCGATGAGGAGGCCGAGCGCGCCGCCGCGTACGCGGTCTTCATCCTCGAATCGGTGTGTGACGAGTACAAGTTCGAAAGCGACGAAAGCGGCGCGCACCTGCGGATTGTGAAGCGCGCTGGGAGCGGCGATGCCGACTAGAAGCGGGCCTCACAAGCAGTCGCGCCGGCTGTCGTGGGACAAGGTCTACACCAAGAAGCTCTTCCGGAAGTACCGGCTTGAGGGCGACGAAGACGCGCGCGACGAACTCATCACGATGTATCTCAACCTGGTCAAGTACCTGGCGAGCCGCTTCCGCAACCGCGGTGAGCCCATCGACGACCTCATCCAGGTCGGAACCATCGGTCTGATCAAGGCGATCGACCGGTTCGACATCGAGCGCCAGGTCGAGTTCACGACCTACGCGACGCCAACCATCGTCGGCGAGCTCAAGCGGTACTTCCGAGACAAGGGCTGGGCCATCAAGGTCCCGCGCAGGCTGCAGGAGCTCTCCTTCAAGGTGAACCAGGCGGTCGACGCGCTCACGCAGCGCCTGCAGCGCTCTCCCACGATCGCCGAGATCGGTGACTACCTCGGAGTCACTTCCGAGGAGGTTCTCGAGGCGATGGAGACGAGCGAGGCGTACAACTTCGTGTCGTTGGAAAGCGATCGCGGCGGCGACGGTTCGGACTCGTTCTCGATCCTCGAGTACATCGGCAAAGACGACGCGCTCATGGCGATCATCGACGACCGCACGACGCTGTCGGTGGCGTTCAAGCACCTCACGCCCCAAGAGCAGCGCGTGCTCTACTTGCGCTTCTTCGAGGGTCTGACGCAGACCGAGATCGCACGGCAGCTCGACATCTCGCAGATGCAGGTGTCGAGGCTCCTGCGGCGCACGTTGCGCGTGTTGCGAGAGAACATCGTGAGAGAGTAGCCCGATGCCGGCCAGCCAGGAGCGCTACGAACGCTGGCGGCTCACCGCCGTCATGGTCTGGGCCGCCATTGGTGCTCTGCTCCTGATAGTTGCGGCGCTGTGGGCGTTGGGCAGGATATCCGGCGCGTTGGTTCCGTTCGTGATCGCGTTCGTGCTGGTCTTCCTTCTCAACTCGCCGGTGCGACAGCTGTCTCGGCGGGGGGTTCCGCGCGGGGTGTCGGCGGCCCTCGCCATCCTTGTCGCCATCCTCGTTCTCGGCGGAGTGTTCACGCTCGTGGGACCGCATGTCGGGCGTCAGCTCGGCTCGCTCGCGAACTCCGCACCTCAGATCTTCCAGCGCGTCGACACGGCTGTGACCGCGCTGGAGGACCGGTACGCGGACATGGCGTTTCCGCAGTGGGTGGGCAGCGTCGTTACCGCCGCCACGGCGCGGCTCTCCGAAGGAGCTGTCACCTTCGGCAACGATGCCGCGCGAGTCCTCGTCAGCGCTGGCAGCGGTGTCGCGACGGGCATCGTGGACTTCGTTCTCGCTATCGTCATCGCGTTTTGGGCGCTTCGGGACCTGCCCAAGATGCGCGCCGAGGTCATCTCGCTCGCCGGTCCTCGTTTCGAGGAGGACGCCGAGCACCTCATCCGGACTGTCACGCGAGTCGTAGGCGGCTACCTGCGAGGCCAGACGATCCTGTCGTTGACCACAGGCACGCTTTCGGGAATCGGCCTGACGCTCGTCGGAGTGCCGTACGCTATCGTGATCGGCGCGCTCGCGGTCGTCTTCAACTACGTGCCCTACGTGGGCCCCTTCATGGTCGCGGTGATCGCAGGCCTTGTCGGGCTGTTCAAAGGGACGTGGACGGCGGTCCTCGCCGTCGCGGTTGTGACCATCGCGCAGAACTTCACGGACACGGTCGTCGGCCCCCGCGTGATGTCCGAGCAGGTCGACCTCCATCCGACGCTCGTGATATTCTCGCTGCTTGTCGGCGGGTCGCTTTTCGGGATTCCGGGCATGCTGTTCGCGATTCCCGTCGCTGCCACCGGCAAGGGTCTGTTCGTCTACTACTTCGAGCAGCGCACGCAGCGCCAACTGTCCAGCGAGAACGGTGCGCTTTTCCGCGGTGCGGCGAGCGGGCCTGAGTACCAGCAAGACGAGCGAGATGATGACGAGGGCATCCCCTAGGGTGCCCGGGAGAGCCGAGAATCCATGAGGAGCCCGAAGTGAACTCCGCCGAGATCCGCGAGAGCTTTCTGACCTACTTCGAGAGCAAGGGTTGCACTCGTCAGCCCTCCTCGTCGCTCATCCCTGACGACCCCTCGCTCCTGTTGACCACCGCCGGCATGGTGCAGTTCAAGCCGGTCTTCCTCGGCGTGAAGAACCTCGGGTTCACGCGTGCCACCACCGTGCAGAAGTGCGTGCGCACCACCGACATCGACATCATCGGCACCACCGGTCGGCACCACAGCTTCTTCGAGATGCTCGGCAACTTCAGCTTCGGCGACTACTTCAAGTCTGAGGCGGCCGCGTGGGCGTGGGAGTACTCGGTCGATGTGCTCAAGCTCGACCCCGAGCGCATCTGGATCACGATCTACGAGGATGACGACGAAGCCGAGAAGATCTGGCGCGACGAGGTCGGCATCCGCCCCGAGCGTATCGTGCGCATGGGCGCCAAGGACAACTTCTGGTCCGCCGGGCCCACCGGCCCGTGCGGCCCATGTTCGGAACTCTACTACGACCAGGGCCCTGAGCTGGGCTGCGACAGCCCTACGTGCGCCGTGGGTTGCGACTGTGACCGCTACCTCGAGTACTGGAACCTCGTCTTCATGCAGTACGACCGCGCCGAGGACGGCACGCTCACTCCGCTGCCGAAGCAGAACATCGACACCGGCATGGGCCTTGAGCGCATCGCCGCGATCCTGCAGGGTGTGAACTCCAACTTCGAGACCGACATCCTGCGCAACCTCATGGCGCTGGCCGAGGAGATCACCGGCGCGAACTACGGTGCCGACGAGAAGATCTCGACCTCGGTGCGCATCATCGCCGACCATGCCCGCGCAGTGACGTTCCTCATCGCCGACGGCGTCATCCCCTCCAACGAAGGCCGCGGCTACGTGCTGCGCCGTCTCCTGCGCCGCGCCGTACGCCACGGGCGTTTGCTCGGCGTGGAGGACCCCTTCCTCGTGCGCCTCATCGACCGCGTCATTGAGCTCATGGGCGAGGCCTATCCCGAGATCGTCGAGCACCGTGGGCTCATCACTCAGATCGTCGCGAGCGAGGAGGAGCGTTTCGGCGCCACGCTGCGCCAGGGCGTGAGCTTCCTCGACGCCGAACTCGCCGCGCTGTCCGCCGGAGCCGTGCTCGACGGCCGCACCGCGTTCGCGCTGCACGACACCTACGGCTTCCCGTTCGAGCTTACCGCCGAGATCGCCGCCGAGAAGGGTGTCGAGGTCGACGTGGAGGCGTTCAACGCCGAGATGGACGCGCAGAAGGAGCGCGCTCGCGCGGCGGTGAAGGACGAGTCGTGGAACACCTACGGCGGCGTCTACACGGAGTTGGCCTCGGCAGGCAAGACCGAGTTCGTCGGCTACGAGCACGACAGCGCTGACGCGACCATCGTCGCGATCATCTCGGAGGGGGAGCGAGTGTCCTCGCTTGCACCCGGGACCAAGGCCGAGATCGTGCTCAACCGCACGCCGTTCTACGGCGAGCAGGGCGGCCAGGTCGGCGACCACGGCCTCATCGAGACTGCTGGCGGCGCACGCTTCGGCGTCGAGGACACGAAGATTCCGCAGCCGGGCGTCGTGGTGCATGTCGGCGCGCTCGAGGGCGCACCGCTCGCCGAGGGCGACAGCGTGACAGCCACCATCGACGTGATGCGCCGCGAGCGCATCCGCCGCAACCACACGGCGACGCACCTGCTGCATTGGGCGCTACGCCTCGTGCTGGGCGACCATGCGAAGCAGGCCGGATCGCTCGTGAGGCCGGACCGTCTGCGTTTCGACTTCACGCACTTCGAGGCGATGTCCGCGGCCCAGCTCGAGAAGGTCGAGCGGCTAGTCAACGCCAAGATCTTCGAGAACCATCCCGTTCGCGCCTACGAGACCTCTATCGCGACTGCGCGTGAGTCCGGTGTTACAGCGCTCTTCGGCGAGAAGTACGGGGACTTCGTGCGCGTGCTCGAAGTCGGCAACTTCAGCAAGGAGCTGTGCGGCGGCACCCACATCGGGCGTACCACCGAAATCGGCCTCCTCAAGATCGTCGCCGAGAGCAGTGTTGGAGCGAACCTGCGCCGCATCGAGGCGGTGACCTCCTTCGACGCCTACGAGTACGTGATGCAGGAGGAGAAGGAACTCGTCGAGGCTGCCGCCACCTTCAAGGTGCCTCGGTCCGACGTCTCGGAGCGTGCTGCCCAAGCGGTCAAGCGCCTCAAGGAGCTTGAGGCGGGTGCCGACCGCGCCAAGGACATGGTCGCCGACGAGGAGCTCAACCGCATGATCGGCGAAACCGCCGACGCAGCCGGCTACCGCCTGCTCGTCACGCGCGCCCCGCTCGGACGACCGCAGGGGCTTCGCGGCTTGTGGGACGTCTTGCGCGCCCGGGGTGTGGACGCGGCTGTTCTCGTGACGGCCGACGTCGAGACGGGGAAGCCCATCTTCGTGGCGGCGGGTGCTGACGCGGCGGTTGCCGCCGGGTTCGATGCCGGTGCCGTCGTGCGTGCGATCGCACCGGTGCTTGGCGGACGCGGTGGCGGCAAGCCGGCGATGGCCCAGGGCGGTGGCGAAGACGCGTCCCGGATCGACGAGGCGCTCGGGGTCGCGCGCCAGACGCTCGGTATCGGCTAGGGGCGGGATGCGGGTCCTCGGGCTCGATATCGGAGAGAAGCGCATCGGCGTTGCGGTCTCCGACCCCAGCTGTACGATCGCCTCGCCGCTTCGCGTGCTCGATGCCGCGCCGGTACTCGGTGACGGCGCACCCATCGTGCGGCTCGTCGACGAGTACGAAGTCGAGCTGGTCGTCATCGGGCTTCCGTGCTCGCTCGACGGTTCAGAAGGTCCCCAGGCTGCGAGGGTGCGGGCGGCGGGAACGCGTCTGGCATCCTTCCTGTCCGTTCCCGTCGTGTACCACGACGAGCGGCTCTCCTCGGCGGAGGCGAGTCGAGTGATGGGGGCGGCCGGGCTCTCGGACCGCGAGAAACGGGGGAGCCTGGACATGGTTGCCGCCGCCGTCTTCCTCCAAAGCTACCTGGATGCGAACCGTGGCGTCGGCACCGACGCGGGCAACGCCGAGACGGCCGGAGACTGATGGCCGCGGCACCGAAGAAGTTCCGTCTCTCGGGTACCCACGCGCGCCGGATCGCGCGGCTCTCGGTTGTGGCGACGATCGCGCTCGTTGTGGCCTTCGTCGCGATGGGCTGGTGGCTCCTGTTCGCGAACCAGTCTCACGTCCTGGCGGGCCGACCCGCGCACGTGGACGTGAAGGCGGGACAGTCGACGAGGCAGATCGCCCACACGCTCGCCGACAAGGGGGTCATCGGGAACGTCAACGGGTTCGCGCTGCTCGCTCGGCTCACCTTCGCCGATGGGAAGCTGCAGCCCGGGAGCTATGATCTCGAGACAGGCATGTCGTCCGGAGCCGCGATCAAGGCGCTGATGGCCGGTCCGCCGATCAAGGTCGTCACGGTGACGATCCCCGAGGGCTTTCGTGTCGACCAGATCGCACAGCGCATGCACGATGAAGTCGGTGTCTCGAAGTCGGCGTTTCTCAAGCTCGCCGAGGGCGGGGCGAAGCAGTTCGCAGCCGGACATCCGTATCTTGCGGGCGCCTACAAGAACTCGCTCGAGGGCTACCTGTTCCCCAAGACCTACGAGATCGCCGAGGGATCGAGCGCGTCAGGGATCATCGAGATGATGCTCGACCAGTTCGATCGTGAGACCGAAAGGCTGGACTTCTCCGCTGCACAGCAGCGCAACGTCACTCCTGCCGAGGTCGTCGTCATTGCGTCGATGATCGAACGGGAGAGCAAGCTGGACCGCGAGCGGCCACTCGTCTCGGCTGTCATCTACAACCGGCTGCGCGTCGGGATGCGCCTCAAGATCGACGCTACCATCGAGTACGTGCTGCGGGACAACCGCCTGCGCCTGACCAGCGCGGATCTCTACACGCCCACGCCCTACAACACCTACCTGCACAAGGGATTGCCGCGCGGCCCGATCTCCAACCCGGGCCTGGCATCGCTGCAGGCTGCGGCGCACCCCGCGGACTCCGCGTTCCTCTACTATGTACTCACAGGCAAGGACGGGTCCCATACGTTCACGACCAACCTCGCCGATTTCCTCGTCGCCAAGAAGAAGTCCAAGGAGGTATTCGGCCGGTGACTGACGCCGCCACGCCCACCGAGCGCCGCGCGCCGCGCCGCCGCCGCAAGGGATGCCTGATCGCCGCTATCGCGCTCGGGCTCGTCGTGGTCATCGCCATCGCCGGTGCGATTGCCTACGACACCCTCTATCGTGCCGAGAACCCCGTCGCCGCGGGACAACCGGTCGAGTTCCAGGTGCAGAAGGGCCAGAGCGTCTCGCAGATAGGCGAGGCGCTGGCCAAAGCCGGGATTGTGCGCAATGCCAACATGTTCCGGTGGCAGGCGCGCAACTCCAACGTGGCGAACAAGCTTCTGCCCGGCAGTTACACCCTCGCGACCGGAATGCCGTACGACCTCGTCCTCAAGAAGCTGGCCTCTGGCCCCGACATCGTCTACTACGACGTGACGATCCCGGAGGGCTTCACCGTTCGCAGGATCGCGGCGAGGTTCGCCAAGGAGACGGGGGTCTCGGAGACGGAGCTCCTCAAGCTCGTGTTGCGCGGGGCGCCGCAGTTCTCGGCGAGACACCCGTACTTGAAGGGCGCGTACGACGGCTCGCTCGAGGGCTTCCTCTTCCCCAAGACCTATCACATCAAGCAGGGAACGTCGGCCACGGACATCATCGAGAAGATGCTCGACCAGTTCGATGAGGAGTTCGCATCGGTCGACATGACCTACGCGGCCAGCAAGAACCTCGACGTCAAAGACGTCGTCATCATCGGTTCGATCCTGGAGCGCGAAACCAAGCTTCCGAAGGAGTACCCGCTCGTCGCGTCGGTCATCTACAACCGGCTCGCTCTGCCGATGCGCCTCCAGCTCGACTCGACGGTCTTCTACGGTCTTCCCGAAGGCACGAAGATCTTGCGCACGGTCGATATCCAGACCCAGACTCCCTGGAACACGTATCGCATGTCCGGGCTGCCGAGCACGCCTATCTGCAACCCCGGCATTGCCGCCCTCAAGGCTGCGGCAAAGCCCGCGAAGACGAAGTATCTTTACTACGTCCTGACGAGCAAGGACGGCTCTCAGACGTTCACGACCAACTACGAGGACTTCCTCAAGGCGGTCCAGAAGTACCGCAAGCTGTTCGGGTACTGACGTTCGGGCCGGAGCGACGGGGCATGCGAGGGGAGCGAGATGACGGTTCAGGAGACTGAGGGGGCGCGGGCGGAGAAGCTTGCGGTGCCCGCCATTCTCGTGGAGCACGCGCGCAAGGACTATGGTCGCGCCGCCGGAGGTCGCCGAGAAGCGGTCGCCGACGTCTCGATTGTCGTCTCGAGCGGTGCGATCCACGGTCTTCTCGGCCCGAACGGCGCCGGCAAGACGACGACGCTCAAGATGCTGCTGGGGCTCGTGCGGCCCAGCGGCGGCCGCTTCGAGATTCTCGGCGTCGAAGCCCACCGGTCTGGTGCTCGCCGCCGCCTCGGCTTCCTGCCCGAGCAGCCCTACTTCCCCACGCAGCTCACCGCGGGCGAGGCGATGCGGCTCTACGGCCGACTTGCCGGGCTCTCGCGGGCCACGATCGCCGAGCAGACCAGCGAGCTGCTCGACCGGGTGGGGCTCGACGGCCGCCAGAAGACGCTGCTGTCGAAGTTCTCGCGCGGCATGCTTCAGCGCCTTGGTCTCGCCCAGGCGCTGCTCGGCTCTCCCGAGGTGCTCGTGCTCGACGAGCCGGCGTCCGGGCTCGACCCGGTCGGCCAGCGTGACGTCCGCAACCTCATGGTGGAGCTCAAGAACGCCGGCGCCACCATTCTGCTCTCCTCACACCAGCTCTCCGAGGTCGAAGCAATCTCCGATGAGGTCACAATCCTCAACCGCGGGAGGGTTGCCGCGCGGGGGCACATCGACACGTTGCTCAACGTCGCCGGCGAGACGTCGGTGACCGCGCGCGGCACGGGCGAGCTCCCGGTGTTGGCACGAGACCTGATCAAGGATGTCGCTGTCAACGGTGCGACGCAGGTCTTCTCGGTTGCCGACGAGAACGTCAGGGCGGTTGTCGACGCACTGGACGACGGCGGGTGGCGTGTCGTTTCCCTCGCCCCAAAGCGGGCGTCTCTGGAGGACTACTTCTCGACGTTGCTCGAGGGTGCCGAAGACGAACCGGGTGCACAGAGGGGAGGCGGGGCGTGATGCTGAAGATGCTTGCCATCTGCAACTCGGTCATCGCCGACGCCGTGCGTCGCAAAGTCGTCTGGGTCGTCGTTGTGTTTGCCGCACTGCTCGCTGTCGCCGCACCGGCGCTGCCCAGCTACGGTGTCGGCGTCATGGCCCCGGTCTATCGCGAGGTCGCCATCGCGCTCATGTGGACTGCGGCCCTGACGGTGGGCTTGGCGCTAGCGACCACAAGAATCCCGGCGGAGGTCGAGCGACGCACCGTCTTCAACGTCATCTCGAGGGACGTGCGGCGCTGGCAATACGTCGTTGGCACGTGGCTTGGAATGGTCGTCGTGCTTGGAGTCGTACTTGCGGCGTTCGCGGCTGTCACCATCGGCGTGGGTGCGTTCGAGTTCGGCGAGGTCATGTGGCGGCTGTTCGAGGGCGCCTTCGGCGTCTGGCTCGAAGTGAGTGTGATCATGTCGCTCGCCCTTGCGCTGTCGTGCCAGTTCGGAGCAATCACATCGGCGGTGGGCGGGCTTGCCTTCGCCTTCATCGGCCACTCGGTCGTGGGGCTGTTCAATCTCCCCGAGGGCGTGCGGCCGCCGTGGTACTGGCCCACGTTGGACGTCTTCAACATCGTCAACCCTGTGGCGCACGGTTCCGGCTACGGCCTCACGTACGCCATCGCTATGGTCGTCGCTTTCATCGCATGGTCGGCGCTCTGGCTGCTCACCGGCTCGCTCATCTTCTGGAGGCGTGACTTGTGAGTGCGCTGCGGACATCAGTCGCCTTGCGCGCGGCCCTCGCCTTCGTGTTGCTGTTCGCGCTGCTTCTCGCAGCACAGGCACTCGGTGCGGCCTCGGCGCCTCCCGGTGGTGTCGCATCCACCGGCCGCACGATCGGGCAGACAGGCTTCGCGTACCTCGGCGGTCTGCGCACGTTCGCCGCTGCGGTCCTCTGGAACCGCCTCGAGCCGATCTTCGACGGGTACTACCACACGTTCGACAACACGTTTGCGGTCTTCTTGCCGACGATGCGTCTCGTGCAGATGCTCGATCCACAGTTCCAGCAGTCCTACTACGTCACGTCATTCTGGCTCATGCGGAGCGGCCGGTTTGATGAGGCGGTAGCGCTTGCCGAGGAGGGTCTGAGGAACAACCCGGGTTCCGGCCTCATGCGGGCGAACCTCGTGGAGGTGCTGTTCATTGGCGGAGGGGGCCAGATCACCCCACGGCTCTTGCAGCTCTCCACGGAGGGCATCGGCCCGAATGTCCAATGGGCCAACAGTGATGACCAGTTCGAGGGCTACGGCATCTTCCGCGCCGTGTTCCACAAGGCCGGTGACGAGCCGACGGTCGAAGCAATCAAGAGGGCCCAAGCGGCGCTTCAAGCCGCCGGCGCCGCTCCGGGCGCGAGCGTGGAGTCGACCGCGTTGCCGACACCGGGGATGAAGTAGACGTGCTCGTTCCCGACTTCTACTACAGGAGCGTTCTCGACATCGACCTGGCTGCGCTTTCTGCGCAGGGTGTCACCACGCTGCTCATCGATCTCGACAACACCCTGCTGCCCAGAGACACCGCGATTGTGCCGGACGAGGTGCGTGAGTGGGCACGAGCGCTCCCGTCTCGCGGTATGAGGGCGTGTCTCGTGTCCAACAACTGGCACGAGCGCGTGCATCACGTTGCCGAGGAGCTCGGGTTCGACTTGGTGTCGAAGGCCATCAAGCCGTTGCCTTTTGCTTTCTTGATCGCGTTGAGACGAGCGGGGGCTACCCGCGGAGAAGCGGCGATCGTTGGCGATCAACTCTTCACGGATGTGCTCGGCGGCAAGCTGATTGGAATCAGAACGGTACTCATCTTCCCGATGTCTTCTGCCGACTTACCTCATACGTTGTTCCTTCGCAGGATAGAGCGAGTCTTGTTGGCGGGCAGAACCCCGCTGCCGTAGACTCGCACCAGGTCGAGCATACCTCTCGGAGGGATTCACCCAGCATGGTTCGCATCACCGGCACGACGCAGCTTGTCGGTGTCATCGGGTGGCCGATCGAGCATTCGCTCTCTCCGGTCATGCACAACGCTGTCTACGACGAACTGGGCCTGAACTGGGCATACATCCCGATGCCCGTCGAAGACGAGGTCGGTTTGCGGCGCGTGGTCGCCGCCATCCGGGCGCTGCCGTTCGTCGGGTTCAACATCACGATGCCGTACAAGACCGCGATCATCGAGGTCTGTGACGAGGTCTCCGCAGCGGCGAAGATGGCCAATGCCGTCAACACGGTCCACAGCGTGGGCGGACGGCTCGTAGGCTACAACACGGATGGCCGAGGCATGCTCGAGTCGCTTTCCGAGGAAGCAGGCTTCGAGTCCGGGGGCAAGAAGATCGTGCTCGTGGGTGCCGGTGGCGCCGCAGGAGCCGCGATCGTGGCGTTTGTTCTGGGCCGCGCTGCGAGCGTGCACGTCGTGTCACGCGATCTCATGCGAGCGGATGCGCTCGTCGCCCGCGTCGAGCCCTACCTCGGCGCGACCGAGGCGTCCGCGCTTGCGATGGACTCAGCCGAGGAAGCAGTGCGCTCCGCAGACCTCATCGTGAATGCCACGCCGGTCGGCATGCGCGCGGACGAGCCCAGCCCTGTCCCCGCGGCGTGGCTGCACTCCGGTCAGGTCGTGCTGGACATGGTGTACGGGCGCTCGACGCCGACGGCGCTTGTCGCCGAGGCGCGTGCGGCCGGCGCGACAGCGCTCGACGGTCTTGGGATGCTCGTCTGCCAGGGGGCAATCGCCGTCGACATCTGGAATGCGGATCATGAGGTCCGCACCCCCCGGGAGACCATGCGGGCTGCAGCGCGGGCAGAGATGGATCGCCGAGCCAATGGTGAGGCGGATCGATGAGCGCAGCGACGACGATGCGGCTCGGCAGGATGCTGGTGGCTGCCGGTGTCATCACCGACGAACAACTCGCCGAGGCCGTTGCCGCGGCTGACGGCCGTCCGCTCCCGCACGTTCTTGACGAGCTGGGCTTCGCTTCCGAGACTCGCGTCGCCCAAGCCGTCGCCGAGTCCATGGGGCTGGCCTTCGTCGATGTCGGCGCCTA
>Ga0079306_1000849_pt1 | contig 24007 bp, 20 predicted proteins | sample Methanotroph_Enr_FD_79181 | JGI IMG/M metagenome (GOLD analysis project Ga0079306, IMG submission 79181) | Enriched soil microbial communities from Old Woman Creek wetland in Ohio, USA - Methanotroph_Enrichment_5 | ecosystem: Environmental > Terrestrial > Soil > Wetlands | place: USA: Ohio...
GATGTTGTAGATAAAGCTATTACAGCGGTGGATAAAGGCGATAAGCAGGTTGTGTTCTTCATGAATCCGACCCGTATCGAGCAGGTGCAGAAGGTTGCGGCGGCAGGAGAAAAGATGCCGCAGAAATCGACTTTCTTTCATCCGAAGATATTCACCGGCTTGACTATCAACATAATTGAAGAAAATTCCAAATAACGAAATCAAATCACACAATAAAGGAGATAAAATGGCTGACTGGAGAAACCCACCTAAACTTTACATTCCCGGGCCTGTATATGTTCGGCCTGATGTGCTTGAGCAGCTTGCGCGACCGACGCTGGGGCACAGGGATAAGAATTATGCTCAGCTTCATGGCGAAGTTGTGGATATGCTTAAGAAAGTGCTCTATACAGATCAGAACATCTTTTTGAGCACGTCTTCGGCATCGGGGATATGGGAAGCCGGGATGCGGAACCTTGTCGGCGAGAACGATACAGTGCTTTGCACGATGTGCGGAGCGTTCAGCGACAAGTGGGCCGATGTGGGTAAGGCGTGCGGTAAGAATGTTGAAGAACTTAAGGTCGAATGGGGCCAGCCTGTTACGACCGATATGATCGATAAAAAACTTGCCGCCGGTAAATATTCCGCGATCGCGCTGGTTTACAACGAGACAAGCACAGGCGTAACGAATCAGCTTTATGAAGTAGCTGAGATGATGAAAGCTAAATATCCGGATGTTCTTGTGATGGTCGATGCGGTAAGCGCGATGGCAGGCATGCCGATACATTTTGACAAGCTGGGCTGGGACCTGGTGCTGGCTTCGGTGCAGAAGGCCTTTGCGATACCGCCGGGACTTGCAATAGCAGCTGTCAGCAAGAGGGCTTTGGAAAAAGCCAAGACGGTAAAGGGTCGCGGGTATTACTTTGATTTTGTGGAATTCGCGAAAATGGCGGAAAAAAATCAGACACCAACAACGCCGGCTATCCCGCACATTATGGCCCTGCATTACCAGTGCACAAGGCTCCTAAGTGAAGGAATGGAAAACGTTTGGAATCGCCATGCAACAATGGCAAATTATGTGCAAGGATGGGCCAAGGACAGGTTCGGTCTGTTCGCGGAGGAAAAATATGCATCCAAGACCTTGACAACCGTCAAGAACACCCGTAATATCAACGTCGGCGATTTGATCAAGGCGATCCAAAGCAAGTATAATGTCGCGTTCGGTAACGGTTATGGAAAGCTTAAGGACGTGACATTCCGTATCGCTCACATGGGCGATATAACGCTTGAGGACATGAAGCAGCTTACTGGCTGGATCGATGCAGAGATCGGAGCCAAGTAATGTAGGAGGAAAGCCGCTGTTACGCGGAGGATGTGGAAGGATTCCATATAAGGCCGGCAATACAAACGCCGGCCTTTTTTATTTACGATTTGAAATTTGCGATTTACGATTGTGTGCGTTTAAGTGTCCGGCGGGTTCAATTGTAAAATAGTAAATCGTGTTCTGTCGAAAATATTATCTCGCCCTTTCAGGGCTTTGTGGAGGGTGTTGTTTTTGACCCAGGGCTGCGCTTCGCTTCACCCTGGGCTATCATATTGCGCCCCTTCGGAGCTAAAAAAGAACGTTTTCTACAGAGCAATTTACGATTTCGATGAATTGATATTAGTTGATGCTGGATAAATAAAAACCCCCAAGCGGGAGCTTGGGGGCTAATCGAGTGCAATTGTCAGATAGGTTAGTCTTTCCATTTGATCAATTCGGGGTTTAATTTTTCGATGGTCGAATCGGCGGGGAGGACTCTTACATTTATGCTTTGGAGGCCGTAGCCGATTAAGTTAAATGCGCATTTGTAGTTTACGGTTGCGCCGTCGTGGGACGCCAGTTCCATCGGGATGGCGTGATATTCGGTGCTTTCTTTTGAGGCATAGAAAAGTTCAACCCGGACAAACTGGGGGTCAAGGTTGTCGATGTAGATCGAGCAGGTGGCCTCGACGGGATCGCCTTCGGTGAGGCGGACTTTCTTATCTATGCTGGTCGCGAACGCAGTGAACTTGATGGTATTCCATGCCTTGGTGAGCTGAGTCTGCTGGATAATCGCGTTTTTAAGAACAGCATTGTTATCAGCGACGAGCTTGTCTGCCTCTATCTTGCTTGGTAAATAGAACTGCTTAAGATAGCCTGACAGCACGCGGTTCATGTTGAATTTCTGGCAGACGGAGAATATGGATTCCTTCATCATGCGTACCCACTGCTGGGGTATGCCGGCCTCATCGCGATTGTAGTAAAGCTCGGTAATTTCTTCTTCGAGGAGGTCATAGACCTGATTGGCTTCGGCCATTTCCTGGAGGTCTGATCGGGTGTAGAACTGGCCCGCTGTTACGGCCCAACCATTGCGGCCGTTGTAGCCTTCTATCCACCAGCCTTCGAGCGTTGAAAGCTGGAGAACGCCATTCATGGCGGCTTTCATACCGCTTGTGCCAGAGGCTTCCATATCCTTTATAGGGACATTTAGCCAGATATCAGCGCCCCAGACGAGGTGGCGGGCGACGTTTATATCGTAATTTTCAAGGAATACGACGCGGTCTTCCAGTCCGTAATCTCGCGCGAAATCAATGACGTCCTTAATAAGGTTTTTGCCATTAAAATCTGCAGGATGGGCCTTGCCGGCAAAGATTAGCTGGACGGGTTTTGTGGTATTTGTAAGTATCGCCTTGAGGCGTTCCTTATCCGCCAAAAGCAGGGTGGCCCGCTTATATGGTGCGAATCGCCTGGCAAAAACCACGGTGAGATATTCCGGGTTGAACAGCCGGGATAATTTGAGAACCTTGGCTTGCGAGTAGCCTCGCGCGGCGATGTCGTCGGCGAGTTTCTTACGAATAAAATTGATAAGGTCCTGCTTGTTACGGCGGTGGGCCTGCCAGATCTCCTCATCGGGGATGTTGGAGACGGCGTTCCAGACTTCTTCTTTTTCACCGCTGTGGATGTAATTGGGACCGACGTAGCGGGAGAGTATTTTTGTGAAGACCTCGCTTACCCAGCCGCGATGGACGCCGTTTGTGCAGTAGCTTATTGGTATTTCGGGGATGCTGCGCTGTGGCCATAGACCGGTCCACATGCGTTTAGCCACGTCTCCATGCTGCTGGCTTACGGCGTTGACATAATTTGAAAAACGTATGGCAAGGGCCGGAAGCCAGAATACGTCACGAGAATCATCGACATAGCCGGCTTTTGCGAAATCATCGAAGGTCATGCCGAGGTTCTTAATCTCCGGCTCGATATATTTTTTGACCAGTTCGGTGGAAAAATTTTCATTTCCGGCTATTACGGGTGTGTGCGTGGTAAATACGGTGGAGGCCTTTATTATGGCTTTTGCTTCCTGGAAAGAGAGCTTCTTTTCGATCATGAGTTCGTGGAGTCGGCCGAGGATCAAAAACGCTGAATGGCCTTCGTTAAGATGATATACGCGCGGCTCGATGCCGAGGAGTTTGAGCATTTTTATGCCGCCAAGGCCCAGGATGAGTTCCTGCTGGATGCGTCTTTCGCGGTCCGCGGCGTAGAGTTCATTTGTGATCTCACGGTACTGAGGGTCGTTTGCTTCTATATCGGTATCAAGGAGGAGCAGTTGCGTTTTGCCTACATCGATCTGCCATATTTTGCAGATGACATTTTTTGAGCCTAAGCGAACTTCTATTGAAGCAGGTTCCCCGTTTTCAAGATGACGTTCGCGAATGGGGATGAGATGGTTTTCGAACTCGGTGTAGATCTCTTCCTGATAACCATTTAGATTTATGCGCTGCGTGAAATATCCGCATCTATACAGCAGGCCTACGCCTATGACGGGCAGGCCCATATCAGATGCGCCTTTTAAGAAGTCACCGGCCAGCACGCCTAAACCGCCGGCATAGATTGGTATTGACTCGTGGAGGCCGAATTCCATTGAGAAGTAAACGATAGGCTGTTCTTTGGTAAACTCGGTAGCTGAGCCGTTTTCTTTGGCGGAGGGATCGAAGGTCATATATTCTTCAAATTGCTGCCAGACTTTATCAAGCTCAAAAAGAAAGCCTCGGTCCCGTGACAGTGCTTCGATGCGTTCGCGTGGGAGGGTGTGTAGCATCTTTATGGGATTATGGTTTACCTCTTTGAAAATTCGAGAATCGATACGGTAAAAGAGGTTTATCGCGTCGTAGTTCCAGGTACACCAAATATTATGGGCAAGCTGGTAAAGGCGATGGAGGTTCCTGGGATATCTCGGATAGACTAATATGTTCTTAGTATTCATTTAGAATCCTTTGCCTTACAGACCCCGGGGAGTTAACAAACCCCCTATAACAAAATTCCTATAGGCATACTGTATAGGGGTGCGTAGAATTTTTCAAGCTATTTCGGGATTCTTCGCCCGATACATCTTCTCGAGTTGACTTTGGGGGGTGGTAATATATAATAATTATGAACTCCGGGGGAACATAATGGCCGAAATATTCAGACTGCCTTGGCAGGAAATAACCAATTTAATTGAATATGTCCGCAAAAATTGCGAACACTTTGAAATGGCTGCTGACCAGCTCGAATCCAAGATAGAGAACATGGGCGAAATACTTGATTACCTTGCCGGAGAGCTAAATGCCAAAGCAGAGCGGTTTAACAGCATTATAGGCCAGCATGCCCAAAATCTGCAAAGAAATGTGCAAAGCTGGAAAGTGCACGCGATACTGCGTTATGGATAACTTACAAGGTATAGCGCTACAGCCGAGAAAGCAAAAGGTGAGGGGCTGGGGCTGACTCTGGTAAAAAGAATGATCACTAGAAACGGGAGGAACATTTGGTTAGAATCAAATCAGGGCGTGGGAAGCAGTTTTTTTGTCGCGCGGCTATCATGACAGGGGAGAATTATGCATAAAGAAAAAGTGCTGATAATCGCAGATGACGATATTGGGCATTGCCTGCTGATGACGCGCAATTTCCGTCGTGCGGGTATTACGAATGAAATACTTACATTCACTGATGGAGAAGAACTCCTGGATTTTTTATTTGCCAGAAGCAGCGGGCGGAGCCTTGATCCTGAAGTGCCTTACCTGCTGCTGCTAGATATACGGATGCCGCGAGTGGACGGAATCGAGACGCTGCGAAGAGTTAAAGAGCATCAGGATCTCAAGAAACTTCCAATTATCATAATAAGCACAACTGACGATCCCAGGCAGGTGGATGAATGCTATAAGCTCGGATGTAATTTCTATTTGGCAAAGCCTACCGATCATGCACAGTTTACGGATGCGCTGGATAAATTGGGCAAGTTTATTGCGCTAGCCTGGACAAAGGTGCCCACTATAGAAATCTCATTCGAGCGGGCAAAAACCGTGCAGGAGAAATGAAATGGCCGAAACACAGACGCATAAAATTATTATCGTAGAAGACAATGAAGGCTTGGCCAAGCTCATGCAGATCAACCTTGAAAGGTCCGGCTATGTGACTGTAATCGCAAGGACTGCGTGGCAGGCACGCGACCTGATACAAGCCATGACTGAGCGAGTGCTCATGCTGCTGGATTACCAGATCGGTGATACGCCTGCAAGTGAACTTCTCGACCAGCTCGATCAGATGCAGCATCCTGTACCGTTTATTATTATAACGGGCAAAGGTTCTGAGCAGGTCGCTGTTGATATGATGAAACGGGGCGCGAGAGATTATATCGTGAAAACGCCCGATCTTGTGGACCAGCTTGCGCCACTTGTGGAAAAGGTCGTTGAGGAAATCCATCGCGAACAAAAACGAAAATTATACGGCACGCCTGACACTCACGGCAGGCAAATGTGATCTTACTAAATATTCAAAAATGGAAAGGGGGATTTAAAAATGCCTGAATTTACTCAGCCTTTTACAGGTGTTATACCGGGGCGGAAATTAACAAAAACGGAACTTGAAAGGGCGTTGCGGCTCAATATTGCCGCCGAACTTGAAGCTGTTCATATTTATCAATCGCATGCGGACGCTATCGATAACGAGTTTATAAGACGAGTACTACTGGATGTTGCAGATGAAGAGCGGGTTCACGCTGGGGAATTTCTCAGAGCGCTAAAGTATCTTGTTCCTGATGAGCAGGCAAAGCTTGATGAAGGTGCCTTGGAGGTGGAGGAGATGGCGCGGCAGCAGGGTGGCGCGGGTGAGCAAAATGCCGCAGCCGAATCAATTAAAACGATAGGTGACCTTAAAATTTAATTGGAGGGACATATGTCAAAATATCTGCATAGAGAAGATGCGCCATTTGGGCCGGCCTTATGGCAGAAAATAGACGACACGGTCGTATCGGCGGCTGCCGCGCAATTATCGGCACGGCGTATTTTAAAGGTGGAAGGTCCATATGGTCTTGGTGTTAAGGTGCTGCCCCTTGAGGATGGACCGGCAAATGAAGATGCCTCGGTTACAATCCCCAAAGTCATGCCGCTGGCGATGTTGAAGACTGAATTTACATTGATGGTGCGCGACGTTGCAGCGTTTGAAGAGCAGAATACGCCTTTACCTTTAAACACGATAGCGCAGGCTGCAATAGAGCTTGCACAGAAGGAAGATGATTTTCTTTTCAATGGTGTTAAGGCAATGCGAATGGGCGGACTTCTGGATTGGGCTTCGAAAAATTCAATAAAGCGATCCGACTGGGCCAAGATAGGTTCAGCAGTAGGTGATGTGATAAAAGCAGTTACTGCTCTCGACGAGGCGGGCTTGCATGGGCCTTATGCGCTTGCTGTGCCGCCGGCTTGGTATAACATGCTCTTTAGGCGATATGAGCAGGGGTTTGGGACTGAACTTGATCACCTGCGGCAAATCATAACCGATGGCATCGTGAAGGCACCTGCGCTCAAGGATGGAGCTGTTGTCATTGCGACAGGGCCGCAGTTCGCAACTATTGTGCTGGGCCAGGATATGATGACCACGTTTGTTGGGCCGGAACCGGGGTCTTACAAGTTTATCATATCGGAAACGCTTGCACTTATACTTAGACAACCGAAGGCATTGTGTCTTATTGGTAAATAGCTTTTGTTATTATTATTTAAGGCTAGTCACAATAAAGCCGAATAGGAAACCATGTACTCAGCTGTATAAAATGCATGGTCCTATAAAGGCTCGGCGATGAATACAACAACACAGCACAGGATAGCCGCAGCGGGTTTGACGCTTAGCGAACCGGTTGATGTACTTATTTTAACTAATAAAAGATCAGCTCCCGCCCAGGTGGAGGAAATGCTTGAAGAGCGGGGGTTGACCTTTTCGCTTTTCGCATTAAAGGACTTTGCGAATCTTACAAGTCGCCTGGAACTGGTGGGTACAGTTATAATCGATGCCGCAGGGATGGCTCTTTTTGAGCAAAAAGACATAATTGCTGTCGTAAAAACCTTCGAAGCAAACAACATAGCTGCTATTGTGCTTAACTGCTGGATAGATCTTTCCGACCAGAATTTTGCTATTTCCACGACAGTGTCGTCTTCAACTACCGAAGAACTCTGGGGCCGATTACAGGCAAATCTTGCGCATAGACGATTTGCCGCAGGCAAGGCAACAATGGCCGAATCCAGAACTATGATGACGCAAGCGGTTTTTGAACAGCTTAAAATGGCTGGGAAAGTGCAGAAGGATTTCCTGCCGGCAAATCTTCCGTCAAGCCCGGCTTTCTCATGGCACATACTTTTTGAGCCGGCTGAGTTTGTCAGCGGCGATATCTATGATGTTGCCAGGCTTGATGAGAATAATACAGGTTTTTACCTGGCAGATGCGGTTGGGCATTCGCTGCCAGCGGCGCTTTTAACAATGTTTATAAAACAAGCTGCAGTGATGCGTGAAACCGTGGGCAATTCGTACCGAATATTTGATCCCGTCGAGGTGGTTTCCAACCTTAATATGCGTATGGCAAGCCAGAAACTTTCCGGTTGTCAGTTCGCGACCTGCTGTTATTGTTTGCTCAATACGAAGACCCTAGAAATGACATACGCGAGGGGCGGTCATCCTTATCCGCTCGTGATACATGACGACGGCAGTATCGAGCAACTCCAGGTAAGGGGGCCGCTGCTGGGTGTGTTTGATAACGCAGAATTTCTGCAGGGTCGCTTTCAGCTTGTTTCAGGTGATAAGCTCCTGCTGTATTCTGATGGAGTTGAACCGGTAATCGGTAAAATGGATGCCAATGCCGGTTTTCAGTTCACAGGGGAATTCCTGTCTGCCACAAGCCAGCCTCTTGGCAAGATGCTCGAATCTATCAAGTCCTTCATAAAAGACCACAAATTCAAGCAAGCCGAGATCGACGATGTTACTATCGTTGGTCTTGAAATTAAATAAGCCAGCTGTGCTTGTTTACCTTCAAAATCTAGATAGCAAAATCTTAGCCGTTTCGTATAATACCAGCCTATGGTCGGTAGATTAAATAAAAAGGTGATATTTGTTTTTGCGGCGGGTTTCTTTGCCGCCGTTATTGTTTTCCTTGCCTACAATGGCCTGAACAAAAAGCTTACCACTTCCAAGTTCTGCGGCACAACTTGCCATGAAATGGTTGGTGTCTACCAGGGTTGGCTAATTTCGGGTCATTATGTCAACAACAGCGGAACTGTTACAGAGTGCGTTGATTGTCACCTGCCTTCACAGCGGGACTATATCGCCCGCATGGGGGTAGAGGCCAGGGAAGGCATAAAGAACACATTCAAGCACATAGCAGGCGGATATGACGCCAACGAAATGCAAAAAAAGGTGCTTGCTTCCATGCCCGACAGCCGCTGTGTCCGCTGTCATGCCAATCTTATGGCCAAACCAAAGTCCATTGCCTCTCGTATCGCCCATGGCAGCTCGGCGTGGATCAATAAGGCTGATCCAAACGCGCAAAGATGCGTAGACTGCCACAATGTTATGCACAATCGCAAAGTTGAGAAATAGATGAAAAAAAACAGTACCGTTGGCAAAAAGCAAGTCAGCGTCGGGTTTATCGCACTTGGCTGCCCGAAGAATATTGTAGACAGTGAAAAAATGCTTGCGATCATCGGCTCGGAAGGGCTATGTATCTCGTCAGATCCCAATAATGCGGATGTGGTCGTGATCAATACATGTGGTTTTATCGAGCCAGCCAAGATAGAAGCCCTTGAGGTCATCAAGCAGGCAGTCAAACAGAAGAAAAAAGGCGCTATCGGCAAGATCATTGTTACTGGGTGCCTGAGTGAGCGAATGGGCGATTCGTTAAAGACAGAAATACCGGGGATAGACGCGATTGTCGGCCTGGGCGGACGAGATTCAATTGCACAGATAATTAAAGATACCCTGGCAGGAGACGGGGGAACCTATCTGCCTGAGCACGGGGCCACAATAAATGATGATCGCGGCCGGCTTTTGATAACTCCAAAGCACTGGGCATACCTGCGTATCAGCGAAGGATGCAACAGGCGGTGCGCATTTTGCACGATACCAGCTATACGCGGCCCATTCAGGTCAAAACCCATGGAGATGGTTATCTCCGAAGCGAAAGAACTGGTATCAAACGGCGCTGTCGAACTGAGTATCATAGCCCAGGATAGCAACTATTACGGCAGGGACCTCAAAATTGAAAACGGCCTGAGCAAACTTGTCACGAAGCTGGAAAAGATCAAAGCGCTCGAATGGATAAGGCTTATGTACCTCTACCCATCAGGAGTAGATGATCTTCTACTTGAGACCGTTGCCGCAAGCAAAAAAGTTGTGCACTATTTTGATTTGCCGATGCAGCATGTGAATAATGAAATTTTAAAACGTATGCGACGCGCGGATACCAGAAGCAAAAATGAAAAGCTTATCGAAAGCATTCGCCGCCTCATGCCAGATGCAGTACTGAGGACCACGTTTATCACCGGTTTTCCGGGCGAAACTGATGAGCAATTCGAAGAACTGGTTGAATTTGTTAAATGGGCTAAGTTTGATGCGCTGGGATGTTTTACGTTCTATGCTGAAAAAGGCACAGTCGCTGCCGATATGCCCGGCCAAGTTTCGGAAAAAGTCAAGAAGCAAAGGGCAGACCGCCTGATGCGCGTACAGCAGAAGATTGTCTTCGCAAAGAACAAGGAAAAGATCGGTGAAAAGATCAAATGCCTTGTAGATGCAGCATCTTCGAACGGCACTGCCCAGGGTCGCTATTACGGTCAGGCTCCGCATATTGACAGCATCTGCATTATCAAGAACGGCCGAAAGTGCGCATCAGGGCAATTTATCACTGCTAAAATCACCGGTGCCAAAGGATACGATTTTATCCTATCCCAATAAGCCTGATTACGGTTCTTTCAAATTCCGGCAACATTGATTTTCAATGTTTAAAGTTTCACTCCAGCCACCAATCGGCAAATTTGATCAAATCATAAAAATTCACCGCTCCCGATTCATCCAGGTCCGCATTACACACGTGTGTAACACCGCATCCCTGCTGCATCCATTCACCGGCGAGCACCGCAAAATCTTTAAAGTCTACGCCGTCCGGACAAGTCATATCCGCCCCTTGCAGCTGAAGTTTAAGCTTGGGATAGTTTGTCCCGCTGCAAATGGACCACGTATTTACCATGTCCCATCCAGCCCCGGTAAACGTGCTCAACGTTTTCATTTCGGCGGTACTCTTACCGATTACGTTAGCATTTGAACTACCTGCAATGCCGGGCAGCGTGCATACCTGGTTGTCCCAGAAACATGCTGTGTAAATACAATTGGAAGCTGTCGATCCGAACATCGCGCCCGCGTCAACACCCACCGGTACCGTAACCTCGGTCGCCGAATAGCTGTTTTTAAAAATAGACGTAGCCAAATTCCTTCCAACCAAACCGCCGATCATACTGGCCGTTCCCGTAACACTGCCGCCAGAGTAGCAATTTTCTATGCTGCTGCCCACAATGTTGGACCCTGCCATGCCACCTAAGCAATCATCACCGTTAACTTGGCATTTGGCATAACTGTTTTCAATACGTGACCAGTAGCAATTTTCGCCTACCAGGCCTCCAACTCCGGAAAAAAGTATGTTCAAAACTGTATTCTCTTTTACACTGCCGCTCGCAGAGCAATTTCTCACCACCCCGTACCAATAATTTTGCCCCACAAGACCGCCAACAGAAGTCAATCCCCAAACTTGGCCATTGATGCTGTGACAGTTTTCAACAGTACCGCTATAATTCTTGCCGACGATCGCGCCTACGCATACACCACAATCAGCCCAAACATTGGCATCCGTTAGCGTTAAATTGCGTACAGCCGCCCCACTGCCCCTGAGATTCCCTACAAACCCCACACTTGAAGCATTAAATACGGGCTTGATTAAAACGTCTCTGATCACATGGCCCATGCCGTCAAAAGTCCCGGAGAACTGGTAAGGCCTTTCGGCAATCATTTTCAGCTGATCACCAGACATTTCTATATCGTTGCTCAGCCTGAAATGCTTATCCAGCAATCTTTGATTTGAACCGATGCAGTTTAACTGATCCTTTGTAGCTATTATGTACGGACTGGCTGTCGTGCCGCTGCCCCCAGCAAAACTGGGAAGAGCCGGCGCTGTCGCAGGCTCATACCACAACACGGGATATCCTCCGGTCGCGGGCATTACCCAATTGTTGGTGCCGCCGTTGGCAGTTTCATTGGCAAAATCCCATCCTGCCTGTAAAAACGTGTTGATGTTCTGCATGGCAGAAGTCACCTTCCCCGTCCCAAGCGCGCTTGTGGATATGCCGCTTGAAGTCATATCCCAAAAACATCCCGTCACATTTACGGCAAAGTACATGCTCTCGTAATAACCGCAAAATCCACCTTTATTGCTTCCGCCGCTTACTGTCCCCGTGCTGTAACAATTCACTAATATGCTGTCCGAACAGCCCCCTGCGAATCCGCCCGCATTAGTACTGCCCGACACATTGCCGCGCGCATAACAATCCGTTATGCCGCTCATTCCGTACACAGTGCCCGCGGCCCCGGTAAACCCGCCAACATTATCTGCTCCCGAAGCATTGGCAGATGAACTGCTCGCCGATACAAAACCTGCAATGGTACCGACCATGCCGCCGATATAACTTTTCCCCTGGACGCTCCCGTCCACGACCGAGCACCCGTATATATTACCGCTGTTCATATACCCTGCCAGCGTACCGACATAGCTGTTATTCTGGTACGGATCAGATATCACGGGTGATATGAGTTTAAGATTTTTGATAAGAGCTGGTTCACTAATATAACCGAATATCCCGAAGTAATCACAGCTGCTGTAAGGAGAAAATCCGCTTATATTATGAAAATCCCCGTCGAAAACTCCTGTGAACGAAACAGTTCCGGCAGAAGTGTTTGCAGGCCGGCCTATCACATTGTAATTGCTGCTGTAAGCCGAAAGCGAAATATCCGCCATCAGCTTATAGCTTTTTGCCCAGCGATTTTTATAAAGCCCGATGGTGTTCATCTGTTCGCCCGTCCATACCTGGTACGGGTCAGTTTCTGTGCCGGTACCGCCCCCGAGGAACGGACCGTATTCCACCTCCAGTTTCGGGGCCGTCGGGGCCCAGCCCAAGTCCTTGCTCCAGTAGCTGGCACTCGTAATTACGTTTTCGTCAATGCTCATAATGCCTGCGCTGAAGTTGCTGTCGCTGATATAATCATTGTCCACATCCCCCTGCACATCCCACACCGTCAGACCGCTGTCAACAAGCTGGCTGTTTGTACCCGGCGTGACTCCCACGAGTGCCAAGGGCTTGCTGTTCCATGTAACGCTGCTTTCCTGCCAGTTATCCGATAAACGATAAACCATAAGCTCAGGTCCCGGATTGCTCCTGTATGAATTCTCAAGCCGAAGCCTTGCGCTCCTGATTATCTGCCCCGCTGGAATCGCCGATAAATTAAATTTCAAATAAGCACGTGTAACCGTAGTAGAGCTTTTGCCGACTGAAAAACCGGTTTCACTCCCATAATTTGTCGTAGGGTTGGCGCTGCTGGCGTATGTATCCGCTGTTGCGGGGATTACTATCAAAGTGCCGCTTATTTGCTTATTGCCGAAATTTTTGTTGGTCAAATTTCCCCCTGCGCCGAGGGATTCGGTGTATCTTCCCTCATCGCCGGGAAATGTCTGGTACCATCCTGATTGCTGCACCTCTGTTATTGTATAACTTCCCGCAGCAAGACCCGTGAACTCATAATATCCGCTGCTGTTGGTAGTCGTCTTGGGCTCCGAACTATTCCAAACCTTGTTTCCGTTTGTATCAAGGAATATTTCCCAGCCCGAAAGCCCCGATTCGGAAGTGTCCCATTTGGCATTGCCGTTACTGTCATGGAACTTATACCCGCTTATTTTACCGTTGTTGGCTGAGGGTATGACAATAGTATAGTCCTCCACCTCGCCATAATTTGAGCTGCCGCAAGGACTCAGTGTACCGGTATATGTCAGTCTCACACGCATCCGTTTATTACCTGCCGAAGTCCCTGCAGGCGGCGTTATCCACGTTTGAAAATAGCTGTCACCTGCTATTGCACAAATCGTTTCTCCTGAATCGTAAAAATCCTGGTCACCATTCCAATCGACCCATATACCCAATTGATCCCCTGGGTAGCCCGCATAGAGAGTGCCGTTTATTGCCGAAACTACCGTTATCTGGTAACCCGCTCCCGGTTGCATGGTCGTAGACATCGAAGTGTAATCACTATAATTATTATAGCCCGTGGTGTTGTTAATGGTCCCGACCTGCACTTGGCAAATATACTCATCACAGACGGAAACCGAAGCAGAACAATACGCTGCCAAAACCTGCCCGCCTGAGAAAATCACAACAGAAAGTGCTGCAAAACAAAAATACCTAAACATGCCTGTTCCTCCTCAAATGGCCAAAAGCCGAATTTTTAGCATTGTATATCTCCGCCATCACTTATTCAAGTTGAATTGTTTTGTGGTATGGCCAAGTACCTAGCCCCATGCGGAAATTTTGCCCATGCACAACTCCCTCCCGCTTTCAACCCGATTTGCGACAAAAAATCCAAAAGTTTGCAAAAATAACCAGAATTGTTTAATCTTGTTTAAATCGCCCTAAAAAGCTCGCCGCAGCACCTCACTTTTGCCCTTTTTACCCCCGCGATCCCCCCTGGCACCAATCACGCTCCACCCGCGCCCCACCCGCGCCAACGCATTTTGCACCCAGAAAAACAGTAATCTTTAATGTCGACAATATGCCCGGAATTCAAGAGCATCTGCAGCCATATAAATTACCCAGATTCATATTGCTTTTGCTCGCCGTGGTGCTTTAATTACTTTTCAGCATGGTTTCAGTAGTTTCAAAACCCGGCACGCTCGAAAAACTCAAGATCCTCTCCGCGGATGCCCAGTACGATCTTGCCTGTGCATGCGGTTCACAAAAAAATGAACACAGGAAACGTGGGGCCGATGGCAGGTGGATATACCCTGTTACGCTGTCAAACGGTCAAAGCGGCTCACTTTTTAGAACCCTGGTTTCTAACTCTTGTGTAAATGACTGCAAATATTGTCCGCTGCGCGCAAATTCCAATATCCAGCGATGCAGTCTCACGCCTGAAGAAACCGCCCGCGCATTTATAGATTTCTATGATTCGCGTATGGTTTTTGGGGCTTTTTTAACCTCTGGCGTAACGGGAAATCCAGATTCTTCCATGGCACGGCTGATCGAAACAGCTGATCTTATCAGACGCAGACATGGTTTCCATGGTTATATGCATTTAAAGGTCATTCCCGGCGCTAGCGACAACGCTATTGAAGAGGCGGTGAAAATCGCTTCGGCTTTGTCCATCAATATTGAAGCGCCTGGACGCGATTTTTTTTCCAGGCTGTCGGAGAAAAAAGATTTCGACGCTGATATAATTCGTCCTCTCAAAAAACTTGCCGCCCTGACTGGCCCGGGATCCAAATACGAAAAAAAATCACTTACAACACAGTTCATAGTCGGTCCGGCTGGTGAAACGGACCGCCATCTCATCCATTACACCGAGGCGCTGTATCAGCGACTCCATCTGCATAGGGTTTATTTCAGTGCTTATCAGAAGGAACTTGGCGATAATTCGATCGAAATGCCCGCTGAAGCATCTGAGCAGATATTCACACGGGAACACCGCCTATACCAAGCAGACTTTCTACTTCGAAAATACGGTTTTTCCCAGGCTGATTTCATTTTTGATGCCGGCGGCAATTTCAGCATGGATAATGACCCCAAGAAGGCCTGGGCTGATGCAAACCCGCAATTTTTCCCGGTGGATATCAACAAAGCTTCCAAATGGGAATTGCTCCGTGTACCAGGATTTGGCCCAGAAACAGTTCGTCGCATCATAAAATATAGGGTGCAAAGCAGAATCAGATCGATCGCAGATATAGCTAAGCCCAATAAGAGATTGGATATATCCAAATTGTACTTAAAAATTGATCTCTGATATTCCGTATGATAATGAAAGTTGCATTGAAATTGCCGGCGCATATCTAATATTTGCGAATTTGCGTTTCTTTTTCCAGCACGACATTGACATTCGCTGCGTAAAATAACTATACTAGTGTAAGTCAAGGTTTCTATTGTCAGGTGCTAAAGCCTATGACCGTAGATAAAATAAATTTTAAGCCCAATGCAGAGATTTGTTCTTTGCGTTGGGCTTTTTTTATGTCTTAGAAAGGAGGTATGCGGAAGTAAAAGCTTTTGGTGGCGCACTTGTTAAATCCATACTATTTTTGAAAGGAGCGTACTTATGGATGCAGTTGAAACGGCATTTGCGCGTAATATGCAGCAACATGGATGGTGGACCAAACATAAGGAACTTTCGACAGTTCGTGACGAAAGCAAACATGAAGTCGATATTATAGCATACAATCCAAAGACCAGGAAAATGTTCTATGGTAATTTGACCCACTTGAGCCATGATGGCGATGAAGACAGTAATATGATGCTTTAAAAGCAGGCTTTTACGAAAAAAGGCGAGGGACTTACATAGGCCGTGACAATGGTCGTCGCGGCCTATTTTACATAACAGCACTTCTGGTATAATTTGCACGAGTCAGGGGCGTATTGAAAAAACTTTCTCACTGCAAAATAGGCGTTGAATAATTAAAAAACGCCGATAAACTACTGCAATGATTAGATTTGTACCTAATATACTTACTTTTATAAGGCTGGCATTATCGCTGGTCTTTTTGGCAATGATACTTAATTATCCTGCTTTCGAGTCTGCCGAGCCTGCAAAATCCGCGCGATACCTGGACTGGTCTTTTGTGCTTTTTATTATCGCGGCATTGACAGATATAATTGATGGGAAGATCGCCAGAAAATATAACGCTTCCAGCAAATTGGGGCGAATGCTTGATCCGCTGGTTGATAAAGTACTTATATGCGGGGCTTTTATATGCTTCGCCATAATAGGGCAGCCGTTACTATTTAAACTTACAGGGTATGCATTATTGGTCATTCAGTGGGGAGTTGCGGGTATAATTACATCCCGTGAGGTCGCCATGACTATTATCAGGCAGATAGCGGAATCACGCGGAATAAATTTTGCCGCAAAACCTGCCGGAAAACTCAAAATGTTTGTACAGTCTTTTGCAGTTGGTACAATAATAGTCAAGATGGCCCATTTTCCGGAGTCCGCCTGGGCCAACTGGTTTACATTGGTCATTCTCGTTTTCGCGGCGATTATAACGGTAACTTCGGCTATTTCAGCGACCCGGCGAAAATAAAGCCAGCGGTTCGCCGGATTTTTTCAGGCAGCAGGGGGGATCAATGGCTGTCCATAATCTTGGCATAATCGGGTACGGGGGTTTTGGTCGGTTTCTGCACCATTGCTGGTCTCAAATGGACAATGTGAAAGTAATTGCTGTGTCCGACAAGGTTGCTTCGCGATATTCGGGCCTTGATAATATTCATGTGTACAGTGAATGGCGGAATCTTATCCACAATCCAGAAGTTGAGATCGTCGCGATAGCTACCGTGCCGTACACCCATGAGATGATAGCAACTGCCGCTATGGAAGCCCAAAAGGCAGTAATTATTGAAAAACCTCTTGCCACCACTGTATTGGACGCGAGTAAGATAATCGCTGAGCAGGAGAGAAGAAATACTCCCGCCTGCATAGATTATATTATGCGTTTTAATCCTTTGATAAAGAAACTTGCGGATATTTCCGGCAGCGGCGTGTTTGGCAAACTCAGACGCATAGATTTAGAAAATTACGCCCAGGATGAGCAACTCCCGCCTGACCACTGGTTCTGGGATCAAAAGCTAGGCGGCGGCATTCTGATCGAACACGCTGTCCACTTCATAGACCTTGTGCACCTTTTCACGGATGCCCCCGCAATACGCGTAAGTGGTTTTGGTCACATGCGAAATGCCAAACAGCAGGATCAGGTTATTGCAAATGTCCTTTATGAGGACGGCTTATTCGCTACACATTATCATTCATTCGCCCGGCCTGGCTTTTTTGAGATAACCACGATGAGGTTTGCTTATGATCTGGCAACAATCGACCTTGTAGGCTGGATACCATTGAGGGGTACTATCGAGGTACTTGCCAATCCTGACACACGCGGAATAATAGAGTCGTTGCCTGGATATGAACTGCTTAATGAAATTTCAATCGAAAAAGCCATAGATGAATCCAGACCCGCGGGCTGGGGTCCGGGCGTTATTCGTAAGTCCGCTGGGGGGCATGTAATCTCAAGCGGCGGGATAGATTATACCGCCACTAGCCTGCTTCACGCGAAATTCAAACTAGATCAACCTAAATCGCAGATATATTGTGATTGTGTGCGCGCCGTGCTTGACGATCTTATAAAAGCTATAGAAGATCCTTCGCACCAGGTAAGTGCCTCGCTTAAGGATGGTCTAAAGAGCCTGGAGATTGCCCAAAAGGCTGTCCGTGACAGCCTGTCGATTACTGTTTGAGTATCGCAGCGACGGGAGGCCTGACCGTATCGCCGCCGTTGATCTTAATCTCAATCACCGCAGGATCCCGGTCTACTGGCACATAAAACGCTAATTTGGCCCCTGTACTGATTTCCATTTCCTCAATTGGGATCACATCATCTAATTTGGTTTGTTTGAGGAATCCCTTGCTGTCAATTATTCCGATTGGATAAACAGCCTCGCCTGACACTCCGGGCGTGCCTGCAGTTGTTCCTTTGGGAACTGTCACAAGTCGCACCTGCCCCAGGCCTATGCCTGTGGCGCTGGTTTGTTCTGATATCTCAAGCGAACTGCTATTGATTTTCGCGGTGACTATATACAATATTTTGCCGGAGACGCTCTCGAAAAGCTGTGTTTTGCCATCATCGCCGACGTATGTGCGTAATTTTTCAGGAGCTTTTGTGACAGCAGTTGGCTCTGCTGTTATAACCCCTTGAAGAGCATGTATACTAGAGGGATTTTCAATTGTGGCGAAATATTGGTTCAAAAAAAGCTTGTCGGTGAAATCGGCGTTGACTACGGCAAAATTGCTAGCGCCTGCAAAACCTGCTTTGCTCATATATGCAAACAGTCCCGACACAAATCCATCCGCATTGAGCAGAGCCTTATTTGCCCTTGGCGGATTCGAGAAGGGCTCTTCGAACCTGGCGTAGACATATTTTGTAACTCCGAAAGGAATAAGCCCCAAAAGGATCAGGAACATTCCCGCGCAGATCAGGCCGGTAATGGCCCCGAACACAAACCCACCGATCCGGTCGGGCCAGAAGCCCATATCAATTGTTTCCTTGATCAGCCGTTTTAATACTGCACTCAAGAGTATCATGCTGAACATGAATAGCAGAGCAAATGCCGCAGCATAGGCCTTGTCGCCGAGAAAGCCCTTACCGAATGAGCCCACCAGTTCATAAAAATTGAACGATATCGCCACCGCGATTATCGCAGATACAAACATTAACGCCGCCTTGGCCACCCCGCCTTTTAAATACTGCTGAATACCAAAACCGGCCACAAATATAAGTACAACTACCGCACTGAGCATTGGATTCTCCTTTTAAGCTTTCGCTGCGCCGCTAGCAGGGGTTTCTGTTTTTGCCTGGGTTTGCGGCGGCTGGAATTCACGAATGAGTTCATTGATCGCGGTCGTGCCGTCGACAACTTTGCGAAGTGCCTGTTCCTGAAGAAACAGCATTCTAGCCCGCCTGAACAGGCTTGCGATCTCCTGAAGAGTTTTGGCAGTCTTGATTCCGGCAGCAAGCTCATCGTTTATTACTATCGATTCAAATGCAGCTACTCTGCCCACAAATCCCGTCGACTGGCATTTCTGGCAAGGTAGCGGCTTGCCCTTGCGGTCAACCGCGGCCTCACCTGGACGATAAAGAGTCTTTACTTTTTCGGCTGGGATATTGAATTTCTTGAGCAGGTCCTTATTTGGTTCGTATGCCTGCCGGCATTCGGTGCATAGCTTTCGTATAAGGCGCTGGTTCGTTACACCGCCTAATGTATCGGCCACAAGGTTCTGATCATTTACAAGCTTCATCCACTTGCCTAACGCCTGCAGCGCGCCGTCAGCTTCAATGGTTATGTAGATATGCACGCCTGTTTTTGCTGCGTTGCAAAGTATTGCTGCTGTTTGCGTATCATCCACGTCCGCAACACCGAGTACATCTGGTGCTGTGCGTGTGAGGCTCTGGACCCTTCTACCAAAGGTTGTAGTGCCGGTATCTGAGAGTGTGAACGTGTTCTGGGAAACATTGTGTATATCAGCACTTGGCCGTCTTTCAAGTGTCACGATACTGTTTAGGAACGGATCATGGTTTTTCAAGAACGCGTAAAACGTCGTGCTTACGCCACTTTTCTTTGGGCCTGAGATGATGAATATCTTACCAGCGGTTTCGCGAACTTTTGAAAGCTGCTCAAGCTGTTCGGGTGCAAGCCCAATTTCGTCAAGCTTACGCACGTTCTGTACCTCAATTTGCCCCAGTCTGACCTGTTCGCCCGCTGTCGATCCTGCTGTATTCACTTCCCACTGCACAGAATCCTTGCCCCTGCGAATCGTAAAATTGCCTTTCTGCGGCTTACGTTTTTCGGCTGCATCCAGATCTGCGAGCTGCTTGAGAAAATGTATGAGATGATCGATTTCTTCCTTTGTGCGAGCAGGCTGTTTGTAAATCACGCCGTCAATACGATAGGTCACATTATAGCTGTTTTGCCCCGTGGGCATAAAGATGATCTCGTTGGTCCGTCTCCACATAGCATCTTCAAAAAGAAGGTTAGCTACTTTCATACCATGAAATTCTGCTGTCTTGGGCAGCGGGATCGGAACTTCGTTTTTGTTGGCGGTTATGTAGGTAAGCCCTTTGGCAAGTTCTGCCGCTGTTTTGTCTTTTTGCGCGAAAAGCTTCGAAAATGTTGCTGTCGAGAATATCTTATCGTAATCAGCTACCAGCGCGTCACGTTTCATTATATACAGCACAAACGAAACGCCAGCCAAAAATATGAATACTGCCGCTCCTGCCCAGAACAGCGGTATGACTATCCATAGTATCAGCCCAATTATCCCGGCCCCAAGGACGATGCCAAGCCAACTAGGCTGTTTTTTGTGCAGGATCGATTTTGAATCCCTGTTCATCCAGTCCAGTGCCGGAAGCCATGCGATAAACAGTGCCGTAAAGATCGCAAGCTTTACAGGTGAAATATAATTTCCAAATACCACTTCCAAAAGTAAACCGGGCATAATTTGCTCCAAAGTTATTCTTAAAGTATACCACTCGCAGTCGAACGCATCCCCTTGAGAGCCATTTTAAGCTCTTCTTTGTTCGGTGCGTATTCGAATGCCGCCTTGATATCAACGTATTCTTTTTTAACAAGATTGCTGAGGCTTTCAGTGAAATCCTGCATTCCTTCGTTTGCGCACGAACGCATTACGGAAGGGAGATCTGCCTCTCGTGTTTCGCCGATAAGTTTTTTGACGATGGGGTTTGCGATCAGAATTTCAACGGCCGGCATGCGGGTAAAGCCCTCTTTTATTGAAGGCAATAGCATCTGACTTACGATGCCGCGAATTGTAAGCGCGAAGGTCTGCCTTGCGAGATCGCGTTCTTCCTGCGGGAACAGGTCAAGTATTCGCTGGACTGTCTGGGCAGCGTTCGATGAGTGCAGCGTTCCGAACACAAGGTGCCCGGTTTCTGCCGCACGCATTGCAGCCTGGATAGTCTCCCGGTCACGCATTTCGCCAACGAGCACCACATCCGGATCCTGCCTCATAAGCGATCGCAGCGCATCATTGAAGTCTGGCACGTCTATACCAATTTCTCGCTGTGAAACCAGCGCTTTTTTATCTGAGTACAAATATTCGATAGGGTCTTCAATAGTTACTATATGGCAGGACCTGTTGGCGTTTATGTAGTCCACCATCGATGCAATCGTGGTAGTCTTTCCTGAGCCTGTCGGCCCAGTCACAAGAACAAGCCCTTCGTGGCTCATTGAAATTTTTTCGATAATAGGTGGAAGATGAAGGTGCTCAAAAGGCGGAATCACCGACGTGATACGCCTGGCTGCAAGGCTTATCATGCCTCGTTGACGGAACACGTTGATACGGAATCGGTCTACCTCCGTAACCTCGTGAGCGAAATCTATGGCCCCATTCTTTAAAAAAAAGTCTTTCTGAGCCGCACTCATGATCTCAAAAACAAGCTGCTCCATCTTTTCTTCGCTAAGGTTTTCCCCTGTTGTCGGCTTGAGTGATCCGTAAACTCGCATCCGGGGCACCTGACCGACCTTCAGATGCAAATCTGACGACTTGGCCTTTATGCACGCTTTGAAATATTTATTCAACTCCGGCTCATGGTCCATATGAATATGCGTATCAATGGGTTGTCCTGTCGGTGTCATGCTAAAAACTCCTGACGTTTATGAAATAAAAATAATATCGCGATTGGCCCATAGCAGGCCGGATTAAAATAAACACATATTTTAAGGCTCAAAAGCCCAATGTCAATTGGGATTGACATTAACTGCAATACTTGCTGCGATTTGCCTTGAATTGCTGGGCCAGTTTGCCGGTCCATGAGCCTACTTTGCCATCGCCTATGATCGCGTCATCAAATTGTACTACACCCACAATATCCCTGGTAGTTACCGCAATGAACATCTCGGATGCCCCGCGGGCCTCCTGGATCGTGTAGGGTTTCTGAACCAACTCCAACCCGATAGCCTTTGCGCACTCCAGTACAAAAATACGCGTTATTGAAGGCAGGATATTTTCCGAAAGCGGGGTGGTTTGGAGCTTATTGTCGAATATAGCAAAAAATGCCGACGAAGATCCCTCGGTTACATAGCCTTGTTCATTGTACAGAATAGCTTCGTCGCAGCTTTTGGAATTTGCATCCCTCGCGGCCAGAACATTGGCGAGCAGGTTAAGCGACTTTATGTCGCATCTGCGCCATCTCCAGTCCGGAAACGTCGAAACTTTCATACCCCTGGCCTTAACCTGGGCTGCCGCGTTGTCATTAAGTTCCGTTATCGTCATAAAAAAGCAGGGTTTGAGGTCCGGCCCGCCTACATGATCCCTTGGGCCATGTCCCCGCGTAATATGCCAGTAAATCTTGGCATTGGCTATTCCGGATTTTTCAAACGCGCTGCGGATCCGTTTGCGTATATCGGCCAGATCGACATTGTTTATGCCTATCGCAGCCAAGCTTTGGCCGAATCGCTGCATGTGCTCTTCAAAAGCAAACAATTGACCATCATAGCTTCTTATTACTTCGTAGACTCCATCCCCGAAATAAAGTCCCCGGTCACAGTACGAGGCAGGCAGTTGCTCGTATGAAATGACTTCATCCTCTATCATTGCCAGTTTCATTTTGTACTCCAAAAATAGTATTTTCTACAACATCTGGTATGTTTGCAAGCTTTTTGACGTAGATATTGTTAATTATCCCTGATCCATGTAAAATTTCACAAAATTTGGGCTTTACACGCCCGCTTGCCATGCGTAAAATACATGGCTTATTGTAAATCGATAACAGGAGTTCACAATGTTCGCTATTATTGAAGCGGGTTCAAAGCAGTATAAAGTCAGCCAGGGCGATACCATTCAGATCGAACTTGAAGAAGTTACTTCTGAAGCGCAGGTTCTGGAAATTGATAAAGTCCTATTTGTTTCAGATGGCGCTACGATCAAGATCGGCACCCCCTACATTCAGGGAGCAAAGGTCATTGCGAAATTTGAAACAACCGCAGGCGATTCAGTCGTAAAAGGCCCGAAACTCTATCCCATGACCTTCCGCAAGCGGAAAAACAGCAAAAAGCGTATTGGCCACAGGCAAAAATACCTGCAGGTTACAATCGACAAGATCGAGGCGTAAGCTTCGATAAATTGGTGGACGGTGAGAGTAAGGGCGGTCTTTGGGCCGCCCTTTTTCTTTAGTTTAAAACACAGTATTGCATTGCCGATAATAATCGGGTAATTACTCCTTTCTATGGGAAAGCACAAGGATAAGAAAAGAAATTTCCTGGGCGACTGGCTCCTCTATGCCGGCCTGCGGATTGTAATTGTTTTTTTGTCCATGTTCTCTATACAACGTAACCTCCAGACCGCCTGTTTATTAGGCCGGCTTCTTTGGAACCATTACGGCAGGGGACGTCAGCGTGCCCTTGATAATCTCCGAGCGGCCTTCCCTGAAAAATCAAACGAATGGCATATATCTGTCGGCCGTCGAAGTTTTGAGCAACTCGCAATGCTCATGATCGACGTACTTTTTACCCCTCGAATTGCCAAGACCTACAAATGGTCACAGATCGCCCGATTCATCAATATTGATAAGCCAAAGCAGATGATGCTCGACGGTCGCGGCCTGCTGCTAGTCACTGCCCATTACGGCAATTTCGAACTTCTTGGCTACCTAATGGCCGCCTTCGGTCTCAAGATTTACTCTATCGCACGTCCGCTTGATAATAAATACATAAACAATTATCTCATGGGTGTACGCCAGCATTCAGGTCAAAAGATCATTGATAAAAAAGGCGCATCAGATTTAATGGAAGAAATCGCCGGCGATGGCTATACGCTGGGCTTTATTGCCGACCAGGATGCCGGCAAAAAAGGCGTCTTCGTCGA
>Ga0079306_1000851_pt1 | contig 23995 bp, 21 predicted proteins | sample Methanotroph_Enr_FD_79181 | JGI IMG/M metagenome (GOLD analysis project Ga0079306, IMG submission 79181) | Enriched soil microbial communities from Old Woman Creek wetland in Ohio, USA - Methanotroph_Enrichment_5 | ecosystem: Environmental > Terrestrial > Soil > Wetlands | place: USA: Ohio...
CCAATTGATATACAACGCCGCCACAACGCCTGGTGAAAGAGCAGAAAGATAGGCGTACTCAGGTCGGATCTTCCAGACGATCAATACAGAGAAAACGAACAAGAGTGCAATGAGAATTGCGTTGAAGTCGAAATAGCCTCTAAGCGAGTGCGAGTCGTTGGAGACCAACCACGAAGTCGCCCACATGACTGCACCCATCATCACGGGGTACTCGACGGCGTTACTCCCGCCTTGATAGGCCCACTGATGAGAGTCAAGAGATCTAGCGCTATAAAGGATCGGTATGTCGGAGTAACAAGCATGTACATACGAATCAGGTGCTGCCCAATTCGAATTACGACAGTGGTCGAACTTCACAAACGAGAGAAGGCTTGCAAGCACTGCAAGAAGTATGAGTGTTTTTGCAGTGGAATGTGTTCGCATCAACTGGTACACGAATATGACTCAAGGAGTCGGCGTAGCCGTAGGAATGTCAGTTGTCGTCGGGGTAGGAGTCGTTGAATCGGTAGGAACTGGAACCGGTGTGGGAGTCATCAACGAAGAAGACATTGGAATCGCCCCCATCCCGCCGATGTGCACCGGTTTTGGGAAGGCCAACTTTGGCTGACCCGCCAAGGCTCCTTTCATGAAAGCCGTCCATACCTTTGCGGGAAAAGTTCCACCAGTTACAGAGTTCAGCCCACCAATTCCATTGAGAGATTGCGATGCGTTATCTCTGAAGAAAGCGACAGAGGCGGCAAGTTGCGGTGTGTAACCGCTGAACCATGCCGAGGCATTCTGCTCGCTCGTACCCGTTTTGCCTGCCGCTGGGCGTCCTAAGCCAGCGGTTCCATAAGCGGCCGTTCCCCTTCGGACAACTTCTCCGAGTGCATATGTCAGATCTGCCATCACGTCTTTTGAAAAGACTTCTTGTCCTTGGGGCTTGGCCTGATAAAGGACTCCCTTATTCGAACCTAGAACTTGATTCACCAAGAACGGTTTCGCGTAGATGCCCTGTGCGGCGAATGTCGCAAAGGCCGCAGCGACATCAATGACATGCGGGCTTGCGACACCGAGAACTACCGAAGGTGTTGGCATCATCGCCACGCTTTGCGGAATTCCTGCCCGACGAGCGGCATCCACCACAGCATTAGGGCCAATTTTGATTCCAAGTGGGACATATACGGTGTTCACCGAGTGAGCAGTTGCATTAAGGAGTGAGACCCTGGGAAATTGTTCATTTCCGTAGTTCGAAACTGGATAAGGCTTACCAGCATCATCGAAGACTTGCGGCGAACTTCCATCCCACAAAGAGGTAAGTGGTATTCCTTGCTCTAGGGCTGCCGCGAGCGCAAATGGCTTGAATGTTGATCCCGCAAGTGCAATTGATTGCGTAGCGTCACTTAGTTGTCGAACCACATAGTCTTTCCCACCATAGAGGGCAATAATCTCGCCAGTCCCCGGTTGTATTGCAACCAAACCGACATGCAGATTGCTCGGCACTTTCTTTGGGGTTTGCTTATTTACGGCGTCAACCGCAGACTGCTTTGCTTTCTCATCAAGTGTCGTTTTGATTACGAGCCCACCGACTAGCAACTGATCGTCAGAAAACCCGAGTGCATTTAGTTCTTTTTGTGCAAGAGCGATGACGTAACCCTTGGGACCAGATAGCGAACCCGATGTCACTCGTGGGCTAATTGTTGGAAATTTCGCATTCGCCGCTTGCTCGTTCGTAATCCATTTTGCTTTTAACATACCTTGGATGACGTAGGCGAAACGATCCTGAAGGCGTTTTGCATTCGCCACGGAATACGAAGGATCGTAGTAGCCCGGCGACCGCAAAATGCTCGCTAGAACGGCGGCTTGAGAGAGATTCAGCTGAGTCACATCGCGATTGAAGTACTGCTGCGATGCCGTCTGCATTCCGTAAGAACCGCGCCCCATATAAATGGTATTCAGATAATTCTCAAGGATCTGATCTTTTGAAAGTTGTTGCTCGAGTTTGATCGCAATGACTAGCTCTTTGATCTTACGTTGGATCTTCCGGTCAGGAGTCAGAAAGGCCGTCTTGGCATATTGCTGGGTTATCGTCGATCCGCCTTGCAATGCACCACCACGAAGATTGTTTAGGATCGCGCGGCCGATGCCTGTAACACTGAACGCATGCTCTGAATAGAAGTTTCTATCCTCTGCAGCAAGTACCGCGCGCCGCAAGTTGAGTGGGATATTGGCCAAAGGAACAATCGTTCGGTTTTGAGCACCGATTCGTCCGATCTCCACTCCGTTTGAGTATTCGATAATGGTGGATTGGCTGTTTACATAGGCCTTTGGATTGGGAATATCCACGGTGAAATACGCGTAAATGAAGAGGCTTCCTACGGCGATAAAGCCCAGGCCAGCTATGAATACTGCCGACCTCACGAGTATTTTGCGTATCACTCGTGAAGGTTACCGCTTAACCCAATCTTCATCTTCTAGCGTCCGCTGCCGCCGAGGGGCTTTTCTTGTGATTCCATCTCCTAGGACAAACGAGGCGCACAGGTGGTTCCAAGAGCATTCTCGGCAAACCTCGACCACATAAACCCGAAATTCGCCGAACTCCTTCTCCATCTCCAGGAGTTCTTGCCGAGATTTAATCCGCCCTGAGTATTGCCCAAGCTGGTCCCCAAAGGTGTACTGGAGTTCGACCAACGATTTCTTCTTGCACACCGGACAGGCCCGGTCCGCCGGGGACCCATGAAATTTCGCCGCCTTCAATAAATAAGGATCGGCATCGCAGGCATCAACTTTTCCTCGGTAGAGCGCCATTAACGTCGCACGTTTGTCCAACGTGTAATCAACGTAGGCCCTCTGCGAATTCATAGCGATAAGAGTAACGAGACTATTCAAGTTAAAGAAACTAGTCTTGCAATATGCAATCTTTGAGTTTTCTGGGACTCATGCGCCACCCCAGACTCTCAAGGGTCTTCGCATTGCGCTGGACGGGGCAAGCTGTAGACGGCATTTTCCAAAGTGCCCTCGCCTCATTTGTCCTTTTCTCCCCCGAGCGTCAAGCAAGCGCGCTAGGCGCCGCCCTTGCTTTTGCCGTCGTGCTTTTGCCGTATTCGCTCATTGGCCCTTTTGTTGGAACGGTCCTCGATCGTATTTCACGACAACGCGCATTGTTTGCTTCAAACTTTCTCCGTGCAATTGATCTACTTGTAATCGCTTTCCTCGTCTTTCACGGAAGAACCGGGGTCGAACTCACGATCGCAGTTTTGACGGCCTTCGGCATCAACAGATTGATCCTCGCGGGTTTGTCGGCGGGGTTGCCTCTCGTGATTGAATCAAAATCCCTGATCGCGGCCAACGCACTTGCGGTGACAGGTGGGTCGCTCTTGGTGGTCCTTGGTGGAGGAATAGGCCTTGCGCTTCGGAAAATTCTTGATTCACTTCATAACGCAAACCACTCGGACGCCTCGTTAGTTTTCATCGCCGCCTGCGGATACTTTATCGCCGCAGTTCTCACGTTACGTCTTCGACGTGAAGAGATCGGCCCACAAGATCACGAGAAAGCTCGTGCAAGTTTTGTTGAAGGCTTGATTGAGATGCGAGAAGGTTTCACCTATTTGTTTCGACACGCCGACGCTGCCCGAGGGATAATCACAACGGCAATACAGCGCGGTGGACTCACAGCACTTGTACTCATTGCACTTCTTCTCGAGCGAAACTCTTTCCATCCATCGTCAAGACCCGAAGCCGGACTCTCAGGTCTTGCGGTTGCACTTTCTATTGCGGGAGTCGGCATCACCTTGGGGGCCCTGGTGGCACCTTCAGGAGTTGCCCGAGTCGGAAGACATGCATGGATCCGCTCCATGATGGTCGGGAGTGCATTGTCACCACTTTTTCTTGCCGTCTCCGCCACCCCGATTTCGCTTTACATGGCCGCCTTTCTCACGAGTTTCTTCGGACAGAGTCTCAAAGTCACTAATGACGCACTTGTGCAAGCAAAGATTCAGGACATTTATAGAGGACGCGTTTTCGCCGTATATGACGTGCTTGTCAACGCAGCGATAGTCTCCGGCGCGGTCCTTGCCGCCCTGGCCCTACCGCTCTCGGGGAGGTCCACGATAGTTCCTGTCGTGATATCGCTGGTCTACTTAGTTTCGCTTCTGACCATTCTGCGGCCATCCAAATTCAAGGCTGACTTGCCCACCATCTCATAAGGTGTTCTGTGGCAAGTTCCTCGCCAAGAGGACCATTCTCCAGGCGCAGTTCGAGAAGGAAATCAAGAGCCTTGCCCACCGTCGCCGAAGGTTTGATGTTGAGCAACCTCATAACTTGTGCGCCATCAAGGTCCGGACGTATCTTCGACAACTCCTCTTTCTGCATCAACTCATCAATTCGTTCTTCCAAACTCTTGTAAACGGCAGCGAGCGCATCGGCTTTCCGCTTGTTGCGGGTGGTGCAGTCCGCTCGTGTTAGCACGTGAAGATGCTCTAGTAGATCACCCGCGTCCCTTACGTATCTTCTTACTGCCGAATCGGTCCACTCTCCTTGGCCATATCCATGAAAGCGCAAATGAAGTGCGATGAGTTTTTCAACTTCCTCAATTGTGTCTCCATCGAATCTGAGTTTCTTCATGCGCTCTCTCGCAAGACGAGCACCCACCACTTCGTGGTGATGAAAGGAAACTCCTCCACCTGGAATAAGACTCCGAGTTTTCGGTTTGCCGATGTCATGCAGCAGTGCAGCTAATCGAATAACCAAGTTGGGCCCATTGAGGCGATCCTCTAAAGCAATCGCTTGCTCAAGCACAGTCAAAGAATGTTCATAAACATCTTTATGGTGATGATGCTCGTCAATTTCAAGTTTCAGTTTTGGAATCTCTGGTAGCACAATGTCTGCCAAGCCCACGTCCACCAACATTGAAATTCCAGTACGAGGGTTGTCGGACATTAGAAGTTTTACAAATTCATCGCGAATTCTTTCCGCAGAGATTATCGATATTCTCGTGGCCATATCCTTCATCGCCCGAAGGGCGCCGTCGTCAACAGTAAATCCCAGTTGGCTGGCAAACCTTGCAGCTCGCATCATCCTCAGCGGATCATCTGAAAATGATTGCTCGGCTTTACTAGGCGTCCTCAATACGCGGTTGCTTAGATCTTTCAAGCCATTATGGGGATCAACGAAAATCGGTGCACCTTGGGTCAACTCCAATGCCATGGCGTTCACGGTGAAATCGCGTCTCGATAAATCTCCTTCGAGTGATTCTCCGTATTCAACCTCCGGCTTCCGGCTGTCGATGTCGTAAATGTCGGTGCGATAGGTGGTCACCTCAACCGTGGTTTCTCCGCGCTTGCCCACGACGGTTCCAAATGCAATGCCCGTATCCCACACGTTCTCAGCCCACTTGCTAAGAATCTTCTTGGAAATCTCAGGGGTGGCATTGGTCGTGAAATCCAGATCGTTGCCAAGGCGCCCCAAGATCGCATCTCGAACAGAACCGCCAACAAGTGCTAAGCGATACCCCGCCACTTTGTACGCGTCCGCCAGCGAGCTGGCTAAGGGGGCTCGTTCGATTAAGGATCTGATAGCAAGTTCCCCTGCGGCACCCAGCGCTCTCTTCATAATGGATAAGGCTAGGGCAGTACGCTTCCTCCATGACCCCTGCACCTGGTGCGGGCAGCGAAAGTACGAAAAAGAGGAGGCGGCGCAAACGCTCCGCCAATCGCGCCCCCCAATCTCAAGATTTGAAGACTGAAACGCCCCCCTTGCGTAAGCCCATCCCGAAAAATGATCGAGCCCCTTTCGCAAAGCGAGTGGACGAGGTCAGCGCGGGCGGGCTAGTCATCGATTTCAGTGGAACTCAAGGCCTTCTCATTGGCCGGATCGACCAGAAAGACAGCGCGCGGACGCGTCTGCTCTGGTCTCTGCCCAAAGGGCATATAGAAATAGGCGAGACTCCTGAAGAAGCCGCCTTGCGAGAGGTCATGGAGGAGACGGGTATCGAAAGCCAGATCTTCCGATCTTTGGGCATTATTGATTTCTGGTTTATGGCTGGTGGAAAAAGAATTCACAAAACGGTCCACCACTTCCTTTTCCGCGAAGTTGGAGGGCTTCTCGCCCCCCAAGTCACCGAGGTCGATGAAGTGGCATGGTTTCCGCTTAACGAAATTATTGAACGGCTCGCCTACCCTGACGAAAAAAAGCTGATTGCCCGCAGCGGAGACCTGCAACTATGAAAAGGCGGACGTCTGCGTTCTTTCTTACTCTCCTCGTCGCCCTCCTCACCATCGGATTTACACCAACAAGCGCGCAGGCGGCAACATCGAAAATATATTTGTTTGATACTCCACACATCGATCTTCTCGGTGCGGCACTTGATAACGGATTGAGCACTTCCTTGTTGCCGACGGGACGTCTCGGCCAGATGGTCTTCACTCCACCGGAGAAGCCGCGCACCTGGTTCATCGATGCCGCCTTGATTGATGAGGTGAGTGCGCTTGCCCCAAAGGATCCCGTGGCCCAAAACTGGCTAACCGAATTGAAAACCACGAGCATCGACGACACGATTGTTGCAATTCCGTATGGACATCCCGAATTGTCTCTTGCTAGACGTCTTGCACCGAGCGAACTCACTTACTATTACGAATCTAGCCAGGCAAGACTCCAGGTTGCATTTGGGCGTGAGGTTCTTATCGAGCGCGGCGCACGGTGGACGAAGAAGGCGACCGTGATCATCGCTGATGCGGTCCATTCATATACGATCAACCGTCGGGCTCTCGCCTTGCTCACTACCGTCGTGCCGGCTCAGCAATTGGACGATTTACGCTCAAAAATGTCCTACTTGCTCGCATCTGGTTCGACGAAGGATGAACAGTCATATTTCGCCCATAATGCCGACATGGCGCTAGCTGCGGCCAACCACAAATTGCGGATTGTTCCCGGAAAGTACCGATTGACATCTGAACATGAGAAGGTTCCAATCACCCTCGTCAATGATTTTGCTACCCCGATTAGAGTCACGCTGCAATTGACGCCTCTCAATTCGCGCATCAAAACGGGCGGACCAGAAACCGTCTTGCTCGCGGCCAACTCAAAAACTCAGCTTTCAATTTCGTTTACGGTCATTGCACCGGGATCCACCGCGGTTCTTGCCGAATTTCGAAATTCCGAGGGTAAAGCACTCGGCGATTCGGTGATTCTGGCACTGAGCCTTTCGGTGATCAGCCCGGCGGTTGCATGGTTCACGGCCGGAGCAGCAATACTTCTTTTCATGGCTGCCATTGCCCAAAGTGTTCGACGGGTTAAAAGGTCTCGCAAATGAAACCTAACGAGCTTCTTCACGCTTCCAGCATCATGGCGGTTGGCACAATCGTCTCCCGCATCACGGGATTCATTCGAAATATCTTGGCAGCAGCAGTCCTTGGAACTGCTCTCTTGGCTGACACATACAACGTCGCCAACACGATGCCGAATATTCTCTACAACCTATTGGTCGGAGGAGCGCTTACCGCAATTTTCGTTCCACAATTGATCCGCTCATTTAGCGATGCCGATGGTGGGCATGCTTTTGCATCTAGGTTGGTGACAACCATCAGTACGGTGTTGTTAGGGCTCGTGGTAATTGGAGTGATATTTGCCCCAGTGCTTGTGCGTATCTACGCACCAGAATTTGCAACCAAGGGCTTTGAAAATGAATTTCATTTAGCCGTAGATTTTACCCGCTATTGCCTACCTCAAATATTTTTCCTTGGTCTTTTCACGATGCTAGGACAAGTAGCAAATGCCCGCGGATCTTTTGCCCCTTTGATGTGGGCGCCAATTGTCAACAACCTCATTGTCATAGTTGTATTTGTAGTGGTTCTGATAAATGCTCCTCATCTTTCAACTGACAGTATCTCCTCATCTCAGACCCAGTTTTTAGGCTGGGGGACAACTCTCGGAGTGGTGATTCAGGCCCTGATACTCATTCCTGTAGTGAAACACACCGGAATTAGTCTGCGTCCGAAATTCGGATTAGAAGGACTGGGGAAGTCGTTCTCACTTGCAGGCTGGACTCTAATATATGTATTCATTTCTCAACTCGGATACCTAGTAACAGTCAATGTCTCCACCAGCGCCGCGGTGCGAACAGCGAAGGAAGGTATCAAGACTGGAGTGGGTTTCACTCCCTTTGGCAATGCATATTTGATCATGATGCTCCCGTACTCGATCGTAACGATCTCGATCGTGACTGCATTGCTCCCCCACCTTTCCAAATTGGCAATTGAGAAGAAGCGTGAAGATGTTCGCGATCAATTGATACGTGCAATAAAGATGGTCGGGGTTCTCACAATTCCAGCGGCAGTGGCCTTCATGCTTTTCGGACCACTAATCACTCGCGTTCTCTACGTTGGTATCGACAAGACCGATGCTATTTATGTAGGACAGGTTCTCGCTGGTCTTGGGCTTGGTTTGGTTGCATTTAGCATAAACATCATTCTGATTCGAGGGTTCAATGCCTTTGAAGACACCAAAACCCAAGTGCCTTCCATCCTCCTTATCAACGTCATCGCAGTCATGTTGTCATACCTGTCATTGGTTCTACTTCCGAGCCGATGGGTTACGGTGGGACTAGGGGTCGCATTCTCAATCAGCTACATACTTGGTCTGTTTTATACATTGACGCTACTGGACCGCCACACCGGTCGAATACGAGTAGGTGATTTCTTCGGGCAGCACTTGCGCCTGTTTATAGCCTCACTACTGGCGATGCTGCCACTTTTTGCGCTCTCGCAGTATTTCGCTTGGGCCAATACCGATACTGGTGCCCTATTTCGGTTTGGGGAACTCGCCTTAATTATGGTTCTCGGTTTCATCGGATACTTTTTCGTTGCTCGCCGCATCGGAGTTTCGGAGATCACCATTTCTGGCGAGCTTGTAAAAACCCAGTTCCAGCGCACATTTCGAGCCCGTCGCACTGGCGGGGAATAAACCACGCACGAGTTGGGTTATTGTGAAGCCATGATTTCTACAGAGAAAATTCACGATTTAGTGATTGTCGGATCAGGACCGGCAGGCTATACAGCCGCAATTTACGCCGCACGCGCCCAACTATCACCGATTATTTATGAAGGCTCGGTCACCGCCGGTGGGGCACTTATGAATACCACCGAGGTGGAGAACTTTCCAGGTTTCACAGACGGTGTTATGGGACCGGATTTAATGGACGCGATGCGCAAACAGGCCGAACGCTTCGGAGCAACTTTAATCACCGACGATGTCGTCGAGATGAATTTGTCCGGTCCGGTAAAGACTCTGAAAGACGGCTCCGGAAACACAGTCCAGACGCGAACAGTCATTCTCGCAATGGGCTCAGCGTTTCGTGAGATTGGCATTCCCAATGAGAAGCGACTTTCAGGCAAAGGTGTCTCTTGGTGTGCGACATGTGACGGATTCTTCTTCCGTGATCAAGTGATCGCTGTGGTTGGTGGCGGCGATTCGGCGGTCGAGGAGGCCACATTCCTAACACGATTTGCCAGCAAGGTTGTTCTTATTCATCGTCGCGATTCCTTGCGTGCTTCAAAAATTATGGCTGAGCGCGCTTTGGCAAACCCGAAGATAGAATTCCTCTGGAATCACGAAGTGACCGAGGTATTGGGAGAGAGCAAGGTAGAAGCACTCCAACTGAGGAATACCGTTACCGATGAAGTCTCGGTTCAGAAATTTTCGGGATTGTTTGTCGCAATCGGGCACGATCCTCGAAGCGAACTTGTGCGTGACCAAGTGGATGTTGACTCAGAAGGATACGTGCAAGTTCTTGGAAGATCGACGCTAACAAACCTCGAAGGGGTTTTTGCATGTGGCGATTTGGTTGACCATGTCTACCGTCAGGCGATCACCGCCGCGGGCTCAGGATGTCAGGCTGCCCTTGACGCCGAGAGGTTCTTGTCGCACCACTAGATTTATTGCTGGTCTAAAAGGCACGAATCGCACAGTTGGCAGATTTTCGACAGTATTGTTGAGAACTGGAAAATAGGAGTAGGGGAAGAAAATGAGCGCATCACAGCCCGTAACAACATCGACTTTTGATGAAGTCGTTTTGAAGAGCACCAAACCGGTATTGGTAGATTTTTGGGCCGAATGGTGCGGACCTTGCCGCGCTGTTTCGCCAATTCTTGAGGAAATCGCCAAAGAACACGGCGATAAGTTGACGATCGTGAAACTCAATACTGACGAAGAATCAGCGATTGCCATTAAATACGGGATCACATCAATCCCAACTCTCAATGTCTTTGTCAACGGACAAGTTGTCAAGACAATCATCGGGGCAAAGCCAAAGCCGGCTCTCCTGCGAGAGCTTGAAGCATTCATCTAATCTCGTAATGGAAGAGATCTCTGTTGGTAAAGGTGCTAGCGGAGATGTCGCGACCCACGTTGTAAATATCCTCAATCGCCTGGGACTTCTTGTTTCGCATCCTAAGGTGATTGATGAAGGTGTCGTGAATGCCGTTAGAACTTTCCAGCAGATGCGCGGGTTAAGTGTTACGGGGATAGTCAACTCCGTCACCTTGCGAGCATTAGAAGAGGCTCAATGGAAGTTGGGCGATCGCTCTTTATACCTGCAACCATCCCAACTACTTCGCGGCGATGATGTGGCAACACTGCAATCGCGACTGACTGAAATGGGTTTCGATTGTGGTCGCGTGGATGGCGTTTACGGCGCAAAGACAGAGAATGCTGTACGCGAATTCCAGAAATCCGTCGGTGTCAATGCAGATGGCAAATGTGGCCCTACGACGATTTCCGCTCTTATAAGGCTCACTCGGACCGTTTCGGGTGGAGCGCCCTCAATACTTCGCGAAAGTGCATCGCAAAGAGATCGTGGACCTTCTCTTGCCAACAAAATAATCGTGCTGGATCCAAGTTGTGGTGGAGACGATCACGGAATTTGTGCGCACGGTGTTGAGGAATCGGAGATCGTATACGACATCGCCCAACGCCTTGAAGGGCGTCTACTTGCTTTGGGTGTAAGCGTTTTTCTTACGCGTGGTGCTAATAACTCACCAACAGAAACAGAACGTATCGCATTTTCAAATGGAACCAACGCTGATCTGATTGTTTCCTTCCATGCAGATGAATACAAAAATGATAAAGCTCATGGAGTTGCCACGTACTACTACGGCGCACAAGCACATGGGATTCATTCCGTCGTTGGTGAGCGGTTTGCTTCCCTCGTCCAGAGAGAAATCTGTGCACGTACTGATCTACTGAATTGCCGATCCCACCCAAAGACGTGGGATCTTCTCCGACTGACGAAATCGCCAACTGTACGGATAGATGTTGGCTATCTGACCAACCAGGGCGACGCCGAACGACTGGCTAGACCCGATTTTCGAGATGTCATTGCAGAGGCAATCGTGATTGCGATCCAAAGGCTCTACTTGCTTTCCGAAGATGACGCGAAGACAGGGACCTTGCGAATCTCTGATCTCCAGAAAGCCGGCCTTCGGCGATAGGTCGTCATCCAACCTGCGAGGTGTGGGAGACTTCGACAATGCCTAACATCATCGCGCGCCATCAAACTGGAGAACCTCAAAACCTCGAGGAGCGCTTTGCTGCGCGTGCGGCCGGAATGCAGGCCAGTGAAATTCGTTCGCTTTTCGCCGTAGCCTCGCGACCCGAAATCGTCTCCCTTGCTGGAGGTATGCCCAACCTTTCTGCCCTGCCTATGGAGATGATGGCCTCCGTCGTCAATCAACTCATCCTGACAAACGGTGCAGAGGCTCTGCAATATGGAAGCGGACAAGGCCACCCAAAACTACGTGAGCAGATTTGCGAAGTTATGGCCCTCGAAGGCATTCGGGCCAATCCGGACGATGTCATCGTCACAACAGGATCGCAGCAGGCCCTTGATCTGATTTCTCGTATTTTTATCGACCCAGGCGACGTTGTACTCGTTGAAGCTCCCTCTTATGTCGGTGCCCTTGGAACTTTTAAACAGTACGAAGCACAAGTAGTTCACGTCGCACTTGATGATCAAGGATTGGTGCCGGATGCACTCCGTGAAGCCATTGCATCTGTTCGCGCAGCTGGAAGAAAAATCAAATTTCTGTACTTGATTCCGAACTACCAGAATCCAACTGGAGTGCTTCTTCCAGCAGATCGTCGGACTGAAATTCTAGATATTTGTCGTGAAGAGAGCATCTTTGTAGTTGAAGACAATCCGTATGGTCTACTCGGCTTTGACCGTCCATCCCCGAATGCGATGCGTGCCGAAGACAGCGAGAACGTAATCTACTTGGGCTCTTTCTCAAAGACTATTGCTGCGGGCTTGCGCGTTGGTTGGGCACTTGTTCCACCGTCGCTCAAAGAGAAGTTGGTCATCGCAAGTGAGTCATCAATTCTCTGTCCCTCTAATTTCACTCAGTTGACAATCTCTAACTACCTGGCAGACCAACCGTGGCGAGATCAGATCGCATCCTTCGTCGAGTTGTATAAGGTTCGGCGCGATGCGATGCTCGAATCTCTTGACGAATACTTTCCAGCCTCGGCCACATGGACCAAACCTGGCGGTGGATTCTATGTTTGGGTGAATCTTCCCCCTGAAATCGATACGAAACTCATGGTTCCCAAAGCCATCGTCGCCAAGGTGGCCTACGTTCCTGGCACCGCTTTTTACGCGGATGGCTTTGGAAGTTGGGCTATGCGTCTTTCGTATTGTCATCCAACGCCAGAAAGAATTCGCGAGGGAGTCAAAGCGTTAGGTGGCGTTGTAAAACAAGAAATTGCGCGACGAAGCAGTGGATTCGAAATTACCGAATAGTTCTACTTTTCGAGCAACTTCAATAAGCGCTCCAAATCGTCGGTTCCTGAAAATTCGATAACGATTTTGCCTTTTGATTTTCCAGAATGCACCTGAACTCTTGTGTCGTAGTAATCAGAAAGTCTCTCGGCAATTTCACCCATTTGCGGCTCGTGGTGAGGAGTATTTTTCCGTTGTTTTTTCGCATTTGGCATGCCTGCCGCAACAATTTCTTCGGTTGCGCGAACACTTAGTCCTTCGGCAACTATGCGGTTTGCTAAGTGTTCAATATCGTTTTCGTCAGTTAACCCCAAAAGAGCTCGAGCATGACCTGCGGAAAGAACCCCTGCTGCAACTTTTCTTTGTACAGAAGCGGGAAGATTCAATAGCCGTATTGTGTTGGAAATGTGCGGCCGTGATTTCCCGAGCTTTTGAGCCAACTCCTCATGGGTGCAATTGAAATCGTTTAAGAGTTCGGTATATGCGGCCGCTTCTTCGAGAGCATTCAGTTGACTTCGATGAATATTCTCAATCAGGGCATCGCGGAGCAGATTGTTATCCGCTGTCTGGCGGATGATTACAGGAATAGATGTGAGCCCCGCGGCTTTCGCTGCTCGATAACGTCGCTCTCCCATGATTAATTCATATCGGCCTACCGACGTTTCGCGGACTACTGGCGGCTGCAGCAAACCAACTTCTCTGATTGATGCCGTCAATTCGCGGAGTGCGTCTTCATCAAATACGGTGCGAGGCTGCCGCGGATTCGGAGAAATCGAATCAACTGAGACTTCATCCTGTTGCGCAACTTCCTTGCCTTCAAGAGTCAAAGACGTAGGGATTAATGCATCGAGATTGGTCCCGAGTCCTCCACGTTTGACGCTCATGCACTCTCTCCTTTTTTATAATTAATACTCACAACATTGGAGTCAAAGGGTTTTCCGCGTTCGGAAATCTCCCTGGCGATTTGCATGTATGCCACCGCGCCTGGAGAGACTGGGTCATAGGTCATCACAGTCTGTCCGTAGGAAGGTGCCTCCGAAATTCTCACGGCCCGAGGGATTGGAATGTCGATCAGTTCTTTTGGAAAATGCGATCGGACGCTTGCTGCGACATCATTTGCTAGTCGTGTGCGTCCATCGAACATCGTCAGAACAATCGTGGAAAGTTTGAGTTCGGCGTTAAGTCTTTTGCGAACGATTGAATATGTTTCCAATAATTGTGTTAGACCCTCAAGGGCGTAGTACTCACACTGAATTGGAATAAGTAGTTCTTGCGCCGCAGCTAAGGCGTTAACGGTGAGGAGTCCCAAACTGGGAGGGCAATCGATAAGAATGTAGTCATACCCAACTCCGGCACTCTCCCGGGCTGTGACGAGATCGTAGATCGCCTCTTTTAGTCTGAGTTCGCGAGCAACCATGGAGACCAGATTGATTTCGGCCTGGGCCAACGCGGTGTTGGATGAAATGCAGTCAAGGTGCGGGAATCCAGCCACTTTCTGCACTACGGACTCAATCTGCGCGGTACCCATCAACACCTCATAAATACCGGCATTGGCCTGATGTTCCACTCCAAGAGCGGTGCTCGCATTGCCCTGGGGATCTAGGTCTACAACGAGGGTACGAAGGCCTCCCATGGCCAGCGAAGCGGCGATATTCACCGTTGTGGTGGTCTTTCCAACGCCGCCCTTCTGGTTAGAGACCGAAAATATCCGCATCTTGGCCGGCTTGGCCATCGCCTCTTTTAGACGGCGAACACCGATGACAGTTCTGCTCTGCGCGGGTGTTTCACGTGAATCCGTCACAGTGCCAAGTTAACCAGTCTTTTGAATCGAAATAACGCGTCCAACTGGCAGTCCTTCCAATTCAATTTCGTATAGATGCGCCCCTGGAACCGTTTCGGCCTCAACTGCGGCGCTCTCCCCTTTGATTGCGAGCAGCGAACCACCCTTTTTGACCAGATGCCAACCAATATCTTTGAGTTTCTCTAGAGGAGCCACGGCACGGGCGGTGACAAAATCGGCTTTCATCTTGAAATCTTGGGCCCTGCCCCGCAAAACTGTAATACCCAAGCCCTCTACAGCTTCAGCGAGAAAATCAACCCTCCGTTGGAGAGGCTCTATGAGGGTTACTGTTACATCTGGCCGAGCCAGGGCAATGGGAATTCCTGGAAGTCCAGCACCCGAACCAATATCGATGACAGTAGAGCCTTCAGGAATCAAGGAAATTACTGGCAGGGAATTGAAAATGTGACGATCCCAAATCTTTTCGCCTTCTCGGGGTCCGATCAACCCACGCTCAATCCCCGCCGTGGCTAAGAACTGTGCGAAGCGCTCGATCTCAGTCTTTTTGGTCGGGAAATAGAGGTCGATGAGGGTTTCACGTGAAACCGGAGAAAAGGCCAACGTTAGTTAGGGAAAATCACTACACAGCGATCTGGGTCTTCACCCTCAGATTCGCTGGTAAGTCCCAGATCTTGAATGGTGTCATGAATGATCTTCCGTTCGAATGCGTTCATCGGGGCCAACTTGAGAGAGCTCTTGGTGGAGGTAACCTCCTCGGCGCTCTCCCTGGCCAATGTGCGTAATTCTTCCTTTCGACCGGCGCGGTACCCGTCGATGTCGAGCATGAGGCGGCTGCGATCTCCAGTCGAGGTCTGAACGGCAAGTCGAGTCAATTCCTGGATAGCATCGAGGACTTCACCCTGTTTTCCCACAAGATGGCCGAGTTTTCCACCAACTATGGCCAGAGAGGCACGATCGTTCTCTACGTCGATATCGATATCCCCGTCAAGATCGGTGATATCTAGCAAGCCCTCAAGGTAATCGGCAGCAATATCGCCTTCTTCCTCCAGTTTTGCAACTAGAGAGGTCGTGGGCTCCTCAGCCTTCTTTGCTTCAGTCATTCCTTAACTCCTTAAGCCTCTCATTTGACCCTAATGTCGGGTTTGTTTGTTTTTAAACCTTTTGTCCTATTTTGATTTCCGCTTCGGCTTCTTTTTTGGCTGTTGGCGTTGACCCTTGATCTCGCCAACCTCCGGGAGAACCTCCGGGGCAGCAGATTCCTCTACCGACCCGCCCAATTTACGGGCTTTTTTTGCCTGTAATTCAATGAAGGCGGGAGATCCTGGGGTTGGATTTCGCTTGATCACATAGAACTGCTGACCCCAGGTCCACAAGTTCGTTGTCGACCAATAAATCAAAACTCCGATCGGAAAGTTCACGCCAGAGATCGCAAAAATTACGGGGAATGCGTAAAGCATGATCTTCTGTTGTTGCAACATCATGTTGTTACTTGAATCCATTTTAGGCATGCCCTTAACCATCAACTGTCGTTGAGTTGTAAAGGTTGTCGCTGACATAAACACAATCAAAATGACGGTGACAAGTTTTACCGCTCCACTCGTTGAACCGAGGAAGGTGGCAGATATAGGTGCTCCAAATATCGTCGCATGCGCCGCGTTAACAACATCTGCCTGGGTTAAGACCCCATGAGCGACCGGAGGTTTTTTCCCAATGCCGTTAAGCACCGTAAAAAGTGCGAAAAAGATTGGGGCCTGAGCAAGAATCGGAAAACACGAGGCTAATGGATTTGTCTTGTGCTCTTTGTAGAGCTTCATCATCTCTTCGGATTGCTTCTGGCGATCGTCTTTGTGCTTTTTTTGGATCTCTTTTAGATGTGGTTGGAGGGCAGTCAAGGCGCGCTGGCTCTTGATTTGTTTTACGAAAAGAGGAATAAGAAGGATTCGAATAAGTACTACCAGCCCAATAATCGACAAGGCCCATGAGAGTCCGCTGTCGGCTCCAAACATTGGCGAAACCAATTTATGTATCGAAACGATGACCCAAGAAACAGCGATATATAAGGGTTTTAGGATAGAACTCATTGAGCAACGCCCTCGCTTACATGTGATTCATCAATTGGTTTTACATTGGATTTCGTAGTCTTCTCTGGAACGTAATCAACTCCGCCGTAGGACCAGGGATTGCATCGCATCAATCGCCACATAGCCATGGCTAAGCCTTTGAGTCCATATCTTGAAATCGCCGTCGCCGCATATGAGGAACAAGATGGGTAGTACTTGCACCTAGGTGGGAACATGGGTGAAATCCACTTTTGATACATTTCGATGAATCGAATAGCCAACAATTTCATTTGGTCGCCATAGCCTTCTCTAATACTTGTGGAACCAAAGCGTTGAGATCTTTCTTAAGATCTTGTCCGGCCGATCCAGGGAGGGCCCGAACCACAATCCGAGCTCCGGTCGGAAGAAGGCTTAGAAGATCTTTTAATGCATGTCGGAGTTGGCGAGCAACCCTGTGGCGGACTACCGATCCACCGACGTTCTTACTAATGATGAGTCCCGCTTGGGCAGGCGCGTTCATCATGGTTGGGTAGAGATACACAACAAGAAATTTGCTCGACATTCGAAAACCACTTTTTGTTGTTCGCGCGAAATCATTCGGCGAAGTGATCCGTGCATGACGTGGTAGCACGAGGAGTAGTTACGCGGACAGGCGTGCGCGACCCTTTGCGCGGCGAGCTCCGAGAATTGCTCGACCTGCTCGAGTGGCCATACGAGCGCGGAAACCGTGCTTCTTCGCTCGCCGACGTACGTTCGGCTGGTAGGTGCGCTTGGTCGACATGAGAGGACTCCTTGAAAATTCTTGTACTTCGATTAATTAGAATGAGGAGGTAACGGTAGAGGTCTGGGGATAAGAGGGTCAAACTGAGGCCTTCTGGATGAGGTGTCACCCCTTCTGTTGGTCAGAGTTGTGGATAACTACTTGCTTTTATTGAGTATCCCCTCTATTTTTTCATCCTCCCTACAGGGCGCTTGAGCCTCAACCTTTGGTTTAGACCACAGCCTGTGGATAACTTTGTGGATAAATCTCGAGAGGTACGGTTCATGACCCTAGTTGAGAATGACCTGACCGCCCTTTGGAACCGGGTCATCACAGACGTCAATATCGACACACCCCAGCACCGAGCCTTCCTCTCCCTCACCAAACCTTTGGGTCTACTCAAGGGCAATGGGGTGACCAACCTCCTGGTGGCCGCTCCAAACGCCTTCGCGAAGGACGTTCTGGAAACCCGACTTCGAAATGTCGTCAGCGAAGTCCTCTCACGTGAACTTGGAGAGAAGACCAATATCGCAGTAACAATCGATGAAGGACTCGAGCTTCCAAGCCCACCACAGCCTGAAATCGAAATTGAATTCATTGCGCCAAAAGTCGGAACCGGCAGAGATGACCGTGCCTCACATAAAGGCAGCGAAGTCTCACAATTAAACCCTCGCTACGTGTTTGAAACTTTTGTTATTGGCGCGTCGAATCGCTTCGCCCATGCCGCAGCAGTGGCTGTCGCTGAAGCACCTGCTAAGGCCTACAACCCATTATTTATTTATGGTGAGTCCGGTCTTGGTAAAACACATCTTCTTCATGCGATAGGCGCATATGCCAAAGAGCTCTACAGTGGAGTGCGCGTTCGGTATGTATCGAGCGAGGAATTCACAAACGACTTCATTAACTCAATTCGTGACGACAAGGCTTCCGTTTTTCAAAGAAGGTACCGTGATTTAGATGTTTTATTAGTTGATGACATACAGTTTTTGGAAAACAAAGAACGCACCCAGGAAGAGTTTTTTCACACTTTTAACACGTTATATAACGCGAATAAGCAGATTGTTATCTCCAGTGATCGCCCACCGAAACAGCTCACCACATTGGAGGATCGCCTTCGCTCTCGTTTTGAATGGGGCTTAATCACTGATATCCAGCCGCCTGAACTCGAAACCCGAATTGCTATCCTTCGCAAAAAAGCAGCTCAAGACAAATTAAATGCACCTGATGACGTCCTCGAATACATCGCGAGCAAAATCTCAACCAATATCCGCGAATTAGAGGGTGCTCTTATCCGTGTCACGGCATTTGCTAGTTTGAACCGACAGGGAGTGGATCTTGGGTTGGCTGAAATCGTTCTTAAAGATCTGATTCCTAATGAATCTTCTTTAGAAATCACCAGCGCCACGATTATGGCTCAGACTGCCGCTTATTTCAGTTTGACCTTGGACGATCTCTGCGGCACCTCGCGTTCTAGGGTTCTCGTTAATGCACGGCAAATTGCAATGTATCTATGTCGCGAATTGACCGAACTCTCCCTTCCTAAAATCGGACAACTTTTCGGCGGCCGGGACCACACCACGGTGATGCATGCCGATCGGAAGATCCGGCAGTTGATGGCCGAGCGCCGCTCTATCTATAACCAGGTCACCGAACTCACCAACCGGATCAAGCAGCAGGCAAAAAATGGTTGATTTAGCCACAATGTCCTTTTTGCGGGTATTTACCCCCAGGGTGTGTAAAAGTTGTGGATAACTGTGGATGAAAAGGCTTTTTTTGTGGGTTTAGTGCGATATTCCCGCGGTTTACCCCGTAGACATCTCCAATATGTCCGGACCGAGTAAAAGTTATCCCAAGGAAAGGGATGGTTATTAACAGGTTAAAAAAGAGGAAACACTGAATTGATAAGGAGTTTTACCTTTTTCCCACAGGTAGAAGCCCTGGTTACTACGACTATATATAACTATTTAAAGGTTGAGGGTGGAGAACTTTATGAAAGACTTGAAAGCACACGCACCTCAAGTAGAGGCTAGCGACGAACTACATGTGACGAGAGGTGCGGCGTGAAATTTACCGTCGAGCAACAAACCCTGGCCGACGCCGTTAATTGGGTTTCCAGAAGCCTGTCCAGTAGACCGATCATGACGGCCTTATTAGGAATTGTGATTGATGCAGAGAAAGACGAGGTCTTCCTCTCAGGATCAGATCTAGAAACTTCAAGCAAAGTTCACTTTTCCGCCGATGTAAACCAAACTGGGAAAGTACTCGTACCCGGAAAACTTCTTGCTGAAATTTCACGTTCACTTCCCAATAAACCTGTCACAGTTCAACTCGACGGATCTAGAGTTCTCGTTACATCAGGCACGGCTAAATTCACACTTCCAACACTTTCTTTAAATGACTACCCAAGCCTTCCTGAAATTCCAGAAACTATAGGAATAATTCCAAGCGATCTTTTTGCAACCGCCGTGGCACAAGTAGCGGTAGCCGCGGGAAGGGATGATTCTCTTCCTACACTTACAGGTATTCATGTTGAGATTAATAACGACGTGATTACATTGGCTGCAACCGACCGATATCGCCTAGCCGTGAGAGAAGTTCAATGGCAGGCAACCCAACCAAGCCTCGAGACTTCAGCGCTTCTTCGTGCACGAACTCTCGCAGAAGCAACAAAATCATTAACGGGGAATAAGAGCCTTTCCATATCTCTTACTCCGGCTGCCTCACACGACCGCCTTGTTGGGTTTATTAGTGATGGCAAGTCGATGACCTCGCGAATGTTGGATGGGACTTTCCCTCCATACCGCCATCTACTCCCACAGAACATCACAACGACGGCAGTCGTTGAAGTAGCTATGTTTCTAGACTCAGTGCGCCGGGTCGCGTTAGTAACAGATAAGACTGTTCCTTTAAGACTTTCCTTTACAGGATCAACTTTAGAATTGGAGGCGGGGGCTGGGGAGGAAGCACAAGCAACCGAAGCTTTAGAAATTTCATTAACTGGCGAACCAATATCTATCGCATTTAACCCGACCTTTTTAGCAGATGGATTACAAGCGGTGGGTACTCCATACGTGCAGATTTCTTTCACGGGATCTAACAAACCAGCGATCCTCACAGGAAAGCAAGAAAAAGATGGCGAGCCAATCGAAAATTACCGTTATCTTTTAATGCCGATGCGCTATGCCTCGTAAATGAATGCGCATCAATCGACTTTCGCTAACTAATTTTAGGTCCTACCCAGAGTTAGACCTATCCTTGCAGGCTGGTGCCACGACGTTTATCGGCGACAACGGGTCTGGCAAGACAAATATCGCGGAAGCAATTATTTATCTTTCATTTCTAACCTCGCATCGCGTTTCTCATAATCAGCCATTAATTACATTAGGTACCGATCAAGCAGTGATTCGCGCCGAGATCTCAAGGGAGGATCGAACTCTCCAAGTAGATCTGGAAATTAATGCCAACAAAGCCAATAGAGCACGCCTCAACCAGAATCCTGTTAGAAGCCAACGAGAGATTTTGGGCGCATGCCAAAGTGTGTACTTCTCGCCTGAGGATTTGGATCTTGTACGGGGCGAGCCCACGACGCGTCGAGATTTCTTAGACAAACTCCTCATCACAAGATCGCCGAGGCTGTCCGGAGTGATGAGTGATTACGAAAGAATTCTCAAACAACGCAATGCTCTACTAAAAACGCGTTCGCCACAAAGTTCCTTAATCCCATGGAATGAGCAGTTGATTTCGGCCGGGTCCATACTCACCACGGAGCGCATAAAACTCTGCGAAGCTCTAAATCCTATGGCCACTGAGAATTATGCAAATCTAAACGAAGTAAGGATGATGGAAATCTCTTATAAATCTTCAACAAAAGATCTCACTAATAATCTTGAAGAAAACAAAGCGATACTTGAGAAACGGTTGGAAGAAGTTCAATACCAAGAAGTTGAACGAGGAGTGACATTAGTCGGACCTCACCGCGATGATCTGCATTTACAACTAGGGCAGTTCCCTGCGAAAGGGTATGCAAGCCACGGAGAATCATGGTCTGTGGCGATTTCCTTAAGGTTAGGTGCGTTTAATCTCTTGAAAAGCGAGGGCGCAGAACCAATACTTATTCTGGATGACATCTTCTCTGAATTGGACACCTATCGGCGGACGCAATTGATGAAAGCGACACATATTGCTGAACAGACAATTATCACGGCTGCCGTCGAGAGCGATCTGCCTCCTGGGCTGGAGACGCAGCGCCGTTATGTTCAGCCTGGTCGAGTTTCAACGGCGAGGCAGTGATGGCGAAGCGAGATTTAGCGCTGGATCTCTATCACTCTTTCCAAAGCGGAAAAAGGAACCGAAAAAGGTCAACTCCTAACACCGCGCCAGTATCAAGCGGTTCCAACGATTCACACGACCCGCAACTACTTAAAGATGTTCTCGCGCAGATCATCCACGAACGGGACTGGAAAGGCGGGATCGCGGAGGGGACCCTTTTCTCAACGTGGGCCGACGTCGTCGGGCAAGAGATCTCGCTCCATGCCACGCCAATTTCACTCCTTGATGGGGTCCTCACCATCCAAACCTCCTCCACGGCCTGGGCGGTTCAATTACAGCTTGTCGCCCCTGACGTCTTAGCGACGATTCGTGCCAGCTCGCCCGGAGCATTGGTCGAATCTCTCTCAATCATCGGACCTCATGGACCAACATGGAAAAAGGGAGTTAGGACGATCCGAGGGGCAAAAGGGCCTCGCGACACCTACGGATAAAGCCCTATCACAGACCCTTCCTAATAGGAACCTTCACCCCTAGCAACTTCTCGCCCCTACGGCCACTTCTAAGGCTTATCGTGGCTAAAAGGAATCCTTTTTCACGATAGGATGATGGGGTGCTTACAGGGATATTCTCCCTAGGAGGCCGCTAGGACCCTTTTCCTCATATGAGGGTGGGTGAACATAAGGCTAGTAAGGAGTCCCGTGCCGGCAAAAACAGGCAATTACGACGCCAGTTCCATCACCGTCCTAGAGGGTCTAGCCGCCGTCCGTAAGCGCCCCGGCATGTATATCGGCTCCACCGGCGAAAGAGGCCTGCACCACTTGGTCACGGAGGTGGTGGACAACTCCATTGATGAGGCTCTGGCGGGCTACTGCGACGAGATCAACGTGACCCTTATGGCCGATGGAAGCCTTCAGGTGGTCGACAATGGGCGAGGCATACCGGTGGACATTCACCCGATTGAGAAGAAGCCGGCCCTTGAAGTCGTCATGACGGTTTTGCATGCTGGAGGAAAATTCGGAGACAGCGGGTACTCGGTCTCAGGCGGTTTGCACGGAGTCGGAATCTCGGTGGTCAACGCCTTAAGCACAGACCTCTCCGTTGTCGTTCACCGCGACGGCTACGTCTGGTCTCAGGATTACAAACTTGGTGTGCCAACCGCTCCGGTTGCTAAAGGCGAGCCCTCCACAAAAACGGGCACGACCGTACGTTTCTGGCCTTCAGCCGAAATCTTTGAAACGACCGATTTTTCCTTTGAAACCCTCGCTACACGGTTTCGTGAGATGGCATTTCTCAACAGCGGATTGACGATCACACTAAGGGACGAACGATCAGGGCACGTCGATGACAAAGGCGAACCTCTGCATGTCCGCTACCACTACGAAGATGGCATCGTAGATTTTGTGCGCCACCTTAATTCAACGCGCGGCCAGACCCACAAATCAATTATTTCTATTTCGTCAGCAGATAAATCAAACAAGATGTCGCTAGAGATTGCTATGCAATGGAACGCGGGATTTTCAGAATCAGTGCACACTTTTGCCAACACCATCAACACTCAAGAGGGCGGTACCCACGAAGAAGGATTCCGGACTGCACTCACGTCAATAGTGAACAAATTCGGTGAAGAATGGGGATTCATTCGAAAGAGAGAAGACAGACTCACTGGTGACGATGTCCGTGAAGGTTTAACGGCCATCGTCTCGGTCAAATTGGCGGAACCGCAATTTGAAGGTCAAACAAAAACAAAACTCGGAAATACAAATGTAAAATCTTTTACACAGAAAGCTGTAAACGAAGAACTCACCATGTGGTTCGAGAAGAATCCGACAGAGGGGAAAGACATTCTTCGGAAGAGCATTGATGCTGCTGCCGCGCGCGTTGCGGCAAGAAAAGCGCGCGACCTTTCACGAAATCGAAAAGGACTTCTTGAAGGCCGCGGTATGCCCGGTAAGTTGGCGGACTGTCAATGGACCGAGCCCGAGAAATGCGAGCTGTACATTGTCGAGGGTGACTCTGCAGGGGGCTCCACCAAAGGAGGCCGGGACTCGCGTTATCAGGCAGTTCTTCCAATTCGAGGCAAAATTCTCAACGTTGAAAAGTCCCGCATTGATCGTGTGCTCCAAAATAATGAAGTACAGGCGCTGATTACAGCACTCGGCACGGGTGTTCACGACGATTTCGATATTGCCAAACTGCGCTACCACAAGATCATATTGATGGCAGATGCTGACGTGGATGGACAGCACATTCGCACGTTATTGCTCACATTGCTATTCCGCTTCATGCGCCCACTTCTCGAACAAGGTTATGTCTATCTCGCTCAGCCACCGCTATATAAATTGAAGTGGGGTGGAAAA
>Ga0079306_1000852_pt1 | contig 23990 bp, 22 predicted proteins | sample Methanotroph_Enr_FD_79181 | JGI IMG/M metagenome (GOLD analysis project Ga0079306, IMG submission 79181) | Enriched soil microbial communities from Old Woman Creek wetland in Ohio, USA - Methanotroph_Enrichment_5 | ecosystem: Environmental > Terrestrial > Soil > Wetlands | place: USA: Ohio...
CCTGGTTAAGGAGCTTGAGTCCATAAGCAAACTAAGAATCCCATAATAGTTCCCAACTAGTCCATAGTGTATCCATTCTTATCCCGCTCAAATGAGCGGTTTTTAAATATGGGTTAAGGTGAATGGTATGGAAACACAAATGCAGAATGAAACTGAAAATCTAGATTACTACACCAGCTCAGATTTGGGATGTTGTTCATCATTGCTGGCTTCGGGATTCAAGTTGCTCGGCATTGAGAAGAGCGACCCTAGGCGAGCTTTCTTTTGTTTTGAGCGGTCTGCAGCCCTAGAACAAGCCGTAAATGATTACTGGTCCGACAATATGCAAGTCAATGCTCGAGACCTTGTAGACAGCATTAAGAAGCTCAAGGAAAGGATTTACGGAGAGTAAGATGCTGAGCATTGAACGAGTTAAAGCGTTGATAGAAGACCCAAATCTATCCGATACAGATGCGGAAGAGATTAGGGATGCTTGCCGTTCTTTAGCTGAGATTGTGTTTGAGAACTGGATTTTTGATAGAGAAAAAGTATCTAAGGAGAATGAAAATGAGAATTGTACAGACGACAACAGCACCCGAGACTGCTGAAGATTATGTTCGGTTTCGTAGAGGCATCGTAAAACACCTGAATAATGGAAGCATTACCTGGGATGAATATTCGATACTGTCATATTTGATTGTGAGAGCAAACCCAAAGACAGGTTGCCTATTCACTAGCTATGCAGCCCTATCGGATGAGACCCAGGGTAAATATTCAAAAAACCGAATCAACAAAATTCTGCTCCAGTTGAAAAACCTAGAATATGTATACTTCGAAAAGCACGTTGGCAGTGGTCGGTCATTCGAATTAGCGATTAACAAGTATCCTCTTTCTGGAAAACCCTTCGCTTATTTAGAGATATTGGATGATGATGACGAATCTAAGGCAGAGCTTTTGGTTAATCGGCAGAACTTTGAAGAAAGAGTAAATGGCTTGGTTGAAAGCAAATCAATGGATTTCTTTTCTAACTCCAGCAGAGCTCCTAATAACAATAACGAAGAACTAGAATAATAACTTAAATAATAATAAGAAATTTAATGTCGCGAATGCAAAAAATGGGGACACCCCCTACAAGCAAAGCTTATAAAGGATAAAGTATGGCAGCAAAGTGTAAACATATTAAAGAGGACGGAAACAGATGTGACTCCTATGTCATAACTGGTTCAGATTACTGCTTCTCTCACGACCCCGAACGTTCTGAGGAGAAGATAGCGGCAGTGACAAAGGGTGGCTTACAGATAAAGAGACCTAGAGTCTGTGGGGATAACATTAGAATCACAAAGGCTAGAGACGTGATGATGCTGCTAGCTCGCTGCATCAACGAGGTACGCCAGGGGCAGCTGAGCCCTAAAGAAGCAAATGCAGTCGGTTACTTAGCAAACATACTGCTTGGGGCAATAAAAGAAACGGATATTGAAACTAAAATAGAGGAGGTTCAAAATGCCCTCAAAATCAGAAATGAAAATAGATAGTGTATTCGATTCGATGAGTTTTGAGGAAAAAGCGGTCTACCTTCTTAACTTAAGTATCAACCGACAAACTCGTGACCAAGTTGAGGGTTATGAGAAAAGACTGCCCCTAGAACAAAGGTTCAAGTTTAGCCAAATTCGCTTCCAACTTTATCTCTATATGACCGACAAGACGATGCACGGTTTGTATTTAGAGCTTGCAGGAGAAGCTGACAAGAAAGCAGTCGCTGGCGTAAGGTCAATACTAATGCTTGAAGACACCAATACCGCTGAACTTGCCGCTCTATTGTGGGACTTATGGCGTGATAACGAGGCTAGGTACTCGAACGTCTTGATGGCAAGAGACTATCCAAAGCTGATTAAAGATGCTGAGACGAGCTGGAGCTATTATATTGACGCCCTAGGACTTAATTACTTCGCAGAAAGCCCTAGAGCAATAACAAAGCTAAGCGAAGTAGAGATTGAGTCAGTGCGAAGTGCAACAAACATCGATATGCTACAGGAAGTCGAAACAACTAACAGTATCGCTATTTGCCTGGAAAAAATTAAATCATTGTTAGAAGAATCTGACGTAATAGCTGCGGCAAGATATTCAATTACTGAACAAGAGATGAAAGAGGAGATGGACAAAAGCTCCGAGCAGGACAAGGTCGATGAATTGGAAAAACTGCTGGAGAAGATGAAACGCATCAGTGGTTATGATATAATTTAATTGGACACAGTTTTATTCTTGGGGTCATTGCCTTTTGGGGGCAACTCCTGTTCAGTGACCGCAAGGAAACTGTGTCCAGCAGGGTTGTCCCCATTTGATTTAGGAGGTCAGAATGAAAGGCATTATTTACACAAGAGTTAGCTCAGGAGAGCAAGTCAAAGGCACTAGCCTTGAGCATCAAGAAGATTACTGCAGGCGATATTGCAAGCAGAAGAATATAGATGTGGTGAAGGTTTTTGTAGAAGAAGGCGAAAGCGCAAAAAGCCTAGATAAAAACAACAGGGAAGCCTTCTTAGAAGCTCTTGAGTTTTGCAGAAAGAATAAAGAGAGCATTGATGTCTTTACAGTCCTACGTGTTAACAGATTCGCTCGTAACCTAGAGGACCACTATGCAGTAAAGAAAATTCTAACTGGTTATGGTATAACACTTCATTGTGTTGAAGAACCAATGATAGATGATAGTACTAGCGGAAAGCTTATGGAGGCGGTTTTAGCCGCCATTGCAGAGTATGACAACGGTGTACGAAAGAAGATGTGCAGTGAAGGTATGAGCTCAAGAATCAATCAAGGACTTTACCCGTGGAAACCGCCTTTAGGTTATAAGTGCCTAAACGCCAAGAAACACGGTGAAAAGATGACACAACCTTCACCACCAGACAAGGAACTCTTTCCTATAATCCAAACTGCTTTGAAAGAATTTGCGAAAGGAATTTACTCACAATCTGAGTTAGCCAATAAGCTTAACAGTCTCGGTTACAAGAATGTTACTGGTAAGGAAGCTACCAGCTCTCTTGTTTATAGAATTCTCCATAAGAGCCTCTATTTCTATGCAGGCATTATCGTGAATCCTTGGACTAAAGAAGAAATACGAGGAAAGCACAAGCCTATGATTACTAAAGATGAAATGGATACCATTAACTACATTTTGCGCGGTTGCAGAGTACAGGCAAAGAAACAACGGTATAATCCTCAATTCTCCCTACGGAAGACTGTATTATGTGCTGAATGTGGGAAGCCCTTAACAGGAAGCAACTCACGTGGGCACGGTGGACTTTACTCTAACTATCACTGCTATACGAGAAGCTGTTCACTATATGGTAAGTCAATTAAGAAAGATGCTCTTGAAAAAGACTTTGTAGAGCTCCTTGGCGAGATTACTCCAAATGACAAATTCCTAAACCTCTTTAAAGCAACTGTACTGGATGTATGGGAAGAAAAAGGCAAAAGCTATGAACTAGAAGCAGAAAGAGTAGAAGAAGCCCTGGAAGGGCATAAGAAGAAGCTCAAACGCGTAAAAGAGATGCGAGAGGACGGTTCTTATACTAAGGAGGAGTTCTTAGAGAGAAAGGCAGAGGTGGAAAATGAAATCATCGCCACCAAGGTATCATTAAGCGAAGCCCGCATAGAACAATATGATTTAGAGTCTGCTCTTGAGTATGCTAATCGGTTTATAAGTGATATGGGAAGACAATGGATTGATATGCCAGATGCAGTCAAGCCTCGGTTCCAAAAGTTAGTATTTCCTAACGGAATTCCATATAAAAAAGACAAAGGTTTTGGAACCTACGATTTAGGGCTTATTTACGCCATAAACCGTACCTTTGTCTCTTCTAATGTTTCTTTGGTGGACCCTACAGGACTCGAACCTGCCACCTCCTCGGTGCAAACGAGGCGCTCTACCAGATGAGCTAAGGGCCCGCGTCAGAGCTTGCTGTCAGTTTCCGCAAACTAATTTGCTATAACCTATCGCGGCTCTTCCTTTTCCCCTTAAATCCTTCGGATTTCGGGGACCCCATTCCGGGGAATTTATCTACCGACGACTCCTCCCAGTCCCTCTACTATAGAGGAATATATGGTTCCGGCAAGACCAAACATTACAAAGAGTGAAACAATCGTAATGGTGAAACCGAGAATGCGATAAAAGGTATATGTTCCGCCGTTTCCTAGATATCTCTCAGCAAAACCGAGAAAACCCGTTATCTGATCGACAATATAGTTTGCTTTGAGCATGATTAGCACCCCTAGCGGGATACCGATGAGTCCAAAAACTATTTGTCCGAACATACTGCCTCCTTTTATACTGGTGGGCGATCCAGGAATCGAACCTGGGACCTCGTCATTATCAGTGACGCGCTCTAACCATCTGAGCTAATCGCCCGCGAACAGCTAATATTTTAGCACTTTTGAGCATTTTTATCAATGATTTTGAGGCCACGTCCTGCTATAATACTATCATGCTTAAACATACTAGAGAAAATGAAAGCGAAGATTTCCGCTGTCGGCACTGCCGGGCTGAAGTACCCGGACAAGCTATCGGCACTAAACAACGCAATCACTGCCCTTTCTGTCTGTACTCTTTGCACGTGGACGAAAGTATAGGTGATCGCAAGTCTACTTGCCATGGTTCTATGAAACCCACAAGTCTCACTACCAAGAAGGATGGCGAGATAATGATTGTTCACAGATGTGAGAAATGCGGTAAGGTTTCAAATAATCGAATCGCTGGCGATGACAATACTGATGTCATAATGGCGCTAGCTGACGATGAGATGATAGACGATATAAAGATCCAGCTTTTTGGTAAAAGATAATATTATTGTATATAAAACGAACACCGGCAGGCCCCCAAAGGGGTCTGCCGGTTGTGTTACCTGCTGTGCAGGATCGTGACCTAGGCGCTAGGCCCAGGGATACGGTCCCCACAGAACCGTAGTAAGGCCGGTGGTGATAACCACCTTGTTGGGCCAGCTGACCGCGCCGTCGACGTAGTAGAACTGGACCGCCGCGCCCGACATCTTCGTGACGCGGACGACCTCGATCTGTGAGTCGTCGAAGCTCATCTGCTGCGGGTTCTTGTAGTCGGGGTTGCAGTACCAGAAGTTGGTGAAGCTGTAGCTGTAGTAGGGGTCGGAGTAGCTCGTGACGAAGCCGAAGCGCCCGCCGTAGCTGCGAAGGTAGGTCTTGCCGAAGTCGACACCAGTGTTCTTGAGCATCGAGATCTTGTAGACCTTGCCCTCTACGGGACGTGCGCTGCCTCCGCCCGGGACGACGCCGGCGAATGCCGGGATGACCGTTGCGAGCACCATAACCACTGCCAGAACTGCGGTGACAAAGAACCGTTTCTTCATGACTCCCCCTTGAGTCGGACCGTTTGTCCTCTTGGACCGGTATATATTAGAACATTATCGGTATTTTGTCAATATAAAAGAGACCACTACAAGTAGTGGTCTCTTCGGTGTCTCAGTCTTGCGACTTTGGCAGCCGAATAATAGCAGAGCATTTCCCAAACCTACGAGAAACAAGTTCTCGTTTCGGCCTAGATATCCGGCAATTGCCGGATTCTTACTCCCTAGAAAGGAGGTGATCCATCCGCAGCTTCCGCTACGGATACCTTGTTACGACTTCACCCCAATCGCTAGCCCCACCTTAGGACGCAAAAGCGTACTTCGGATGTTTCTAACTTTCGTGGTGTGACGGGCGGTGTGTACAAGACCCGGGAACGTATTCAACGTGACATGCTGATTCACGTTTACTAGCGATTCCGACTTCAAAGAGGCGAGTTGCAGCCTCTTATCCGAACTGGGACCGGTTTTGGTGGGATTGGCTCCCCATCGCTGGTTGGCAACCCATTGTACCGGCCATTGTAACGCGTGTGTAGCCCGAGGCGTAAGAGCCATGCTGACTTGACGTCATCCCCGCCTTCCTCCCTGTTAACCAGGGCAGTCTCGCATGAGAAATATAACATACGATGAGGGTTGCGCTCGTTGACGGACTTAACCGAACATTTCACAACACGAGCTGACGACAGCCATGCAGCACCTGTCATCTGGTTCCCTTTCGGGCACGGTCCTATTTCTAGGACTTTCCAGAGATGTCAAGCCTCGGTAAGGTTTTTCGTTTAGTGTCGAATTAAACCACACGTTCCACCGCTTGTGCGGGTCCCCGTCAATTCCTTTGAGTTTTAGCCTTGCGACCGTACTCCCCAGGCGGATCACTTAACGCGTTAGCTACACTACTCAGGGGGTCGACTCCCCGAACAGCTAGTGATCATCGTTTACGGCGTGGACTACCAGGGTATCTAATCCTGTTCGCTCCCCACGCTTTCGTGTCTCAGTGTCAGGATATGGCCAGTAAGCTGCCTTCGCCATTGGTGTTCTTAGTAATATCTACGCATTTCACCGCTACACTACTAATTCCGCTTACCTCTCCATACCTCGAGCTCGCCAGTATTGAATGCAGCCCCAGAGTTGAGCCCTGAGATTTAACATTCAACTTAACGTGCCACCTACACACTCTTTACGCCCAATAATTCCGGATAACGCTTGCATCCTACGTATTACCGCGGCTGCTGGCACGTAGTTAGCCGATGCTTATTCATATGGTACCGTCATAATCTTCCCATAAAAAAGAAGTTTACAATCCGAAGACATTCATCCTTCACGCGGTATTGCTCCATCAGGCTTTCGCCCATTGTGGAAAATTCCTTACTGCTGCCTCCCGTAGGAGTCTGGGCCGTGTCTCAGTCCCAGTGTGGCTGGTCAACCTCTCGATCCAGCTACCCGTCGTCGCCTTGGTGAGCCATTACCTCACCAACAAGCTGATAGGACAAAGGTTCCTCCCAGAGCGATAAATCTTTACTTATTGCTAAGACTATAGGAAATTACCCCATCTTTCGATGAGCTATGTCCTACTCTGGGGCAGATACCAATGTATTACTCACCCGTTCGCCGCTAACCCGAAGGTCCGCTCGACTTGCATGTATTAGGCATACCGCCAGCGTTAATCCTGAGCCAGGATCAAACTCTCCAAAAGAAGAGCTGTTTTCAGCTCATGTATATTTTTAAAGTAGGTTATACTCTACTATTTAAGAATTTAAGGGTTTGGACTTGTTTTCTGCTATTATTCTGCTGTCAAAGGGCTTGGCGCAAAAAAAATCCGCAAGCTCCAAATGGGGCTTTATTTTTCCCGCGTATTCAGCTTTGTAAAAAGCTTGTTAATATTAACAATTTTTAGGGCAAGTGTCAACACTTATTAACAAATAACTTATAAGACAAAACACAGAAATTACTACTGTTGAGATTTGATAGCAATACTTGCAATAATTTTAGTTAATTGTTCAGTTTCGTCAATTAGGTTTGTTAAGGTTACGCTTTTTGAATTCAAGGACTCAATCAACTTCAGCCAGTAAACTGTTTCGTTCGCAGATTTTAGTGCTATAGAGTGGTAGTGAGAAAAATCTTTCTTTGAATGGCCACCTTTTGCCTCATGAATATTTGCGCCGATACTTGTACCGCTTCTCAATACTTGCTTTTTTAATACTTGTCCCTCGGTTGTATTTGGTAATGTTCTTAAGAAGCGTAATAAATCCAGAGAGTATTGGAAAGTTCTTTTCTCAATATCAAATTCAGGCGTTTTCATTTATTTGTTTTGTTTTTTTTGTTATTTCTTGAACCTAGCCATTTTTGCTTGCGCTCATCATTGTTAAATTTGAGTAGTTCGTCCTCTAGTTGATTACGTCTAATCATAAAGAAATATACATTATAAAAAACTACAAAGAGTATGGTCACATAAACCCAGAAGCGATATGACAATAGGGCCAGTTTCTCATACCTTGAGAAGGTAAGTACTAGACCGATGGTCGCCAGGGTCAGATTGGGCCAAAAGAACCTCTTGGCATATAGTCGGTACGGCTTTTGTTTGAAACCCTTGGCCCGGAAATACATATAAAGGGTAACTGCTATTACTAATAGTACTGCGAAGCAACCGAACCAAAACCAGACAATGCCAGTCTCTGGTGGTATCGCAAAAAAATAATCACTGCCGAATCTACTAAGTATTGTCTTCATCATCTTCTCCAAAATAATCTATTTGCGCATCACAGTTGGGACAGATATATTTGCCGTCTTCCAAAACCTTTACAGAACCGCACTCTTCACAGAGTGGTTGCTCGGTAGATTTATCTTCTTCGTCTGCTTGTATCTTATTCAACTTTATCCCCCTCATGTATAAAGACTAGTCCAAAGTGATCAGCGCCAGTGTCAACGGTTTCAAGGAGCTTAAGCCCCGCTTTCTCAAACAGCGTGATCGTTTGCTCACTGCTCATACGCAGCTCAAGCGGTGGCCCAAATAGCGTCTCACTCTGAACCCAATCAATAAATAGCAATTTCCCCTTTGCTGATAACATCTTCACTGATTTCTCTACAAAAGTTTTTTTATCTTTTATCAAATGCAAGATATTGGAAACTATCACTAGATCCGAGGGTTTAGCTAGCTTGCTAGTACCAGTTTCTAGCTCTATCTCCTCGATTTCTAGATTGGAAACTTTCTCGGTTTCGGCGCGGCTCTTGACCATATTTAGCATATTGATGTTATTTTCGATAGCCAGTACCTTCCCCTTGGGTGCGACTAGCTTCGCTGCAGCCAAGGACCAGTGACCTGCTCCACTGGCGTAGTCAATAACACTCATACCATTTGTAAGACCAAGCCCCGACAATACGGTTGTTGGTGAAACAAATTGAGGCTTACAAGAAAGTTTTTCTGCTAAATCCATACTTATAATATACAACAAGGGTGGCTAGTTTGGCCACCCTTTGATGTTATGTTGATTTGTTTGTATCTGTTTTTATTTCTTTTTTGGAGTACTGTTCTTTTTTGGCTTTGGAGCTGGAGCCACTACTTCTTCTGGTTTCTGACTCCAGATAAGATATGCGCCTACTGCTGCGAGTAAGACCAGGATAATAATTCCCCAAGCAGGAAAACCATTTTCTTCAGTTGTGGCTGGTGTTTCGGTTGTATCTTCGTCTGCAGCCTTTACTTCCTCGGTAGTAGTACTAGGAGCCACATAACTCGTAGTATCGCTAACTGCGGCCGCTACAACAGCTGCAGGGACTGCTACAGTTACCTGTGGTGTAGTGGTTTCATTGCCAGCACCGTCCCCGACAACGATAACATATTGATAGGTTTTACCTTGCTCTGTAGTAAGGTCTGTATAGCTAGTAGCTGTAGGGTCTAGAGTCACTGTGAAATCACCAACTCTAACAATTCTAAGCTTGGTGTAAGTACCTGCTGGAGGGTTTGTCCAGGAGATAGTGACGTGACCAGAAGCGTCTACGATAGTAGTAATACCAGTAACAGCCGCTGGAGCAACTGTATCTACGGTAAATGAGAAGTCTGCTACGGTATAAACAGCTGTTTTTGTATTACCGTGTGCGTCAGTAGCACTCACAAATACTTTGATCAGCTGGTCATCACCGGCCTTCAGGCCTGCAATCGTAGAAGTAAAGTTTACCCCGTCTGCAGATGGATTTACGGTTTGAGCTACAGGGGCATCTGTACCTTGTACGGTTTCTATAGTGATGTCATATCCTGTTGCGGTAGTTGCGAGCAGTTTGTCTGATTTTACATTTAGAGTAACGGCTTTGGTAACATCGGTAACCTTGGCTGGAACAACGCTAAATGTGAATGTTGGTGCAACCAAGTCTTGTTTTACCGACAGGCTGCCGACACCGAATGAAAGAAATACTAGGCTATCACTAGCCAGCATTTGACCGCTTGTTTCGTAAACATGAGTCGTGTAATTGGCTGGGACTGTCGGAAAATCTGAGTAGTCCAGGTTTGCGACAAAGCTTCCGTTTGTCAGGCCGTCCTGGTCATCTGCGCCACCATCTACATATGAGCCGACAAAGGTATAGTTGGTACCATCTGTTGTTGCATAGAATGTTGCCCAGTTTCCAGGAGTTGTGAGCTTCGCTGTTAACTTTGTATTTTCATTCTGATATATAACTGCAGGATTTAGAGTAACTACAGGCGCTCTAAAACCGAGCTTTACGTCAACTGAAAATTCGCCGAAGTTTAACCCGCTTAGATCACTATCTGCGAGTAGTGGCAAGGTTGTCTCGTAAACATGGCCACCTGTTGTGAGAAGTGGAGTAAGCATAGCGTAATCAAATCTTTGAGTGAAAACACCATCAGCTGTTCCGTCCAAGTCATCAGCGCTACCATCTTGGTACGAACCAAGCAAGTCATAGTGAGTGCCATCTATAGTAAGAAACAAAGATGCATAGTTTCCCGGCGTTGTAAGCTTGATCTTTAGGTTTACAGATTCGTCTTGGTACAAATCTGACTTATCCAGAGTTACCACTGGCGCTGGGAGTACTGGATCACTGATCGCGCTAGCTTGCGTAGCTCCTGTGCCAAGACCCATAAATGCTAGCTGAAGTGTTAGTACCGCCAGGGCTACCTTGGCAATTTTGCTTTTTACATTTTTGAACATTTCCGTACCTCCTGTGTTTCGGAATTAATAGTATTTACCAATTGAAAAACCGATCACCCTCCCTCGAAAAAATTGAACCTATGACAACAATAAAGTCGAGGAAATGTGATCGGTTTCACCACTTGCTATTTCCCATAGGCACTTGTAAACAACCGAGTTCAGTAAACAGCGTGCGCACCCATAGGTCGAAGCAATCACTTCCATTATTTCTTTTGTGTTTTGTTTTGTTGTTTCTACCTTGTTTGTGTTTGTATCTGATCCCTTGTTTCCAAAAGACCGTAGAAACTATTATATCAACGAGGGGGAAGTTGTCAACCAAAACAACTAGGTATCTACGCCGTTCTTCTGCTACCCACTTTGGTAGTAAGATAGCCAAATAAAAAGCTACCCAAAACAACCAGAGTAATCAGCATAAGGTGTCTGTTATTTAGACCGCTATATCTCTGTATTTCGATAGAGATTTTCTCCATTAGGCCCATGCTGTTTGCGTAATACACACAAGCAAACAGAGCTACAAGCGAGCTCGTGAGAACGAGTCTCTCAAACCATTTGTTCATATTCCCTTTCTGGCCAAAAAAAATTGGGCCGCACACACAGGTGACGGTCCAACAAAAAAAATTGGCCGGTTTCACCACTATACCCTCCGCCAGAGGCGGATTTCTTGTTGTCCTAAGGTGACCAAATAATGGGCCAACAAGTCAAAGGTATTCCTAATAATTACTTACTTTTGTCAATCTACTACAGCAAGTATTATAACATATAATGTCAAATTTTTAGAAGATCTATTGCTCTTTTCTGTTGCGAGCAAGATAGCCAAATCCAAGTTCGCCAAGTACTGCGACTACCAACATTACGAACCAGTAATGGTTACAAAGCCAGGTAGCCTGCAAGCCATCCTGCAAGTATCGATGAGCAAACCATGCAATAAGCGCTAGCACTGGAGGCCAGACATAGTAGAACTTTCTGACAAAGTGATTTTCATCTAGCGCTCGTATTACACCTCCGAGGAAAGCAAGAACAACTAGTAATACTAGAGCTACTATCCACCACCATGGGCAAGCCTTGTCCGAAGAACCCTTAACCGCTGTTTCTTCTGCGGCTGGTGTCTCAGTGGCAGGTGCGGTTGTCTCGGCAGCAGCTACGGCTGGTGCTGTTGCGGCTGCTACAGCAGGTGCGGCCGCTGCCACCACAGGAGCGACAACTGGTGTTACTACCGGTGTTACTGGAGTTACTGGAACCACGGGAGCCGCCACAACATTGACAGTTCTGGTAACCTCGGCTGCTGCATTACCGACTGAATCAGATACGTTATATCGGATAATATATGAACCCAAGGCCCCAGTGTTTACAGTGTCCCCGCTCTTTACTATATTTGCTGTGATATCCCCATCTTCGTTGTCATAAGCAGTAGCACCCGGATCAGTAAAGCTACCACCTATAGTCACTGAGAGTGGATTGGCGCCAACTAGCGTAAGAACAGGAGGAGTCTGATCAAGTGTGATAGTTCTTGGATCTGTAACTGTCTGATTTTGATGTTCGTCGTAACACACAACATAATATTCATATGTGCCCTCTGGGACATCACCGAAGTCAAACCAAAATTCGTTACTTTCACCATCTCTGGTCATTTGTTCTGAGAACTCTTCGCTATCAACAAAGATATAGCAAACTTCGGCGTCACCGGCGTCTACTCGAACTTCGAACCCGTCTCCACCGATCACAGCTCCATCGTCTGGTGTTGGAGCAATATACTCTACCACAGGACCTGCTGTATCGATATTTACATCTCGAGCGATTGAGTTGCCATCATTTTCTGAGGCGTCCCAACAGGTCACTTCATAGGTATAATTGCCGTCATCCAGATCGGCTATGTTTAGATAGAATTCACTGCCACCGGCACTCGTCATGGCATAGGTACTGCCATCTATGACTAGTTCGCAAGCAACCGCATCTTCGTCAGTTTCTACGCGAACCTGAAAACTATTTACATTTAGTGTGGTACCATCAGCTGGCGTAGGTGCAATAAACTCTATGTTTGGAGAGATAGTATCAACCACTATTACCGTTCTGGTGACTTGAGCGGCGGCGTTTCCTGCGGTATCTGTATAGTTGTAGGTAACTGTATAGGTACCCAAGGTATTTACATCTACCACATCACCACCTACCGTTGCTGGACCTGTACCATCTACGGCGTCTGTCCAATCGGCTCCCAGCTCCGTGTATGAAGTACCCTTTTCAACTTGAAAGGGGGTAGTACCATTAAGTGTAATAACAGGAGCGGTATCTACCACATGGACAACAAACGTAGTCGTAGCTGTGTTTGTAGAAGAGTCTGTCGCTGTACAGGTAACTGTAGTATCACCAATGGCAAATGTTGAACCACTAGCTGGTACACAATTTACAGGTAGTGAACCATCCACCGCATCAGTAGCTGTAGGTAAGGTGTAACTTACCACCGCACCAGCAGCAGAGGTCGCATCAGCATATTCATCACTATGTGCAGAAATGACAGGTGGAGTAGTATCGGCAGGTCCAGAATAAACCACTGTTACTGGTATCCAATCTAGCCAAATTTTCTTTGAAGCCCAGCTCCCGTCATAGATCGCCTGAACCCGAACTCTGAAGTTTGTGTCCGAAAGTTCACTCGCTGTCCAGGTTCTGCCCCAAGTACTATTGTTACATTGTGACATTTCATAATTATCACCATGTGTAATAGACCCACAATCTACCGAGCCGCTCCAGTGAGCTCCTGCGTCCCAAGATACACTGACATTTAACCTCGCATCATTCATATTGTCAGAACGCCTTGCCCTAGTGGAAACGTTTACACCGGTAACAGTAGAACCTGCCGGAATGCTAATTCCATATCCGTAATAAAGTTCATCGGCATAATCATGTTCTGCCTGTGCGCCAGTATCATTATTCGTGTAAGCCCTGTCACCATTACTAAAATCGTGCGTGCTATACCCCGCGTGGTGTTGGGTCGGCGACGCATAACCAATAGTAGCACCCAGCGCTACCGTCGGCATCGCAAACACCAAAAGCATCTGAGCAATCGTAAAGATTGATAAGAACTTCTGAATCTTTTCCTTCCACATTTTCATGTTTTCCCCTTTCTTTTGCCCTCACTAATTTACTTTTTATATAAAACCGATCATCTGTACTCAACAAAAGTTGAGGAAAGATGACCGGTTTCACCATTTGCTATTTCCCATAGGCACTTGTGTCCAATTCTGCGGGCGCACCCATAAGTCGAAGCATTCTATCCTTAAAAACCATATTCTATTTGTTTGTGTTTGTTTACGTATATATTATACCACTTTTTACTACTGTCAACTAAAAATCCCCCATTTCTGGGGGACTTTTCTAGGCTTCTATGGTAAGTTGTTCGTTTTCTTCTGGTTCATGTACTAGAGCTACAGAACAGACTGTTTCCTTCTCTGGTAACTTCATGATACGGACTCCCTGGGTAGCGCGGCCAATCTTGGACACACCAGCTAGTGGTACTCGTATTATTTGGCCACCATTTGAGATAACCATCAGGTCGTCCTCAGTAGAAGTAATTACGCGGACATCTACACAGTTTCCAGTCTTAGTAGTTACAACCCCACCCTTGATACCTACTCCGCCACGATGATGAGGTGTAAATTGCTCAAGTGCAGTACGTTTACCATAACCATTTTCCATAACGACCATCAGTTCGCCCTTTTCGGCCACTATGTCCATACCGACAACAGCATCACCTTTCTTGAGGCGGATACCGCGAACGCCACGAGCAGATCTACCCATCGGTCGGACGTCTTTCTCATTGAAACGCATAACCATGGATTGCTTCGTCGACATAATGATATCGTCTTTACCACTAGTCTCCTTGACCCAACCCAGCTCGTCGCCCTTGTCTAGGCTGATGGCGATGATGCCAGTCTTACGAATGTTAGCAAAGTTGGCTAGAGGGGTTTTCTTCACGGTACCTAGCTTGGTTGCCATAAACAGGTTGCCTTCACCCTCAAATTTATCCAGTTTCAAGATAGCTGTGACACATTCTTCTGGGGCAAGTTGAACAACATTCACGATTGGAGAGCCCTTGGCAATACGTGAGGCCATCGGAAGGTCATAAACTCGGTTACAGAATACTCGACCCTGATTGGTAAAGAATAAGATATTGTCATGATTACTAGCATGGAGAAGATGAGAGACAACGTCTTCTTCCTTTAGACTTGTACCAGTAACGCCCTTGCCACCGCGGCCTTGTGCGCGATAGGTAGAGCTAAGGATACGCTTGATATAGCCACCCTCAGTCATCGTCACTATCACGTCTTCGTTTGGAATTAGATCTTCCTCGTTAAACTTGGTGAGACTATGTCCAACCAGTTTAGTACGTCTGGCATCGGCATATTTTTCCTTAATTTCGAGTAGCTCTGCCTTGATGACGGCCAAAATCTTCTCTTTATGAGCCAGCAAGTCCTCAAGGTGTGCAATCAGCTTCATCAGCTCAGCATATTCATCCTCAATCTTCTTGCGCTCCAAGCCAGCCAAAGTACGAAGCTGCATCGCTAGGATAGCATTGGCTTGTATCTCGGTAAGCCCAAATTTCTTGATCAGATTGGTTCTGGCCTCTTCCTGGGTGGCTGATTTCTTGATAGTAGCGATCACTTCGTCGATGTTATCTAGGGCCTTTATAAGTCCCTCAAGGATGTGCGCCCTATCCTTTGCCTTTCGCAGATCATACTCGGTACGACGTGTAACTACGACGAGTCTGTGTTTGATAAACTCCTCTAGGATACCTTTCAGAGTCATGATGCGTGGTTGTATACCATCTACGAGGGCTATCATATTGACGCCAAATGAGCTCTGCATTGGAGTTAGTTTGTAAAGTTGGTTTAGAATCTTGCTCGCAAAAGCATCTTTCTTTAGCTCTACCACGATACGAACTGAGCTCTTGCGGTCTGACTCGTCACGGATATCAGAAATACCCACGATTTTCTTTTCTTTGACTAGTTCGGCAATCCTCGTAATTAGATTCGCCTTGTTTACCTGATATGGAATTTCAGAAATGATAATGCGTTGTCCGCCTGTCTTGGTTTCCCCTATTTCAGCTACGGCACGCATAATAATGGAACCACGCCCAGTAGCATAGGCTTGTTTTATCACTTCAGGATCATAAATCTGTCCACCAGTTGGAAAGTCAGGACCCTTGATATGTACCATGAGGTCGTCTACTGTCGACTCTGGCTTATCAATCAAAGTCACGAGACCATCCACCAGCTCGCCTAGATTATGCGGTGGGATATTAGTTGCCATACCAACGGCAATACCCTGCTGACCATTTAGCAGCAGTGCTGGTAATTTGGCTGGCAGAACCATTGGCTCCTTTTGTGAACCATCATAGTTTGGTATAAAGTCGACTGTGTCTTTGTCGATATCACAGAGCATCTCATCGGCAGCCTTCGCCATACGTGCTTCTGTATAACGCATCGCTGCGGCACCGTCTCCGTCCATGGAGCCGAAGTTACCTTGTCCATCAATCATTGGGTAGCGCATAGACCAGTGTTGTGCCATACGAACCATAGAATCATACACAGCGGTGTCGCCATGTGGATGATATTTACCAAGCACTTCACCGACGACCATAGCTGATTTGCGGTACTTCGTATTGGATCTGATGCCCAGGTTATTCATAGCGTACAAGATACGTCTATGAACCGGTTTCAAGCCGTCACGAACGTCGGGTAGGGCACGAGCCACAATCACGGACATAGCATAATCTAGGAAACTTTCGCGCATTTCCGTATTTAGGTCACGGTCGCGGACATATCCGATATCTTCACCAAATAATTTTTCGTCTATTTGTTTTGTCTTTGCTTTTGCCATCATATACTCCTAGATATCCAGATTCTTAACATTTGCGGCATGAGTTTGGATAAATCTCTTGCGTGGCTCGACCTCGTCACCCATAAGGACACTGATGGCCTCGTCGGCTTTTTCAGCATCATCAGCCGTTACTTTGAGTAAAATACGATTTTCTGGATCCATGGTCGTCTCCCAGAGCTGCTCTGGGTTCATTTCACCAAGACCCTTGTAGCGCTGAATGCTGACACCAGGTATTTTGACTTCACCCGGGATGTCCAAAGCTTCACCGGCCTCTTCCATCTCTTCGACTTCTTCTGGATTTTCAGAATCTTCAGATACCACTTCTTTGACCTCAAAGAGTTCGTCACCCTTGCCAGCTTTCTTTGCATTCATCTTTGCTTCAAATTCCGCCAAGATTTCAGCTTTTTCAGCGTCATCATGAGCGTAATATTTCTCTTTACCCTTCTGAATCTTGTATAGAGGTGGCTGAGCTATGTAAATATTGCCATTCATCACCAGCTCGGGGAAATGTCTATAGAAAAGAGTTAAGAGTAGGGTGCGGATATGAGCACCATCTACGTCAGCGTCAGTCATGATGATAATGCGATGATATCGTAGTTTGTCTACATTATATTGTTCACCAATACCGGTACCCAGAGCGACGATAAGATTTTTTATTTCGTCTGTCGCTAGGATTCGATCCATACGAGCGCGTTCAACATTGAGAATCTTACCACGAAGCGGCAAGATGGCTTGGAAACGACGATCACGGCCCTGCTTAGCTGAGCCACCAGCTGAGTCACCCTCTACCAGGTAAAGCTCAGAAACTTCCGCATTTTTACTAGAACAGTCTGCTAGTTTACCAGGTAAAGTCATCCCCTCGAGAACACCCTTACGAATAACAGTGTCACGAGCAGCACGAGCCGCCATACGAGCTCTAGCCGAAAGAGAACACTTGTTGATAATTTTCTTGGCTTCGTTTGGATTCTCTTCTAGATAATATGAGAAGTACTCGGTAAATACTGATTGAACTATGTTTGCAATCTCTGGGTTACCCAGCTTTGCCTTTGTCTGACCTTCAAATTGTGGATTTGGGAGCTTAACCGAGATAACTGCCGTGAGGCCTTCACGAACATCATCACCAGTTAGATTGCCCTCATTATCCTTGAGCAGGCTATGACTGCGGGCATAATCGTTTAAAGTACGAGTAAGCGAAGTACGAAAACCAGTAAGGTGGGTACCGCCCTCTGGAGTATGTATATTGTTGGCAAAGGTTTGCACATTGTCGTTAAACCCATCCATGTACTGAACCGCTATCTCTACGTTCACATTTTCTGTCGGTTTCTCGACGTAAAAAATAGGTTCGTTGATTACTTGTTTACTGCGATTTAGGTGGTCAACATAAGACTTGATACCACCCTCAAAATAAAAGCCATATGAGCTACCAATACGTTCATCGGTGAGTGTGATTTTCACACCTTTAGTCAGGTATGCTTGCTGACGGATACGGTCAAGGACAGTATTGTAGTTGAAATCTATAACCTCAAAAATCTCTGGATCAGGCACAAAAGTAATGGTCGTACCGGTCCCAACTGAGGTACCGACTACTTTCAAACCACCGACCGGGTGGCCGCCGTCTTTGAATTCTTGCACGTATACTTTGCCGTTCAGTCGAACTTCGGCTTTTACATATGACGAAAGAGCGTTGACGACGGAAACACCCACACCGTGCAATCCACCAGAGACTTTGTAGCCGTCGCCACCAAATTTGCCTCCGGCGTGAAGTACGGTCATAACTGTTTCTAGAGCACTTTTACCAGTCTGCTTTTGTTTATCTACTGGTATACCGCGGCCATCGTCCTCTACGGAGACAGAGCCATCTGCGCGTATAATAACATTTATATTTTTGCAATAGCCCGCCATTGCTTCGTCGATTGAGTTGTCTACAACCTCCCAAATAAGGTGGTGAAGTCCAGCGATGCCGGTACCGCCGATGTACATACCGGGTCTCTTACGTACCGCCTGCAAACCCTCCAAAACCTGAATCGAGGACGCGTCGTAAGCCTTTTTGTTTTCAGCCATTTTCTGCCCTTTTCTAGTTAAACAACCATATCAAATTACTATCATAATTGTACGCTTATTTTGAGCACAAAGCAAGTCAAATTGAGCACAATATCGTCTTTTTCATAAGACGTAATTTCGAGGTCATAGTTTCGAATTTCGAGTCAATTTCTAGTGGCGAAAATATCTTTTACGCGACTTGCAAAATACAGCGAGCGACGACCCGAACGACTATCACAAAAACAGCTGTTTGAACGTAGTGAGTTCTGCTTTTTATGAAAGAGTGAGGTAGGAGTGACACTGGCGATTTTGTACGGAGCGGCAGTTTTGCGCCACTTTTGCTGCCAAAAGTGGTAAAAACGTAAAAATAGTTCTCCCTCCAAAGGCGGGCAGGCGAATAACTCGAACAATAACGGGGTCTGGATTCCAGCCTACGCTGGAATGACGGTAGAAAACCTAAAGGCTACTTCGTATATCCGACATTATCATTTTTTCGAGTTCTTTGGGGGTAGTTTCTTCGAACGTATTTAGACGTTTTTCGAGAGCTAAAATATCTTTTTCCATATCATTAAGAAGTGATTCATGGCTATGAGTCAGCTGTCCATATTTTGCTTTAAGTTCTTTGGATATTTTTACCACATCTCCGCCTTTTGATATCTGCTGAAGCGCAGACTTGAGTGCTTTTGCGAATTCTTCACTGTGCTTGCTGTGCTGTGCTCTGTATTTTGCCAGAGTTTTTCTGATTTCAGCTCGGGCACTATCAACAGAGGTTCTGTTTGACTGTTTAGCACGAGTTTTTACAACCTCTGGTAAATCCGCAAAGTTTGTATCTATATAGCGACCGTTATTATTTGTAATACTTGCAAGCCACAATTCTTTGTGAGAGAGCTCTATCTCGTGTATCAGATCAGCTATTTTCTCTTTTTTCTCAAGCTCTAGCTCGGTAATCTCGGCCAGTATTTCCGATATATTACCAATGCCTTTATACAAACTATCATTGTTATGGATGGTATCAACCACGTGTTTACGTGCTGCCTGTTGCGTCGTAATGATACGTTTCAACTCTCTTGTCTGAGGAGAATCTAAAACAAACCTTACGAGAACCTCATTCGTCTTATCTCCCAAGCCTTTCCTACCAGCAAGCCTGCTGGTAACTATCTCTCGAACCAGTCTGTCGGTATCGTCCTGCCAAGCATCTTTATCTCGGCTATATAGCTCCGTGATTTGGGTTAGAGTCAGGGGTCCGGTAGCCATAGCATGGTCACCATTCACTAATCCTAGCAGTGCCTCTACTTCCCCCAGTTTCTTTTTGTAACGATTCTCATAAATCGATAGGTATCTAACTGCCAACATTAGCGCAATAATCTTGTCTATTTCCACTTTATCTTTACTCACTACTAGCGCCAGTTGCTTTTTAATATCAACAAATGAAGTAGCTATAGTTTCTTGAAGTGTTAAAAGTTCAGCCACTTTCTCGCCAACTTGTTTTCTGTTACCCTTTGCTGCTCCTACCAAGTTATGTATAGAGCTAGAATCTGGGGCCAAATCTGCGATTCTGGAGTGCTTCGAGAGCGAAATATCCATATCAGCCAAACTGCTCGATATCCGGTTTAATCTAGGGTCACTCTCTGCATATTTCCTGTTCTGGCCCAAAAGAGTTGAGGCTGTTTCTCTCTCAAGCTTGGCAGATAGTTCCTCTAGAAGTAATGCGAGATATTTTTTCCCTTTAGCTGTAGTAGCAATCAGTCCTTTGCCCGTAATAGCGATATCTTTTGATTCCAATCTTCGTTCTATCTCACGGATATGATCTTTATCTGCTGTCGCCCTGACTAAATCCAGAATATTCCCGAGGTCTAGCCGACTATAGGTTCTAAGATCAAGGTGTTTATTCTCTTTGAAATAGTCATCATTCACCCGCTCTTTGATATTTCTTTCTAAGGTTTTCAGGAAAACTCTAGCAGCCCTGGTACGAGGAGTTAGCACCCCAGATTTACATTCTATTTCTTCATTTGCAATCAGCTGTTCCAGGCTCTCAGATGATTCTATATCCAAAACATCCGGAAGAGATATCTTTTCCAAAAGCCCCATTTCTGGGTTATTCACATTGGCCACGATTATGTCTTTTGCTTGGTTGGTGCGTTTAGGAGGAATACCAGAATTACGCAGCAAATGGTTTAGCCTTTTTGTCGACAGCTGGTGAGTAGCGTGATCTAACTCATTTTTTGTTTTCTTAAGCTCAAGCAATAAATCATAGTAATGTTTATCAATTTTTGACTTCTTTTTTAGCTCATTATAAAAAGAAATTATAAATTTATTGTCATGAGCCGAGAGTCCGTCACCCGTGATCATAATATCTTCAGCTATTTTTAGTACATTAGGATCGAGTTTCATCACTTGGGACAGCAAAGAGGAATAACGCTTGCCTATAGCAAGATAATTCTTTTTTGCCTCTATATAGGCAATTTGTTCTTTGTTACCCTCCGTCTTCATCAAAGTTTTATACTCATCCTTTCTTCAATCTCAGCATCTACTATATCACGGGCTCGGCCGTGCTTCAAACGAGATAGTTGTTTTATCGCCTCACCTATTTCTTTACTAAAACCAGGCGGATAATTGTACCCCTGCAGGCTAAATGGTCTAGTCGGTTTACTGTCTATCAGTATTTTGGCAATGCTGTTGTAATTTTCGATATTTATCAGGTCTTGCTGGTTGAAAAGCGGCAAAAATTGTTTGGCCATATATTCGGCGTCATCATTGCCGACACGAAAGCACATTAGGCTACCCACGTTACCAAAGACTGCATCCCGTATCTCGTCTTTGAGTTGACCGATAAACTGATTGGCTACTATCAAGTTGAGACGGAATTTACGAGCCTCAGAGAGAATGGCTGCAAATGAGTCAGTCGCAAAGTTTTGAAATTCATCAACATATAGGTAAAAATCTCTTCGCTCTTCCTCTGGCATATCCGCCCTGGCCATAGCTGCCATCTGAATCTGCGCTACTATAATCATACCGAGAAGCTGCATATTGATCTCGCCTATTTGTCCCTTGGCAAGCTTCACTAGGATTATCTTGCCCTCGTCCATGGCTTTGCGAAAATCTATAGAAGACTCGGTTTGTCCCAGGATATTTCTCATCGTCATATTGGTCATAAAGGCGCCGAACTTACCAACGAACCAACCCAGCATCTCTGACTTATGATAATCACTGGTCTGACCCATTTCATTGATCCAAAAATTACGAACCACGGGGTCGGTAACATACTGCAGTTTTTCCGCTAAAAACTTGTCATCCGTAAATATCCTCGGAACGTCGATAAATGTGCCTGGATTTGGCCCCGCCATCAGTGCTAGAGCAGCATTTCTAAACCAATGCTCAAATCTAGGACCCATAATGCCAGTGTGTCCTGGGTCATAAAGTCTGTAAAGCATCGAGATAGCTTCGTTGATTACGAAGTCTTTTTGCTCGGGAGTTTTGGCGGTAAATAGATTTAGTCCCATCGGTCGCTGTGTATCAGAAGCGTCAAACACTATGACATCTTCAGCACGTTCTTTCGGAATATATGGCAGTACATGTTCTTCTAGGTCTTGGCCATGAGGATCGATATAGCAAATCCCCTTACCAGCGCGAATGTCAGAAATAATCATATTTATCATACTGGTGGATTTACCAGTACCGGTCTGCCCCAGGATATACAAGTGTCTTCTGCGATCGTTTTCGGAAATACGGATTACTTTGTCTTCACCTCGATAAACACTATGCCCAATTACTGCCCCTTCTGGTGAGATAAAAGTAGGTGGGGCCGCTTTTTTGGATGGCAACCAACGAATCCCCGGCGTAGTAACTAGGAAATTTGGAAGGTGAAAAATAGTCGAAAGCTCTTCGGTATTTAGAAATAAGTTGTAGCCGCGAAAAAATCTAAACCTGGTATTGGAGCTTATGATTCGATGAACAAAGAATCTAAATACGTAATCTGTCACGAATTCTTCCATATCTCTGGCGGGTCTATAGGTAAAACTATTTAGATTTTGATTGCCAAATTCATTAAAAGTTCCAGCAATTTGTTTGGCCATGGCTTTTGCTCTATCAGGATTGCTACCAGAGGTCACGACCCGAATCATAGTCTCAAAGATTTTTTTACCAGACTTACGCTCAATAGCTTTAACCGCTTCTTCCTCCATCGGTGTCATATTTTGACGAGTTTGCTGTGATTTTTGAGACTGTTCATTTACAAGGGCAGCATCAACTACAGTCGTTAGAACATCTGACTTTTTGCCATGTTGCATCTCCCTGGCTCGCTTGTTTACCTTACTCGCTATCTTACTACTGACCGGTCGGAAAAGTATTTGGAGCGCAGCTCCCTCACCTGGCTCGAGCTTGGCGAAAGCATTGGTAATGCTTTCAAGAGGTTCAGAATCAAGTTCTTGGTAGGTACGGAATGGAAAATAATATGAATTATTGGCCCTTATCTCACCGCCGGCTACATTCTCTATACCCCAGTCTGCATTAAAAATATTGTGTTCCTCGGCCCTTTCGATATTACATTCGGGATATTGTGAGCTTAGACTCTGCTCCACTGTATTTATAAACGCAAAAGGGGCGACAATATAAAAGAATATCTCGTTATCTTTGGCAACTATCTCCGCCACTACGTGTGGTGGTCCAACAAAAAAATTCTTAATGATTTTATACTTGCTATACAAACCGGCAAGGTTGGAGTAAAACGCCTCTGCTACCGCGACAGTTTCGCGCATCAGATCTCTATTATCTCGATTTGCGGCCTGGAAATCCTTGGAACCTGCGTCTCTAGGAATAGTAACTAACAGTGGTACCATCTTTAGAGAACGCTCCATTTGTTTTTTCCAATATTTTGTACGTCTAAAAACCATAAATGCAATTATGGGTATACTTACCACTATTACGAAAAGTAGAAGATAACCCCAAATCATAGAGATTATTTTTCCTCCACTGGTGCGTCAATATCCACATTAAATCTGCTTTTCATGTATTCTTCATTTAGTTTACTCGCATCCAGATCTTCTTTATATGGTTTGCCAGCGTCTTCCGTCATTACATCTTTCACACGCTCGGTCCAGTCTACGTCTACTTCTTTGATTTCGGGACTAACCATGTCCGCGACTTCCTCGTCTGGCAACTCATCTGGGTCCTTAGGCGCAATGATAGCTGGCCCAGAACTGTCTTCATCATTAGACATTGTCTGCGTTACTTGCACAGGGGTAGTGTGTAATAGCTCTGAGTCTGGTCGTGTTTCTGCTCCAATTTTTACTGTAACCTCGGGTTGATGCGTCGTAATAATTTCTGGCATATCAGAATTCATATCCATGTGGCCTCCTTATATTAGCTTTATTTTCCAGTCAACCTCTTCCCTATATTCCCAAAGAACTGGTTTAGGTTACGAGTCCAGGCAAAGGTTTCTTCTAGGGATTTGAGGATGAGTTGGAGAATAGACTTCTCTTTGGATGGAGTGACAAAGGTATAGTCTTGGGAGACAGTACGGTTGTTACGTTTGTCAGCAGAGACGAGACGGTAGTGGTAGGAGGAGGCGGGGGTAAGACCTTTAATGATA
>Ga0079306_1000854_pt1 | contig 23909 bp, 21 predicted proteins | sample Methanotroph_Enr_FD_79181 | JGI IMG/M metagenome (GOLD analysis project Ga0079306, IMG submission 79181) | Enriched soil microbial communities from Old Woman Creek wetland in Ohio, USA - Methanotroph_Enrichment_5 | ecosystem: Environmental > Terrestrial > Soil > Wetlands | place: USA: Ohio...
CACATGCACTGGAACGCCAACCAGGTGCGCACCGCTCTCAACGCCTCCGAGATCGTCACCGGGCTGTCCTCCATGGAGACCCCGCTTTCGAGCAGCGACGGCATGGACGACACCGTGGGCGACACCCTGAAGGACACGGAGTCCGCCTCGCCCGACAACCTCATCTCCATCCTGCGCCTGCACGACGACCTCAAGGACGCGCTGGTGGAGATCGGCGAGCGCGAGCGGATGATAGTGGAATTCCGCTACGGCCTCACCGGGCAGACCCCGATGACGCTGAACGATATCGGCAAGAAGCTCAGCCTGTCGCGCGAGCGCGTGCGCCAGATAGAGGAGCGCGCCCTGCTGCGCCTGCGCCGCGTGGCCGCCAAGATGGGCCTGATAGAACTGGGCCGCAGGCCGGACCATACCAACCTGCAGCCGGGCTGGCAGCAGCCCAAGACCAAGACGGACATCCTGGGCGACGCCATTCCCACGAAGCCTTACACGCCGCGAGTGCAGGGCAAGAGCAAAAAGAAATAGGGGCATTATGAACCAAGCTATAACCGACGGGGACTTAGCCGCGAAGATAAAGACCATCATCCGGGACGTGCCCGATTTTCCCAAGAAGGGAATAATCTTCAAGGATATCACGCCGCTCCTGGCCGACCACGCCGCCTTCGGCGAACTGATAAAGAACGTCGCCGGGCAGTTCAGGAACGCCGGGATCACCAAGGTGCTGGGCATAGAGGCGCGCGGCTTCCTGCTCGCCGCCCCCATCGCCCTCGAGCTCGGCGCCGGCCTGATCCCGGTGCGCAAGAAAGGCAAGCTTCCTTATAAAACGGTGGCGGCCTCCTACGCGCTGGAATACGGCGTCGATACCCTCGAGATCCACGAAGACGCGATCAAGGCGGGGGAGAAGGTGCTTATCGTCGACGACGTGCTGGCCACCGGCGGCACGGCCGCCGCGGTCTGCGCCCTGGTGGAAAAGCTCGGCGGCAAAGTGGCCGGGATCTCCATGCTGATAGAGCTGGAATTCCTCAACGGCCGCGCCAAGCTCGCTGGCTACCCCATTCATTCTTTGATAAAATACTAGTGCAGCAAAGGCCCCCGTCGTTCAACGGATAGGACGAGAGTTTCCTAAACTCCAAATAGAGGTTCGATTCCTCTCGGGGGCACCAGTTTTCGGACAGGCGCAGCAGCAGCTGACCGGCGGCCGGGCCGCCAAGCAGCCCAGTACAACGGAGAAAAGAACTATGCCTTCAGATACATGGATAGCCAGCGGGACCCCCGACTCGGCCCCCGCAAAAGTGGACTCGGCCCTTACCTGGATAAAAAAGAACCGCGAGACCTTCATCGGCTCGGTGGTCATCCTGCTGGCCGTCATCATCTTCTCCGGCTACTTCATGCTTCACTACCGCAGCCTGCGCGACGCCGCGTGGAAAAGCCTTTTCATGGCCCAGCAGGCGGGCTACGGCGGCAACGCTGACCAGGCCCAGCAGCAGCTGGCGGCGATAGAAGCCTCTTTCGGCAGCACCAGCGCGGCCCCCTACGCCACCCTTACCAGGGGGGACCTGTACTTCGGGCAGAATAAGTTCAAAGAAGCAGCGGCGGAATACTCCAAGCTGCTCAATTCCAAGGAGCTCTCGCCCTTCGCCCTCTACAGCCTCGGCAAATGCAAAGAGGCGGAAGGGGACCTGGCCGGAGCCCAGGTGCAGTATTCGGATTTCCTCCTGAAGAACCCGGAGCACTTCATGGCCCCCGAGGTCCATTCCTCGCTGGCCCGCGTCCAGGAGCTTTCCGGCGCCAAAGACCTGGCCAAGACCACTTATGAGAAGATCGTCCTGCTCTACCCGGACACTTCCTGGGCTATGCAGGCAAAGGCGAAGCTGACCCCGGCTGCCGCGCCCGCCCCAAAAAAATAGAACTTCAAGCCAAACGCTTCAAGAACCCGGCCATAATGTATATGGCCGGGTTTTTGACATATAAGCCATATAATATAGATATGCTGTTGACACCTTGAAAACCTTTTGCGATAATTACCTTGCTCTGTAAGGAGGCATCCCAAGCAACGGGATGTCGTCAACCCCGGGGAGAATAAGGGGGGCAGCGGAGCGCCAATTTAAGGCGCTTCTCCCAAGGGAATCCGCAAGGGTTCCAGCAAGGCCGTAGGCCCAGATGGGCAGGCCCTAACCGCAAGGCCTAAAGCTTCAGCGGTAAGAGCGTAGTAACGCGGCAGCTGCCGCGGAACTAAGCCCCGGAAACGGGCTTACGACAATAAAAGGAGAACTGTAATATAATGAAAAAAGTAATAATAGCGCTTATGATGCTCAGCGTTTGCGGAACTTCCGTGTTCGCCGGCGAGTGGAAGAAAGAAGGCAGCGTCCTGCTCGGCATGGGAATACCCAGCGGCGACCTGGGCGATACTGTTGACAGCGGCGTAGCGTTCGGTCTTGACTACGACGGCTACAAAATAAACGACATGTGGTCGATCGCCGGAGCTTTTATGTACACCAGCTCCCCCAAGAAAACCACCCTTGGCGTTGATTACACCCTCTCCACCTGGGGCCTTACGCCTTATGCGAAGTACTCCCGGGAAGTGACCATGGGCAGCAAGAAGATCAATGTGTACGGCGCGGCCGGCCTTGGTTTCTACAGCGTAACCGCGAAAGCCGAAGTGGGCGCCCTGAGCGCGGAAGCGACCGACACCAAGCTCGGTTTCAACCTCGGCGCCGGCGCGATGTACCCGCTCAACGACAAGATGCAGCTCGGCCTGGACCTGCGCTACCACATGGTGGCCTCGGACCTGTCCTACTTCATCCCCGCGGCTAAGTTCACCTACAGCTTCTAACGGACGCTGACAGGAGAAACAAAGAGAACCCGTCCGCTGAAAAGCGGGCGGGTTTTTTTGGGCCCGGGTTTGACTGCGCCGGGAGCATTTGCTAAATTTTAAACAGGCCGGGGCAGGGGCGGACCGGCCCGGGGAGTCCTCGGGAACGCTTACAAGGTAAGATAAAGGGGTGCGGCATGCGGCAACAATTCACAAAACTCAGGGGAGTCCTGGCCGGGGCGGCGCTCGCCGCCGCTTTGCTGGGCCCCGCCTGCACGCCCGCGCGGGCCGCTGAGCCCGCCGCGTTCCGAACCATGCAGGTAAGCGTACGCCCGTCAGTACAGTCGGTCGGCTTCCGCCAGTTCTTCTCTCCCAACGCCCTGATAACCGGCGGCAGCTGCAGCGCCACCTGCTGCGGCGGGGGGGTGTGCGCCAGCGCCAGCGCCCAGATCCCCGGAGGGATCTTCTACCCGGGCCCCTGCTCGGACATCCAGGCCATCTGCACCGCTTACGCGAATATCCCGGCCATCTGCACCTGCGGCTGCACTATCTCCTGTTCGGCCACCGGCGGCCCGACGGGGAACCTGGCCGGCAACGGCATAACCACCGGGGCGGGCGGGCTGGCCAACGATTTCGGGACCACCCGGCTGGCCGGGCCCGACCTGGGCGAACCCGTTTTCACCTCGCACGCCACCACGGCCAACCAGCAGTGGATGTCCGAAGCGCTGCGGCGTTTCTCCTCGATAGAAGCCCTGAGGCCGGGCCCTGTCCCGCAAAGCACCGCCGATTACGAGGCGCGCTACCTGGCGCGCATGGAGCCCCCGCCGTACAAGCCCGAAAGGGCGGCGTGCCCAGACGACACTTCCGTGGTCTGCCTCGCGGACAGCACCCGCCGGGCGCCCGACATGGGCCGGGTCGACGAGAAGGAACTTGCGGGGCCCGGCTATCCGCGCCTGCCCCCGGCGCCGCAGGATATCGGCGGGGTTGAAGCCCCCGCCGTGCCGGAGGGCGGAGACAACAGGAACGAGCTGAACGACAAGGTGAAGGAGTTCTACGCCGACGAGGTGAAAGGGTCCCTTATCTCCGAGGTCAAGGACGCGATAAAGGAGCATATGCCCGGCGCTTCCGGGCTTGTGGACCGCGTGGAGTCGACGATCGAAGGCGCCAACATCTACAAGAGCTATGTGACCAAACTGCTGCCTACGGTTTTCGATTCTATCGACGCGTCGCTGCACGGGAACATGGAGCGCTATAAAGAGAACGAGGCGAAGCTGAACTCCGGCAGCGAGGAGCTGGACCGCGATTCCCGCGACTTCGCCCTTGCGCAAAGCGGCGTGTACGCCCCCGTCGACGAGGCCGGGGGGCAGGCCAAAGAAGCCGCGACGTCGGGCTTCTGGGGCCTCTTCGGCCATTAATATTTAAAGAGAAAAGGCTGCGCCCGGTTAAATACTATGAAAAGACTGCTTACCCTGTTTTGCGCGTTTAGCGTTCTGCCCGGCTGGTTGTGGGCGGGGACGCTGGTGGAACTCCCCAAGGGAGCTTCCCTGATCCTGCCGGAGGGCATCTCCGCGGACTGGGCCCTCCCTCCGTCGAAGGAAGCCCCGGATACGGAAGGGAAGAGCGTTTACTTCAACGTCAATCCCAAAGACGGACTGGTCTGGCTCGGCCTGGAGGGCAGCGCTATTTACGTGCCCGGCAAGAGCGTGCTGCTGCGGACAAAATATCCTTTCTCCCAGTTCGTCTGGCTCGGCAGCGGAGACCAGGTGGTCAGCGACGCTTCGTCGATAGGCCGCTTCGTCCAGCCGGGAGCCAAGGAGACCGGCCTGCCGGTGCTGGGGTACAAGCCCGTTTTCTCGTTCTCCGGCTACAGGAACTGGAGGATCTTTCCCGCCGGCGGAGACAACCTTTACGTCATAGGACAAAAAACCGCGACGAAGCGCTTCCAGGTGCTCCTTTTCGGGCCGGCCGCCGCTGACGGCAAGCAGCCGTTCAAAGTGCTGTACGACACCGACGCGGCCATCCTGGCCGCGGCCGGCGACGGGAAAGACACCTACATGTCCATGGGCAAAGAGATCTTCAAATACAACCGCGCCGACGGCGGGACGCAGGCCGTCTTCGTCCATCCCGCCGGAAAGGTGGACCAGCTGGAGTACGCGCCCGGGGCCGGGATTTTCTACGCGACCGCCGAAGGAGTGGGATTCGTGGGCGGGAAAACCGCTTTCGAATTCCTGCGCTACCCGCGCTGCCAGGTGCGCCTGGCCGGCGATTCACTCTACATCCTGCTGGGCAAGCTTTCCAACGGCGTGCTCCGCATCAAAGGGGCCGGCCGGTTCGCCGGCGCGAAATTCCCCGCCGGCGGAAAAAATAAATGACAAGGAAAATAATTATTCTTGCGCTGCTGGCGGCTCTTCCCGGGCCGCTGTTCGCCGACACCCTTTACCTTATTAACGGCGAAACCCTCAAGGGCCGGATCACCTCGGAGACGGAAGCCTCCGTCGCCATAGAGCTGAAAAGCGGGCCCAGGGAGATCCCTAGGGACGAGATCAGGCGGGTGGTGAAAGACAAACCGGCCGCTTCAGGAAAATCTTCCTCTCCGACGACAGCGGCCCGGCCCGCGCCCGCCGCCCCGCGCGCCGCTTCGCCTCGGGACAAGGCGCGCGCCCTCGTGCTTTCGGGGCTTTACCCCGACGCCGTGGCCGCCTACAACCCGCTGGCCCGCGGCTCGAAGGACGGCGGCCTGGCCGCCGAATACGCTTTCGCGCTCGCGCTGGCCGGGCACCGGGACCTCGCGCTGTCGCACCTCGACCGGGCTTTTCTCGCGGACGCGTCCAACCCGGAAGTCATGTTCTTCGGCTCCGCCGTGTTCGAAGCCCTGGGCATGAACGCGATGGCCGGGGAACTCCGCCGCCCGCCGCCGGGCTGGCTCTCGGCCGGCGTCCCGAAGATCCAGGCCCTGGAAAGGCCGCGCGGGGAGTACAAGGAACTGCTCGCCACCGCGAACCTGTTCATCGCCCAGCGCAGGTTCGCCTCGGCCGCCGCGCAGTTCGACGCCCTCGTCAGGGCTTACCCCGACGCGCAGCTGCCCTGGGCCGGCTACGCGATCGCGCTTGAAAAACTGGGCGCGTTCAAAGCCGCGGCCGCGGCCGTGGACAAAGACCTTAAGCTGGGCAAACAGGACAGCCCGGAGACCGTGAACCTGCTTAACAGGCACAAAGCGGAACTGGAGGCGCGCCCGCCGGTGACGTACGCCCCCGCCCCCAAGCTCAACGAAATGCTTAAAGGGCGCTATCTCGCTTTCCTGGGGCTCAGCTACAGCCACACGGAAACGGACGGCATCCTGATGCTGCAGTCGAGGGTGGGAAAATTCCTGACCAACCGCTTCGACGCGGGCGCCTCCCTGGGCCTGACGACGGGGTACGACAACAGCGACTTCAACGGTTTGAGCTTCGGCGTCTCGGGCCGGTACAACAAGCCCCTGCCCGTAAGCATGCCGCTTAACCTGACGGCCGGCGCCAGGTTCGAATACCAGCCCGGCCCGGAAGATAATTTCGCCATGCTGCTTTCGCCCGGCCTCAGCTATGTGCTGGACAACGGGGCGCTGGACCTTTACCTGGACTTCGCCCTGACAGGTCCGCTCAAAGGCACCCAGACCCTTTCCCTGGGTTACACCGTCTACTTCGGAGGCGCCCGAAAATGAAAAGATATCTCCTCGCCGCTTTAACGCTGGTCCTTCTCTCGCTGCCGGCCGCGGCCGCGGATTACCAGAAGGCGTTTAAAACCTTCAGGAACCGCCTGGACTCCTCGGTCTTCAGCGGCGCCGACCTGTCCGCGCAGAACCAGCTCATACTTCAGGCCTCCGACAAATACGTGGCTCTGCCCGCCTCCGGGCGTTTTGAGCGGGCCTCCGTCGCGCTGACGGGCTGGCACATGGTCCTGGCCCCGGACGCGCCCGCGAACCTGATGCTTTCCATAAGGTGGAAGACCGGGGGGGAACTCTGGCTGATGAAAGACAGCGGGTACGCCAAGATAGACGAGTGGGCCGACGCCCGCCTCCCCTTCACCCCCGACCCGCCGAACACCGACCGTTTTTTCGGCTACGTAGGCGGCCAGTTGATGCGGGGCGGGTCCGCGACCGGCAATATGACCGCGTTCAACGGCCGCCTGGGAAAAACTTTCCTGCGCGGGCGCTGCGACGCCGCCGCTCTTTACGGCTACTCTAAACTGGGGGATTCCGGCCTGTCCGCCTACGGCCTCACCGGCCGCGTGCTCTTCCCGCTGACCGACAAGCTGGGCTGGAACCTGGGCGGAAGTTTCACCCGCAGCGCCCCTTCCGTGGGCGAGGCGGTGAACAGCGTTGCCGCGCTGGGGGGCGTCAACTTCTACCTGCCGGGGGGCAGTTTCGACGTAACGGCCTCGGTCGGGAATAAAAGAATGTATTCCCTTCTCCTGGGCTACACCCTTTACCTTACGCGTAAATAGGCGCGGCGGACGTCAATCCGGCGGTTATTTTTTTATATAATTAACAGGTGATGTTCAAGCAGCTTAAACACTCCGCTCTGCCGGCCTCCCTCTTAACGGCGGCCGCGCTTCTCCCGTTTTTTAACGGCACCGCCCGCGCCACCAAGCTGGACCTTTCCTCCAACGTGGAGATCAGGGCGGCCAATTACCAGCACCTCATCTTCGGCGACGCCCGGAACTCGCAGCCCCTCCTTTCGGAGAACGCGACCCTCGGCTTCGTCATAAAAGGCATACAGCTGGAAAAGACCGAGAACTCCACCATGGACGTGGGCATCGTGCTGCAGAGCATCGGCCCGGGATCCTCCACCAACACCATCGTCTCCCCGCAGTTCAAAGAGGCCGCCGACCGGCTGCCCAACGCGAACGGCACGCCGTACGTGCGCTCCGCCTATGTCCGGATCTACAAGTTCATGCGGCCCAATATCACGGCCACCTTCGGCCGCCAGGATTTCCAGCTGGGCCAGGGGATAACGCTTTCAGGCAGCGACCTGGGCCTGCCCGGCGGCCGCCTGGAGGTCACCAATATCGTCGGGAGAACGAAGGCCGACTTCTTCGCGTTCAGGCCTTTCATGACGGACCGCTTCTTCAAGATCTACGGCGGAACCTTCTACTTCCCGTCGGCCGAAGGCCTGTGGCAGGTCTACCATTTCTGGGAGAAGGACGACGGCGCCGCCAGCGACATTTTCTTCGACACGCTGTCCAAGACGAAGAAGTTCACCGGCTTGCGCTATTTCCTCAGCCAGAAGCAGCTCACCTTCGACGGCGAGGCCGTGATCCAGCGCGGCACCGCGAAACTGGCGGGCGGCGGCACGGGCAAGTATGAAGCCCACGCCTTCATGCTCAAGGGCTCCTGGAGCCAGAACATCGCTTTCTTCGGCACGTCGAAAGCCAGGCTGGCCTACGGCAGGTCCAGCGGCAACCCCGGCTACGCGTCCTCCACCGACAAGGCTTTTTTCCCGACCTTCGGCGGCAAATACAGCGGCCTCGAGCGCAGCGGCTACGGCGCCATCGCGGGAGCTACCCTTTACGACATCATAAAGACCTCTGCCACGGCCAACGGCCTGCCCTTCGGGGTTTCCGGCCTGAATATCATAAACCTGGGCGTGGACTTGCCGTACAAAAAGCTGCTGCTCTCGGCCGATATTTATAAATTCCGGGCCTCGAAGAACGCCAACGAAGGCTCGCTCCAGATAGCCAGCGAATTCGACCTGAAAGCCGTTTACGCGATGGGGGAAAACCTGCAGCTAAGCGCCGTTTACGCCGCTTTTACCCCGTTGGGCCTGTTTCCCCAGAGCAAGCAGCCAAAGCTGATCTACGGGGCAGTTACAGCCAAATTCTGACAGGGACGGCCAGCCGGGGGGCCCCGGGAATAGCGGCAAAACGCGGGCGGGGGGGATAAAGTCAGAAAATTTACCGGCTCTGAGCCGGTTTTTTATTGCCCAGGCCGCCCCTTTCCCCCTCCACCCAAACCCAAAAAAAAGGCCTCAGAGCCCTGGAACCAGCCTTTAAAACAGGCTTCAGGGCCTGATATAGGCCTCGCGGCCTGCTCTCAAGACCAGGAAATCACCCTCTCGACCATAATGTTATCCACAAGGTTATCAACACCTGTTGACATATGACTGCCATATGTTAGCCATATGTTGACATATGAAAAGATATAGGCTAGAATAATGACATAAGCCAAACCTGCGGTACGATTTAAGACGCTGTTCACGGCGAAGACGCAGCCTTCGAAACCAAGGCCCAAAAAGACCACCAAAGAGGCAATAAACATGAATTTCAAGCTCAGGATCAAACATCCCTCCGGGGCGGAGTTCGAGGCCGAAGGGCCGGCAGAGTTCATTCTCAGCGAAAAAGAAGGCTTTTTAAACCGTCTGCCGCCTGCGGAGAGAGTCGCCGGCGCGCCAGGTTCGCAGCCGGAAACCCCGGCCGGACCAGCCTGGGACGCCCTGATAGACGACAAAAACGGGCTGACAATACTGAAGAATAAGCATCCCGGAGTAAAGGCGGAAGAGGCCGCCCTACTGCTGATAGCGGCCGAAAAGCAGCTAAAAGGCAGCCCCGAGATCAGCGCGATAACCCTGTCGAAAGCCGTAAAAGCCTCCGGCTATGCCCCGGAAAGGCTGGACCGGATCCTGGCAAAAGCGATCAAAGAAGGCCTGATAACCGCCTCGGGGACCAAAAGAAGCAGGACCTACCAGATAACGGACAAAGGCCTGGAAAGGGCCTGGCTGGAAGCCAGGAAACTGGGCATCCAGCCAACCTGAACAAGCCGGGGAGGCTGGCAACCAAGCAGCCCGGGCAGCCCAAAACCGACCCCCTAGGCGCCATCACAACCAGGGGGGTCCGAGAAGCCCCATTCCTTATATATAGAAGAAAACACCACAAGACCCGCCCCAACCAGATCCGAACCGCGCGCCAGCGCGCAGACGCAGCCAAAAAGCATAAGATCACGGCAAAACACCACAGAGCGAAGAACCGCCCCCGCCTGCAATACTAACTTACGATAAGATATATTATGTTAACTTATTAATCCCACACGTTTATCCGCCTTATGCGACAAACACAATCACAATTTCTTAGATTGTGCTTGTTTTATAAGCACTATTTACTTATACCTAACACCATTTATAGTATTTTATAGTTAGCAAAAGAAAACTCCCAAGTAAGAGCTCGAGCCGATTTTCCCCAAAATCTAAAATCCGGAATTTTGCCAGATTTTGAAGAATTGAAAGACCCTGAAAACCGGAATTCAGGCAAAAACGCAGCTTTGCGAAAATGCCATCTAGAGGCTCAAAAAGCCAGGATCAGGGAAGCGTAAAAGTTGGCAACTTTTACAAAACGCCGCCAGGGGGCAGGATCCAGGGCCGGCGAAGCAGCCTGGGAAGCCCCCCACACACCTGAAAACCGCCTCCCAGGCCTAAATACCAGCAATAATACCCCCGAAACACGCCAAAATCACCACAAAACAGCCAGAAATCAGCCAACTTTAAAGGAATTATAAATACCATGAAGGTATAATGGCCAAAACAGGCAGAAAAACAGCCTGATCCTGCGGCTCTCGGGGAATACCATGAAGGGCCGGAAGGCAAAGGAGCGCCAGGATCAGGCTGATTTCAGGAAAAATGAAAATACCATCAAGAGGCTAAAAAGCCAAAGCGGCCGGCCAGAAAGCCGGGGCGAACAGACAAAGAGGATTTACGAGGGGAAATTAAAATACCAGGAGAGCGTCGAAAACGGACGGACGCCGCCAGAGTTTCCTCCTGGTGGTGGGGAGAACGGATCAAAAGAGGTATGAATAGGGAAAAATGAGGCAAAAAGCGGAAATTAAAAGCGGAGGAAAGAACCGCGCGGACAAAAAGTACCTGGAAAGCGGCAAATATTCGATTTAAGGATTTAATGCCGGTATGTTCGGGCTATTGCCGGGATTATCAGGAGGTAACCGCATAAAAGGAGGGCAGGGGACAAGATAGCCCAGCCGTTTTGCCCGCCTGGATCCACCTTGTGCAGTAAAGCGTAGCCGGAAACTATCAAAACAGCCGCCGAAAGCCAGAGAAAGCGCCTTGTTGCCGCCTCCCCCCCCGTTTCAACTGCCGGCGGAACGGCTGCGGGGCTTTCCTGCCCCTGCTGCGGCTGCGCGCTGCGGTTTTTTCGGACCGATCTCTTTGACATTTGAATTGCGCCGGGAAGTTTTCCGGCAATGAAGATTGTTCAACGCCTTTAAAAGCCGGACGAAGGATTTCGCCCGGCTTAATACGGTTATTGCTTCTTCAGCCTGAGCATAAGGCGCTGGCGGGCGAGGTCAAGCATGCTTTTAGCGGAAGGATCCTGCTCCGCAGCGTACATTTCGTCCAGGAACTGAAGGCTGCGGGCGTCGCCCACCATGGAGATAACGCTCAGCGCCTGACTCTTAATGCTTAATTCGGGGGATCTTACGAAATCATAGGCCGTCTGGAGCCCGTCGCTCATTCCCATTTTCGCCAGCGCGTAAGCGGCCTCGACCCGCAGCTGCGGCGTCTGGCTCTTGTCCAGCAGCTTTACGAGGTCCCCGGAGTAAGCGGGGTCGCCTATGTTGCCCAGGGCCCTTATGGCCTCGAGCTGCACATACTGGTCGGGGTCTTTTATGGCCGCCGATATGGCTGCGGCCGCTTTTTTGGACTGCAGCTGGCCCAGCGCGGAGATCGCGCCGCGGCGCATATTGGCGTCTTCGGAAGCGAGCAGGTCCGTTATTTCTTTCTCCGCCGGTGAATATCTCATTACGGCCAGCGTATGCAGCGCGGCGTAGCGCACCGCCGGGGAGCTGTCCTTGAGCGCTTTCACGAGCGCGGGGGCCGAGGCGTTGTCCATAAGGTAAGAAAGCGTGATAGCCGCCTGCTGCCGCACTTCGGCGTCGGCGTCGTTCAGCAGCAGCCCGGAGATGCTGGGGGCGGCGTCGTGCCAGGTCAGCATTCCAAGCGCGTCCACGGCCGCCTGGCGCACGCGGGGCGACTCGTCGGAGAGCGCGGCCATCAGGGCCGGGGCGCCGTTCGCGTCGCGGTTCTGGCCGATAAGGTCCGCGGCCAGGCGGCGTTCGGCGGGATCCGCGGATTTGAATTTTTCGAGCGCCACGGCCAAAGGGCCGGGGACGGGCTTCACGGCGTCCGTCGGGCGGGACCTGGGCTGCTGGACGGGGGCCTGGGTGGAAACCGCGACGGCCGCGGGTTTAGCGGCGGGCTTGGCCGCCTTCTTCCTGGCCGCGGGCTTTTCCGCCTGCGGCGCCGCGGTCTGCGCGCGGAGCGGCAGCGCGGGCGCGAGGAATAAAGTCATTAATAAAGACATCATTTTTATGTTCTTCATAATCAGAATTCTAGCATAAAAGAACGGGCGCGGGGACGGCCTTAAAACAGCGGGCCAAGGTAGAAATAGAAGATCCTTCCGCCGTCGGAAGTGCGCACCGCGTAATCGAAGCTGAGCACCAGCTGGAACGTCTGCAGCACGAAGGTGTGCACGTTTACCCCGGCCCCCACCGCCGCCCTGACCTTCGAGACGCCGAAGTCCCGCAATCCCCCCCCTTCATCCCACCCGTAAGCCGAGTCCACGAAAAGCTTGCCGTAAATGCTCTTGAAATAGAAATCCGGGAACATGTACCACATATAATAGTTCATGTCCTTTACCAGCGGCACCCGCAGCTCCGAATTGTTCAGGAAAACGCCTGGTTTCTCGTTCATGGAGGAAGAGCCCGAAAAGCCGCGCACCCCGCCAAGGCCGCCGAAATCGAAAGCCCGCCTGTCGCGCCCGGTGCTGCGCCCCGCCACGAAGCGGTTGACGAAGGTCGAACGTTTGGAGAGCGGGAAATATTTGAGGTATTGCAGCGTATAGACGTCGTATTTAAGATTGCCGCCCGCTTCCTCGCCGGCCGCGAGCCAGGAAAGCTCGGTGCGGGAGCCGCGCACCGCGGTCAGGTAAAGGCCGTTCACGGTGTCCCGGACGTAGGAGGTCTGGACCGCCCTGGTGCGCAGCCTCTCGGTGAAATGGATGTCCTTGAACTTGTTGTACTCGTCCTTCGCCAGCACGAAGGCCTCAAGGCGGTTATAGCGGTCGAAAGGCCAGGCCGTGCCCGCGGCGCTGCGGGAGAAGCGCTTGTTATATTCCAGCCCGTCGGCGTTGACCAGGTTGTTGTAGGTAAGCACGCTGCTCTGGAGGAAGAGCGGCATGCGCCAGCGCACGTAGGAATAATTCGTCTGCAGGCTGAGGTAGTCGGCCCCGGAATTATAATTGAGATACAGGTTCAGGTTATGGCGGCCCAGCATGTCCGACGCCTGCCAGTAGTTCATCCAGAAAAGCCCGCCGGGCGAGGAGAAAAGGAAGGCCGGGAAGAACAGGTCCGTAGAGGCCTTGAAGCGGTAAGGCAGGAAGGCGCCGCTGGAAGGCTTCACCTCGAAGGCCTCCGGGGCAGGCCGCTCCTGAGGCGCCTGTTTTTCATACAGGAAGTTTTCGGGGGGAGCGGCGTAGACGTCCATGCCCCCGCGCCGGAAGGCCGAGAAATAGACCTTATCCCCGGAGACCGCCGGGGTAAAGGTCCCCCCCAGGCTGCGCGTAAGGCGCGACACCGCCCCTGAGGCCCGTTCGCGGCGGTAAAGCTCGAAATCGTAGTCCTTGTCGGCTATGAAATAGATGCCGGCGCCGTCGGCGGAATAAACGGGATCGTAAACGCTGCCCCCGTCCAGGGGCAGGACCGCCGGCGCGCTCTCGCCCGGCCGCAGCTCGCACAGCGCCCTCGCCGGGCCGCTGGAGGTCTCTATCTCGCAGGAATAAGCCAGGCTTTTCCCGTCGGGAGAGTAGACCGGGGAAGCTTCGTCCTGGGCGCTGTCCGTAAGCCGGGTGACGGCGGAAAGCGGGATCTCCCCGCCGGCGGCCAGGAGGTCCGCGGGCGCCTCGAAAAGGTCGTTAAAGCCGCCCCTCATTCCTACGAAAACCAGTTTTTTCCCGTCGGGGGAAAAGGCCGGCTGCCGCAGCTCGTCAAGCCCTCCCACCGAAGCTCGCGCGACTTTCCCGGACGCCGGCTCGTAGAGGAAAAGATATTCGCGGTGGTTCTTCTGCCCTGAGAAGGCCAGGCGCCCGCCGTCGGGTGACCAGGCGAGGCTCCTGAAAGGCTTGGTGAAGCGGCCATAGGGGATGTTCTCGGCGCCGGCGGAGAGGGCCGTAAGCTTTTTCTCCTTCCCGGTCTCCAGGTCCTTTATCCGCACTTCCGGGGGGAAGCCGTCGCGGGTGGACAGGTAAGCCATGCTTTTGCCGTCGGGCGAGGGGGCGGGGCTTACGTTGAACTCGGGGATATTTTCCGAGCCCCGCGTCAGCCGCTCGCCGTAAAGTTCCGGCTCCCGCAGCCGATCCTGCTTCGCTTCGGCCAGGTATTTAAACTCCAGGTACTCCGCGAATTTACCCTCGAAAGTGCGCAGGTCCGAACCGATCAGAGGCAGCAGCACGGAGTCCGCCTCGTACCGGGTGGTGAAAAGCTCGAGCATTTTCCGGGGCTTGTCCGAGCCGTACTGGTCGGCGAGGAACCGGATGGCCTGGGCGCCGGTCTTGTAGGCCAGCGTGACCTGGTGCGGCTTCAGGTGGCCGAACTGGTTAAGGCGGTCCAGCGGGATAAGCCCGCCGGAAAGCACGGCGTCGCGCACGTAAAGTTTCTCCACCGCGTAATCGCTCAGGCCCGTCTCGTATTCGGCTATGCCCTCTATCATCCAGAGCGGGTAGACGTAGAGCTTAAGGATGCGGGCGCTTTTCCAGAAGCCGTCGATCAGCACGCTGAACTGCACCTCGTGGGCGAACTCGTGTTCCATCACGTCTTTCAGCCAGCCCCGGGAGCCGTCGGACCAGACCATGAAGCGGTCTTTATAAGGTTCGGTGAGGCCGCCGATGCCGTCGGAGACGTCGGTGACGGCCGTCTGCTCCATGTCGTTGATGCTGGAGTAGAGGAAGAAGGGGATGCGCTTCGACAGTTCGGGATTAAGGTCCGCCGACTCGCGCTTGTAGGCCGCCTCCAGCACGCCTGAAGCGTAGGCTACCCAGGGCTCGGAGCCGGGATAATAGTGGATGTCGAAATGCTCGGTGGCGTAGATCTTCCACCCGAAATCCTTTATTATGACCTTGTTCTCTTCCAGCGCCGACGCCGGAACGGCAAGCGGCAGCCAGGCCGCCGCGGCCGCGGCGCCCGTAAAAATTAAAGTTGAGAATATTTTCCTGAGGCTCACGTAAGTCCGGCCCCCGCGCGAAGATCACTTCTTTTTCGACTTGTTCTTCTTCTCTTCCGCCTTACGGGCCTTCTCGATCTTTGCGAGCAGGCTGCGGCCTTCCTCATGCCCCGGGCTGACCTTCATCAGCTGCTGCAGATAGAGGGCGGCCGACTCCTGGTCATTGTTCCTGTAAGCGGAATCCCCGGCCATCCAGAAGAGGGAGACCTGGTCCGCGAAAGCCCCGGCCGAAGGAGCGGCCTCGGCGGCCCGCTTCAGCGCCGCCTGCGCGCCGGGGTAATTCTTAAGCTCGTATTTGATGCGCCCGTCGGCGTAATCGGCCAGGAACGACCCGGCGGCGCCGAGCCCGCGCAGTTCCGCGAGCTGCCCTGAATAGTCCTGCCCGTTCTTCCAGCGGGCCAGCACGAGGTTTTCCAGCAGCACGGGCGAGGGCCCCGCGTCCGCCAGGAGTTTCTCGTAGCCGCGGACCGCCCCGGCGTAATCCCCGGCGGCGTAACAGAGTTTGGACAGGAGCAGCCTGGCCTCCGCGTCGTCCGGATAATTATTGAGGAACTTGCGGTATTCCTGCGCCGCGAAATCGTAGAGCCCGACGGCCTGGTACATATTCCCCAGGTAATAGAAAGAACGGGCGTCGGCGAGGCCCAGGCTGCGGGCCTTTTCCAGGTCGGCTATGGCTTCGATATAGTGGGGCTGGCCCAGCTGGTACTTGAGGCGGCCGGACTCGGCCAGTGCTTTTATATCCTCGGGGTTATCCGCGAGGAGCTTGGCAAGTTCCGCCAGCCTGCGCTCGGCCCTGGCGGACTGCATGAACTCCCCGGGGGCCCGGGGAAATTCCGGAAGCGGCGCCCTGGCGCGGCCCATGAAAATATAAAGCGCCGCCAGCACGAAGAACAGGAACATGCCCAGCGGCGCCCCGTAGGAATGAAGCAGTTTATTTACGCCGACCGGGACTTTGGGGCCCTTCTCATAACTCACCTTCATCCTCCGAATTCTCCAGCAGGATCTGACCCAGCGTCAGAGTGGGAGAACCCTTCAGATACTGAGCCATGCGCTTGCGGTCCTCGGACTCCTCGCAGCTCTTTATGGAGAGGGTCAGGCGGAAATTGGAGGAATTTATCCCGACCACCACGCCCTTGATCTCCTGGCCTTCCTTGGGCGCGCCCTCGGAGCCGTAATTCTCGGGCGTCACAAAACCTTCCACCTGCTCGCTGACCTTGGCCACCGCGCCCTCGGGGGTGACGGAGACCACCGTGGCTTTAATGACCGACCGGTAGGCGAACCTGCGCTTGATCATGTCCACGGGATTGGGCATAAGCTGCTTCAGGCCGAAGGTGAGCTTCTCCCCCGCCTTGTCCACGGCGAGGATCTTGCACTTCACGCGCTGGCCGCGCTTGAAAGTCTTGAGGTTCTCGGCCTGGTTCCGCCAGGAGACGTCCTCGGTGCGCACCAGGCCCTCGATGCCCTGGAAGCGCACGAGCAGGCCTTCTTCCGTGACCTTGGAGACCACGCCGCGCACGATGCCGCCGGGGGCGACCTCGGACAGCACCTCGCCGCGGCGCGCTTTCTCGTCCTCTTCCAGCACCTGCCGGCGGGAGACGACGACCTTGCGGTCCTTCTCGTTGAAGTCCGTTATGTAAAATTTCACCCTGGCGTTGGGCGGCAGGTAGTGCTTGTGCGCCCCGCCGAGCTCGGAAAGGGAAAGCGGCATGAAGGCGCGCATCCCGGAGATGTCCACGATGTAGCCGCCCTTCACGATCTCGGTGACCTTGCCCTTCACGCGCTCTTTGGCCTCGAACATTTTCTTGGCCATTTCCCAGGCGGCCTTTTCGCGGGCGCGGCGGTGGGAGAGCATCGTGTAGCGGCCTTCGCCGCCCTTCTTCTCCAGCACGGCCTGCACTTCGTCGCCGGGGACGGGAGCTTTCTCGTCCTGGAAATCGGCCAGGGGAATGGCGCCCTCTTTCTTCTCGCCGATGTCGACGAGCACGAGTTCGGCGGTGACCTGCACGACCCTCACGGTGACCACGCCGCGCGAATGCACTTTTTCGGAGACCTGGGCTTCCGCCTTCAGGAGGTCCGCCATCGAGAGCTCTTCTTCCGGCCCGTGCGCGGCCTCTTTGCCGGGGTTTTCCTTGTCTTCCGCCTGCGGGGTGGTCTGGTTGGTTTCCATGGGGTACTACTCCTCTTTTAATGAAAAGATGTCGGACATCAAAGTTTCTGTAAAGCTGACGTAGGCCGCCTTCAGGTCCCCGTCAGCCGGGGGCTCGAAGCGTCTGGGTGTACCGTACGTAATAGTTATTTTACCTAATTTTGAGAAATTTTCACTGTTGAATATGCGCGCGGGCAGCACCGGGGCGCCGGACTTGTGCGCCATAAGGGCGACGCCAGGCTTAGGCTTCAGCTTGCGGCCCAGGGCGCGGGTGCCCTCGGGGAAGATCAGGAGGCAGCCCTCGCGCTTAAGCGCGGTCAGGCAGCCGCGCAGCGCCCCAAGGTCCCCCCCCTCCCTGGCGCGGTCGACCGGGATGCCGCCCCAGCTCCGCAGGATGTTCCCGATCGGCCAGATCGTGAAAAGCTCTTTTTTGGCGATCACGTTCGGCATACGCACCCGCGCGATGGAGCAGGTCACTACGGGGGGATCGATGTTGGAAAGGTGGTTGCAGGCGATAATGAGCGGACCGGAAACAGGAACTTTATCCAGGCCTCTCACTTCCAGGGAACTGACCAGCCGGAAAAAAGCCCTGCAAAAGGCGTAGAACAGGACAAGGGACAGCGGTCTTTCTTTGTTCGGTTGGGTCGGCATTTTAATTCAGGGCCGGGTCCCGCAGGGCGGGCCCGGCGGCTGCACGGCGTTTCAGCGGCCGGCGGAACGGCTCTTGAACAGCTCCACGATGGCGTCCACCACTTGCTCGCGCGGCATGACGGTGGAGTCCAGGTAATGGGCGTCCTCCGCCTTTTTAAGCGGGTTGTTCTTGCGGCCGGAATCCTGCGCGTCGCGCTTGATGATAAAATCCAGTATCAGGTCGTAGTCGGCTTCAAGCCCCTGGCCCTTCAGCTGGCCGAAGCGCCGCCTGGCGCGCGCCTCGGGCGAGGCGTCCAGGTAGACCTTGAGTTCCGCGTCGGGAAAAACGTTGGTGCCGATGTCCCGGCCTTCCATGACCACGCCCCCGGAAAGTCCGGCGGCGCGCTGCATATCCTTCATGAACAGCCGGACCCCGGCGAGTTTCGCTATCCCCGAAGAAGCTTTGCTGACCCGCTCCTCGGCGAGTTCCAGGTCCAGCCTGCGGCCGTCCAGGGAGACGTCGGCCTCGGGCCCGGCGCCCTTGGGGAATTCCCATTTGGCCGAACCCGCCAGCTTCACCAGCGCGTCGTCGTCCTCCAGGCTCACCCCGGTCGCGAGCGCTTTCCACGCCAGCGCGCGGTACATCTTGCCGGTGCTGATAAAGCTGTAACCCAGGCGGCCGGCCACCAGCTTCCCGACGGTGGATTTGCCCACCCCGGCCGGGCCGTCGATGGCGATGACGATGCCGTTGGGACGCATCAGCCCACCGCCACCTTGTTGGGCAGGTTGGCCTTGTTGTCGATGCCCATCTTGCGCAGCGGCCTCACCCACTTGGTGAACGCCGAAGGCTTGAGCGAGTATTCGTGCACCAGGCGCGCCACTTCGCTGATCGGCTGGTAGCTCTCCCAGTTCAGGCGGAGGATGCGCACGCCGGCGTCCTCCATCTCCTCGATGAATTCGTAGTAGTTCTCCTGCAGGCTCTTCAGGTACGCGGGGTCGATGCTCTTTTCCATGTTGCGGCCGCGCGACTTGATGCGGGCGATGGAAGTCTCGACGCTGCAGTCGAGGAAGATCATCAGCTGCGGGAACACCATCTCGCGCAGGACCATGTTGTCGAACAGGTCGAGGTAGGTGTTGTAGTCCATGTCGGAGATGATCTTGTCCGGGTGGCGGTTCAGCATGCGCGCGAAAATGGTGTCCTCCCAGATGGTGCGGTCCTGCACCACACCGCGGATCTTGCCGAGGCTGATGCGCGAGACGAACTCGCGGTGCTGGCGGAAGCGGTGGTTGAGCAGCCAGATCTGCATGATGGTGCCGAACTGCTTCATGTCGCCGTAAAAACTTTCCAGGTAGGGATTCCCGCCCACTTCTTCGAGCACCGGCTCGAAGTTCAGCGCCTTGGCCAGCTCCATGGTAAGAGTGGATTTACCGACCCCGATGATCCCCGCGATGCCGATGTAGCCTTCTGCGAACATAGATACCTTCCTTGTAAGCGAGATGAGATCAGCTCTTTGCGCCCTACTTCGACCGCCCGGGGTCTATTTCCTGCTCGATTCCTTTTATGGCCAGCAGCACGTCGTCGGGATTGGAGGCCGCCTGCAGGATGTCTTCCAGCTTGGCCAGCCCGTCCTTGTGCATCTTCACCAGCGACTGGTTGAAGGTCTGCATGCCGTAGAAGCCGCCCTTCGCGATGGCCTGGGTGATGGAGTCTATCGAGTTCTCGGCGATCATCTTCTTGATGTGCGCCGTGGCCGTCATGATCTCCACCGCCGGCAGCCGGCCGCCCTTGGTGCAGGACAGGAGGCGCTGCGAAACTATGCCGCGCAGGCTCTCGGAAAGCTGCATGCGCACCTGCGCCTGCTGGTGCGGCGGGAACAGGTCGATCACGCGGGAGATGGTCTGCACGGCGTTCATCGTGTGCAGGGTCGCGAACACCAGGTGGCCCGTCTCGGCGGCGGTGATGGCCGCCTGCGTGGTCTCCAGGTCGCGCATTTCGCCCACCAGGATGACGTCGGGGTCCTGCCGCATGGCGGCGCGCAGCGCGTCCACGAAGGTGGTGGTGTCGGAGCCCAGCTCGCGCTGGCTGATGATGCACTTCTTCTCGGTGAAGGAAAATTCTATCGGGTCCTCGACGGTGATGATGTGCGCGTCCCAGGTGGCGTTGAGGTACTCTATCATGGCGGCCAGCGTGGAGGTCTTGCCGGAGCCGGTGATGCCGGTGACCAGGATGAGGCCGCGCTCGTTGGTGAGGATCTTCTTGATGGAATCTATCGGCAGGCGCAGCTCCTCGAAAGTGGGGATCTTGAGCGGGATGTGGCGGATGGCCACGCCGATCTTGCCCTTGTGCATGAAGACGTTGAAGCGGAAGCGGCCCAGCTCGCCGCCCTCGTGGGAGAAGTCGACCTCGTGCTTTTCCTCGAAGATCCTCTTATGGCGCGGGGTGAACAGCGGGAAAACGAGGTCCTCCACTTCCTTCTCGGTCATGTTGGAGGAATTTATCGGGGTGATGGCGCCGTTGATGCGCAGGAACACCTGCGAGTCGCCCCTGATGTGGGTGTCGGAGGCCTTGTTCTGCACCATCACTTTCAGAAGAAGATTCAGGTTTATAGCCATTAAATTTTCCCTCGCGCCGCTTGGTCTTTCCGGTCTTACTGAAGCCTGCGCACGCCGGTGGGGCGGCGCAGGTAGGCCGGCTTCTCGGTATCCTCGGTCCCGGGGACCACGGGCGGAGCCAGCTGCGTCAGGTCGTCGTCGTGGCGGCGGGCGCGGCCGCGGTTAAGCCCGTGCAGGCGCCCGAGCTCCCCGACCAGGTCGTTGCGCTTGGCGGCGAAGCCCGTGGCTATCACGGTGATCTTCAGCTCGTCGCCCAGGGTATCGTCGAAAGCCTGGCCGTACTTGATGAAAACTTCGGGGTTGGCGTGCTTGCTGATGTACTCCATGGCGTCGCTCAGTTCCACCATCATGACGGAGCGGGAAGCGGTGAAGTTGACGAGGATACCTTTGGCCCCGTCGATAATGGCGCTCTCCAGCATGGGCGAGTGGATGGCGGCCTCGGCCGCCTTTATGTGGCGGTCCGGCCCGGAGGCGCGGCCTATGCCGATCAGGGCCTCGCCGGACTTGGTCATGATCCGCCTGACGTCCTGGAAGTCCACGTTGATGGCGCCGGCGCAGGTTATCACGTCGGAGATACCCTGGATGGCCTGGCGCAGCACGTCGTCGGCCTTGCGGTAGGCCTCCTCGGTGGTGGTGTCGCGGCCGACCGCGGAAAGGATGCGGTCGTTGGGGATGACGAGCAGGCAGTCGGAATGGTTGCGGAGCTCGCGGATGCCGGCCTGCGCCTGCTCGGCGCGGGTCTTTCCCTCGAAGCCGAAAGGCCTGGTCACCACGCCGATCAGCAGCGCGTCGGGATTGATCTCTTTCGCGAGGCGGGCCACTACGGGCGCCGCCCCGGTGCCGGTGCCGCCGCCCATGCCGGCGGTTATGAAAAGCAGGTCGGCGTCGGACACAGCCTCTTTGATGAGGTCGGAGGACTCCATCGCGGCCGCGGCGCCTTTCGCCGGGTCCCCGCCCACGCCCAGCCCCTTGGTGAGCCCTTCGCCTATCTGGATGCGGTTGGGGGCCTTGCTCCGGCGCAGGTCCTGGGCGTCGGTGTTGACGGCCACGAAATCGACGAGGCGTATCTCGGCCTCGACCATGCGGTTGACGGCGTTGCCGCCGCCGCCGCCCACGCCGATGACTTTGATCACGGCCTCGCGGTCGTGGAAATCCTTGCTGTAGCGTATCCTGTTTTCAGACATCAGAAAAGGTCCTTGAACCAGCGCCAGAGCTTCTTCTCCACCGAGCCGCTCCGGGCCGGCCCGGGCACGTCGGTGTTCCAGGTCTTCAGGTGCGGGTAGCACACCAGCGCCACGGCGCCGATGTAGGACTGCGTCATGTATTCCTCGGGGCACTGCAGGATCTCCTGGGCGGGCAGCCCCACCCGGGACTGGCTCAGGTCCAGCATCACTTCCGCCGCCTCGGGCATGCCGCGGAGCAGCGAGCCCCCGCCGGTAAGGATGGCCCCGCCGGGCAGATCGGCGTAATTGGAGGTCTGCACGGCCTGGTTGATCTTGTCGAAAATTTCCTCGGCGCGCGGCTGGATGAAGTCCAGCAGTTCGCGCGGCTTCACTTCCTTCTTGGTGCGGCCGTCCAGCTTGGTGATGCTGATCGGCTTGTCGTCCTCGAGTATCTTGGAGATCACCGCGCCGTACTTTTCCTTTATCTCCTGCGCGGCGGCTATCGTGGTACCCAGGCCGTAGGCGATATCGCGGGTGATGCTGTCGCCGCCCATGCTGATCTCTTTGGAGAAATGGATGCTCCCCTCGGAATAGATGCCGATGGAAGTGGTCTGGCCGCCGGAGTCTATCAGCAGGCAGCCCAGCTCCTTCTCCTCTTCGGAGACGATCAGCTCGCCCACGGCGAGCAGCGTGTAAATGGGGGCGACCACGCGGAAGCCGCCTTTCGAGACGGACTTGACCAGGTTGTTTATCGCCGGGCTGGAAGCGGTGATGATATGGACGCCGACTTCGAGCAGGGCGCCTTCCATGCCGATGGGGTTGGGGACGCCGCGCTGCCGGTCCAGGGAAAAGCCCTGGGGGATGACGTGCAGGATCTCGCGGTCCGGGGAGAGCTGGAAAGTCTTGGCGTTCTCGATGACGTTGGAGACGTCCTCGCCGGTGATCTCCTTGTCGGTGCGGGCGATGTTATAGCCGCCCTTGCTGTCGAAAGCCTGGATATGCGCCCCGCGCACGCCGAGGTACACCTCGCCGACCACTTCGCTGGCCTTGCTCTCGGCCGCGTCCATCACGTGCTCGATGGCCCTGGCGGTCTCCTCGATGTTGACCACCACGCCGCCCTTGAGGCCCTTGCAGGGGACCGAAGCGCCGGCGAGAACGCGGATCTTGTTGTGCTCGTCGTCGCGCTCGGCTATTACGCAGGTGACCCGGCTTGAACCCATGTCAAGCCCGGCTATTATTTCGGATTTTCCCATATGATGCTCCAAGAACCGACAGAAAACGTCTCTTTAAAAGGCGCCGGCGCGGGCCGGCTTTTTAGGAATAACTGCTTGTTTTACTGCGGAAACAAAAATCTTTCCCTCCCGGAAGGACCGCAGGTCCGCGCGCAGCGGGCCGTCGGTCTTCAGGAAGGCGTCCTTCATTACTTCATTCAATCTTAATACTTTTAACCGTGTAAATTCAAATTTCCCCCAGAGCACGGTCGTGCCGTCCTCCAGCCTGAGGGTGCAGTCCCAGCTGCGGCCGTCGCAGGAAAGGGCCAGCGGCTTCGAATAGAAAAGGCCGGCGAGCGGCTTAAGACCGGCGAGGAAGGCGGCCAGCTCGGGGGCTTCGCCGGGCGCGGCGGTAAGCTGGACCAGGAAAGGGTCCCCGCCGGTCCCGGAAAGTTTTTCGGGCAGCAGCTTGCCCGTGGTCCCGAGGTAGGCCGTGGCCCCGTCGGCCAGCACCGCGGAGACGACCTCTTCGGGGACGGCTGTGATGCCGGCCTTGCCGGTGAAGAAATTCCTGGAGACTTTTACGGAGGCGAGGCCCGGGTGGCGGCTCTTTATTTCGCGCTCCATGTCCGCGCAGCGGCCCGCGCTGAGACGGTAGCGTATCGCTTTGTCGGCCAGCTCCTTCAGGGAAGCCGTCACCTCCGGCGAGGGGCAGTTTATCTCGAAGGCGGCCGGCCTGAAGGAAAAGAGACGGCTTTCCAGGAACTGCCGGGAGGCTTTTATCCCCGCGCCGAAGATCCAGGAACCGAGCAGCAGGCCGACGGCTACGCCCGCGGCGGCGCCGCCGCGCCTGAGCAGCTGGTTGCGCACCTTGCCGCGCACACGCACTTTATATTTTCGGGTCGGCCGCTTGTTGAGCATAGTTGTCGAAACGGCGCAGACACAGTCCGCGCCATGCGGTATATTATAGCCCTAATTTTGCGCCTTGGCAAAATTACGCGAAGCGCGGCCGAGCCGAAGCTTTGCTTCGAGCGCAGGCCGGGGTGTATCCCCGGCGAAGCCGGCCCGAGCTCCGCGAGGGGGCCGAAG
>Ga0079306_1000855_pt1 | contig 23901 bp, 15 predicted proteins | sample Methanotroph_Enr_FD_79181 | JGI IMG/M metagenome (GOLD analysis project Ga0079306, IMG submission 79181) | Enriched soil microbial communities from Old Woman Creek wetland in Ohio, USA - Methanotroph_Enrichment_5 | ecosystem: Environmental > Terrestrial > Soil > Wetlands | place: USA: Ohio...
AACTCTGAGACTGCATCATAGAAGTAACATAGCCACTAGGTAAATAAGTTTGACCATCTGCCTGACCTTGCCCAATAACAAGAAGATTGAATCGTTTGTAGCCAAGCGACAAATTCAGGCCATAATACAAACGTGGGGAATGAGCACCTGTACGGAACTGGTCTTTTTCATCAATTTTTTGATCGTTGTTGTAATCCACATAGCGAATATCTCCGGGTTTAACTTCACCCCAGCTTTGTGTATTTTTTGAAGCAACTATTTCTGCCTGATTCTGGAAAAGACCATCGGCTTGATAAAGAACAAATTCGTCTATTTGTTTTCCGGCAAGTTTACGATAATCTTCTAAAGTCGAAGGTTCATCAACGGTCACATAATGACCGCGCCTATAAAAAATATTTCCTCCAATGCCAAGATTAACTTTTCCAATTTGTTTGGTGTATTGAACAGAAGCGTCGAATCCCGAAGTTACGGTTTCACCATAATTGGTAGCAGGCAAAAATTGACCGGAACCAAAGAGTGTAGGAGTAAAATTTGTTTTCTGGGAAATCAAATCATAATACCGGTTCCGGAAGTAATTTAAATCAACCGATAAACTATTGTTGAACAATGAACTTTGAACGCCAATATTCAGGATTTGCGTTTTAGGTAAAACATAATTGGAGCTTCCTTGCTGTAAGATAGTAAACCCGGTAGTGGCATCGGCAAAGGTACCTAAAGCACCCATGCGCATATAACCACCTTGTTTCCAAAGCGTTTCGTACAGATAGAATGAATTATACCCATCAAGATAGAAATTGTTAGTTCCCATAACGCCCATTGACGCAGCAAATTTCAAATAGTTGATGCTTTTTATCTTACTGATAAACGGTTCTTTACTTGCGACCCAGCCTAAACCTATTGTTGGGTAGGTTGAAAACCGGTCTCCTTTCGGAAGCCTCATACTTCCGGTATAAACCAAATCAGCCTGCGCAATGTATTTCGATTTGAACGAATAATTTGCTCTTACAGAGGCATTCTGCATCTTTTCCGGTTGGTAGCCTACAGCTCCTTTGTTTTCAAATGTACCCTGATAATAAGTAGCATTGGCTATAATAGAATGATTGCCCAATGTCCGGTCATAATTCAGCGTAAAACTACCAATCGTTCTGCGAAGAATATCATCAAAGATCGAAGTCTCTTCGCTTACTACAGCTTTTTGAACCACTAAAACGGAAGTATCGGCACCAGCGCTGGTTTTATCAATCCGGTAAAGCGCTCCGGTTCCACCTTTTTGATTTTCAATGTCATTATAGGCATCGAATGAAACATTTGCCACCGCCGATAATCCTTTAGTAACATCTTTCAAATCGAACATCAAACTGGCGTTGTTCTGTGTATTTAGTGAAACACGTGATCCATAGCCACTATACAATAAATCATTCTCGATATTTGAGGAATAATTGTCGCTGATAATCAAATTATCGCCAACAGTGGTAGGATGTGCATTCGAAGGCATTTGAAAAATTTGTCTATAAATATTATACGGTTGTGCCGAAGTAATTTCTATTTTACCACTATTATTAATACTTCCGGAGAGACCCGGTTTTGGAAATCTTCCGGACTTAATGGTACCGGAAATGCTGACATTCATTTTAAGGTTTTCGAGCAGTTTAATATTCACATTGGTTCGCATTTTGATCCGGTCGTTTTTAATCGTATTTCCTACTGATTCAAAACCACGATTTCCTACATAATCAAACATCGAGTAATAATTGACCTTGTTGTCACCTCCCCTGAAATTAATGTTTGCGCGGGTAAATGGTGCTGATGATTTCAAATATTGCTTTCTGTAATCAATATTTGGATAATGGACCGGATCGCTGCCGGTTTTATAGGCATTCAAGGCTGCATCGCTGTAATAGGGAGTCAACCCATCACTTACAAGCGCTTTGTTGCGCAACGTTGCATAATCGAATGAATTGAGATATTCCGGTACAGTTGTTGGCAGACTCATTCCATATTCAGCCGAAATATTCAGTTCCTTCTGAAAACTGTGTCCTTTCTTTGTTTCGATCCATAGAACAGGCGCTGACCCCATGATGCCCAGAGCTGCACGACCTGAAAAGTCCTTCAGTACCTGTACTGATTCGACTTCTGAAGCGGATAAATCATCAACACTACGAACGACTCCATCAACATATACAACAGCAGATTCTCCTCTGATACTTACATATACTGTCTCAAAACCAGGCATCGAGTTACCCTGTTGAACTGCCAAACCAGGAATTCTACCGGCTAGAGATTCCAGAATATTTAAGGAAGGATACGATAAAAGTTCTTCACCTTTTATTGTATAGATTGAAGCCACATTGTGATCGGTTGTTACTTTCGCGTAAGGAAGACTTACCTCATTTTTACCATCAATACGATTGATCTTTTTAAGAACGATTGGCTGAACTAATTTTTTCCCCTCAGAAATTTCAATGGTATTTGTTTCATAGCCATCCTGATTTACAAATAAGCGATCAGTGCGATCACTGGATACAATGACATTGATACTGAAGTTACCATCTTTGTCAGAAGTGACCAAATCGTGCCCATAAAAGGACTTAATAACAATGTTTGGCATCGGTGTTGAATTTTCATCAACAATTTGAGCCGTTACCGCTGTTGTTTGTATTTTTTCTTTTTGGGCATGAGAGTCAAAAACTCCCAGAATGCCTATAAAAGAAAAGGTTAGCAACAAGCTTTTTATTATCGTGTTTTTCATATTTTTTAGAATTTGAAATTCATATTTTCGTTTACCAACCCGGGTTTTGCTTAAATTCATAAAACATCGAAGCATCTGATTGTCTGATTGGCCATCTGTAATGTTTCTGATCAAAAGTCAGCGTGAAAATTGGAGTAGGTGATTGAGAAAAAGAATAGCCGGTTGGTTTCGAAGCATCCGCTGCGATATCCATGCCGTACAATTCCTTGTGTTCCTTTTTTGAAGCATCTCCCCACCGTGAAAGGTCGAAGAAACGTTTTCCTTCCAGGTACAATTCAATGGCGCGTTCGTTTTTAATCCTTTCTCTGAAAGTTTCTTTGCTGGCCAAATAGCGGGAATCGACTCCGGGCATTTTGACACGTGCCCTAATCCGGTTAACTGCCTCAACAGCAGTTAAATTTGCACCAGCCAATTTGTAATTCGGACCTCCGATTTCATTGGCTGCTTCTGCATATTGTAATAAGATATCAGCATACCTGAAGTAAATACAATGAGAAATAGGATGCTGCGCTTTGGAGAATTGATCAATATTATTGACCCAGAATTTCCGGGATAAAAACCCGGTATAACTGTAGTGCGATTTGCCGCTACGTTCTTTTCCTCCATTAAATAATTCAAGGTATAAATCGGTTTTGCTGGTCCACCGTTCGCGATTAAATAAAATAGTGGAATAAAACCGGGGATCGCGGTTTACAAACGGATTCTGATCAGAATAAGTGGCATCATCTTTTATAGAAAGGCCATTCTTCGTTTCAAACAGATCAACGATATTCTTTGTAGGACTATAGCCCTGAATTATTCCTCCACTGGCTAAACTTGGAACAGTAAAAGTTGTATATCGGTTACCATTATCCATGGCACCGAAAAGCTCCCAAATAATCTCGTCGTTATATGGCACAAAATTAAAAATACTATCATAGCCACCTGTATATGAAATAGTTTCAATACCATCAGGTGTTTTATAAGTTACTTTTGCAGTCGAATTACATGGAACCAACTTGTAAATTCCGTTTGATTCGGAATAATTAATCAGATCCCAGGAAGCTTGTGCTGCTTTTGTCCATTTTGCCTGATCGTCAGGGCTATTGGTCGGACTGGCACTAAACAGCATGGTACTGGCTTTTAAAGCCATTGCTGCTCCAATGGTCGGGCGGCCTAAATTCGCATCATCCCATTTTTTAGGCAATAAGCTAACTGCTGTATCACAATCGGCAGCAATTTTCATCGCAGTTTCCTCATAACTTAAACGGGGCAATGCAAAATTATCTGTAGCTACAAATGGCCTGGTTATATATGGCATACCGCCCTGACGTTTCAGAAATTCATAATAATACCATGCCCGCATAAAATGAGCTTGCCCTTTTAGAAGTTTAATCTCTTCATCGGTTGCAACACCTTTTAATTTAGGCAATTCCTGAAGTGAAATGTTTGCAATGCGGATACTCTGCCATGAGTTCCAAACGTTTGTAAACTGTAATGCCTGACCTGCATTGTAGCATCCAAGCCAGTCCCCGTTTTGAGCTTTTGGTAAGGTTTCCCATTGTACTGATTCGGTATAACCTTCATCGCAAAAGGCTGCAACAAACGTATAATCATAATCAGCAAGATAGTCATGCATATCTTTATACATTCGGTCTTCAAATTGTCTGAAGTTCAAATAATTGGTAAATACATCATCTTCTTTCATCCCAGCCGAATCTGGTGTCTTGTCCAAATAATCGACACAGCCCGCTGTGAAGATTGCTATCGCTATTATTAAAAAAATCTTTTTCATAGTATATATATTGCCGGGTTAGAATGTCACATTTAGCTCAATCGAATACCTCTTCATCTGAGGATATGCACCGAAATCTACACCAGAGTTTCCACCTTCCGGATCACCGCCCAATGGCATTTTGGTCCAGGTAATCAAGTTGGTACCAGTTATGGCTATTTCAGATTTCTTAATCCCAATACTTCTCAATGGAGCCAGATCCATTGTATATCCGATTCTTGCATTTTTAAGCCTGAAATACTTTCCATTGACACTTGAGAAACTGCTCATGTGATAATTTGGATTGTTTTCAACCTGACTGTGTGTTGCAGGATAGGCAGCATTTCGATTATCCGGTGTCCAGTAATCATTTTGTGCAATAAGTGCATTGTCTTTATTCTGAGAAAATGGATAGAGATAGAACATTCCACCATTGCGCATCTGGTATTCAACATCCGAGATTCCATAGAAGTCAACCCGTCCGTTCCATTTTTTGTAATTAAAGCCAATCTTTGCACTCCAGTTAATCAGCGGAGCATAAGGATGTTTTGAAACCACATTGTCATTTTGATCTACTGTACCATCACCATTGTAGTCCAAATACAACTGATCGCCAATTCCCGGAACAACACCGCTGGGCTTTGGTGCCATAAAAAGTTCATCCAGATTCTGATAGTATCCTTCTACCTGAATTCCGGCTGAAGGTGTATTATATGTCATGTATTGAGCAATCTCTACCGGCTTTCCTTCCAAGCTTAAATTTGCCGCTTTTTTTACAGGCTCATCATATTTTACAACTCGACTTTCATGTCCGGAAATATTCCCTGTAAAGAAAATATTCAATTGATTTGCAAAGGTTTTGCTTAAACCAAGCTCCACTTCAAACCCATGGCTTTTTGATTCGCCAATATTGGCTGTAACACTCGATTGCCCCAACCAGGAGGGAATTGATCTTCTGTCCTGAAGGATACCAGTACGCTTTTCATTGTACACATCTATGTTCAAAGTGATTTGATTGTCGAGGAAGCCCATTTCTAAACCAAGGTCCTGCTTGGTAGCTGTTTCCCAGGTTACATTGACAGGTATTGGACCTTCAGATATATTTGAATAATATTCATACGGATATCCGAAAGTAACACCTGAACCCGAATTGGTATAATCTGAAGAATAAAGCCATCTCTTACCTCTGTCGCCGAGTTTATCACTACCAACCTGCCCCAATGAATACCTTACTTTCATTAAATTAGCCCAAGGCAAGGCCCTTTTAAAGAAATCTTCGTTTGAGAGTGTCCAACCCGCAGCCATTGAGGGAAATGTACCAAATCGTTTGCTAATTGCAAATAAATCTGATCCACAATAAGAAATACTACCTTCAATAAAGTATTTCTCCATATAATTATAAGTACCTCTTCCTACCCAGTTTTCTTCAAGATGGGGGAATTCGGTTGCATAATATCTTGCATTACGACGGGAGAATACACCAACTGCTGTTACATTGTGACGACCAAAACTATGAATGTAATTCACTCTTCCCTCTAGGTAATAATTTCTGGTTGCTTCTGCCACACCATCTGCCTGCGTTTTTAACAGTGGCTGTGGCGTATCTGTATCAACTTTAGCTCCGTCAACATCATACCGGGTCCAGGTTGAATCAACAGGATTCAGATAAAAACCATAATAATTATCCAGAGTAAAACTCTGTTCATACCTGACATAGTTATTATATGAAACAGTTCCTCCAACAGATAAACCAGGCGTTACAACATCAAGCGCCTGATCAAGTGTCACATCCGCATTCAGTTCATTGCTTTTTTTACGTTGAAATCCGCGTCCACCATTCCAATCCAGACGTACATTACCCTGTCCGGGTACAATAGTCGGACGTGGAGTATCCTGGTTGTAAGGGATCGCATTATCGGGGAACTGTTTTATTACATCCACCGGATAAAATGGCGGTACTGTAACAGGCTCAAACCAAAGTTCCTGCGTAAATACATCAATAGGTTTACCCCATTGCTTGATATTTCCACCAAGGTTAACCGACAATTTGGTTGTTTTAGTCAGATTAAAATCAAGATTGTTTCTGAAATTATAGCGATTATGAAAGTAACCCGCATTGTGTTTGTCATAATCATAAGGAAATACATTGGCCAGGTTAAAAATATCACCTTCGTTCAAATAGCCTACCGACACAAAATACTTCACAAAATCATTTCCACCGCGGGCATTCAGGTTATACTCCTGATCGAATCCGGGTTTAAACAAATAATCCATCCAGTCCATATCTGGGTATAAATAAGGTGCATCTTGTGTGCGATAATGTTCCAACGCATTGTTCGAAATCAGTTTATCCCATTTTTGATCGTTGCGGTATGCCTCGTTGCGAAGTTTCATGGTTTCGTACGAATTCAAATATTGTGGTAACCGGGTTGGAACTTTCATCGATAGCTGAGTACTGAAATTAAGTTCCAATGCTCCGATGTTTCCTCGCTTGGTTGTTACAATAATAACACCGTTGGCTCCTTTAACCCCATAAACTGCAGTAGCTGAAGCGTCTTTCAAAACAGTTACCGAGGCAATTTCGTTTGGATCCAGGTTCGAAAAGCTGCGTTCAATGCCATCGACTAAAACCAATGGAGCATTACCAGTAATTGAAGTACTACCTCTAACTATCATCTTAATTGGCGCTGCAGCATAATAACCGCCAATAGATTCTTCTCCGGGAGTTGGATCGGTCATATAAACTGTTAATCCGGGAATGTTTCCTTGTAAGGAATTTTCTATACTACCTCCCATTTTCATTTTCATAAGTTCCCCACCCTTCACCTGAGAGATGGCACCAACAACCGATTTCTTTTTCTGAACACCATATCCAACAACAACAAATTCTTCAATGTTTTTAACATCAGAAGTCATTGCGACTTTAAATTTATTCTTCAACCCAACCACTACTTCCTGTGGTTTCATTCCAATGAAACTGAAGGCCAGAACATCGGAATTATTAGCCTTAATGCTAAAATTACCATCGATGTCGGTGACAACTGCTATTGCTGTACCTTTTACCCGTACACTGACTCCGGGTAATACATTTCCAGTTTCATCGACAACATTACCGGTAACAGTTTTTGTTTGCCCAAAACCCAATAAGGGGAAAAAGGCGACAAGAACCATGCACAGCAGCAATCGATTTTTCTTAAGAAAATTTGATTTCATTAATCATAGATTTAGGTAAATATTAATTTTTGCTCTTCCTGTCAACTTATTCTTCGAACCCAGGATGATTTTGCACTTGCATAAAATTGAGGTCGGCTATTGGGACCCCGCGGTTGAAATTGATTCATTGAATTCATCTCTACAATAAATTTAGGTTTCTAAATACTTAAGAGCATTTCTATTTTCAGAACTGATTCGCCCTGCAATAAGCCTGGTGTTATTTCTTTCCTTTTTTCTCAAGGTTGATCTTTTTCTTTGCAAAACGAATAAATGTACATTATACACTTACTAAAACATATCAGTCCAATAGAATGTAAATAACATGAAAACACCATCCTTGAATACACTCATATGTCCAAAATACTTGCATAAATGTACAAACGAAACACAAGTCACACATTGACTTACAGATACTTATACACAACACTGTTCGTATTACATGACTTTAAGGCATCGATGTAAGTATAAACGATTTAAGGAATTTTCACATTTGAGAATAATTGGGAATTTTGCTCAGGCAATACTCAGGTGAATTAAATAATAGGAAAGCAGATGAAGATTGTTTGGTGAAGGCTGATCGCCTGAGTGACGAAGAAAAGTACTATGATATGAAAATTGAGCGATTCCTGCATCGCTTGCCGGATATTAACACCGAAGAATTATCGGGAAACTGACTTGACATATAAGACGAGATTCAGGCAATCAGATTCAACATTACAGATCGAAATATTCACGGGGCGATTTGCCGTAATGCTCTTTAAACCGGCGGGTAAAATAAGCCGGACTCGAAAAACCGGTTTCGTAAGCAGCTTCCGAAATGTTGCACCTACCCGAGGAAATAAGTTTTACGGCCTCCTTTAACCGAACCGAACGAATAAATTCGGTCGTCGAACAATCAACCAAACCTTTAAGCTTTAAATGAAGTAACGATCGGCTTAGTCCCATTTTATGAATCAGGAAAGTAACATCCATATTCGGATCACTGATGTTCGACATTACAATGGCGGTCAATTTTTCGACAAATACTTTATCCGATTCTGAATGCGCAATTTCACTCATTGGAACAAATGCATCGTTCTTAAATCGTTCAATAAGCCTTCTGCGTGTATTCAGGATATTTTCGATATTCTGCTCAAGAATATTGGGATAAAATGGTTTTTCAATGTAATAATCGGCCCCTGTTTTCAACCCTCTGAATTTATTATCCATCCCACTTTTGGCGGTGAGAAGAATAACTGGTATGTGCGAGGTATTTATTGACGACTTAATTTTCCGGGTAAACTCAAAACCGTCCATCTCGGGCATCATCACATCACTGATGATTAATTCAGGAGTAAAATGGTTGAGTTTTTCCAGTGCCACAGCCCCGTTAGATGCTGTATAAATCTGGTATTTCTCGTCCAGCGTTTCCTTCATAAAATCGAGTAGTTCCGTATTGTCTTCCACTATCAGCACAATCGGATTACGTGAAGTTCCTTTTGAATCGATCATTTTTATGTCCTGATCATAATCAGGATCTATGTTAATATTTTCATCGTGTTCGATAACCAAAGAACCATCTTTTACAATTTCCTCATCCGAATAATCATTCTTCATTGCCGGTAGGATAACCGTAAATTTGGTTCCGCTCGCCAGTTCACTTTCTACCTTGATTTGGCCACGAAGCAATAGCACCAGGCTTTTCACATAGGCAAGCCCGATGCCTGAACCTTTGTGTTTACTGTTTCCATCTTCGATCTGGAAAAACCGGTCGAATACTTTATCGAGCATTTCAGGCCTGATTCCCTGACCGGTATCCGAAACCGAAATCAATAAATCCTGATTTGGCTTTCGCGACCGGTCATCCCTTTTAACAACGTCGAGGGTCAATTCTACAATTCCACCATCATTAGTAAATTTGAAAGCATTCGAAAGAAGGTTGAATAAAATTTTATCAATTTTATTGGCATCAAACCAGATCAGTGTTTCTTTCTGAGGAATATTTATCCTGAAGTCAACGTCCTTTGATTCCGACAATGATTCGAACGATTCTTTGATTTCTTCAGCAAGTATGCGGACATCACATTGGGAAACCTGTAACCGTTCCTTCCCGTTTTCAATTTTTCGGAATTCGAGCAACTGGTTAATTAGCTGAAATAACCGTCTGGCATTTTTTTCAACTCCCAAAAGTCGTTTTTTAGAAACAGGACTTAGCTTTTCCTCTTCCATCATTTTGCTCAATGGCCCAAGAATCAATGTTAACGGCGTTTTTAATTCATGCGAAATGTTGGTAAAAAACTCCAGTTTTACCTTATTGATCTCCTCGGCATGTTCTTTTTCGCGGCGTTCCATCACAACAAGAGCTTTCGATTTTTCCAGGCGTTTACCAATCATGTATAACACGATTGAAATCACACATACCAGGATAAAATATACAAGAAAGGCCCAGATTGAAAGATAATAAGGAGGTTTGATAACTATTTTTAAAACCTGCTCACCGGTTTCGTTCATGATGTTATTTTCGGAACCTTTTACATGAAAATAATAGGTCCCCGGACTCAGGTTGGTATAGGTAGCAAAATTACGGTTGCCCACAAAGTTCCAGTTCTTTTCGAAGTTTTCAAGATAATAGGCATATTGGCAGCGCCCATGTGTCGAAAAATTCAAGGCGGTATATTCCAGCGTAAAAACATTCTGATCGTACCGCAGCTTAAGTTCGTCGACCTCGTTCAATGATTTTTTAAGTGGCGACTCTTTGCCCGGCAGTACCGGTTTATTAAACAACTGCAATCCGGTGAAAATGACCGGTTTATTTTTTGAAACATTTAAATTGGCATTCTCATTAAATGAAACCATTCCGCTATTTCCACCGAAATAAATATTTTCATATTTATCGATGTATGAGGCCCGGAAATTAAACTGGTTAAATGTAATTCCTGAATTGCTGTCGTACAAAACGAAAGCTTTTGTTTCGGGATTAAAATTGATAAGACCTTTATCGCTGCTAACCCATATCCAGCCATTTTTACCTTCTTCTAGACTAAACATCCAGGATGCCGGAAAATTATTTTCTTTATTAAAAAAGACCACTTGATCGCTTTTCTCATCAAAATAGCAAAGGCCCTTATAGCAATCACCAATCCATATCCGGCCCTTTGAGTCAGCCTTAACAAAGTTGATGTTGGTCATTTGGGGTATCTTGTCGAACCGGGTTAATGAATCGGTCCTCAAATCAAGGTAATAGACACTCCCAACGGCAGAGAACCAGATTTTCTTGCCCGACTTACAAATACTTTGAAACTCAATATCACCAACCTGGTTGGGTTTAAATCTCGATAACTTCCTAGTATTGATGTCGTAAAGGGCAATGCCCTGCGAAGTCGCAATATAGATTGAATTGCCCAGCCGGTATAAGGCATAAATATTGTTTGATGGCAGTTCTGAATTGTTTCGCTGGTTTATATAGGTGAATTTTCCGGTTTTCGGATTTATGATATTTATTCCGCCTGTGTAGGAAGCAATCCAAAGTTCGTTGTCAGAAACAAATAATAAATCATGGAGGTTATTATAGGTAAGGCATTTCAGATCGGCCTTGCTGGTATACTTGATGACCTTGCCTGTACGGACATTATATTTGTTCAGGCCCATATCCTCAAAGGCAATCCACAAATTTCCCTCTGTATCTTCTTTCAGCAACTAACCACATTTCCACCCAACTGAAAGTCACTAATCCCTGAATTCCAGGTCTTGAAGAAACTCTTTTCGGAACTCCAGAAATTGATACCTCCAAAATAGGTCCCCAGCCAAATATTTCCTTTTTTATCGCAAAATGAACTATAAATCGGATCTGCATTTAACCCATTTGGATTGGCAGGTTCAAATTTATGGAACGAAAATGTTTCAGTAACATTCGACCACAAAAACAATCCGGCTTCGGTTCCGATCCATAACCTGTTTTGCTTGTCTTCGCTAAAACAATGCACCATATTATGGGGAATATAGGTATTGTCATAATGATCGCTGGCAAAATAGGTGAACTTCCCGGTATTTAAATCCATCCGGCACAAGCCCCTGTTTTCCTCATTTAACCAGAGGTAGTTCAGATGGTCCAGATAAAAAACCGATATTGGTATATTTCCAAACATCGGAGGTATTTCATAGCTCCGAAATGATTCTTTCTTTAAATCGAGCCAAAAAACCAATTGGTTACCCGTTAAAACAATCAGATGGTCGTCCTTCACCAAAAGATTCAGGAAAGTGATATCATTGGGGATTTTGCCAAACCCGTCCATCTTCCGCAGATCAGTTAGTAATCCGGTTTTTGAATCCAGAAAATAAATGTTGTTGTCGCGGCAAATCCAATATCCACCAGTGGTAGGCTCAACCGACTGAGTTTGCCCAATATTATCTAATAACGAATAGGCTTTAAAACACTCATTGTCAGAGTCAAAATAAAAGTACTTGCCGGCGTTGGTTTTACAGACTAACAGCGAATCGGGGCAGGTAAAAATGCGGTTGCACAACAATTCGGTCGGTTCACCTTTTTCGTTGTAGGCAGGAAATTCTTTGTACTGACTGCCATCGAACCGACATACCGCCACGCGGGTAGCCAGCCAGATAAAACCATAATGATCCTGAGCGATTCCCTTTACATATGACGAAGGTAAACCCGTCTCATTGGTATAATGATAAAAATTTAAGACCTCGTTGTTGGCAGAAAGTTTTAGCGGCGCAGAATAGAACAAAACAAACATAATCAACAAGAAACATGCAGATTTAATATGAACAATTGATAATAACATGTTTTGTTTTGAGTTCATCCTTTATCCCGAATTATTCACACAAAGAAAATTTGACCAGACGGTTTATGAAAAATCAGCAAATAACCATTTATACAATGCAATATGAATGCACATCAAAAATAATAAAATTAAGACCCTATGTTTGTAATATATGCTTTTGCTAAAAAAATATATTGCAAACATAGGGACTTAAAACCTAAAATAAATTTCCGGAGCAGGGAATGAACGGCATATAACTTTCACTCATGTATAAATCACTTAAACAAATGTCCAGAATCCAAAGATCCAACTATATCAATCACTATAGGGAATCAGATTAAGATGATATCAAAATGGGAATGTAATATGCAGGAATCTACCCATTCGTACAAAACAAGTCACCATGGCCAATATATTTATTTAATGAAATTGATGCCGAATCATCAAGGTTTCTTCGCCAAATACATTAAATTCGTTTTCCATTACAAAAGAAAATTTCATCAACATGAAACTAAAAGCTTTCCATAAATTATCATACGGAATGTATCTGGTAGCCTCCGAATATCAGGGCAAGAAATACGGGTACATTGCCAATACTGCCTTTCAGGTTACTTCTGAGCCGGAAAAGCTAGCTATTTCGTGCCATAAACTGAATCAAACCACACAGGCAATTCTCGATTCAGGCATCTTCTCGGTTTCAGTTCTGAAGAAAGAAGTTAACATGAAAATCATCGGCGATTTTGGTTTTATGTCGTCCACCGATATCGATAAATTCAACGGTATCAATACCATTACCGCCAAAACCGGAGCGCCCATCGTTCTGGACAGTTCAGTTGCATGGTTTGATTGCAAAGTAGTAAGTTCAGTTGATCTTGGTTCACATTATCTGATTGTTGGTGAAGTGATTGATGCAGATATAATCTCGGATGAAGAACCGCTTACCTACCAGTATTACCGCGAGAAATACAAAATGTATTCACCGAAGAATTCACCAACGTATATCGAAAAATCGGTTCTGGATGCTCAAAGGGCGGAAACTGCTGAAGAAAATATTGAACCGGAACACGAACATATATTTGACGGGCAAAGCTATGTTTGCGTGATTTGTGGATATACATACAATCCGGAAGAAGGCGATCCTTCAATGGGTATTGCGCCGGGAACTCCCTTTGAAGATTTACCCGAAGATTATCGTTGTCCGATTTGCAATGCCGGAAAAGAGTACTTTAAGAAAGTTTAAAACAAGTTATCAAGGCAGGGAAAGGCAGATACCTCAATTCAAATTTAGAACTTAATTAATCACTCAGCTATTCAGTCATTTGCTGAAACCAGTCGTTTCTGAAAATTAACTATTTTTGTCATCCTAACAAGTAAAAGCATGGAAAACAAAAACTACAACATTGCGCTGATCCAAATTTCGTTGGATGCAACTCCGGAAGTAAACCTGAAAAAATGTCTGGAATGGATACGTAAAGCAGCCCAACAAGGTGCCAATGCGATTTGTTTACCTGAATTATATAGCTCGTTCTATTTTTGCCAGAGCGAAAATCATGATTATTTTGATTTGGCCGAATCCTTATACAATGATTCTTACAAGGCTTTCAGCATGCTGGCTGCTAAGTTGGGTGTTGTACTAATTGTTCCTTTTTTTGAAAAACGAGCTCCGGGAATCTACCACAATTCTGCTTATATAATTGATGTCGATGGGTCAGAAGCAGGCTTGTACCGCAAAATGCACATTCCTGATGATCCAAGCTATTATGAAAAATTCTATTTCACTCCGGGAGATATTGGGTTCAAAGCGTTCAACACCAAAGTTGGGAAAATCGGAACCCTTATATGCTGGGATCAGTGGTATCCTGAAGGAGCACGGCTCACTGCTTTACAAGGAGCTGAAGTACTCTTCTACCCCACTGCTATTGGCTGGCATCCTCACGAAAAAGCACAATACGGAAAGAAACAATACGATGCATGGCAAATTGTACAGCGCGGACACGCGGTTGCCAACGGTATTTTTGTTGCTGCCTGTAACCGGGTTGGGTTCGAGAAACCGGTAGACTCATCAGCTGGTATTGAATTTTGGGGTGCTTCCTTTATTGCCGGTCCTCAGGGCGAAATCCTGGCTCAGGCCTCACACGATAAGGAAGAAATCATCATGGCCGAGGTTGACCTCGCACTGATCGAAGATGTCCGCCGCAACTGGCCTTTCCTGCGCGACCGGAGGATTGATGCTTACGGAGATATCACAAAGCGGTTCATCGATTAAATTTGTTAAAAAACATTCGGCATGCAAGCAAGCAAAATTGTAGTAGTTGGTAGCTGTAATACGGATATGGTCATCAAAGCCGACAGGCTTCCCGCCCCTGGAGAAACGATATTAGGTGGAACTTTTCTCATGAACCCTGGAGGAAAAGGAGCCAATCAGGCCGTAGCTGCTGCCCGTATGGGTGGAAATGTGACTTTAATTGCCAAAACCGGGAACGATGTTTTTGGAAAACAATCGGTAGAGATTTATGCAGCCGAAAATATTAGAACGGATTATATTTTCTCAGATTCCGACCATCCTTCCGGTGTTGCTATGATTACTGTAGACTCCAAAGGAGAAAACTGTATTGTGGTTGCTTCGGGTGCAAACGCTCATCTGAAACCTGCTGACATTGACCTTGCAAGTGCCGAAATTGAAGGTAGCAACCTGATTCTGATGCAGCTTGAAATTCCTATTGAAACCGTTGAATATGTCGCTGAACTGGCGACAAAAAAGGGAATAAAGGTTATTCTCAACCCTGCCCCGGCCAGAGCATTATCCAATGACCTCCTGAAACATCTGTATATGATCATACCCAATAATACTGAGGCTGAGATACTTTCGGGAATTGAGGTTACCGACATTGAATCGGCCAAACAGGCTGCTGAAATCATTAGCGCTAAAGGAGTTGATATTGTTGTAATTACGCTTGGCTCAAAAGGAGCGTTAATAAAGGAATACGCTGAATATCATTTTGTGGAATCCTTAAAAGTTGATGCAGTGGATACCACTGCCGCTGGCGACACTTTTTGCGGAACAGTGTGTGTTGGGCTTTCTGAAGGAAAATCAATTCTTGATTCCGTAAAACTGGCTGTCCGTTCTGCTGCAATCACCGTTACCCGAATGGGTGCGCAGGCTTCAATACCTTACCGTTCCGAATTATCAACTAACTAAAACTAAAAACCATGTTTATTGTAGGTAGTTACACCCTGGCAGTCGTCCTTTGCTTCATCACCATGCTTTGTTGGGGATCGTGGGCCAACACTCAGAAAATTGCCGCTAAAAGCTGGCGTTTCGAACTTTTCTATTGGGATTATGTATTGGGAATCCTATTGTTTTCATTGATTCTTGGTTTTACACTGGGAAGCAACGGAAATCAGGGGATGGGATTCATGGAGAACCTCAGACAGGCTGAATCAGCGAGCATCATCAGTGCCCTGGTAGGTGGAATCATTTTCAATCTGGCCAATATTCTGATTGTTGCCGCTATTGCAATTGCCGGAATGTCAGTCGCTTTCCCGGTTGGTATCGGAATAGCTTTGGTATTGGGCGTGATTATCAATTATATTGCATTGCCGCAGGGAAATGCAATCTGGTTATTTGGCGGCGTTGCATTGGTTGGTCTGGCTATTGTAATTGATGCTTTGGCTTATCGCAAGAAAGCAGTACAAGCCAAAAAAGTTCCTGCCAAAGGGATCATCATTTCTATAGTTGGTGGTGTTTTAATGGCCATGTTTTACCGGTTCGTTGCCGGTTCGATGGCTCCCAGCATGGAGAATCCCGAAGCAGGACTGTTAACTCCGTATAGTGCTGTATTTATTTTTTCACTTGGAATTCTAATCAGTAATTTTCTGTTCAATACCATCCTGATGAAAAAACCTTTTGAAGGTGCACCGATTTCCTACTCACAATATCTTAATGGTGGTTTAAAAGAACACTTTACAGGAATTTTAGGAGGAATGATCTGGTGCGTCGGAATGTCGCTCAGTATCATTGCGGCAGGAAAAGCCGGATTCGCTATTTCATACGGACTTGGACAGGGAGCTACCCTGATTGCTGCACTCTGGGGCGTGTTTATCTGGAAAGAATTTAAAAACTCCCCGAAAGGTGTGAATACCTTGCTAGCACTCATGTTTTTACTTTTTACAGTTGGATTGGCCATGATCATTATGGCTGGCAATAATTAAATTTCAAGTTCTGCCTCAGCAGTAGAATGCTCAAAAGTCAGGATTTCACTCGAAGTTAGGCCCTGACTTTTGGTAAATTGAGATCTAAAACAACAATAGATGATTAAAAAATTAATCCCATTAAACGGAATATTAGTACCACTTGCTGTCATCGCTGGATGGACACTGTCTAAAGCAACAATAATCGGCAAAGTCGGGATCCATTTTTTGCATCGCGAATACACATTTTTAACCTCCTGGTGGAAAGGAGCCTTGTTAGTATGGAGTGTTTGGGTTGTTTTGGAAATCATTCAATATGTTGTTTGGAAAAGATACCGCCGGAACATCAACCTTGCAGTACAAACCACTTTTATATTTCTGTCCGTATCGGGTCTGTATTTCACTTATTTAGATTTCAGGACATTCTCCCACGGGTTATTGGGCGAGCGTTTTCATATCGGAGGATACCTGTTTTGGATTGGATGGTGCATCATCAGCATCTTTTTCATAAAACTCCGGAACGACGAAACCGAAACTACAGAAAATCAGTCCTGATATAAAACAATCAGGGTTTCACTCCAAGTGTGGCCCTGACTGTTTTATATCATATTGCAAATCTTTTCTAAAAACCATCCACAACCAGCAAAACCTTATTTCACAGATGCAACCTTAGTAGCCAGGAATCATCCTCATTTTCCAAAACCTTATTCGTTTTCCTGATAAAATAAGGTGATATGGTTGTGTTTTTCGGTGTTCTAATATACTACTGAGGTTTCTTCAGAAAATAAGGTTTTAAAACAATTCATATTGTCTGTTTATAAACTGATCCGATAACTTCGAAGTCATCGGATCAGTTTTTTTCTACCCTGCATTTTTTTTGTAAAATGCCAATAAATTAAACATCAGATTTCCTTATATTTGATTATCGTTTCACCCTGAAATCTCGATTATACAACCCGTTACCTTATTCATAATCTAAAAAAACACAACTCATCCGGACTATATGAATCACTAAATAAGGATAAAATGTTTAAAAAATGGAATCAGGAGAAAATGGGCGGACATGCCGAACGGAAGCCGTTGCGGCTGTGGCCCGGTGTACTTATTGTAGCTTTGCAGTGGCTGTTCAGATACCTAATTCCGGCCATAATACCCGAAGCCATGATGTTCGGGGTTTTGTTCGAACTTTTAAGTGCGGTGGTAATTATCGTTTGGTGGATTTTTTTCAGCTGGGCTGCCCGAACCGATCGTTGGAGCGCCCTGGTTCTGATGGTTGCGGCACTATTTGTAACTTCCTTTTTCCTTGATGTATCGATTGCCACAGCGAATATGGGATTGATGTTCATGATGTACTCCATCCCTGTTATGTGCCTGGCCCTGGTTCTTTGGGCAGCAGCCACACGCCGTCTTTCCGGTTTAGCCCGCCGGATGACCATGATCCTGACCATTTTGCTCGCCTCCGGAATGTGGATATTCCTCCGTACGAATGGAATGGACGGAGATGGACGTCATAATTTTGACTGGCGCTGGGCGAAGACACACGAAGATCGTCTGCTGGAACAATCCGTCAGGGAATCTTCTTCATTACCTTCGGCAAAGGTAGCAGCAACTCCGGGAGCCGAATGGCCGGGTTTTCGCGGAGCCAATCGTGATGGAATTATCCGTGGAGTAAAGCTCAAAACCGATTGGTCAGCTTCACCACCAGTTGAAATGTGGCGCAGACAGGTCGGGCCGGGATGTTCATCCTTTGCCGTACGCGGCGAATTTCTCTATACCCAGGAGCAGCGTGGTGAATACGAGACCGTTTCCTGTTATAACCTGAATACCGGTGACCCTGTTTGGAAACATCAGGACAAGGTCAGGTTCTATGATTCGCATGCCGGCGCCGGCCCACGATCAACGCCAACTCTGGCTGATGGCCGGGTTTATACACTCGGGGGAACCGGAATACTAAACGTACTTGATGCCAGTAACGGCACATTGATATGGTCGCACGATGCGGCTTCCGACGCAGGTGTAAAAGTACTGACATGGGGCTTCTCCAGTTCACCGCTGGTGGTCAACGATCTGGTGATCGTTGCCCTTGCAGGCAAACTCGCCGCGTATGACAGGGTAAGCGGCAAGTCACGTTGGTTTGGTACTGATGGTGGCTCAGGTTATAGTTCTCCTCAACTGTTTACGATTAATGGAATTTCGCAGGTTCTCCTGATGAGCCAGGCCGGTGCGGTAAGCGTCGAGCCGGAAAGTGGCAAAAAACTCTGGGAATACCTCTGGTCAATTGACGGCCGTATCCTGCAACCAGCAATGCTTGAGAATGGAGATCTTTTGCTTTGTGGTGAGACAAAAGAAGTACGCCGTGTCTCAGTTTCAAAGGAGACTGGAGGATTTAAGATTACTGAACGCTGGGCCTCACCCGGGTTAAATTTCTTCTTCAACGACCTGGTTGTCGACAAAGGTTACGCCTATGGCTTCGACGGTCCCAGCATCGCGTGCATCAACCTTAACGACGGGAAACGTGTGTGGAAAGGTGATCGCTACCGCGGATGGCTTCTCCTTTTGGAAGATCAGGATTTATTGCTGGTATTGACAGAGAAAGGCGAGTTGGCACTGGTTCCGGCTGATCCAACCAAATTCACAGAAATCTCGCATTTCCCGGCAATCAAAGGCAAAACCTGGAACCATCCTGTCCTGGTTGGCGACATTTTGGTTGTTCGAAACGCACAGGAAATGGCAGCTTTCAGGCTTCCGCTTTTGGCTAAAGAAAGTACGCAGCTTAATGATAATGATCCAATGACGCGGGTCATCGGATCAGTTTTTATGCGCAGTTCGAGATGACAAAAGTTACAGCAGAGGAACACAGGTTACTTACCTTATGGGCGACCGAATGTGCTGAACATGTGCTATATCTGTTTGAAAAGGATCATCCCGAAGATGACCGCCCCCGCAAAGCTATTGAAGCCGCTCGTGCCTGGCTGCGTGGAGAACTGAAAATGACTGAAGCTCGCCGGTTTGCTTTTGCAGCTCATGCGGCAGCACGCGAAGCGAAGAATCCAAACGCTATAGCTGCTGCCCGATCGGCAGGACATGCTGCTGCTACATCTCACGTTGCCTCTCATGCCAAACATGCCGCATCGTATGCACTTAAAGCATCAACGAACACCGAAACGGAAAAGCGTGGCAGTTGCAACATCTTTCGAAAGGATTAAGTCAATAATAGAAAGGTTCATACCTAATCCCATCTGCCCCTCGTTTGAGCGTTAGCGGTAACGAGGGGTTGTTTGTTTTGCGTCTGTGACGCACTTTTGCTATATAATAGTTGAAAACTCAAGACCAAATCCGCCTTCTTACACTAAACAAATCTTTAACTGGATTTTCTATTTAGACTGGGTAGAACCGATAATTTTCCACAAATCACCCGGCTTTACGCTAAACGCATCATTGAATAAAAATACGGCCAGTATAATGAAGGCAATAAAACCGAGCACAATGAACAACTGTACTCCTGATGTTTTCTGAATGTCTTGCTTGTGCTTTACGTCACAAATTTCACCGGGGCAATATTGAGCTTTCTTTCCGTAAAACCAGCCATAAAACAAGCATCCCAGACAAATACCGAATGCCGATTCAAAGAAAAGGAATATCAGGCAAATCAGACAGATCAAACCGGTTATTGCACTGTATGAATTTACCAATACAATCAAAACGAACATGATAAGTGCCAAAATCAGGCCAATCACCCAGGCAAACTTTTTTTGAGCAGCGCCAACATACTCCGGGACCTGCCTGCTCACGATTAAACGCCCAACGATTAATGTAGGCGAGAACTTCGGGTTAACAAATACACGAAGGATAAAATCGAGCAGGAAAGAAATAATGAAATACTTCAGGAGTAAAAAATTTCCTTTCAGAATGGCTAACAATACCGATAAAAAGGCAAATACAAAGAGAATTCCGGCGGCTGCCCTTACTTCCCGTTCATTCAAAACCGGAATTTCGTATCCGTCAACGTCTTCTCCAAATTTGATTGCTTTGCTCATTTCTTAGATTTTTAAGTTTAACATCCTGAAAGTTCGTCAAAAAGATACGGAATAGTTTTGAATAAGCGATTGATTTTATCTTTCCGGTTTTCAATTGAGGGTCGTTGAGTGGAACATTTCAGGCAAAAAGGGGCAAGTTTCCCGTAAAAAGCGTCAACTGTCCTCACTTCCAGAGACAATCGAGAGGCTTTAAGCTTTAAGTTTGTGGCTTTTTGAGTCAAAATTCCTACAAGAAGTGACGAATCAAGCGGCTCAGAGCAGCAGACTTGAATCTTTCAGAAAAAAGTTTTTCTCTTTCAGAACCAAATGTCCCTCAAAAAGACTCAAGCACCCCTCTCAGAGTATCAAATTTGAGTCTTTTAGAGGGGCGTTTTCGTCTTTAACATTAATAGCTTCCTTCGACTCAAACAACTCCCCAAGCCGCGGCGCGAGTCGGGGGGAGCATCTCAATATCACATCTGCCCCTCGTTTGAGCGTTAGCGGTAACGAGGGGTTGTTTGTTTTGCGTCTATGACGCACTTTTGCTTGAGTTTTTAACTTTTTATGCCGTGCGTGTGAAATATATTTTTTATATAAGTTTGTATTTTGATTTGAGAAGGCTATATTTTTCCGCATATAACAAAATTATGTCATACACAAATAAGAGTGATATTAAACTAAAATTCGCAAGATGAAAAAGCAATCTATACTCGTTTTTGCGCTTTTTATTTGTTACAGCGCTGCAATAAGTCAAACTCCGGCAATAACAATGACAAGTTCGATGGCTGTTGCTTCTGATTTTTATTTCACGATTGAAGCTACAAACCCTCAGATTCAGGTTGATTTTGGTGATGGAACGCTTATAAGCAAAACAATAGGCACATCTCCAATAACCGGAGATCCCAGTATTTTGTCACAATTGTATTACCCCGATAACACGATTAGCGGTAAACTTGCAGGGACTAAAACAGTTAAGGTTTACGGCACGGGCATCACCACTCTTATTTGTTTTGGGTTAAATACAAGCAAAATGACTTTTTCAGACTCACTTACTAGTCTGGATGTAAGCAATTGCAATACTTTAAGATGGCTTGATTGCAGTAAAAGCCAGCTTACCACCATTGATGTAAGCAAGAATACTGTATTGCGTTTTCTGGTGTGCTCATCCAACCAACTTACAAACCTGGATGTAAGCAATAATACCGGACTGGAGTGGCTTGACTGTAGTATCAATAAACTCGCTACCCTTGATGTAAGCAACAATACTACATTATCTACGCTTTTATGCTCTACAAATAAACTAGCTAACCTAAATGTAAGCAAAAATACGGTATTAAAAAGCCTTGAGTGTAATGCTAACCAGCTCACTAGCCTTGATGTGAGCAACCATATTGAACTATGGAATCTGAGGTGCTCGTTAAACCAACTTGCAAGCTTGGATGTTAGCCATGATCAAATTAGTTGGCTTGATTGCTCGTCTAATAAACTCACTTCCATGGATGTAAGCCAAGATACTGTATTATATATGTTTTACTGCAATTCTAATCAAATCAGTTCCCTTGACCTGAAAAATAATAAACTTACATTTTTTATATACTGCATGAATAACCAGCTTACCAACCTGGATGTAAGTCATTGTACTTATTTGAATACGTTGCTTTGCAATGATAATCAACTTTCCACACTTGACGTAAATAAAAATACTCAATTAAGTCTGTTTATTTGCAATAATAACCGATTCACTTTCGCCACATTGCCTACAATACCATTCCCAGTTATTTATGCACCACAAATTCCGATTTTTATTGATAAGGATTTGGGTACAGGTATTGAGTTGGACCTCAGCAGCCAGCTTATAATAAATGGAAATACAACAACTTACACCTGGAAAACCAAAAGCGGCACCACTCTTGTGCAAGATACTGACTACTCCCTGGCTAATGGCAAAACTGTATTCTTAAAATCCCAGATGGATAGCGTATACTGTGAAATGACCAATGCAGGTTTCCCAGGTTTTATCGGCAATAATGTATTAAAAACAACCTGTACAAAAGTTATGGTTAACACAGGTGCCAGTTACGCCACTGCATCCGAAGTTCAAATATATGCCCGGAACAAAACAGTATACATTGTCGCTCCGTACAACGGGAAAGTCTCGGTTTATGACATAAATGGCAGGCCGGTAAAGATAACAGAAATAACCACTGGCACCAATACAATAGCCATGCAAAAGCTTGGTGTTTATTTGGTAAGGTTTACAGGTAGTTTTGCTCCTGTCATTAAAAAGGTATTTATCGAAAATTAAAACCCCATGCTCCTCAGGATATTCATCAGTATTGCTCATCGATTTAGGTGTCGATTGCAAATAGTCACTAGCAGTCTGTAGTCTTTTTTATGAAAGTATCTATTCATTCCTCAGCGCCTGCACCAAATTTTGTTTGAAAGCCATTCGGATAGCCACCAGGCTAAATATAGCGCCGCTTAAAATAACCAGAACTGAAATGGCTGGTAGCCAAATCCACAGGCTGGCATAAAGTGATGACATCAAGGTTGGCAAGCCGCTCAAAACTGCCGGGATCAGACCGATTAAAACGGAAAAAGTCACTAGAAAAAGCTTTTCGCGCATCACCATCTGTTGAATGATGGATTTGGAAAAGCCCAACGACAAAAGCAACGCATATTCGGGAATTTGCTCAAAGGTGATTCGGAAGATTAAAATTCCCAGTCCGAGCGTGCCAATCAAAAGCCCTAGTGCACCAAGCATCAGGAAGATATTCAGGTACGTATTTTCAACCGTGTAAAACGACAGCAAACGATCGGTTGTGCGGACGATTTCGGGGCCGTAATTGCGCATTCCGGTTTGCAAATCTTTAGCAACAGAATTGGTGTCGGACACATCAATCAGGAACACCTTCGAGCCGCTCACCGACGGAAATGCTCTATTGAAATGATCCTCAGCAATAATCAAATTGCCCTGAAAAACCGAATTGGCTAGTCCTCCCACCAGTTTCAGCTTCAAATCCTTGCCGTCCTCGGTTTTATATAAGATTGTATCGCCAATGCTTTTCATCAGACCCCACTGAATCACCGTTTGATCGGCAATGGCAGGAATCACGTCGTCACCCAACGTTTTATTCAGCGTCAGCCACGGATGTTGCGCATCCAGATCGTCGGTTCGCGTAGCAAAAGTAAAAGCACGGCGCCGGTCGAAAGCCTCCG
>Ga0079306_1000858_pt1 | contig 23793 bp, 22 predicted proteins | sample Methanotroph_Enr_FD_79181 | JGI IMG/M metagenome (GOLD analysis project Ga0079306, IMG submission 79181) | Enriched soil microbial communities from Old Woman Creek wetland in Ohio, USA - Methanotroph_Enrichment_5 | ecosystem: Environmental > Terrestrial > Soil > Wetlands | place: USA: Ohio...
CGGGACATGGCGTGGGGTGGGGCGCGAGTTTGATATATATTATTTTGTTTACCGCGGTTACGGGGTATTTTGCAATTAAGAGGCTTAGCAGGAGGCTGGTTAGCTAGAATACAGAATATAGAATACAGGAGATAGGAGGAGATCCGGAGCCTTGGCGGGCAATGATAAGTACTTTTTGCTACTTTGAAAAAAGGGGTGCAATGAGCGGGGGTGGGGGATAAAATAGTTGAGAAGTGCGTAAGTGCCAAAGTACCAAATTGCTTGAAGAAAATGAAAGTTCAATTCTAAGATATTGCTGAAAGGATGGTTATGGCAAGCGTAAGGATGCTTTTGGTGTTAGTGCTGGTTTGTGTCGTTATGGCGGGGTGCTCCCGTTCAGGTTCGAATTCAAGTGCGGCGGCTCCAGTCAAGGCTGGTGGCGAGATAATCAGTGAAAAGGGGCAGGTGCGACATATCGATCTTGAAGGCGGGTTCTGGGGTATTGTGGCGGCGAGCGGTAAATATGAGCCGATGAATTTGCCGGCGAATTTTCAGGTGAATAAGAAAGATGTGGTTTTCAAGGCAAGGCTCAGGCCTGATGTGATGACGTTCCACATGTGGGGTAAGCCAATTGAAATACTTGAAATAAAATAATTGTTGCGAGTTACGGGTTGCGTGTTTCGAGTTGTGGTAGTCGGGAGTACAGAAATTACTAAGCAGTCAGTACAGTAGATTATACTACACTCGAAAGCGTTGCTGGTTGCTCGTTGCTGGTTAACCATAACCAGAATAATTTTCATGAAAGGGGGTTTTATGAAGGCGCTTATACTGCTGGGCGAAGGGTTTGAGGATTTGGAATTTTTCTATCCATATTTCAGACTGCTTGAGGCTGAGTTTGAAGTGGATGTAGCATCGGGGTCTGTGGGCGGGGTTAAAGGTAAGCATGGGTATTCGTTCGAGGTAAGCAAGACGTATGACGATGTGGCCGCGGCGGATTACGATTTGCTGGTATTGCCGGGCGGGCAGGGGCCGGAAAAAGTTCGGCTAAATACGAAGGCACTGGGGATAGTGCGGCAGATATGGGAACATGAGCTTACGGTGGCTTCGATATGTCACGGTATTCAGATACTTATCTCGGCGAACCTGGTGAAGGGGATGCATGCGACTTGCTGGCCGGGGGTTAAAGATGATTTGATCGCGGCGGGTGGTATATACGAGGATCGGCCGGTTGTTATTGACGGGCAGCTTGTTACGAGCAGGGATCCTTTCGATCTGCCTGCGTTTTGCGATGGTATTTTTCAGGTTATTAAATTAGTCAGTGTAGTACGCGAGGCGAGAAAAAGTTTTCGTGCTTGAACTGCGGCGCATTAGGCTCATATACCCGGCAAAACGTATATCTAATAGGTATGCGATTGCTTAGATGTTTATAGCTGTGAAGGGGGTGAGTTTAATGAGGCAGTTCTGGCAAAATGCGAAAACCGGAGAGATATGGGTTATAGAACTTGATGAGCAGGGACATGTTATAGGTAACACGGGGCCGGTATATTCCGATCTGTTTATGCGTTCGGAGGAACTGGGGGGAGATAATCCTGAGGATACGCTTGCGGTAAGAGATAACGAGTGGATAGAGGAACACAGGGATGAGTTTATCGTTTTCGCAAATGAAGATGAGATATGATTGCTAGCGTTTAGGGTTCAGCAGGGAAAAGGCGAGGGGCAGTTCAAGTGCAAGAGTGCAAAAATTATTGGGGTTATATAAATGAGGTTAAATTGAGTTGACGATGTAGAGGTCTTTGATTATTCTACCGGTTCTTGCCGAAGTGGCGGAACTGGCAGACGCGCGGGATTCAAAATCCCGTTCCCGCAAGGGAGTGAGGGTTCGATTCCCTCCTTCGGCATTTAAATGGGAGCGTTTTGGGCATCAAAGGGGGTTTGAATGAGCAAAATGGAAAGAAAAACCATGTCCCGGCCTGATGAGCAACGTGATTTCCCAAAAGGTCATCTTGACCTGGTCAATCTTGGCGGGGTGACATTTGGCAGAACCAGGCTTGAGCCTGGGTGGAAATGGTCGGAATGCGTAAAGCCGATCGCTAAAACGAGCAGCTGCGAGGCTCCTCACCTTCAATACCATGTATCCGGCCGAATCAAAGCTGTTATGGATGATGGTGCAACAGAAGAGTTCGGGCCTGGTGACGTTTCGCTGATACCTGCAGGTCATGACGCGTGGGTGGTAGGCAATGAGCCGGTTGTCTTAATAGATATTAGCGGCATGAAAGAATATGCCAAAAAAACTTGACATTCGCGGCTAACCAGAACATACTAAGCCCATCGGCATCTTACCAGGGAATAGTCCCTATCTTGATCGGGCAAGTAGCCCAGATCGTTAGAGTTCGCGTTAAAAATGCGAACTTCCTGTTGGAATTTCCCGACCCGAAATGAAAAAGTTTATACTGATCACAATGATAGTGCCGCTATTTTTGGCGGGCTGCGAAAGCAGGACGGATCCGAATCAACCCAATGGATTTATCCAGATCAAGGGTTCGGATACGATTGTCAATGCTGAACAGATGGTGGCCGAAAACTTCATCAAAATATATCCGCAGATATCCATTGCTGTTACGGGCGGGGGCACAGGGGTTGGAATCGCCTCGCTGATCAATAAGAACTGTGAGATCGCAGGCGCTTCGCGTGAGATGAAGTCAAAAGAAATAGATACCGCAAACAAACATGGGGTGCACCCATTCGAGACGGTTGTGGCGTTTGACGGGGTGGCGGTTATAGTAAATTTGAACAACCCGATCGATAAACTCACCATTGATCAACTGCATAAGATCTACACCGGAGAAATAAAGAACTGGAAGGAACTGGGCGGAAAAGATATCGAGATCGTGCTGTTGTCGCGCGAAGTGAGTTCGGGAACGCATACCTATTTTAAAGAGCAGGTGATCCAACTGGGCAAAAAGACGTCAAAGGAAGAATTTTTGCCGGGTACGCTGCTGCTTTCTTCTTCACAGGCTATCGTTGAGGAGGTCGCAAGCAACGAGGGGGCGATCGGGTATCTTGGGATGGGGTATGTTTCGGGGCGGACAAAGTCGCTGATGCTTGATAAAGGGAAAGGTTATTTTTCCCCAACCGTGCCTAATGTGATAAGCAAGCAGTATCCGCTTTCGCGGCCGTTGTACTTTTATACAGACGGCGAGCCGAATAACCTTACGAAACTTTTTGTTAATTACGCCCTAAGTGAGCAGGGCCAGCAGTGTTTTAAATTAAGCGGTTTTGTACCCCTGAAAGACAATGCGACAGAAATTAAGTGAATACATAATTGAGTCAGCGATCAAGCTGAGCGGGTTTGTGATAATCGGGTTTGTCGTTTTGATATTCCTGTTCTTGCTCAAGGATGCGCTATCGCTTTTCGGAACGTACAGCGTCGGAAAATTTCTTTTCGGCACGAACTGGCTGCCAATTTCGGAACCGCCTAAGTTTGGGATGATACCACTGCTGCTTGGTTCTATTTACGTTACATTTGGCGCGATCCTGATTTGCGTTCCTCTTGGGGTGGGGACGGCACTTTTTATTGCCGAGGTTGCACCGCGGTCGATAAAGCAGATACTCAAGTCGCTGGTTGAAATACTTGCTTCGATACCTAGCGTGGTTCTGGGTTTTATAGGGATCATTTGGCTTGGGCCTTTCTTGAAAGACACATTCGGGCTAACGACGGGGATGTGTGGTTTAACAGGATCGCTGCTGCTTGGGTTCATGGCGCTGCCGACGATCATATCGATATCTGAGGACGCGCTGATCTCGGTGCCGCGGACGTTTAAGGAAGCGGCTTACGGGCTGGGTGCGACAAAATGGCAGACTATGTGGCGCGTAATGCTGCCGGCGGCATCTTCAGGCATAATAGCGGGCGTGATGCTTGGTATCGGCAGGGTGATAGGCGAGACGATGGTTGTGCTGATGGTGACGGGCAACGCGCCTGTAATGCCGAAATCAATCTTGCAGCCGCTAAGGACGCTTACTGCGACGATCGCGGGCGAGATGGGTGAGACGGTTTCGGGATCGGAACATTATTACGCACTGTTCACAGTGGGGCTGGTGCTGTTTATTATCACATTCATGATCAATTTCGGAGCAGACCTTTCTTTGCGAAAGGCCCGTAAATGAAAAATTTTGCAAAGACACGCGAAAAGATCGCTTTTACAATACTTGGACTGGCTACGTTCATCGTGGTTTTGCCTATCTTGCTTACAATTTATTATGTCGTGAGCAATGGTTCGCCTGCGGTGACGTGGGAGTTTTTGAGCAAATCGCCGACCAACGGTATGACGGAGGGGGGAATATTTCCGGCGATACTGGGGACGGTGATACTGATCATCGGCACGATGATCTGTTCGCTGCCGATAGGGATACTTTCGGCGATATACCTGGTTGAGTACGCAAAGGATAATCTTTTCACCAGGCTCATCAAGCTTTCTGTCGTGAATCTTTCCGGCATACCGTCGATAGTTTACGGCCTGTTCGGATTTACGCTGTTTGTGGTTTTTTTCCGGCTTGGAACATCGATAGTGGCTGGGGCACTGACGCTGGCGATCATGTCGCTGCCGGTTATCATAACGGCAACTAAGGAGGCACTTGAATCGGTTCCAAATACATACCGTGAAATAAGTCTTTCGCTTGGGGCAACCAAGTGGCAGACGGTTCGATACTGCGTTTTGCCTTACGCAATACCAGGGATACTGACGGGTACGGTGCTTAGCCTGAGCAGGGCGGCTGGTGAGACGGCGCCGATATTATTTACGGTGGCGGCGTTTTATCTAACACAGTTGCCACATTCGATCTTCGACCAGGTGATGGCATTGCCTTACCATCTTTATGTAATATCGACCCAGGTGCCTAACATGCCGACGCAGATAAGTTTCGCGACGGGGTTTGTGCTGATAGCGCTGGTGTTTATCATGAATCTTTTCAGTATTATTCTGCGAGCCCATTATAGGAAAAAGAAGCAATGGTAAACAAGCAGGCGATGATACAGACTGTGAACCTGAATTGCTTTTACGGCAGCAATCATGTGCTGCGCGATCTGAATATCGAGATAATGAAAAATGAGATATTCGGGATCATCGGGCCTGCCAACAGCGGCAAGACGACTTTTTTACGGGCATTAAACCGTTTGAATGATGTCAAGGCGGGATATTCACAGAAGGGGGCGATACTTTTTGAGAATCAAAACGCGGCGGATCTGCCGGATAACCTGCTGCGGAAAAAGATAGGAATCATTTTCGCGCTGCCGCAGGTGCTGCCGGTGACGATCTACCAGAATGTCGCATATGGGCCGAAGGTGCACGGCATTACGAATAAGTCTACCGTGGACGGGATCGTCGAAATGTCGCTTAAGCGGTCGTACCTGTGGGATGAGGTGAAGGACAGGCTTTCGCTTCCAGCACCGAGGCTTTCGGGCGGGCAGCAACAGCGGTTGTGCATCGCTCGGACGCTTGCGGTTGAGCCGGATGTTATTCTTTATGACGAGCCATGCTCCGGGCTTGATCCGATCTCTACGGCCAAGGTTGAAGACGCGATGGGTGAACTCAAGGCTAATTACACGCAAATACTTGTGACGAATAATACCAAGCAGGCAGCGCGTGTGGCGGATCGGACAGCGTTTTTCCTGATGGGCGAAATGATCGAAGTTGACGATACGGATGTGATCTTTACGAACCCGCGTGATAAGCGAACCGATGATTATGTGACGGGCAGGTTTGGATAAAATTTCAAAATTCAAATTTCAAAGTTCAAATTCGTGGAATCCCGACTGCATCGGGATGGCTTCTTTAATTGGATCGGTATAATATGGATTTTAAGGCAAAAATCGAAACACAGCACCTCAATTTGTACTACGGCGAGTTCCGTGCGCTTGAGGATGTGAATATTAAAATACCGGATCGCAATGTCACGGCGATGATAGGTCCTTCGGGGTGCGGCAAGAGCACGATGCTTCGGTGCTTCAACCGGATGAACGATCTCGCTGAGCAAATAAAAGTTGAAGGCAAGATACTCATCGACGGCAAGGATATTTTGGCACCTGATACGGATCTGATATTTCTTAGACGCAATGTGGGTATGGTATTTCAGAGGCCAAATGTTTTTGATCTTTCCATCCTTGAGAATTTGCGTTTTGGGTTACGCATTCACCGGTTGCTGAGCAAGAAAGATGAAATTATGGCTGCCATACAAGGCGGCCTTGAGCATGTTGGATTGTGGGATGAACTTAAGGACAAGCTTCGCAAGAACGCACGCACGCTGACGCTTGAACAGCAGCAGAGGTTGTGTATCGCCAGGGTGCTTATATTGAAGCCGCAGGTGGTTTTGCTTGACGAGCCTTGCTCGGCTCTTGATCCGATCTCAACGCTCAGGATCGAGGAACTGCTGCGGGTATTGCGAGAAGAGTACGCCATGGTAATTGTCACACACAATATGCAGCAGGCAGCACGCGTTTCTGATTACACCGGGTTTTTGTATCTTGGCAAACTAATCGAATTCGGCGAGACAAACCAGGTTTTCACCAAGCCTCATGAAAAGCTTACCGAAAATTATATCAGCGGGCATTTCGGCTAAACTTCAGCATTTTAGCAAGTTAAATTCAATTTTAAAATACCCTTTGTCACAGGGCTAAAACGTTATTATATTTTGTATACGCTTAAGGATAAGGTGCATTTTTATTATTCTCTATATATCTAAAACAGGAGGTACTATGAAGAAATGGTTGATGTGTTTTGTGATGGTTTTGTGCGTGTCAGGATTTGGCCAGCAGGTGTGGGCAGTTGATGATCCCAATGTAAATGTTGATCCAAATGCCGTAGATCCCAACATGGTCGATCCAAATGTAATTGAGCCAAATGATGTTGTAGAAAATATCGCGCCTGTGGCTGACGCGGGCGATGATATTACGGCTTTTGCGGGTGCTGACGGCACAGCAACGGTATTGCTTGACGGATCGGATTCAAACGATGCCGACGGCGATGAATTGACCTATCATTGGACATGGACTGCTTCGGGGCAGGTTTGTGAGTCCAATGAAGTCGATCCTGAAATCAAGCTTCCTTTCGGCGATTATGTTATATCGCTGACGGTCAGTGACGGCACAGCGACAAGCAGTGACGAAGTTGCAGTCAAGGTTATCGAGCCTTATAAGTTTACAATGAAATTTACTCCCCAGACGCTCAATTTGAGGAGCAGCGGCAGATATGTGATGGCACATTTCACACTGGACGCGGGCTTTGAAGTTAATGATGTCAATGCCAAGGATACAATGACTCTGGAGCCTTATGGTCTGCCTTCTCTAAGAGCACAAGTTGGTGTGAATTCAGAGGGTTTGGTGACGGTAAACGCAGTATTTGACCGAATGACACTGGGCAGGGCACTTGCTACGATCACTACCAGTACTGCCAAAATCACTGTTTCGGGTAAACTGGCAGATGGCTCGTATTTCTTCGGCACAGATAATGTCAAAGTGCTCAAGAAGATCGTGAAACCCAAAAAGAAGGTAACGCCTGTAAGGAAAACTGCGGTAAAGAAAAAAGCAGCTGCGAAAAAGAAATAAGACAGGCAACGTAAAGTTTGATGAAGGCCGTGACCGATGTCGCGGCCTTTTTTGTTTGCTCGCAATTCATGGCTTTCGTTTGACAAAACCACCCTTGCCAGTTATCCTGATAACCTGTCGTGAATGGATTTGGGGCGGCACGTTTTACCACACATGGTGTATTTCAATAGTTTGGATGAGGGAGGGAGTTTGTGAATATACGGCTATATTCTGCAGTTGTGATCCTGTGCGTATTCATTTCGACCGCATTTCCAAGAGACGCAAGTTGGAAAAAGGAAAAGCTTTCGCTGAGGCTGGGCAACGAGAAAGAAATTACCGGAATATACTACGCTCCAGGTAAAAAGCCCAAATTCAAAGAAGAGGCAAAAGCTGGACAAGTTTGGCGCAAAAAAATTACGCCTGAGCGTTTCAAATTGCAAAAAGCGGAAATCGGGCACGACAACACAGTTTTTGCTTCGGTCATAAATTCGCCGCCAATCGACGGATTTGTGCCATGGATAGCAATAAGCGCAACCGACAAAAATATCTCTGATGATTTTACAGCTTATGTCGAAAACAGTTATTCGGGTTTGCCTCTTATCGGAGATGCTGCTCACAATTTCGCGATCGGTCTTTTCGATACAGGCGCAAGTGCTCATGTAATCGGATATGCTTCATCATTGAATTTAGGGATCACGGGCAATTACCTATCACCATCAACGACAGTTTTAGGCGGCGTAAGCGGAACAGTTGACGCATGGGTGAGTTACCCGATAGGTATTTTTGCGGCAGGCCTTGGAGCGATATCAGCCGGGACTTTGGATCTGGCAAAACTGAAAGGTGAGTCAAATGTGACTGTGGCGGTGGGCATGGAGCCTGTGGGTGGGCCTGATGTTGCGACCGCGATCGGTTCGCCGTTTTCGGTGTTTTATACCACGGTGTTCGATGTTGAAAATCCTGTAACCGTTATACATGATGGTAATACCTATACAGCGCCGGCCATCAACATATATGAACACGATGATCCTGCGGCAGCAAGTTATTCCAATTCTATCCCGCTGGAACTTCGGCCTTTGGGCTCTACATCGGTTCAGTATGTCCCCTCACTTGAATACAACGAGAATTTCGAGTTTTATCCCGCGACGCCGTCGATATTAACGGGCAATCTTTCGCAAAGTCTATTCTTTGTCAGCAGCGTCGATATGGTTGACGGCATATACAGCGCCATAGATCGCCAGCGGTTCATGTTCGACACCGGGGCACAGATCACGGTAATCGGTTCACGAGTGGGGGCAAGGCTGGGCCTGGATAAAGCCAAGGCGGAATTCGAAGTTGAAATAACGGGCGTTACGGGCGAGGTGACCTCTGCACCTGGTTTTTATGTAGATAAGCTCGAAATACCCGCTTTGGGCGACTGGATGAGTTTTACGAATATTCCCGTGGTGCTGCTGGACATTTCTTCGCCGGAAGGGGGCACGCTGGATGGGATCATCGGTATGAATCTGCTGCTTGAAATGAATTTCGTACTCAGAGGCGGCGGCTTAATGCTGGAACCTGATCCTGTGCTGGAATATCAGCTCATATCGGCTTGGGCTGTCAAAGGCGATATAGCACCGGCCGGGGGCGATGGGATGGTTGATTATAAAGACCTTGTGCTTCTTGCATCGTGCTGGCTTGCGACCCAGGAAAGTGCGAACTGGGACCCGGACTGCGACATTGTCCCTGCAATTACGGGAACAACGAGGATCAATTTTGAAGATTTTGCTTCATTAAGCGCGAATTGGTTAAGCGGTTATTAGAGAAACCATTCTGCTCTTGTTCTTGCTGGTGCAGGCGGGGGCGGCATCGACGCGGGCCAGAAGCTGGTTTGGATTATTTATTTATGGTGACGGTCTTTTTCGTAAGTTCCTCGATCCTGGCTGGGATTTGCTCAGTTAGCTTTATGCAGCAGAAGTTTTCCTGGAGGGACTTGTAGAGGGAAATTGCCTTGGCTGGGTCGGTATCATGGAGAGCCTGGGCGTCAGAAATACGTTTTTTGAGGCGGGTTTCGAGCTGGTCTACAATGGCGGAGGCGGTTTTTGCATCGGGGGAGTCCTTTTTGGCGGCTTCGGAGGTAAGCTGGCCAAATGCCTGGGAGAATTCTTTGGAGCCGGCGAGAGCGAATCGCAGGGAGCGGAATTTGCCGAGACTGATACCGGAAAGGATCGATTCGGGTGCTGCGGCAACGGCTTTTTCGATAGCATTATCAAAGGCGGGGTTGAGGGGGTTTCCTGCCCAGACGATTTTACCGTCGTGGCCTATCACCAAAGCGACGGGAATGGCGTCTATGCCAAGCTGGTCGCCGGTGCCGCCGTCGAGGGCGACGAAGTAGTTGAGGTCATGTTTTTTGTAGAAATCTATGACGGGCTGGGCTATTTGATCTTGAGACAGGGCCAGGAAAAGGACGTTTTTGTCATCGTACTGGGAGACGAGTTTTTTGAGGTGCGGGACGCTTTGGACACAGGGCGGGCACCATGTGGCCCAGAATTCGATGATAATTACGCGATTTTGGAAATCATTTGGTTCAGGTTTATCGGCGGATATCCATTGGCGTATATACATTCCGCCTTTTTCCTCGGCGTTCGAAAAGGGTGCCAAGGCCAGAAGACATAGAAGTGCGGGTAAGAGGCGTTTAGTTAATTTCCAAGAGATATTATTATTCACAGGGATCTCCGAAGAGTTTTCTTTTATATACGCTAGCTGCCGGGCTGTCGGGGGGTATTTTAACAAGAATAAATATGGAGTACAATATATGCACCCCTAAACCAAACTTGCGTCTACAAAATCCTCCCAAGCAACTCAATAATGCTGCTCGCCTCACGGAGTGAATGCGCAATACTCGCCCGTATAGATTGGCAGAACTCATTGGTGTCAAAAGACCCACGCACTGCGGCAAAATCAGCCTGTTTTATTCCAGCCTCGCCGTCATAGCCGTAGCTGACCTGCATAGAGCCGTCAAATTCCTTCTTTGCATCGTCAAGGATAAGGATATTGAGCCGCTCGATCGCGAACTTATATTCCATAAGCAGCCCAACCAGATCTCCCGGCCGGATCTTCTCAATTGGCAAAGAGCAGTAATCCTCAATTTGCCCCATCACGAAATTCCACTGATACTTATGATAATTGTCATAAATCGATTGCCATCGCCCCTGCAATTGCCCCAACTCAGTTATCTCCCCAGATTCGATCTCGCCCACCACCGTAGCGATCACCTCTTCAGGCGCTATCAGCCCCGCCAGATCCATCCATCTACCACGCCCGATAGTCGTCTGCGGCATTATAGCCGCCTGAAGTGCGCCCAGGTCCCCGGGCCGGGCATTCTCGATTTGCTTGATCAGCCGACTGCCAAGGTAGGTAGTTATCGCAAGATCGTAATACTCAATACCTTTTTCAACGGCAGGGGGCTTTATCTCAAGACCGCCCAGCATTATCGCCTCATTCATCCCGCGCGAAGCCGCTCTTAAATTTTTAAGCTGCGTGCGCCCTGTGATCATTTGACCCACTGTATAAGGCGAAAGCCCGTCAAAAACGATCATATCCAGCCTGCCCTGAGGCTGGCGACGGTCGCGTTTAGGCCATTTCTGGATATCCCGAAGCGTACCGCAACTTCGTAGTGCCGTACCGGGCACCAATACACTTTTGCCACTATCATTAACAATGTAAGAAAAGGGCATCGAAGAAGTATCAAAATGCACAGTGTGTTTGCCCGAAACCGCCGAAAAAGCCCCAACAATCGCGGGCCAGAGCATATATGAATCCGAACCCGTCTTTGAGCCTCGTTGGCAGATGCCCTGATGAACCGGGCCAAGCCGGTACATGTGGTTGCTTTTGTTTGTTCCGGACCCGGCATTGTAAAAACTGTACATCGCCGCAAGGAGCAGCGTAGATTTGTGGTGCGAAACCGTAAATGGCCCGGCAAAGACCGAACATGCCTCTCCGTTAAGCAGTTCGCTGTTGCAAAAAATAAGGCAATTTTCGGCGCTGAATCCCCTTGAAACAGTCGCGCACTGCCCCACAAAACACCTGCTGATTTTTGCCCCGTCGCTAACCACCGCCCCGGATGCGAATATAAAATCCTGAGCTATTACCCCCGGCCCGACTTTTGCCGGCTGTTCAACTGAACTTGCAACTGTGCCGTTGGCCAGGCTAAGTGCCCCGTCCACAACCGCGCCAGGGCCAATATTGACATTTATAATCCTGCCTGCGCCAGTAACCCTGGCGTTGTTTCCAATGGTGCCACGACGGGAGGATGTTTTTGCGGCATAGTCACCCACAATTTTGTCCATGCAGGCGATCATCTTATCACGGTGCCGGAACAAGGTAGAAAGTGCCGCCGACTGGGCAGATATTCCGTCATAGATCCTGACTTGCCGCGAGCCCGCCTCGTTCATAACTGCTACAGCCGTGTTATTTCCAAACTCAGTCTCTCCCGTAACCGCAAGCGTGCCGATATTTTCAATGAAAGCGCCGGCCTCGATATCGTAATTTGCTATCTTGCCGCCAACGTTCGCAATATAGGCCCCATCACCGATAGTGCAATTATGGAGTGAAGCATTGAAAATACCACTGCGGCAGGGAATGGCCAGATCCGAAATTTCCGAGCCGAACACGCCTAATCTGATATCGCCCCCAAACCTTGCATTCGTAACAAAAGCTGGATCAAAATTACCGGCCACCTTGACCCTGGACCAGTCATCAGCAACGCAGCCTTGATCTTTCAATTGCTTGATTTCCACTGCCGTCAATGGTTTATACATTAACTCTCCTTAATTTCACGTTTTGGCAACATTTTCGGGCGATACTACTGGAATATCAAGCCAGAAGATCGAACCTTTGCCGACAGTGCTATCCATGCCCACGGTGCCAGCTAAAAGCCCAGCCAGTTCCTTGCAGATGGCCAGCCCCAGTCCTGTGCCTGTTGTTTTGCGGGTTATAGACCCATCAAGCTGCCGGAATTTTTCGAAAATTGTATCCTTATCCTCATCCCTTATTCCTGTGCCGGTATCCGAAACGCTTATTCGGATCGTTTTATCATCACTCATCGCAGCCTTTATTTCGATCCGGCCCCGGTCGGGTGTGAATTTTATAGAGTTCGAAACAAAATTATAAAGTATCTGCTGAATCTTGCCCTGATCCGTCGTGACCATAGGCAGCTTTTCGTCAATCGTAAGCCGGAGTTTGATCTTCTTCTTTTCTGTAAGCGGCGAAAAGAAAGCCGCCAGACCGCGACACAGGTGCGGGATAGAAGTGCTGTCGAGGTGAAGCTGCATCTTGCCTGCCTCAGCCTTAGCCAGGTCCAATAGGTCATTTACCATATTAAGCAGCTGACGGCCGCTTGTAACTATATGCTCGGCATAGCGTTTGGATTTATCCATGCCAAGGAATGTGGGTTTATCCCGCAGAATTTCGGCAAAACCCAGGATAGCATTGAGCGGCGTGCGAAATTCATGCGACATGTTAGCCAGGAATTCGCTTTTGAGCTTGTTGGCTTTGAAAAGCTCAAGATTGCGATCTGAAAGTTCCATGATCTTGTCGTCGAGCTGCTTGTTCGCGTGGCGCAGCTTCTCCTGCGATTCCTGGAGCCGGTCCAGCATCTTATTAAAAGCCTCTGCCAACCGCTCATATTCATCACCCGTTTTGATCGCGCTGCGAACATCGAGATTACCTTCGGCTACGTTATTTGCAAGTGCGCGCAATTGCCGCACAGGCCTTAAGATCACCCTCTGCATAATGATATAAAATGTGACAACCGCGCCTGTGCATGCCAAAAGCCCGGCTATTACAAGCCAGAGCCGGTTGAGGTATTCGGTTTTCGCCAGTTCGCGAGCAGGAGTCGCAACTACAATTGCCCCGATCGGCTCATGTAGATTGAAACTGAAGGCCGAACCATGTGGATTATGACAATTGACACAGCTTTCGCTTGCACGAACAATATGGACGTAATTGCTGCGATCTTCAGGCTGGCGTTCCGTGATCCAGAATTTATCCGAAAGCTTCGGGTTTGCCTGAAGTTCTTCAATAGCTTTTCGCTGGCCGCCCGTGATCGGTACCGCATTAGGATCTGTCTTACCAAAGCGAACCCATTGCAAAGCCGCTGGGTTTTGGGTAAATGCTGCGCCGTTTTCGTTGAGCGGAGATGGGACGGGAGCTGTGTCGATCTTAAAATGTCTCTGGTATAGTGTAAACGCCACTGCCCGGCCGGCATCGAGAGATGCTTTTTCGACAAGCTTGTCCATCCAGAAGTATGGAATGAGCAGTGCCAGCGCAAGGCTGAAAAGCACGGCTGCGCCAAACTCGATACGGCATTTTTCCGCCAATGAAAGAGGCGAAAGCTCAAGCCATACTAAAAGCTTATGCCAGTGGCTCTTAAGCCTGGCCCACATTTATAATCCCCGAAATATAATCACGGAACATCGCCGGTGACGTCTTTGCGTTCAACCTGGTGAAGGTGCTTGGAAACACGAAGGTTAAGTTCATCGAGCTGTTTTTGGTCAACTGTGCTCGGGGCGCTTGACATGAGGCACTGGCCACGCTGGGTCTTCGGGAAGGCAATGACGTCGCGAATATTATCTGTGCCGGTAAGCATCATAACGAGCCTGTCGAGGCCGAAGGCCATGCCGCCGTGGGGCGGAGTGCCGTATTCAAGAGCACGCAGGAAGAATCCGAAACGATCTTCAGCCTGTTCTTTTGAAATATTCAGCAGGTCGAAAACCTTTGCCTGTACGGCTGGATTGTGAATACGGATCGAGCCGCCGCCGATCTCCAAACCGTTAAGCACGATATCATACGCCTGGGAAATAATGTTGCCCGGGTCGGTTTCGAGCTTGGGCAGATCTTCCGGTGTCGGCGATGTGAACGGGTGATGGAGAGAATCCCACCGTTTTTCGTCAGCATTCCATTCAAACAGCGGGAAATCGACTACCCATGTAAACGCAAGTGCATCAGGCTCATAGAGATTCAGTTCTTTGCCCAGCTTGACGCGAAGAGGTGCAAGCGCTTTATTGGCTTGCGCCAGCGTATCGGCCACAAGAAGGATAAGATCGCCGTCTTTGGCGTCAAAGGTTTGGATCAATTGCTGCTGGAGATCGGGATTGAAGAACTTCGTTATCGAACTTGCAAGTTCAAGTGTTCCCGATGCTGATTTGGCTACCTTGAACCATGCAAGGCCTTTTGCGCCGAGTTCGGTGACATACCCGGTCAAAGTCTTTTCAATGTCGTTGCGGGAGTATTTGTTTCCGCCGCCCGGTGCACAGAGTCCTTTGACAACGCCGCCTTTTTCAACAGTGGTGGTAAAGACCTTGAAATCGCTTTTTGCGGCTATTTCCGATACGGTCTTGAGTTTCATTTCAAAACGCAGATCAGGCCTGTCTATGCCGTATTCATCCATCGACTGCTTATAAGTCATCCGAGGAAGCGGAAGCTTGACCTCATATCCAAGTATCTGGTTCCAGATGCGGGCCATGAGCTTTTCTATCGTACTTATGACATCATTGGTATCTACAAAGCTCATTTCGACATCGATCTGTGTAAATTCAGCCTGGCGGTCGGCGCGGGGGTCTTCATCGCGGAAGCATCGCACTACCTGGAAATATTTATCCATGCCTGCGACCATGAGTATCTGTTTGAAAAGCTGCGGTGACTGCGGCAGGGCATAGAACCAGCCTTTATACATTCTGCTTGGTACGAGGAAATCGCGTGCGCCTTCGGGAGTGCTCTTGCCCAGCATAGGAGTTTCGATCTCCCAAAAGCCATTTTCGTCAAAATAATCGCGTGCTATTTTCGCGACGCGATGGCGTACGCGAAGTTTATCCTGCATGACAGGGCGACGCAGGTCGATATACCGCGCTGTAAGGCGGACTTCCTCGGCCACGTTATTTGCGCCGTCGATTTCAAACGGAGGTGTCTTGGCGGTATTGAGGATCTCCAGGCTGTCGATGACGATCTCTATATCGCCTGTGGCCATGCGCGGGTTTTCCATGCCTTCGGAGCGGTGAGCTACCGTACCGCTGACGGCTATGACCCACTCGCAGCGAAGCGAACGAGCGACTTTGTGGATCTCCTGCTGGGTCTGGGGATTGAATACCAGCTGAATGAGCCCTTCGCGGTCCCGCAAGTCGATGAAAACCAGGTTGCCGTGGTCACGGTATGAATTAACCCAGCCTGCCAGTATAACGTTCTTGCCTTCATCTGATAGTCGCAGCTGTCCACAATTATGCGTGCGTTTCAACATAAAAACTCTCTTTGTATACCTTTAAAAGTTAGACCCGGTAGAATAGTCGAAATCCCGCATTTCGTCAATTTAATTAGCAGGGGGGCAGTTGTACCAAATCCTGTCGGAATTTGAGGTTGCTAACCACGGATTAACACGGCGCGGCCGGTGGCCGCAACCAAACCCGAAGCACTAAGCTCGAATTCCTAAACAAATTACAAATGACAAGTACCAAATCACAAACAAATCCAATACAGGAAAATGGAAAATTCAAAACAAATACAACTATCGAGTCCCAGCCGATTTAGGTTAATGTGATTGGCAAATCAAGCAGAAAAAGCAAGAAGTTGAAGGATTGTAGTACAGATTTTCTTTAGATATGAAGGTCAGCGTCAGTCAGTGGTCAAACATTCCACCTAAGGCCCGCCGTTTTCTGCAATAATCAATAATCATTAATCCATAATCAATTTAGAGTACCGCCTCGATGAGATTGCTGCGGGTTCCCATTCCTGCGCGGTTTACGGCCGCTATACAGTATTCCATGCGGCTCCCGGAGGGCTGGTCTTTTAAAAGGGCCTCTGTAATGAGCGAACTTGAGACCTCCTGCCAGTCGCCGCCATCGAAGTTTCGCCTCAAGATACTGTACACGCCGACCTTGCCGCCGTCTATAGGCGCATTCCACTCCAGCGATATCATGCCCGGGGCCTGTGCCTTGCATTTTAATTCCAATACCTGCCCCGGCGGGGAAAGTTTTCTCTTTGCCCTTGGCGCCGACCAGCCGAGCAGCTTTAATTTCTCATCGGAAAATTTAACTGTGTTCTCGGCATATCGCAGGTCTGTTTTGACACAGTCGCAGAGCTGGGCAAACAACTCATCCTTTGCCTTAAGTGCCCCTTCAAGAGCTGCCCGTGCCCCCGTAAGATCATCGTAGGCCTTCTGGAGTGCATCGAGCGTTGTCTGTATCTGCGCAGGTGTGGCCGGCGGGGCGGGAAATACATCGGGGTTTGAACTAAGGCCCGCAGATACCCGCGAGGCGAGCATTGAAATGCTCGATTCCTTGAGTGGAAAACGCATAATCAGCACTCCGATTTACTATTTGATGTTAGACTCTGCCTTTTCAAAGCTTATTTCGGTTTAAAGCAAGGGTGAGTTTAGGGAAATGATGCATGATCAAATCAAAATCACGCTTTATTTTTATAATTTTACGCGTTTTTGAAGCAATATAACCCGTTAGCGAGGCAAAACGACGCATGATTTAAATTATCTGATGCGTGATGCCGGGTGAATAATGCGTGATACCGCCAAGATCACCGGTGATTCTATAAAGACTTACGGCAATAAATGAAGCTCAAACGCTGATTACGCTGATTTAAAAAGTCCCTGCGAACTGCTGAACCCTGATTCTTTGCCACGGATTTACACGGAATTACACGGATTTTTCACCACGGAACACACTGAGAACACCAAACTTAAGCCACACAGGGATAAAAGAGACTCTTGAATTGTACTTTAGACTTTATTTATTTGCATTCGGGTGTAATATTATATTTAACTTTAGAAAGCCGCTTTGTCTTATTCAAAGAAAGTCAGCAAAATGGCAGAAAACAAAAATGTAAGCCGTCTCAATGCACATGTGTTGAATAAAAAGAAAGGAATAGTCGCAACTCCTTTAAATAATGCTCTTGGCAATCTTCTTCAACCCAATTCATGGACTAAAGAGAGGATGCCAGAATATCTCTGGCTTGGTCTTATTCTGAAATATTATGGTCGAAAGGACGGATTTGCCAAATCATTTCAAATCCTTTATGAACTATCACAAAACATTCCATCGCTGTCTCATCCTCGTTTATCAGCGATATTCAATCTTGCAGATGAAGAACAAAAAACGGTTTATGCAATAATTTGTAGACATGTTGATAAAAAGATCATATCCCCTTTAACTATTCTTTATAGAAACAGTACGCATCCTAAATTTAACGAATACTTTTTTATTCCACAACTATCCTTTGAAAGCAGAATGACATTGTTGTCCGAAACTATAAAAATGTTTTCGCCTTCACAATCATTTGAGGCTACCGATTTAAGATTTCTAGCAATCTGCTTAATGCTTTTTTCGGGAAAACTAAACTTTGCACCACATCTTGCTGAGGAGGCCAAGATTTTCGAGAAATATCCTGAAACTGAACACGATGATGAGAGAATGAGAAAGTATCGTCCTTCTGTTAGAAGTTTAGAATCAATGCATTTCATTGTAGATAATCAATTTATCACAACATTTTGGAAGGCCATTGGAATGATTACGCCTTGCAAGCCGTGGAGAATAAAATTCGAAAACAATCCAGAAGATTTAAACGAGTTTATAAGTGCTTGTCAAAAAATACTAGAATACATATTAGCAACAAACAAGGAGAAGGCGTTAACGGATGATAAATTCGACATAATAATGGGCTCTATTACGTATGCCTTAAAAATATTTCTGGAAATTAACAATAATTCCTTGGGCAACAGCATTCTTGGACGGCATGGAACAAGATCAATTATCGAAATTTATATAATGTTAAAATACCTTTTAAAACACGAAGCCGAAAAGCCGGAAATATGGAAGGAGTATAAAGCATATGGCATCGGAAAATATAAATTGGTGTTGTTAAAAGCAAGAGAAACCGAGCCAGATACGACATCGCATTTTACTCTGCCATTAATTGATTGCATTGTAAATGAACATAAATTTGAAGAATTCACAGACATCGATTTGAAATATTTTGATAAGCAAGGAATTAGAGAAAAAAGCATCGATGTCGGAGAAAAACAGTTATATGATTTATTTTATGACTATGACTCAAATTATGCGCATGGATTATGGGGAGCTATTCGAGAATGTGCTGTACTAGCTTGTGACAATGCAAATCATCAATTTTACTGTATTCCGGATATTTATGCAAGGCAGAATTTATCAGATGTAAAGTTAGATTGCATAAAGCTTCTGAAACGGATTTTCATTTGGTTAGCAGATATATACCAAATACCGGATGCATTTATGGGAAGGATTAATAAGTGAAATCGCAGTTGTTTAAAAATATAGCAAAATCACAGGAAGAATACCTTGCGATATTAAAGCATTATACGCAGCTCTCGGAAAGTCAGGAAACGGAACTCAGAGATGTTGCTCTTTTAGTTGACGAGATAAAATGTTTTTGGCTAGCGCGGCTTGAAGCCATTGATTTTGAACTTATCGAGTTGACGAATACCAATTCATGTTCTCTATTATTTGGTGCAATTTATCTAGATGTGTCTGAACAGGAACATTATTTTTTCAAAATGTTTGGCGACTATCATTTGTTGTCGGATCCGTTCCTAAGAATGGAATACATGTTTAGGGCTCCTGAAGATAAAGTCAACAGCTTCGAAATCATTAACTATTTTAAGAAAGTTTTTGTTGATGCAATTGAGATACTATCAAAATATAAAAAACATTTTTTTATTTTGCCAATCAGAGAGATTGCAATCAAGGATGAATCGGAACATTATGAATTGTTGGAGAAATTTTTTCTTGGATTCGTTTCAAGTATTTTGAAACAAGAGTTTTCCAGCAAAGAAGAATTTTTAGCTAAGTTCAATTCTTTTGAAGAAATCGAAGCTGGATTAGACATTTATGTTCGTGAACATTTGGTTTATAGCGAAGTAGACGAAACAAAATTATCACTTAGAGAAAAAATAGACCGATATTTTGAAATGAAAATGAGTTGCAAAGGACTTCTGAATAGCCAACCAGAATCACAAATGTTTTGGGTTGCAACCTTTTCATTAGTATCTCAAGTTATTGAAATGTTATTGATAAGCACACGCCTAAACGTCTGTCCGTATGTTCGTTTTGAAGTAACTTTTAACTATTTAGTGTTGTTGATGCATACTTTCATTGAGGACAAGATATTAAAAGGCATCATTGAGAAGACCATAATGTTTTACATAGCGCGCAAAACAATCAGTGAAAAACAATTTGAGAATATTAAGTTTGAAGACTTCTGCAACCTTATTGAGAACAAACGACTGATGGAGAAAACTATAGAAAAAATGCGGGTTCAAGGCGTTGATATCTGTCAAGGCGGTATTAAACAGGTGCAATCAATTATCTTAAATGAGTTTCGCGAAGTGTTTAACAATTTTACTGGAAACCCTGCCACATAAATATGCATTCTTGAAATTTATTCGGCTCAAACCCGCAACCCGAAACTCTTAAGATCAAAACCCGGCAAGCCGGGTTGAACAATTCGCCCGGTTCGGGTATAATCGCCTTTTCATCTTGAAAGGTTTTAAGAAATGACAGGAATGCCCGCCTGGCTTGAGCGTGCGGTTTTTTACCAGATTTATCCCCAGAGCTTCTATGATTCAAACGGCGACGGAATCGGCGATATTCCCGGAATAACCGCCAAGCTGGATTATGTTGAGGCTCTGGGAGCAAACGCAATTTGGATCAATCCCTGCTTTGAATCTCCTTTTGCCGATGCGGGTTATGACATATCCAATTTTTACAAGGTTGCCTCGCGATATGGCACAAATTCTGACTTGAAAAAACTTTTCAAGGCAGCCCACAAGAAGGGCATTCGTGTTATCCTTGATCTCGTTGCCGGGCATACTTCAATAGAGCACCCGTGGTTCAAGGCATCCTGCAGGCACAGGAAAAACAAATATTCCAACTGGTATATCTGGAGCGACTGGTGGACAGGCTTTGACGAAAAATCACGCATGGTACACGGCTATGGCCAGCGCAGCGGAAACTACGTTACGAACTTTTTTTATTTCCAGCCTGCACTTAATTATGGCTATGCCAATCCCGATCCCGCAAAACCCTGGCAGCTGCCCGTAGATCATCCGGATGTACTTGCGGTACGCGAAGAAATGAAAAAGATAATGCGGTACTGGCTCGACATGGGCTGCGATGGCTTTCGTGTTGATATGGCTTCGTCGCTTGTAAAGAACGATCCCGATTGGAAATACACGGGCCAGTTCTGGAAGCAGGTGCGCAGCATGCTGGATAAGGATTACCCTGAGGCGATACTTATTGCTGAGTGGTTCTACCCGCAAGCTGCTATAGATGCCGGATTTCATATAGATTTCATGGCCAACGGCAAAGGCAACAGGCCTAAAGCATATTCATCACTTTTCAGAATGGAGGCCAGCAGGACGCTGTACAACGGCGGCGGCAATAGCTTTTTCGATAAGAACGGTCAAGGCGATATTAGCGTGTTCATGAATACATATATAGAACACTTTCAAGCTACACGCGGCAGGGGATATATAAGCCTTTATTCCGGAAATCATGATATTACCCGCATAAGCATAGGCAGAACGACTGATGAGCTAGAATTGATATTCGCTTTCCTGCTGACCATGCCGGGAGTACCTTTCATTTATTATGGCGACGAGATCGCGATGAAGTACAAACGGCTTGAATCTAAGGAAGGCGGTTATCATCGCACGGGCTCGCGAACTCCCATGCAGTGGTCGAAAGAAAACAACGCCGGTTTCTCACAGGCCCGATCAATGGATCTGTATTTGCCAACGGAAAAAGGTGCAAACTATACGAACGTTGCCGCACAGATGAATAACAGCTATTCGCTGCTTAACCGGGTTAGAAAAATCATTGAACTTCGCAAGGCTCAAATTGCACTTGGGGCAGATGGAAAATTTGAATGCGTGTATTGTAAGAAGGGAGCTTATCCGCTTGTTTATTGCAGAGCCAAAAATTCATCAACATATTTGATCGTTATCAACCCCGCAGGCCGGGATGAGAAAATTAATATTGCGAATTCATTTGACGCTGAATTTGCGAATATGGTCGCGGGCAGGGGAGTGATGGTCGATTTGGCAAAGCAGCAGATGATAATCACTGCACTTGCTGTGTCTTACGGGATATTCAAACTGGGTAAATAAAAAAGGCCCTGACTGGCAGGGCCTTTGAATTGCGAACGAAAGGTATCAGCCGACAAGTTCGTCTATTGCGGCGATTATATCCTTTTTGTTTGTGAGGCCGACCCATTTTTTTGCTACCTGGCCGCCATTAAAAAGTATTATTGTAGGGATAGCGCTTATACCGAACTCTATAGCCGCGTCGCGATTATCATCGGTATTTACTTTACATACCTTGGCTTTGCCGGCGTAGGTGTTTGCGATATCTTCTACGATAGGAGCCAGCATCTTGCAAGGGCCGCACCAAGGCGCCCAGAAATCCACCAGAACGGGCATCTCGGAGCCGTTGACAACATCATCAAATTGAGCATCTGTAAGTTCTATCACGTTGCCGGCCATTGCTAATCCTTTCAAATTCAGCCAAGTATCTATAAAATTTTAGTACAGTAATGCGTTTGTGTCAAATCACAATTCTGAGTTGCCGGTTTTATTCTCATTGGCCGAGCTAAAATCGGTATCAACCTGTTCAGGTTGCGGTGACTCAAACTCATCAATCGGCTCTGTTTGCTCATCATCCGGCGTAACCCCAAGGACATTAGCGTCATCGGGTGTTTGAGCGGCAGCATCAGGCTGAGCTTCGGCTCTTTCGGCTTCGGTTGCGAGCATCGCTTTTCGAACTGCCGTTTCCGCGGGTTCTTCCGTTAAAGCCTTTATATAAATTTCGCCTAATGATTGTTCCTGCTCGGCCCAGACCAGCTTTTCGCGAATAAGTTCAAGGAGCCCCAGAAACAAGCCAAGAAGCATCAGCTTGTTTGTCTTGCCTTCGAATATACGCTTGAATGACATTGCGCCTTCGGACTGTATCCGATGTAGTATTTCAATCTGGTAGAGGTCTATAGGCGTATCGTCGGTGATGTGCTTATAAGCGGCACCGCGGCCGGTCGCCTTCATTATTGAATCGAAAGCTTCAAGCAAATCCCAGATGCTTACCTGCTCAAGATCAATTTCGGGCTCGGCATCAGGCCTGAGTTTATCAATGACACTTGAAGGCCTTGGGTGACGAAGGCTCTGCTGGATTGCGGAATCATCTAACAAATTCGCGGCATCCTTGAATTTCTTGTATTCAAGAAGTTGGCGTATAAGCTCTGAGCGAGGATCATCCGACGGCGCCGAATCCGCATCTTCGGCCTGCTCGCGAGGCAGAAGCATCGCGGATTTGACTTCCATCAGCGTCGCGGCCATCACGAGGAAATCGCCTGCGATGTCGATATCCATGGATTTGAGCATATCAATATATGCTATGTACTGCCGTGTTATATCGGCGATGGATATATCATAGATATCCACTTCGTCCTTACGGACCAGATACAGCAGCAAATCGAGCGGGCCGGCAAAAACTTCAAGGTTTACCCTGTAATCACTCATCTATTGGCTCGTCTGAATCGTCCTCGGCCTGCTCCTGATTTAGCGAGGCTTCAAAATTTTCGATAACCTCAACAGCTTCGTCAAACCGCTCTGCCGGCACCTGGATCTCTATTTTAGCGAACTCCATCGCGGGATAGAGTTCCGCGATATTTGTACCCAGGATAAAAGCGGGGATACCTGCATCGTCAAGGGCCTGCTTTGCCATGCTTGCGGTGACGTGATCACTGTATTTTGCTACGACTACGGGGTTACCAGCCATTTTCAGCTCCTTAGTCCAACTGCTTTGCGGACTTGGTTTAATGTATCTCTGGCGATAGCTCTTGCCCTGGCGGCGCCATCGGCAAGGACTTTTTTGACGTAAGTTATGTCGTTTTGAAGTTCTTCGCGTTTTTGCCTGTATGGACGGAAATATTCTACCATAAGTTCAGCTGTGCGTTTTTTTACCTCGCCGTAGCCCATGCCGCCGGCTTGATAACGCTGGCGCCACTGGGCTAGTTCATCAGGTGAGGCAACAAGTTTAAGCAGGGCGAAAACGTTGCATTTATCCGGGTCTTTAGGCTCCTCTACGGGTGTTGAATCCGTAACTATTCGCATGATCTTCTTTTTAACAGATGATTCAGGTTCGAATATTTCGATTGTGTTGCCGTAGCTCTTGCTC